>ENA-UPWS01001991-UPWS01001991.1-human-gut-metagenome-genome-assembly--contig:-NODE-1991-length-10798-cov-4.273295_pt1 | contig 10798 bp, 7 predicted proteins | sample MGYA00250054_ERZ773384 | MGnify/ENA primary metagenome ERZ773384 (study PRJEB29103, sample SAMN06111979) | human gut metagenome | biome: human gut; feature: ankylosing spondylitis patient; material... | reverse complement strand
TCCATCCAGTAGATCTGGAACGCCGTATCGGGCAGCAGGACGGGCTTTCCTGTTTCCTCATCGACCTTGGTGATGCGCAGGTAAACCTCCAGTTCCTCGTTCAGTACCGTATATTTCTGATAGCTTTCGCTTGGGATCTGCACAGCGCCCTTGGGATCAGCCATGCCGGATTGGGGATTGCGCTCGTCCGCAGGGTCAATGGTCACGATAAAGGGCTGCGCCTGGAACACATCTTTCGGCACAGTGGTCTCCACCACAAGGTACTGCCCATAAGGCAGGCCCTGCACACGGATCGTTCCCGTGTCGTTCGAGAATATCTCCGCCAGCTGGTATTCATTCGGACGGCCAGTTGGCACCCAGCCCTCGCCGCTGCCGTTCTTGAAATCGCCCGCTTGTGTCAGCGTGGCATTGTATGCCTCGATCTGGCCCGCGTCTGCCTCATACGTTTTGGCGATGGCCTGCGCCTCGCCGCTGAAATCGTACTTGGGGCTGCTCTTATCGTATTCCGGGTTGAAATACGCTTTCAAAATGCTCGAAAGGATATATTGCCCGCTGCGTGTGGTGGCAAACTCATCCTCCCTGCTCAAGTCCGAGATGAGGAAGAAGGTAAAGCCCGCGCCCTCGAGGTCGAGGCCGTCCGAACTGCCCGTGCTGGATACATGTTTGGACAGTTCCACATTGCCTTTCATGACCTGGTCCTGCGACTCGGTCAATTTGTTGTCGCGGTGGAGATGCACATTGGCGCTATATTCCGTCGTGTCGCGCTGCTCACCCTCTGCCTGCCGGTCATCGGCAAAAGCAGTTTTCTCGATATACCAGCCCTCGTCCGCATACGCCGGGGTGATGTAGTAGTTATGCTCATCACAGAGATAGCCTTTGGCGTAACTCTCATAATACCCGTCGTAGGTTTTCGTGCCGTCCAGCGCCTTGCTCTGGCCGATGGACGACCACTGGTGTTTGTACACATAGTCGGTGTACCGCCCCTGTCCATCCATGGCCAGCGGGGCGCTGCCGCCGTCCGGCTGCTTCGTTTTGCTGTCAATGGTGGGATAGTTCCCCGACAGCTTATAGGCGCCGTCCTCCACCGGGATAGTCACGCCCGTGCCGCGCTCCACAATGTAGTATTTGCCGAGATAGAGATTGCTGAAAGTCAGCCAGCCGTCTTTGATCTTGGCGCTGGCCACCAGATGGTCTTTCTTCAGCACAGGCAGATGATCGCCATGCCATACGCCGGCGTTGTCGCGGATGGTGGTGTGCCAGATGGGCATACCATCCGCATCGGTGATTTTGCTGTAATCCACAACGCCGCTCACGCCGTCCGGGTGTTGGATATCCTCAGCGGCATAAAGGTCATAGATCGCACCGTCCAGCCGCGCATCCGCATGGGCCTGCCCGCTGGCCATGGCGTCGCCGTCCGTATCGCGGCCGTCTACATACCGCCCAGCGTCCAAGTCCACCTTGGAAATTGAGATCTCACCCAGCACACGGTCGTTTTGGAAAACATCCGCCCGCGGCGTCATCGTGTAACTGTCCTCATTTGCTGCCGATTTGGAGTTGTCGGTGTCGTAGGTATGCCCGGCGTCTTTGTAATCGCCAATTGTAACGGTCGTTTCCGTGCCGTCCGAAGTGATGAGCTTTGTGCCGCCCTCATAGCGCATGGCGATATCGGCATTGTAGTCCCTGTTATCCAGCCAAATCACGCTGCCGTCGTTTTCTTTCGTAATCTCGATGTAGTAAGCGCGCTTGCCCAGCGGCGTGCCTGCCGTGCCGGGCTGCTCCACATCTGTCCAGTCGCCATAATAGCCGGAGGGGGCGCGGGTTTCCACAATGATGAATTTCCCCTCATTGCGCTGTGTGTAGTACATCGTGCGGCTGGTATCAAACTCAGTGCCATAAGGGGAGTCGTTGACCACGGAATAGGTGCCGTCCTCATTGCGCTCCACGCGGTAGCCGTTGTATCTCGGTGTATTGTCGATAAGCCGTTTTATTCGCAGGTTATACGGCATGTATGCCTGCGCGACCGTATCCCACTCATACACCTCGTACAGCGCATCGCCCGCGATCTGTCTGCCGGTTTCACTGTCCACCTTGCGGAGATTGACCTGCAGTCTCCATTCGTCGTTGCGCATGAGGTATCTGTCGCTGCTGTTCATGGGCACAGTGATGGTCTGCTTGCCGCCCTGTGCGCCGCCCCAAAATTCAAAGCCATAGGGGACGACGGTTTCATCAAAACGGAAATTGAGCGTGGCGAGTTGTTCTTTTGCCGCCGCGATGGCTCTGTCCACCATCCCCTGGGCTTCAGCGCGAAGTTGGCTCTCGGCGGCGCTCTGCGCGCTGGCGGCGGCCGCATCCGCTTCCGCCTGACTCTTGTACGGCCCTTCTCGTCCGCTGAGGCTGGTCACAGACGTCTTGCTCACTTCATACCGCAGTCTCCAGCTGGTGGACGCCTCGCCGCCGTTATACTGGTAGTTGCTATCCTGTGTATGGCCGTTGGTAGTGACGGTCTGCACGCCTGCCGGAGCAATGGACCAAGTACCTCCGTCAATGACGCCGCCCTTTTCCAGCGGTTCGATCTCTATGGTCGCGCCGTCAACCTGTTCACCGGTTTCAAGCTGCTCCTTATCCACATTGACGGTATAGCTTGCGTCGAAGCTGCCGCTGGCCGTCTGCGGTGCGGCGTTCCAGCTTGCGTAATATTCCGCGACCGCGGGCGGGATGTCGGGGTCCACGCTGCCGGTGGGCGGGCCGATCACCGCCACCGTCTGCCAGCCTGGAACAGATGGTTGGTAAATATATGTATAATAGTCACTGTCGGCAGCAAACGTCGCGGTGCCGCCCGACAGCTGTTCCGCTGCGGAAAGGTAACTGCGGGCGGCCAGGCTGTCCGGATAATGCTCCATGATCCAGAGCTGTACATCGTCATAGTAGGTGTATGCGGTTTCCAGTACACCCGGCTCTGTTTCCGCGCCGCCCGCCGTAAAGGTGGATGCGGAAAGTTCATCCGTATGCCGTGCCGTCAGCATATTGAGCGACAGCTGGCCCAGCCCGCCCCAAATGTTCACCTGGTTGGCATAATGGTCGCCGGGGGTGTACTGATCCGCAGTGACAAGCGATGTGTGTGAATAGTTGTAGATCGGGCAGCCATTGGGTTGGCCCTGCGCGCCATGCGTACAGCAATAGGCAGGCTCCCCGTTGAACCAGATGAGCCAGCTACCGTTTACCTTCTGCACCGCGGTGATTTTGCCTGTGGTGACAGAAGGCGCGGGACATTCTGCCGCATAGGTACTGACGGCGTTTGATGCCTCAGCCGGTTCCGCCGCCTTGTCCACATGGACATGCAGTTCTTTTTCAAGACAGTTCCCATCCGGGGCTGTATAGCGGAACTGCATGGAAAAGTCTGCATAGGCCCGCACATAGACGCCCGCGGCAGCGGCGGAGCTTTCCGTGTAGCTGGCGTGCAGAATAGCCTCGGCTTCTTCTTTGTTGGCAGGTGCGCCGCCGTAGTCCAGCAGCGTCACCGAATCGGGGAGGATGATCTCCGAAGTGCTGCCGTTGGCCGAGTATTCCACCTGTACCATGACAGGCACAACGGCATAGGATTCGCCGGCTTCAAGTGGCACTGTGATTTCCAGTTTGTCTGCATTCAGCGCCCTGGCGTCCATGTGCCCGGCATTCTCCACCATGAGTTCGTTATGCCATGCACCGATACCGATCTTCGTTTCGCCTGTGGCCACAGGCAGGCCGTAGCTTCCCATGTAACTGCCGGTGGGCGCGTCGGGCAGGTCTCCGTACAGCATCCGCGCGATCTCCGTTTCATCGGGCGGCGCACCGGATTCATCCGGCTGCTGGTCAGGGTTTTCCAGGATGGCCTGCATCGCTGCCACCAGCGCCACCCATGCGGTATATGCGGCTGTCACTTCTTTTCCGCCGCGCTCATGCTCCGGGACGGCGTTGTACAGATCCTCGGCAGCATACACCGGGGCGGTGGCCTCATCTGATGCGGCGATTGCCTGCTCCAGTGCGGCGTGCAGTTCTTCGTTATCCTGCTGCGCCTGCCACGCTTTGCTGGCGAGCGCCCATTTGTTGACAGCATTCAAAATGCTGTCCTGGTCCAGTGCATCCACAGCATCCACAAACGCCTGCGCTTCGGCGCTCAAGGCTGCTTCGATGTCTGTACTGTTCGCGGGAGTGCTCTCCGGGGCGCTTGTATCGCTCTCAGAAACCGCTTCATTTGACGTGCTTTCGGGCGTGCTTGTACTTTCTGCCTGCTCCGCCCCGCTCACAGCCTGTGCGGATTCGCTCTCCGGCACAGCAGTGCTTTCTTCTGCGCTTTCAACTGGCATCTGGTTTACGCTCGCTGCACTTTCCGGCACAGACACTTCACCCGCTGCAAAGGCCGGGCTGCACATGCAGGAAAAGCACAGCACACCCGCCATCAGCGCGCTCAGTGTTCTGCGCTGTATTTGATGTTTCATCTTTGACCTCCATTTTTCAAAAAATACAAGCCCTGTGCACTGTCAAAAAACAATGCACAGGGCCTTGCCTCTTACCGCTCTCGATCAGAGCGTTTCTTCTTTTTGCCCTTTGCTTTGATCTCCTGCCGGGCGCGCTGTACAGCATTCTGTACAATCGACTTGTCCAGTCCGTGCTCATCGCATCCGTCCAGAATGCCCTGCAGATAGGATTTTGCGGGCGTTGCCGGGCTGCGGCAGTACGGCTCGTTCATGACATACGCCATGGCCTGATGGTTTTCGCCCAGCCGGTCTTTGACCGTCAGCATCTCTTTGCCATAGAAGTGCGGATAGCCTTCATAAAAATCGAGGCCCCGTTCGCATTTTGGCGTGATCTTCCACAGCACGCCGTCCACATAGCTGCCCTCTTTCGGTCGGATCGTAGCTACGCCGTTTCCGGCCATTCCTGCAAATTCCAGTTCATATCCTTCAAGCCGGACAACACGGAGGATCGTTGCATTCGGGCACCGGTATGCCATCTGTTCCCGATTCATATTGCTTCCGTATGCAAAGTATATCTGTTCCTCTATTCGTTTCACCTCGCTGTCTGTGTTCTCTGCCGCCTGTTCTGCTGGCAGGCATATTGGCTTCTGTCATATCGCCACGCCGGATCGCCCGGCAGGTTCTTTAACAGGTGCATCCGCACGTTTTTGTATTCTTCCCCCACAAGGCCAAGCCGAAGCAAAAAGGTCCGAAAGGTAAAGGCAGGATTTTCCGTTACGGGCGTTTTCTTTGACTGTGTTTTTGTCTGGTTGATGGCCTGTGCGGAAATAGCCTGCCCCCATACCCGATTTGCCGGACAGAAAAACAATCTGTATAATGGAAAGGGGTAATGAAAAATGTCAACCAAAGAACGAAAACACCCAGCGCCGCCGCGTTACGATGAGGCCTTCAAGGCGGGGGCAGTGCGGATGGTCACCGAGCAGGGGCGGCCCAGCCGGGAGGTGGCCGCGGAACTCGGCATCTGCATCGACACGCTGCGCAGCTGGCTGAAAGCGGCAGGCGCACCATCGCCGGGGCAAGCTGACCGCCAAAACCGCGACGCCAGACGCCTGCGCGAACTGGAGGCGGAGATTCGAGCACTGCGCAAGAAGCTTGAAGAGAAAGACGGGGTCATTGACATCCTAAAAAAATCCGTCGGCATACTTTCCAAACCATAGAGGACAAGTACCGATACATCCGTACGGCCCGCGCGGGGGCCTCTGTGGAACTTGTATGCCGACTGCTGGAGGTCTCCCGCAGCGGGTACTACGAATGGCTGGGCCGCAAACCTTCTTTGCGCCGGCAGCAGGATCAGGAACTGAAACGCCGGCTGCTGAGCCTGCACCAGCGTTATCCCGCCCTTGGGCTGGACAGCCTGTATCACCTGATCCGCCCGCAGCTTTCCTGCTCGCGCAAGCGCATCCACCGCCTGATGAACGAGATGAACATCTCCTCCACACGCAGGCGTGCCTACAAAGCCACGACCAACTCAAGACACGCGCACCCCATCGCGCCCAATCTCCTTGCGCGCCGCTTCTCCTTTGACAAGCCAGACACCGCATGGGTCGGCGATATTACCTATATCCCCACCGGCGAGGGCTGGCTCTACTGCGCTGTTGTGAAAGACCTTTGCACAAAGCAGATCGTCGGCTACGCCTTCTCCGACCGCATCGACACAAATCTCACTCTCGCCGCCCTCGGCATGGCCGTCCGGCGCCGCAAGCCTCTGCCCGGCCTCATCTTCCACTCCGACCGCGGCGTCCAATACGCCGCCTACGCTTACCGTCAGCGTCTCGCCAGTCTCGGCATCCGGCAAAGCATGTCCCGCAAGGGCGATCCCTATGACAACGCCGTGGCCGAAAACTTCTTCAGCTGCCTCAAGTGCGAGTGCGTCCATCTGCGCCATTTCGCCTCAAGGGCACAAGCCATGGCAGACGTCTTCGCTTATATCGAGACTTTTTACAATCCGGTGCGCCCGCATTCCTCTATTGGCTGGCGTCCTCCGGATGCCTTTGCGCGTGCCTTGTCTGAGCATCCCGCCGCCTGAGTGTGATACGACAAGATATCCTGCGTTTCTTTCTGTTTTTTCTTCATTTTTACTGTCCACGAAACCGGGAAGGGCACAAGCCAGCGCCAGCGTGATGTTCGCTCGTACCACCCCTGCATGGAGCGTGCTTTCAAAGCACCTCCACTCCACTGTCCCGTGGTAGAACACAGAATGCAGGTTGAGCGCATAGTACCGCGTCCAGTTGTAGTGGTCGTTGCTTCCGTCCCGCACACCATACCACGCCTGCTTCAGCTGCTCCATCGTCAGATGCGGGGACAGCGCGCGCACTGTCCGTACCACGTTTTCCCGCGAATACTGGCAATACTGGCTGATTCTTTCCGGCTTCGCGCCGATGGCCTTGAAAATGAGATCCTCCTTGCTGTACATGATGGACAAAGCATTGCGCAGGCTGCGCGGCGTATGCCCGGAAGCATCCACATGCACATGCATCCCGCAGCTGTCATTTACAACTGCTCCCGCATGCCGGAGCGTGCGGATCACCTCCTGCAGCTTTTTCATTTCGCTGTATTCCAGCTTGGGGCTGTTCATTTCCACGCTGTACCGACTGTCGTGTACCACAGCTTGCCGCCTGCATTCCCGGTGTGTCATGTGAATACTGCCGTCGTATACGAACCGCCATTTCTTCCCCTCATTGTCAATGACTTCCCATGGATCGTAAGTACGGGATTCGCGCGTTTGACGGGCCGTCGTCCCGAACAGGGCCGCCACTGCCTGGGCGGCCTGTTCGCGGGTGATCCCTGTCATTTCGATCTCACACCCGAAATACTGGTCTTTTAAGTCGATCCTTGTTCATTCCTCCAGTTCTTTATGTACTGCCGCCAGCCGCCTGCCGATGGCCTCCACCACCGTGACCGTGACACCGTTGCCCGCCTGTTTGTATACCTGGTTGTCCGACTGGATGGCCAGCACCTTGTCGATCTGTTCATCCTGCCAGCCTTGAAGACGCAGACATTCTCGAGGAGTAAGACGGCGGATGCGCTTGCCGTCAAGTACGCCTGAACACTCGCCGCGGTGTTTGTGTATCCCCGCATCCTGCCGGGTATTGATACACCGCGCCAGCTTGGTTTGCCTGGGGTCGGCGTTCAAGTCGATAAAGGTCAGCGTCCCCTGTGTGGCATCTGTGGTGAGGGTATGGGCGATCTGCCGGCCTACCCTGCCGCGCCGGGTATTCATCTGCGGATACGCGAGATCGATGCTGTCGCCGGGATACGCCATCTTGTAGCCCTTTTTCGTGGCCTCCTTGATGGGTACGCCGCCGCTCACATCGTACAGGCCTGTGCGACCGCCGAAGCCGCCGCAGCTTGCGGACAGCGTGCAGCTCACGCCTGCGGGGTCGTACACCCGGTTTCCCTGCGCTCCGTCGCGGAGCGCGGCAGGAGCTGCGTCATTTGTTTCTCGGAAAGGTAGTATTTTTCCGGCACAGTTGGCATTAAGATATCCCACAATGTACACCCGGCGTCTTGACTGGGGCACGCAAAAATCTTTGCTGTTGAGCACCTGCCATTCCACACCATACCCCAATCGGTCCAGCGCATTGAGGATCGCCTCAAACGTCCTGCCGCCGTCATGGTTAAGCAGACCGGGTACATTTTCAAACAGCAGATACTGAGGCTTCCGGGCTTCAGCCACTCGGGCAAGCTCAAAGAACAGCGTTCCTCTTGGGTCTGCGAAGCCATGCCTGCTTCCAGCAATGCTGAAACTCTGGCACGGAAATCCGCCACAGAGAAGTTCAAAGGCTGGCATACTGCCTGTGTCTGCTTTTCGGATATCTTCACAGAACCACTCTCCCCTCGTATCAAACAACGCGCGGTAACTGCGCTCGGCGTGTTCATCCCGTTCGCAATGCCCTACACATTCAAACCCTCCGGCCCGGCACAGCCCCTCCCGAAAACCGCCGATCCCTGCAAACATATCTAAAAATCGAATTGCTTTTTCACATCACACTCCATTGCTCAAAATGTTCGATTTACTGCGCGTCAATCGGTAAGCATCCCCCCTTACGAGAAAAAATCCCCCGCAGGGCAGCTTCTCGCTGCTCTGCGGGGGAGGGTATTCGATTTATTCTTCGGCAGCGTCCCCGATGTCCTCGCTCACCATCTCGTCCTCGACGGCTTCCTCGCCGTACTCGGCCTCTGCTTCGTCCTCAGCGGCTTCCTCGCCGTATTCGGTCTCTGCTTCGTCCTCAGCGGCTTCCTCGCTGTACTCGGTCTCTGCTTCGTCCTCAGTGGTTTCCTCGCCGTACCCGGCCTCTGCTTCGTCCTCAGCGGCTTCCTCGCCGTATTCGGTCTCTGCTTCGTCCTCAGCGGCTTCCCCGGCGTACCCGGCCTCCAGCTCGTCTGTGGCGGTCGCACTGTTCCCTGTCTGCTGTGCAGGCAGCAGGCGGTTTCTGCGTTCCTTCATGGCCTCAGCGTTTCGCTCCAGCTCATCCTCGATGAGCCCGATAATGAATTGCTTCTGTGTCAGCCGCCGATGGTATACTTCCTCATACCATGCAAGGTACTCCTTGACCAGCTGGAAAAATTCTTCCGAGACCGCGAAGGCCAGTGTGCGTGTGTTCTCCATTGTGTTGTTCCGTCCTTTCTCATTTTCAAAATGTTCGTTGATGACTTGCTCCAGCGCGAAGGACATCGTCCATCCTCTGGCTTCCATTTCGCTGCGGAATCTGGCATGCAGCTCTGCCGGGATCTTCCCGCTTACGGTTTTCTGTTCCATGTGGCAGCCTCCTTGTATTTTTTCGCCTTTCCTCTGGCGGCAACACAAGCATATACGAAAGCTTCGGGGATAGCTATCACCAAGACCAATAACGTTTTGCCTCTATTTTTCGAACTTTACGTCACAACCAACAATGGCGGACCTGCATTGTTTCTGCTTTCTTTTTACAGCCCCGCCAAAAAGTCCAGCATCTGGCCGGGCACTGCTTTTTCTTCCGCTGACGGCTGAATTTGAATTCCCCGCATTTCTTCTTTCAGCACGCGCCGCAATGTCTGTTCCAGCACATCCTGTTCTATGCTCTGCAAAAGGGCACGCGCTACAAAGGCTGTCCTTTGACCCTCCGGCACAGCCTGCAGGATCTCCCACGCCTTTCGCTGTTCCGCGTCCTCGAGACGTGGCCGGAAAGAAAAGCAGGGCCTCTTTTTCACGCTTGCCCCCAAACGTTCATCTGTTCCGCAAGGCGCTCAAAACCGGCTGCGTTGATCCGGCTGTCGTGCAGCGGGATCATCCGGCACAAGCGGTCGCCTTCCCGGACATATCGCGTCACCACGCTGGCTCCGCCGCCCAGCATCACCACTGGCATCGCCTTGAGGTCAAACCCGGCCTCCATTGCCGCAGACAGCAAATGTTCCGTGTACGTGCGACCCTGCTGCCGAATCACCTCTCGTACTTTCTCATCCAGTGCACAGGGCAGTCCACTCAATACGCGCTCGATCTGCGCGTCCGTGACCGACAGCCCCATGGTGCGGCGCACCTGTTCTCTCGCACCATCCAGACACCGGATCATGCCCCATTCCAGACTGCGGCAGGTATCTGCGTTGGGCACAGCGTTATCAAGCCGCATCAGATCCACCGTCCAGCCGCCGATGTCCATAAGCAGGACAGACGGTTCCCCTGTAATGAGTTCTGGACGTAGAGCAAGCGCCGAATAGCCCTGCGGGAACAGCTTCACGTCCGTGACTGTCACCTCATACGGCACATCTTCATACCGATATTTCACCGGCTGGGAAGAACGGCGCAGATATTTTTCAAAGGCTCCTTTTTCACGTCCAAAGCCGGTCAAGGGCAGTCCTGCTGCCAGTGTTACCGAACATTGTCCCTTCATCCGGCGCTGCCGCAATTCTTTGGCGATGGCTGCAAGCGTCAGCAGATAGTAATTCTCGCTGGCGGTCTTATCCCTCTGCAGAGGCTGCCGTCCCGTCCCGCACACATACCATCGGCCCTCGTATTCCAGCACATCCTGTCGGGTGTAGGGTTCATGGTCATACGCGGTGATCCCAGTTGGGAACACACAATGCCGCGTTTTTATGGCGTAGTAGCCATGGTCGATTCCAATGATCGTCTGGTCGATTTTTCTCTCTCCTCTCTTCAGCCTGGTGGAAAACGTCCCTTTTCTTTTCCCCAGCCGGTAATATACCCGGGGTGGGGGTATGGGGGAGGGGTGAAACGCAGTGCGCCCCGGTTTCCCGGGGCGCTGTTTCAAACCTCCGCCTGCAAAAGGGTACACTTCCCCCTGGGCATGTAA
>ENA-UPWS01001989-UPWS01001989.1-human-gut-metagenome-genome-assembly--contig:-NODE-1989-length-10805-cov-3.437360_pt1 | contig 10805 bp, 11 predicted proteins | sample MGYA00250054_ERZ773384 | MGnify/ENA primary metagenome ERZ773384 (study PRJEB29103, sample SAMN06111979) | human gut metagenome | biome: human gut; feature: ankylosing spondylitis patient; material... | reverse complement strand
TGTCATGACCCCGGTCAATGCACATGCTCTGGCGCGTCCCGGCAGCGAGACAGGCTTTGTTAAACAGCGCCGCCCCCAGCATGTACTGCCCATTTCCATTCTGGCTGATATATCCATTCTGGTAAAGCGTACTCAGAATTCCATGGACTGTGCCTTTGTTCAAATTGAGCTGATTGCTGATCTGTCCCAGCGTCAGGGCAGAATTTGTCATCGTAAAGCAGTTCAGTATGTTGATCGCACGCTGAACCGATTGGATCTGACGTTCCGTAGCCTTTGTATTCTTTTCCGTAACATTTTTCGATTCATCCAATGGCCAAATACCTCCTCCTGTCAAATAGAGTTTGATATTATCAAAAGCAAGTTGACAATTATTGTCATTTTATCATCCCTATGCTATATTGTCAACACAGTTACAAAAGTTCAATTATTTCGGCCGAATAACTAGAACATTCATATCGATCAACTAAAAAAGGAGAAAAAAGCATGGTGAATTCCAATAATGTCACTCGCAAATTTACTATGAAAGAAAAACTTGCTTCCCTTGGACCCGGCTTCGTGATCGTGGGATCATTCATCGGTCCCGGAACCGTAACAAGCTGTACACTGGCAGGTGCAACTTACGGTTTCACACTTTTCTGGTGTGTTGTCTTTTCCGTTATCGCAGTTATCGTCATGCAGGGTATGGCGGCAAGGATCGGTATCATCACTCAGGAAGGTCTCGCAGAAAACATGAAGCATGACTTTGCAGACCGTCCGCTTCTTCGAAACATTTTATGTGGTCTTGTCATCATCGCGATCACCATCGGCGGACTCGCATATATGGGCGGTGACCTTACCGGAACGGCAATGGGCGCCAGCGCACTGACCGGTGTTCCGACAAGAATCATGGCTCCGATCTTAGGAGTTATCGTTCTGATCGTTCTCCTCTTTGTCGGTGATGCTGTTAAATATCTGGAAAAGCTTTTAAGTGTATGTGTCACCTTAATGGCAATCGTCTTTCTTATGACAATGCTCATTGTTCGCCCCGATTTTGGCGAACTGCTCCGAGGCTGCATCCCGACAGTCCCGAAGGGCGGACTGATGACATGTCTTTCCCTCATCGGAACGACCGTTGTTCCGTACAACATGTTCCTGCATGCTGCAAGTGCCCAGAGAACATGGCATACAAAGGAAGAACTTCCGCTCTGTATGTTTGGCACAACCGTACCGATGATCATCGGCGGTGTTATCACAGGTTCCATTATGATCACATCCGCAGTGGTTATGCGCGGCATGAGCGTTAACAACGCAATGGATATGGCTGTACAGCTTGAAGGTACACTCGGACGTTTCGCTCAGCCTTTCATGGCATTAGGACTTCTCTCCGCAGGTATTTCCAGTGCGCTCTGCTCTCCGATCAGTGTCTCTTACGTATTAGCCGGACTTTTTGACTGGAAGACAGACGGCTCCGATAAACGTTTCTTAGGAACAAGCGCAATCATTCTGATCGTCGGAATTATTATTTCCGCAATTGGCACCAACCCGTTAGCACTGATCATGACTGCTCAGGCTGTAAATGGAATCGCACTCCCGGTCGTTGTAGGTGTTACTCTTTACCTTGCAAGCCGTCAGAGAATTATGGGTGAATATAAGAACTCCATGCTCCAGAACATTATTGGCCTGATGATCTTTGCAATCTCCCTGATCCTTGGTATTTCAAGTTTTATTGGTGTTTTTGCCGGTTAAAGCATTAACACATACATGCACATGAGAAGAGGTGAATATATGCTGGAGGAAGTTGCGAAAGATGCCTGGGAGTATGGGCGAAAATTCCTGCTGCAGGGAAAAGTCGCAGATTATATCCCTGAGCTTGGGAAAGCAAATCCAGTACATTTTGGACTATGTATTAAAACAGAAGAGCAAAAGAAACATAAAATTAAGTCTTTTAATGCGACATATACAGTTTTCATGTAACTGTTGACTGCTTCACAACCACAAATAAAAAATTGCCCTCAACAATGGGGCAATTGAGTAAAGAAAGGAAATAACATTATGAAAAACAGCAAACCAACGATTTATGATCCGGCGTTTTTACCCAACAACATTTACAGCGGAGTTCCGTCCTGGCTGAATCTTCCGGTTCTTGAAAAAGAAAGTGAACTTTCCTCCATGGATGCCGTTGTCACCGGTGTTCCGTGGGAAGGCGGATGCACGATCGGCGGATACTCTTCCTGCACAGAAGGACCGAAAGCAATCCGTTCTGTATCGATCCGCTATACCGGCTATCTTCCGGACTTTGACCTTGATGCATTCGATTACTTAAAAGTCGGTGATTTCGGCGATGTCGCATGCAGAAACGGCGACTATCCGCTCACCTTTGAAGCGATCAGAGAGAGGATCGGCCAGATTGAAGATGCCCACGCACTCCCGATCACATTCGGTGGTGACCATGGAATCGCTTATCCGATCATCAGTGAGATTGCAAAGCGTCATCCGAAACGCGTAGGTGTTCTCCACATTGACGCTCATCTCGACAACTACTCCATCTTCGGCGACGATGAATACTCCAGATGCTCTCCATTCTATCAGCTTTACAACGATCCAAACATGGACTCCACAAAGATTGTCCATATCGGTATCCGTGGTCCGCGTAACCATAAGGAAGAATTCGCAAACGCAAAGAAATACGGTGCAACTGTCATTCTTGCAAGAGAAATTAAAGAGAATGGCTGGAAAGAGTCCATCCGTAAAGCAATCGAGATTGCATCAAAAGATACCGATCTGATGTATATCACTGTTTGCGCTGACTGTCTTGACGCAGCAAGCATGCCGCAGGGACCGCAGGATATGTGCGGATTAACATCTTATGAATTGTGCATGATGCTTCACGAGGCCGGACTCGCAGGTGCAAAGGGCATGGATTTCGTGGAGATCTATCCAGATACTCTGAGCTACCAGACCGCCGCACACGATGCATGCTGGGCAACTCTCTATTACCTGAATGGACTTGCAGAGAGAAAGAAAAACGAGGGCGAACAGAAATAACTTCTGAAAGACGCAGCAGTTCAGCCAATCCGTGGTCGGACTGCTGCTTTTTTATAAAAAGAATCAATTTTCTTACCGGTCTGTAGCAGCCGGGACTTTGTACACATGAAGGAGGAAACCACATGAAGACAATTTACGATGTACCGATCATTTTGAGAAGAGAAATTGAAGCGCTTATGGTCAAGCCATTTATCGACGCGTTTGAAAAGGAACTCGGACATGAAAAAACATATGAGATCGTAAAAAAAGTCATCTTCGACATCGCCTTTAAAGAAGGCCAGGAATATGCGGAGCTCTTCGGAAGAAATGACCTGCAGGCAATCCGTATGCAGATGGAACCCTGGTCATCGAACGGTGCCTTAAACCTTGCATGGAGCGGAGACGGAAAAAAACATCTTTGTGAAGACGTTCTGGAATGTCAGTATGTTGCCATGTATGAACGTATCGGGATGAAGGATCTCGGAGCTGTCTTATCCTGCGGACGCGATGAACCGTTTTATAAAGGCATGAATTCCAAGATCAAAATGACAAGAACAAGAACTCTGATGCAGGACGGTAAATGCTGTGATTTTGTATTTGATCTGGAGGAATAGCTGTGGACGTTCTGAAATTCGTAAAAGCGAAAAATGACTATCTCGGCAAGATCGAGGGCGGTGGACTTTCTTGAAAATTCAAATAACGAATGACATCATATTCCCCTATATCCCCCATTCCTTGCTGGGGAAATTTTCAGAATTCCATGACAGTTAAAAAGTGGGACTACTCACCGACGCTTTGCTCGCCGGACAGCAATCCCACTTTTTATTTATTGATTTCTCTGTATATGATTTTTATTATTTTTGCGAAATATCAGGCGTTCTTTTCCTTCTCTTCTCTCTCCTCGCGCTCCCGCTCTGCCTGGGATTTTCTCAGATAGTCTGGCTTATGCTCCATCGCGGTCTCCGTCTTTCCTTCCGCAAAGTAGACAGCCCCCAGAGCGGCCACAGAAGCGGCTCTCTGTCGGTTTACATGGGCCGGGGCAAGATCGTAGGGCACCGTCATTTTCTCCGCGATCTGCTTCTCGTAGACCGGCACACCGTCACCTAAGAAGATCACGCGCTCTCCCATTCCATTTAACTTCCCGATCAGCTCGCCCATATCCATCGCATCCTGATCCATCACGGTCTCAAATTTCTTCTCAAAGCGATAGATTCCCGTGTAGACCTGGTTTCTTCTCGCATCCATGATCGGACAGATCAGTCCGGATGCACCGAACAGGTTGTACGCTGTCGCGTCAAGTGTCGGAACATGGATCAACGGTTTATTTAATGCCAGTCCAAGTCCCTTCGCCGTCGCAGACCCGATTCTGAGGCCCGTAAAGGATCCCGGACCGCCGGATACTGCGATGGCGTCGATCGTATTCAGATCGATCCCCACAAGTTTTACCATCTCATCGATCATCGGCAGCAGGGTCTGCGAATGGGTCATCTTAAAATCCACCGTATATTCCGCCATCGTGATCCCGTCCTCATAGATGGCCGCCGATGCCACCAGTGAGGAACTTTCAATTCCTAAAATCCGCATCTATTTTTCCTCCACCGTGATCTTTCTGTAATCGAAGCCCTTTTCCAGGTTCTTCTCGATGGTGACGGTCTTCACATGCTCCGGCAGGATCTCCTCGATCATATTGGACCACTCAATGAGCGTCACGCCTTCCCCGTAAAAGCAGTCTTCGTATCCGACTTCATCCATCTCGCTGATGTCACCGATCCGGTACACATCAAAATGGTACAACGGCATTCTTCCGCTGTCATACTGCTGGACGATCGTGAAGGTAGGGCTGTTTACCGGCTCCGTGATCCCGAGTCCCTCAGCAAAGCCCTTCGTAAAAACTGTTTTCCCGACGCCGAGATCGCCGTTCAGGCAGATCACTTCGCCCGGCTTTGCCTGTTCCCCAAGCATTTTTCCAAAGGCGAAGGTCTCCTCCGGTCCGTTTGTTTCCTTTATCATGCCTTTAATCCTTTCGTCTTCTTCGGCGGAAGATTCCGCTTGCAGAGATCGACAAACTCCTGTTTTCTCCCTTCAATGGACCGGAATGGCACAAGATATCCGTTTGTCGGTCCGACCTTGATGATATACATGTTCGGGATCCGAACGACTTTCCAGACCTGATCCCATTTCAATTCTCCGGTCACGCCGGCCTGTTCGACCCCAATCTGCTCATCCGAAACGTCAAGGTTGATCGGCGTTGAGTGTGCCTTTGCCTTCATCCAGATCATGATCGGCTGGACAAACACAAAAAGGATGATACAGCCCAAAAGCATGACTCTCTGCATCACTGCCACTGAGCTCCATGCGTATCCGAGGATCCCGATGACCAGGATCAGGAACACGAACGTAAAGATCCCGGCAAATCCCGAATACGCGCTGTACATGGAGAAATCAAAAATATCTCTCGCTGTCATTTTCACCTGAATTTTCATACCAGTTTTTCCTCTTCAAATGCCGTCCGGATCCGGTTCATACACTCCTCGATGACGCTGCGCGGGGAAGCGACGTTGATGCGCTCAAATCCGCGTCCCTCCTCACCGAAGATATATCCCTCATCCAGAGCGACCTTTGCTTTCTTCTGCATCAGTTCTTCCAGTTTTTTCTCATCCCGGTCAACGTACCCGTTGAGATCAAGCCACGCGAGGTAGGTTCCCTCTGCCTTGACGAGATGGGCCTTCGGAAGATATTTCTTTAAATATTCGTCGATATACGCGAAGTTTCCATCCAGATAGTCCTTCAGCTGCTCCAGCCACTCTTCCCCTTCTGTGTAGGCCGCGATCATCGCCGTCATGCCCAGAGCGGAAGCGCCGTCCATGGACAGGCTGCCATTCACATAGTCTTTCCACTTTTTCTGAAGCTCTTTATTGTGGATCACAATGTTGGAGGTCTTCATTCCGGCAAGGTTGAAAGTCTTGCTCGGTGCCGTGCAGACAACGATATGGTCCGCATACTCCGGAGCTACATTCATGATCGGTGTGAAGGTCACGCCACGGCGGATCAGATCGCAGTGGATCTCATCGCAGATGATCCATTTGTCATATTTTTTACAGATCTCAACCGTCTTTTTAAGCTCATCTTCTGTCCAGACACGGCCTGTCGGGTTATGCGGGCTGCACACCACGAGAACCTTGTTTGCCGGGTCCGCCATCTTTCGATCGAGATCTTCAAAGTCGATCCGGTAAGCGCCGTTCTCATAGATCAGGGCATTGTCCACCGGAATGCGGCCGTTGCTGTTGGCCTTATTCGTAAATGGATAGTAGATCGGGCGCTGGAGAACGATCCCGTCCCCCGGTTCCGTGAGGAGGTTGATGAGCGCTGCATAGGCAGCCACAACGCCCGGACAGAAGAACAGATTCTCCCTGCTCTCCTCCCAGCCATAGCGCTTCTTCATCCAGCCTGTCACAGCGTCCATGCACTCGTCTGCCTCGTACATGGTATAGCCAAAGATCTTCCGGTCGATCCGCTCATGGAGAGCCTTTAAGATCGGTTCTGCGCAGGCAAAGTCCATATCTGCTACCCAGAGGGCAAGAGAATCCTTGTCCGCTCCCTTCGGCAGGCGCTCAACCTTCACTGCATGGGTTCCTTTACGGTCGATCACTTCATCAAAATTATACTTCATGACTGACTCCTCCATTTCTTCGGCTCGCCGGAATATTCTCCGTCTGGCCTGTTTATTCATTTTTGTCTGGTTCGTCTCCTTAAAAGCCTTATATCTCTGGCATTCCTACGCTAAAATCAATTTCTTCCTGCCGCAGGGATTTCAGGACTTTTCCGCCAGCTAAACCTTCCTTCGTATCGACAGTTTAGAATTTATTCCTCGTCCAATATCATAGATAAGGAAATCCTTTTCTTCGCCATATCCACTCCGAGAACCTTCACCTCAACGATATCCCCTACGCTGACCGCCTCAAGCGGATGCTTGATGTACTTCCTGGAAAGCTGGGAAATATGCACCAGACCATCCTGATGGACACCGATATCCACGAAAGCACCGAAATCGATGACGTTTCTGACGGTTCCCTTTAAGATCATTCCCGGCTTTAAGTCCTTCATATCAAGGACATCCGTTCTTAAGATCGGTTTCTGCATCTCCTCACGCGGATCCCTCGCCGGTTTTTCCAGCTCTTTTACAATATCCTTCAAGGTCTCCTCACCGACTTCAAGCTCCTCGGAAAGTTTCTTGTAATCTGTGATCTTTTTGCTGATTCCGGCCGCGCCGCCCTTCGCGATCTCCTCCGGTTCAATCTTTGCACGCTTTAATAACTCCAGCGCTGCCTTATAAGACTCCGGATGTACAGAGGTTCCGTCAAGCGGATTATCCCCACCGGCAATTCTCATAAATCCGGCACACTGCTCAAATGCCTTCGGGCCAAGCTTTGCGACCTTTAAGAGCTGGCGGCGGTTCGTAAACGCGCCGTTCTCCTCACGGTATGCGACGATGTTCTTCGCGATCACCTTGGAGATACCGGAAATATACTCTAAAAGAGATGCGGACGCCGTATTTAAGTCGACACCCACCTTATTTACGCAGTCCTCAACAACGTTTCCAAGAGCCTCGCTCAGATGTTTCTGGTTCATATCATGCTGATACTGGCCGACACCGATGGACTTCGGATCGATTTTTACGAGCTCCGCAAGCGGGTCCTGGAGACGTCGTGCGATGGAGACGGCACTTCTCTGTCCCACGTCGAATTTCGGGAATTCCTCTGTGGCAAGCTTGCTGGCAGAATATACGGAAGCTCCTGCCTCATTTACGATCACGTACTGGACGTGTTCCGGGATCTCCTTGATAAACTCCGCGATGATCTGCTCGGACTCTCTGGAAGCCGTTCCATTTCCGACGGAGATCAGGGAGATATTGTATTTCTCGATGAGCTTTTTTAAGGTCTTCTTCGCGTCCTCCACCTTGTTCTGCGGTGCGGTCGGGTAGATGACCACGGTATCCAGGACTTTTCCTGTGGCGTCAACGACTGCTAACTTACAGCCGGTACGGAACGCCGGATCCCATCCCAATACCACGCGGCCTGCGATCGGAGGCTGCATGAGAAGCTGCTCTAAGTTCTTTCCGAAGATCTTGATGGCACCGTCCTCCGCCTTCTCGGTCATGAGATTTCTCACCTCACGCTCAATTGCCGGGGCGATGAGACGGTTGTAGCTGTCTGCGATCACTTCCTGTAAGACCGGAGTTGTCACCGGGTTCTCTCTGGTGATGACCATCTTATTTAAGTAGCGTAAGATCTTCTCCTCCGGAGCCGCGATCTTTACAGTCAGGATCTTTTCCTTCTCACCGCGGTTTAAGGCGAGAATCCTGTGTCCAGCGCACTTTCTTACAAGCTCCTCGTGATGATAGTACATCTCGTAAACGGACTCTGTCTTTTCGTCCTTCGCCGCGGAGACGATAGAACCTTCCTCTTTTGTCACATTGCGGATGTATGCACGGTATTTTGCCACCTCGGAGATGCGCTCCGCAAGGATATCCTTTGCGCCGTCAATGGCCGCTTTCGCGTCTGCAACGCCTTTTTCCTCGGAGACATACTGGGCAGCCAGTGTTTCAATCGGTTCTTTTGTCACCTGCAGCAGGATCGTATCGGCCAGCGGCTCCAGGCCTCTCTCCTTCGCCATGCTGGCTCTTGTCTTTCTCTTCGGGCGGAACGGCAGGTATAAATCCTCCACCGCCACCATAGTCTCGGCTTCCTCGATCTTCTTCTTTAAATCAGCCGTCAGTTTTCCCTGATCCTCGATCGATGCGAGGATCTGAGTCTTGCGGTCTTCAAGACCTCTCAGATATTTTAATCGTTCATCCAGGTTTCTTAATACCTCATCGTTTAAGGAACCGGTTACTTCCTTCCGGTATCTGGCAATAAACGGAATCGTGTTTCCCTCGTCAATGAGCTTCACAGCCGCCTCGACCTGGCTCATTTTCACTCCCAATTCCGCAGTCAGTACGCCTAAAATGTCCATGTTCTTTCTCCTTCTAGTTCTACCCCGGAAAGCATAAAGCCGCCGGAGATGTCATTCTCCATTATAATTCAATCCATGCTCTTATGCAACTTAAATGTGGACATGGACGGCGTTTCATGTTAAACTATACGATAACTGTTCCGTATTATTTTTCTTAACCATCGAAGGGCTGACCGGCCTTTTTTATCAGGGAACAGTGCTATGAGCATTTTGGCGGCAGCGCCGCAGAATTACAACAGGAGGAATTTTCATGGCAGATTACGAAGATCAGAATTCATCTGAATATAAAGATATGAACCAGGAAACACAGGCTGCAGATCAGAATCCACAGAACGGACAGCCGATCCCGCCTCAGAATAACGGACAGGATCCATACTGGCAGAATCCACAGAATGACGGACAGATCCCGCCTCAGAATCCTGGACAGAATCCATACTGGCAGAATCAGCAGAACAGCGGACAGTTCCCACCGCAGAACGAGCAGCCGCCGTATTGGCAGAATCAGTACAATAACGGACAGCCGCCCTACTGGCAGAACCAGCCGCAGCGTCCGAGACGCGAAAAGAACTCCTTCGCGACGATCTCCCTGATCAGCGGGATCTTCGCTCTCTTAACGCTCTGCTGCTTCGCCTTCCCGGTCGCTATCATCTGCGGCGTCGGGGCGGTCTGCTTCGCCATCATCTCCAAAAAAGGCCAGCCCTTCAGAGGCAGCGCAGTAGCCGGAATCATCCTCGGCGTTATCGCCGTTCTTCTCGGCATCGGCGAGTTCTTCTATGTACTCACCATCACAAACTTAATGAAAGACCCGGCAAACGCCGCGGCATTCAACGAGTTCTTTGAGCAGTTCCAGCGACAGCTCGGAATAAACTAAAACATGAAAATCACAAAGACCATAGACACATTATTTATCAGATAGTGTCTATGGTCTTTTTTCGTACTATGAGTCCGCTCAACCTGGCCACCCGCCCACTGGCAAACTCGCGCTGCACGCTCTGCTGCCTGCGAAGTTCGTTGGCCACCCGCTCACTCGCAAACTCGCGATTACGCGCTCTATTGCCTGCTTCGCAGGCTGTTTGCACGTTAGTAGCGCAAGGAAAGTAAATCTCTGCTTCGCAGCCGCTTGTATTTCCTCTGCACTCACCAAAAGAAGACCGACAGAACACGCTCACACGTATTCTACCGGTCTTCAGCGATTTCGTATTAAATTAGAATTAAACGAGCTCGATCAGAACTGCCATAGCACCGTCGCCCTTACGCTGACCGATCTTGACGATTCTTGTGTAACCACCGTTACGGGAAGCGTACTTCGGAGCGATCTCGTTGAACAGCTTGTTTGTAAGATCAACTTTCTTTGTGTTTTTCTTCTTACCAGCTGCTGCTGTCGGAACCTCTGTTACGTCATAAAGAGCTTTTACCATCTGTCTTCTTGCATGAAGTCTGGACGGCATGTCCTTCTTGATTTCCTTCTCAACTTCATCGTATACAGTAACTTTCTTACCGTCTACAACTTCTTTTACTCTCTTGCCGTCAGCGTCCTTGCGGGCAACTTTAGCAGTAACTTTTACAGTCTCGAAGTTATCTTTCTCTTTTACTGCAAGAGCGATCAGGCTCTCAACGATCTTTCTTACTTCTTTAGCTCTAGCCTCAGTTGTAACGATCTTTCCATGATATAAAAGGTTTGTAGCCTGGATTCTAAGTAATGCTTTTCTCTGACTGGAAGTTCTTCCGAGTTTTCTATAACCTGCCATGATTTAATTTCCTCCATTTGTGGAACAGCCGCCCACGCTTCT
>ENA-UPWS01001983-UPWS01001983.1-human-gut-metagenome-genome-assembly--contig:-NODE-1983-length-10832-cov-6.136123_pt1 | contig 10832 bp, 10 predicted proteins | sample MGYA00250054_ERZ773384 | MGnify/ENA primary metagenome ERZ773384 (study PRJEB29103, sample SAMN06111979) | human gut metagenome | biome: human gut; feature: ankylosing spondylitis patient; material... | reverse complement strand
CGTAATGAATTCATGAAAATTACGGATTCCCTCCTCTGTATAATCCACCGCCTCATATTTCAAAAAAGTCTTCCAGATCATATGCATGGCAGGAATCCAGTCTTTGTCTTCCGCCCATCTGATCTCGTAAGTGCCCACTGCCGTATCCGACATGATGCACCGCCTCTCTGCTCCGAAAGCTTTCCGGTCTTAATCCAGTCCCGGAATCTCCCTGCGGATCCATTGATAGATGTCCTCCATGGCCTGTTCACCGTCTTCCTCATTCAAAAGCTCATGTCTGTCATTCTCGTACAGTTTGACGGTAATATTTTTCACACCAGCCTTCTTCAGAGAATCACATGCCTTCCGGACACCCTTACCGTAATCTCCCACCGGGTCCTCGGCACCGGATACCATAAGGATTGGCAGGTTCTGCGGTACCTTCTCCAGATTCTCCTGCTTCTGCAGTCTGCGGATCAGTTCAAACAGCGTCTGGAACCCGTTCACAGTGAAGGTAAATCCACACAGCCCATCCGCTATATAGCGGTCCACATTCTCCGGATTCCGGCTCAGCCAGTCACTGGATGTCCTCGGAGCATCGATCCGCTTGTTATAGCCGCCGAAAGCAGCCTTGTCAATAAAACGGCTGATATGCTTTGAACCACAGAACAGCTTCTGTATGCCTGCCATGGCTTTGGAACAAAGGATCAATCCCCCGGACTGCATTCCCGTTCCGACAATTACCGCCCCGTCGACTCCCTTACCGTAACGACACAGATAATTCCTCGTAATAAAGGAACCCATACTGTGTCCCAAAATAACATAGGGCACCTCCGGATAGCTTTCCTCTGTGATCTTCTTCAGCCGATGTACATCCCTTACCACTACCGTTGCCGGATCCTGTTCGCAGAAGTAACCGTAAGTGCCGCCTTCCGCCACAGATTTTCCATGTCCGAGATGGTCTTCTCCGGTAACAAGGATTCCTCTGGCAGTCAGAAATTCAGCCAGGTTCTCATAACGCTCCACATACTCTGCCATTCCGTGCACTACCTGCACAATGCCTTTTACATTGCCGTCATCGGGAGTATATCTCACTGCATGGATACGGCTTTCGCCGTCCCGGGAATCAAAGTAAAATTCTTCCTTAATCATAGAACCTCCTTGGTTACGGAAAAATCATAGGACGCACAAAACAAATGTCAATTTTACAGCCATCTGCTTTGGCATCCTATTCATTATATATCATTTCTTATAAAATTTTAAGCCCTATATTGCTTTTTTTGTAAAATAGTAACAAAGTTGCGTTGTCATATACTATTTAACAGATCTCTGCTCCGGCAGGCATATTCTTCTCCGGGGTGACCAAAGCCAGATTGCCTTCCGCGTCTTCTGCGCACAGGATCATGCCCTCGGACATTACTCCTGCCAGTTTCGCAGGCTTCAGGTTCACCAGTACCATAACCTTCTTGCCCACCATTTCCTCCGGGCTGTAATGTGCCTTGATGCCAGAGACGATCTGACGTACCTGACTGCCGATCTTTACCTGGCTGCGCAGAAGCTTCTTGGACTTAGGCACTGCCTCACAGGAGATGATCTCACCTACCTGGAACTGCATTTTTGCGAAGTCGTCATATTCGATCTCTGTCTTAGGCTCAATATCGATGGCTTCCTGCTCTGCCTTTTCTGCCTCGGCATTTGCCTCTTCCGCTTCATGCTCCGCTGCTGCCTTGATCATGGCTTCTTCCAGCTCTGCCTCTTTTTTCGCTACATCCTTCATATCCAGACGTGCGAAGAGGATTTCGGGCTGGTCGGTTACTTTGCTGCCGCTCTCATACAGACCGAACTGCTCCAACTGGTCAAAATCTCGCAGAGAGGTGTTCAGCTGTTTTGCAATTCTCTCTGCTGTCTCGGGCATATAGGGCTCTAACAGGGAAGCTCCGATGATGATGCCTTCCACCAGATTATACAGCACGGTTGCCAGGCGGTCTGCCTTGGCTTCGTCCTTCGCCAGTACCCAGGGCTCTGTCTCGTCGATATATTTGTTGCAGCGCTTGAAGATACCGAAGATCTCGGTCAGGGCATCTGCCACACGCAGTTCTTCCATCTTTGCCACAACTTTTGCATAGGTACCGGTCACGGTCTGCTTCAGATCCGCATCCACTGCCGCGTCATTTTCGGTCAGCTGAGCGTTTTTATTCTCTACCACACCGCCAAAGTATTTGTTGCTCATGGAGATGGTTCGGTTCACCAAGTTGCCCAGGGTGTTGGCCAGATCGGAATTGGTACGCTCTGCTACCAGTTCCCAGGTCAGATTACCGTCATTTTCAAAAGGCATCTCATGCAGTACATAGTAACGTACTGCATCTACGCCGAAATAATCTACCAGATCATCCGCATAGACCACATTTCCCTTGGATTTACTCATCTTACCACCGCCCATAAGAAGCCAGGGATGTCCGAATACCTGCTTCGGCAGGGGCTCACCCAGTGCCATCAGGAAAATAGGCCAGTAGATCGTATGGAAACGGATGATGTCCTTGCCGATCAGATGCAGGTCTGCGGGCCACAGCTTCTTGTACTGCTCGGTGCTGTTGCCGTCTGCATCGTAGCCGATACCGGTGATGTAGTTGGTCAGTGCATCCAGCCACACGTAGATGACATGCTTGGGATCGAAGGTCACCGGAATGCCCCAGGTAAAGGAGGTACGGGATACGCACAGATCCTGCAGTCCGGGGAGCAGGAAGTTGTTCATCATCTCGTTCTTACGGGAAACGGGCTGAATGAACTCGGGATGCTCATTAATGTGCTTGATCAGTTTGTCTGCATATTTGCTCATGCGGAAGAAATAAGCCTCCTCCTTGGCAGGCTTTACGACACCGCCGCAGTCCGGGCACTTGCCGTCCACCAGCTGGGACTCTGTCCAGAAGGACTCACACGGCGTACAGTAAAGTCCCTCGTAAGATCCCTTGTAGATGTCTCCCTGATCGTACAGCTTTTTAAAAATCTTCTGCACCTGTTTCTCATGGTCTGCATCGGTCGTGCGGACAAAGTTATCGTAGGACGTGTTCATCAGATCCCAGATGCGCTTTACCTCGCCTGCCACATTGTCTACATATTCTTTTGGCGTAATGCCTGCTTTTTCTGCCTTCTCCTGGATCTTCTGACCATGCTCATCTGTTCCGGTCTGGAAATAAACATTGGACGCTGATACGGTAAATGACGCTACCGCATTTCTGGAAACATTCTTTAAGCTCTATCCAACAGCCACAGAAAAAGAGCTTGCTTACTATGTATCTGGAAATGTGATTGAGCCTATCGGCAGGGACTACCTTTATTCTGAACTGGTAAACCCTATCTTTACAAAGGACGGGGATAATGTGAAAGTTAAAGTAGCTGTAAAATTCCTTGATAATCAGACAAAGGCGACACAAGTATCACAGTATGAGCTTGTGCTACATAAGGATAGCAACTGGAAGATTGTAGGATAAAAGAAAAAGGCTTGCAGTTCTGTATTGATTTGCAAGCCTAAATATATTATTTATACTTCTGGAAAATCCCGACTAATAAAGTATCTATCGCTTCAGCTAATTCAAATCTAACTTTATCTGAGGCAGAAAAAGCGTTTCCTAATTGCAAAGTTGTATAACCGTGAATTATTCCAGTAAGCATATTTAATATTTCAAGTGTTTTGTCTTTGTTAAGACTGCACGATTGGATAAGAGTAGTTAATAATGAAAGATAGTTGTTAAAAATGGTTGCTGTTTCCTCTGTTCCGTGCCACACAGCCCATTGAATTGTTTCATAAACTCCGGGGTGTTCAATCATATAGTTTAGGTATTCGATAGAAACTAACTTAATTGCTTCTTTCCCTATTTTTCCAACGGCAATTTTCATCATTCTTTCATTCATGTCACGCATACCATTATGAGCAACTTCTAAAAGAAGATTATCTAAACTTTCTATGTGATTATATAAAGATGGTGTACGAATGTTTAATTTTTGAGCAACAGCTTTTAACGAAACGTTATTTAATCCTTTTTCATCTGCTAAGTCTGATGTTGCTTTTATTACTGCTTCTTTAGTGGTTTTCATAGTTATGCACCTCATTCAAAATATCATACAAACACAATTCTAGCTAATTGAATTAGTGTAGTCAATAACACAATTAGAAAATTATGATTATTTATTGACTTTCTTAAAATTTTGTGTATAATAGGAATTGAAGTTAAATTAGATGCTAAAAATTTGTAATTAAGAAGGAGGGATTCGTCATGTTGGTATTCCAAATGCGTAATGTAGATAAAACATCTACTGTTTTGAAACAGACTAAAAACAGTGATTACGCAGATAAATAAATACGTTAGATTAATTCCTACCAGTGACTAATCTTATGACTTTTTAAACAGATAACTAAAATTACAAACAAATCGTTTAACTTCTGTATTTATTTACAGATGTAATCACTTCAGGAGTGATTACATGAACAAAAATATAAAATATTCTCAAAACTTTTTAACGAGTGAAAAAGTACTCAACCAAATAATAAAACAATTGAATTTAAAAGAAACCGATACCGTTTACGAAATTGGAACAGGTAAAGGGCATTTAACGACGAAACTGGCTAAAATAAGTAAACAGGTAACGTCTATTGAATTAGACAGTCATCTATTCAACTTATCGTCAGAAAAATTAAAACTGAACATTCGTGTCACTTTAATTCACCAAGATATTCTACAGTTTCAATTCCCTAACAAACAGAGGTATAAAATTGTTGGGAGTATTCCTTACCATTTAAGCACACAAATTATTAAAAAAGTGGTTTTTGAAAGCCATGCGTCTGACATCTATCTGATTGTTGAAGAAGGATTCTACAAGCGTACCTTGGATATTCACCGAACACTAGGGTTGCTCTTGCACACTCAAGTCTCGATTCAGCAATTGCTTAAGCTGCCAGCGGAATGCTTTCATCCTAAACCAAAAGTAAACAGTGTCTTAATAAAACTTACCCGCCATACCACAGATGTTCCAGATAAATATTGGAAGCTATATACGTACTTTGTTTCAAAATGGGTCAATCGAGAATATCGTCAACTGTTTACTAAAAATCAGTTTCATCAAGCAATGAAACACGCCAAAGTAAACAATTTAAGTACCGTTACTTATGAGCAAGTATTGTCTATTTTTAATAGTTATCTATTATTTAACGGGAGGAAATAATTCTATGAGTCGCTTTTTTAAATTTGGAAAGTTACACTTTTTAATAACGGAGGGAATGGAATGAAAAAACTTGTAACCTTGCTTCTTTCGCTTGCTTTAGTGCTATCTCTTGCAGCTTGTGGCGGAGAAGCGACACCTGACGCATCTGACGATGCCCCCCGCTTCTTCTCAAAATGAAGAAAGCACCGAAAACGACAACACCGAAAATCAAATCGTATTTGAGGAAGTTGTTGCCATTGACAACGCAGAGTGTGCGGTAAAAATTACCGAAATCGACCCCGATAATATGTGGGGCTACACTCTGAAAGCACAGCTTGAAAACAAGTCCACAGAGAAAACCTATATGTTCTCTGTCGAGAGTGCTTCCATCAATGGTGTTCAGTGCGATCCAATGTTTGCAAGCGAGGTAGCTGCTGGCAAAAAGGCTAACGAAGAAATCAACTTTAGCACCGATACTCTTGAGGAAAATGGTATTGTTGAATACACAGATATTGAATTGACTTTCAAGGTGTATGATAGCAATGATTGGTCTGCTGACCCTGTTGGAAAGGAAACAATCCATGTCTATCCATACGGAGAAGAAAACGCTGTTGCATTTGTGAGAGAAGCACAGGCTACTGATAATGTGATTATCGATAATGATTATGTTACTGTTATCGTAACAGGCTATGAAGATGATGAGATATGGGGCTATACTGCCAATCTGTTCTTGCTGAACAAGACAGACAAAACGGTAATGTTCAGCGTTGATGACGCATCTGTAAACGGCTTTATGGCAGACCCATTCTATGCAACTTCTGTTTCTGCCGGAAAATGTGCATTTAGTTCTATGGCATGGTCTGATACAACTTTAGAGGAAAACGGAATTACCGAAGTGGAAGAAATCGAAGTCCTGTTTAGAGCATACGATGCTGATGATTTTATGGGCGAAGATTTTGCAAATGAGGTAATTACATTAAATCCGTAACGAGATGAGGTGTGCAACATGAAAACGGCAAAATTAGTAATCGGAATTATCAGCATGGTTTTATTTGTTTTAGTAGCTTTTCAATCTTGCGCTGCCGGATTAGGAAATGCTTTAGCAGATAACGGCGAAGTAAGCGGAACATCAGGAATGTTGCTTGCTTTCTGTATGCTGATTGCAGGCATCGTTGGAGTAGCAACCCGAAAGAGCAAAGGCGGCGGAATTGTTGCCGGAGTATTCTATCTGTTGGGCGGACTGCTGGGAATTGTAAATTACGGTAGCTTCTCTGACCTTGCTATCTGGTCTGTCCTTTGTTTCATTTTCGGAGCTGTCTTTATTTTGGGCTCCTTGAAAATGAAGAAAGCAGATAAAAGTAACACAGACGCGGCAGAATAATATTATTCAAATAACAATAACATAATTCCCCAACAGGGCGACTATTTCCAAACCGAAGTAGCCGCCCTTTTCTTTTACTAAAAATCAAAAAGGAGGGCTACCATGTCGAAGAAAAAACCACCGACCACCATCGAGGAATGTAACGCCGAAATGGAACTGACACAGAAGAAAATCCGGCAGTATGAGAACAGGAACAAAATGCTTGACCGCAAACTTGCCATTGAGAAGCGCAAGGAGCGCAACCACCGTCTTTGTTCGCGGGGCGGCTACCTTGAAAGCCTTGTCCCGGCACTCATTGATATGTCAGAACAGGAAGCCCGCGACTTCCTCTACACCGCGGTTTTCAGCGACAAAGCGCAGGAGTTTTTGAGAAAACGAGCCGGAGAAGCGACACCGAAGAATTACCCTTGCACACAAGGGCGCACTTATACACCCTAACGGGCGTGTGCGCTCTGCCGAGGGCTTTATCTCCGCACCGGGCATTATTGCCTTGTGCAGAGATTGGCGGCTTGCGCCGCGACAGGGAAACCTACACTTTCCCTGCGACAGCTTGCGCTGTCTACCCTTTTGTGTACCCCACGAAAGCGAACACCTTGCTTTGCAAGCTATTCACTTTCATGGGGTTTTGTTGACCGTATCGGGAGGTGATACTATCGCAATCTACCATTGCAGCATTAAGATTGTCAGCCGGGGAAAGGGCAAATCTGCCGTAGCCGCAGCAGCCTACCGCGCCGGAGAGAAGCTGACAAACGAGTGGGACGGACTGACCCACGACTATACAAGAAAAGGCGGCGTTGTTCATTCTGAAATCATGCTGCCGCCCCATGCCCCACCCTCTTTCTCTGACCGTTCTATTCTATGGAACAGCGTGGAGCAAATCGAAAAATCGAATAACTCACAGCTTGCGAGGGAAATCGAAATCGCCCTACCTGTTGAACTTTCAAGAGAGGAACAGACCCGCCTTGTCCGGGAATACTGTTCCTCTCAATTTGTTTCCAAAGGAATGTGCGCCGACTTCAATATCCACGACACAGGCAACGGCAACCCACACGCTCATATCCTTTTGACTATGCGCCCCCTTGATGAAAAAGGCACATGGGCGGCGAAGTCAAAAAAGGAATATGTCCTTGACGAAAATGGGGAGCGCGTAAAGCTGCCAAGCGGCAGATACAAGACGCGCAAGGTTGACCTTATGGACTGGAACAGGCAGGAGAACGCCGACCTATGGCGCAAGGCGTGGGCTGACCTTGCCAACGACTATTTAGAGCGAAGCGGCAGCGCGGAGCGTATCGACCACCGCAGCCATGCAGAGCGTGGTATTGAGGAACTCCCCACCGTCCACATGGGTGTTGCAGCTTCCCAAATGGAGAAGAAAGGCATAGCCACCGACAAGGGAGAAATCAACCGCATGATACAAAAGACCAACCGACTTATGCGGGAAATCCGGGGCTATATCGACAGCTTGAAAGAATGGCTTGCGGAGGTTTTCGCCGCTAAGAAGCAACTGCAAGCTGCCCCGCACTCTCCCGATATTGCCACGCTGCTTACAAGGTATTTGAGCATTGAACGAGAGAAAAGCCGGAAGTATTCACAGGGCTGGCAGCAACAGCATACTGCCGGGGAATTGCAAAAAATCAGCAAGGCGATTGTCTATCTGCAAAGCAAGGGCATTGCTACCCTTGAAGATTTGGACGCTGCCCTTTCCTCTGTTGATGAAGAAGCAAAGCGGCTGAATACAAGCGTTGTTGCCAAGCAGAAGCGCATGAGGACATTGGAAAAGTTTATCGAGCATGGCAGCAACTACAACCGCTTGAAGCCCATTCACGATGAACTGAAAACGCTGAAAAACGGATGGGGCAAAAAGAGAGAAAAATTTGAGCAAGCCCACGAAAGCGACCTCATTATCTGGAACGCCGCCAACCGTTTCCTGCACGCAAATCTGCCGGAGGGTACAAAGTCTTTCAAGGTGTCCGAGTGGCAGAAAGAATTTGACGAACTGAAAGCCCAATCCACAGGCGAATATGAAGAACTGAAAACAAAGCGCAGCGAGGTTAAGGAGTTACAGCAAATCCGAAAGTGCATTGATATTGTAGAGCAAGCCGAGCAGCGCACACAGGAACAGACACACCAAACACCAAGACGCAAAAAGGAGGATATTTCCCTATGACCTACACCAAAGAACAGATTGACCGGGCAAATCAGACCGACCTTGTATCATTCCTGCAAGCCCAGGGCGAACAGCTTGAACGCGCCGGACAGGAGTACCGTTGGAAACGGCACGACAGCTTGACGGTCAGAGAAAACAGATGGTATCGGCACAGCCAGAGCAAAGGCGGCGGTCCGATTGATTTTGTCATGGAGTTTTACGGCAAAAGTTTTCTTGAAGCCGTTGAAATGCTGATAGGCGAACGGGGCGAAGCACCCCCACCCGTCTATCTGCAATTCAGACTACCACCCAAAAGCCCCGACAACCAAACAGCGAGGAACTACCTTACAGCCGCCCGGCGCATTGATGAAGATGTGTCGGGCTTTTTCTTTTCCTGCGGCGATCTCTACGAGGAAGCCGCCCACCATAACGCCGTATTCGTCGGCAGAGATGAAAGCGGCATACCGAGATATGCCCACCAACGGGGAACGGTGGGCAGCTTCCGGCTTGATGTGAAAGGCAGCGACAAGACTTTTAACTTCTGCTACCGGGGCGAGGGCGAAAGGCTTTTTGTCTTTGAAGCCCCCATTGACCTGTTATCTTTCCTCTGCCTGTTCAAAAAGGAATGGCAGAAACAAAGCTATCTGTCATTGGGCGGCGTGAGTGAAAAAGCCCTGCTGCGTTTTCTCTCTGACCGTCCGAATATCAAGACCGTCTATCTCTGCCTTGACAGCGACAAAGCCGGGACAGACGCTTGCAGCCGCCTTAACAGCATTATCCCCCAAGGCTACACCGTCAATCGCCTTGTACCGTTGTTCAAAGACTGGAACGAGGTTTTACAGCGTAAAGAGGAAATTACAGACGGAAAATATCTGCGCGAAGCTGTCTATGGCTTGCGTGAGCCGCAACAGGAAGAAACCGTTGAAATTATCCGCATGAGCGAGGTTGACACACAGACCGTTGAATGGCTATGGGAGCCGTATATCCCTTTTGGAAAGGTAACAATCGTACAGGGCAACCCCGGCGAGGGAAAAACCACCCTTGCCCTGCGCCTTTGCGCCGCCTGTACCAACCGCAAGCCCTTTCCGGCTATGGCAGAGCATGAGCCTTTTAATGTTATCTATCAGACCGCAGAGGACGGTTTGGGCGATACCGTCAAGCCGCGCCTTATGGAAGCGGACGCAGACCTTGACCGGGTACTTGTCATTGACGAGGGCAAACAGGAATTGTCCTTATCCGATGAACGCATAGAAAGGGCAATCCGGCAGACCGGGGCGCGTCTTATAATCCTTGACCCCATACAGGCGTATGTAGGCGAAAAAACGGATATGAACAAGGCAAACGAAATACGCCCTATCTTTCGCCGCCTTGCCGAAGTTGCAGAGCGTACCGGGTGTGCCGTTGTGCTTATCGGGCACTTGAACAAAGCTGCCGGAGGTCAGAGCGCATACCGGGGATTAGGCTCTATCGACTTCCGAGCCGCCGCTCGTAGTGTGCTGCTCATAGGGCGCGTGAAACGAGAGCCGAATGTGCGCGTTATCATTCACGACAAATCTTCCCTTGCACCGGAGGGTAAGCCTATGGCGTTTTCGTTGGGCGCGGAAAGCGGCTTTTCATGGATAGGCGAATATGACATTACCGCTGATGAACTGCTGTCCGGCACAGGCGGCAACACCGAAACCAAGACCGAGCAAGCGGAAAGGTTGATACTCGATTTACTTGCAGACGGTAAGGAAATGGCAAGCGAGGATATTGTCAAGGCGGCAGCCGAAGCCGGAATATCCGAAAGAACGGTACAAAATGCCAAGCGCAGCATGGGCGGCATATTGGGCGCAAGGCGCGTTGGAAGTCAATGGTACAACTTCATCAAGAAGAAGCAGCCGCCCGAAACTGCAAAATGAAAGTGCAAAACGCAGAGCCTTTGCACCTTGCACTTTCGCACTTTCACTTTATCAACTCGCCCCATGTTGACCGCATGGGGCTTTTCTCTTGAAAAAATCCTGTTTTGCGTCAATAAATTGCGAAAAGCACTTGACAAAACGCTTCATGGGGTACCGCCAAGGATATTGCCCCCTACATCGACCCCAAGTTTGAAAACAACATCCTGCTGACCCAGACCGAACGCCTGAC
>ENA-UPWS01001981-UPWS01001981.1-human-gut-metagenome-genome-assembly--contig:-NODE-1981-length-10836-cov-3.662143_pt1 | contig 10836 bp, 9 predicted proteins | sample MGYA00250054_ERZ773384 | MGnify/ENA primary metagenome ERZ773384 (study PRJEB29103, sample SAMN06111979) | human gut metagenome | biome: human gut; feature: ankylosing spondylitis patient; material... | reverse complement strand
CGCGCAGATGAACGGCAACCCACGCCCCCGGCCGTCGTAGAGGCCGTCGGTGCCGCTCTCACCGGTCTCGAAGGACACCAGGGAACCGGAGTTGCGGCGCTGGATCTCGCCCTTCATGGGGGCATAGGAGTCAAAGACCGAGGCCATGATGCCCTCGCCCTTGGTGTCGGTGAGGAACTCGTTGCGGTAGCCGAACAGGCCGCGGGAGGGCACCAGGAACTCCAGCTTCAGCCGATCCCCCACCGGAGTCATCTCCAGAAGGTCGCCCTTGCGGGCGCCGATCTTCTCGATGACCGCGCCCACGCTGTCGCTGGGTACGTCCACCACCAGACGCTCCACCGGCTCGCACATTTTGCCGTCAATCTCCTGGTAGAGCACGCGGGGGGGGGAGACCTGGAACTCGTAGCCCTCCCGGCGCATGGTCTCGATGAGGATGGACAGGCTCATCTCGCCCCGGCCCGCCACGTTGAAGGCGTCGGTGGAGTCGGTCTCGGTGACCCGCAGGGACACGTCCTTCATGGTCTCGCGGAACAGCCGCTCCCGGATCTGGCGGGAGGTGACGTACTTGCCCTCCTTGCCCGCGAAGGGGGAGTCGTTGACGGAGAAGGTCATCTCGATGGTGGGGGCGGAGATCTTCACGAACTCGATGGGCTCCACCGCGTCGGGGGCGCAGATGGTGTCGCCGATGGTGATCTCGCCGATGCCGCTCATGGCGATGATGTTGCCGGCGGTGGCCTCGGTCACCGGCACCCGGCCCAGGCCGTCAAACTGATAGAGGGCGGTGGCCTTGGCCTTCTGAGGCGCGGCGTCGGGCTGGTGGAAGTTGCATACCGCGATCTCCTGGTTCTGCTTTACAGTGCCCCGCTCGATGCGGCCGATGGCGATGCGGCCCACAAACTCGTTGTAGTCGATGGAGGAGACCAGCATCTGGAAGGGGGCCTCCGTGTCCGCCTCCGGGGCGGGGATATAGTTGAGGATGGTCTCAAACAGGGGCACCAGGTCGGTGCCGGGCACGTCGGGGGAGTAGGAGGCGGTGCCCTGGCGGCCGGAGCAGAACAGGGTTGGGGACTCAAACTGCTCGTCGGTGGCGTTCAGATCCAGCAGCAGCTCCAGCACCTCGTCCATGACCTCGTGGATGCGCTGGTCGGGGCGGTCCACCTTGTTGACCACCACGATGACCTTGTGGCCCAGCTCCAGTGCCTTGCTCAGCACAAAACGGGTCTGGGGCATGGGACCCTCGGCGGCGTCCACCAGCAGGATGACGCCGTTGACCATCTTGAGGATCCGCTCCACCTCGCCGCCAAAATCGGCGTGGCCCGGCGTGTCCACGATGTTGATCTTCACGTCCTTGTAGTGGACGGCGGTGTTCTTGGCCAGAATGGTGATGCCGCGCTCCCGCTCCAGATCGTTGGAGTCCATGACCCGCTCCACCGTGGCCTGGTTCTCGCGGTAGATGCCGCCCTGCTTGAGCATTTCGTCCACCAGGGTGGTCTTGCCGTGGTCGACGTGGGCGATAATGGCGACGTTTCTCAGCTTCGTATCTTGCAAAGTGGTGCACCTCTCAATTTATTCCGAAATCTGTCCCTATCATTGAAAGCTCGACCACATATTATACCGTAGAACAGTAACGCGCGCAACTGATTTTGCAAAAAAAACGTCCAAATCGGGGGACAAAAACACCCCTTGCCGTTGACAGGCGCGGGGAATTGGGGTACAATATCAAAGCATCTGCGCGCCAGTTTTTCCACAATTTCATATGCGCCTGTAGCTCAGCAGGATAGAGCGACCGCCTCCTAAGGTTGCGTTACAACGGCCACCTCAAAAAAAACTAAATAAGGGATTGCAGTTCGACTTTGATCGGGCTATAATCATATATCAGACACGTCCATATAGCTCAGCTGGATAGAGCACACGCCTCCTAAGCGTGGGGTCGGAGGTTCAAATCCTCTTATGGACGCCAGTGAACAACGCCGAAAGCCTTTGTTTTCAAGGGTTTTCGGCTTTTCTTATATAAAAAGCTACGAAAAAGCTCTTTCACTGTATGAGATAAAATTCTACTCCAAAATTTGATTTTTGACAACCCCTCCAGAATCGAACGGTTGTTATAAGACAAAATCGCCAGCTAATTTTTAGCAGAAAACGGGCTGTTCTTGCTAATGAAAATGCCCTTCCTGCTAATCAGCCCCAAAATCGTGCCAAAAATCCAGCTAATCAAAAAAGGCGGATGTTTTGAATACCATGCAGTTATAGCAGATAAAATTAAATATCGTTATGTACATAGAGCGTCTATTTGCCCCGCATTGGGGATGGATAGGCGCTCTTTTTTTATGCCCAAACCCATGGGCAAATACAAGAGATTGGAGGTGTTTTATTTGAGCAAGCCTGTTTATACCGCAGACAAGCCGAGCGACTGTCATTACTGCTACTTCTGGACGAATGGCAGAAAGGGCTGCCGTCTGGGTAGAAATAATTGCTACTACCTAATCTCTTTGCCACCGAAACCCAAGTCGGAATGTGATGGCTGTCCCTATGGGCGAGATCACCCGTGCATTGGTTGGTGTACGAAGAAGGTTATGCGTGAAGTGGGGCTTCGTTGATATGGATGTGTATGAACAGGAATACCGCTTCTACTATTTTGCCCGATGTCCTTACGAAAAGACGGATACGACTTTCCGCAGCATTCCGCTGACAACAGAAAGTTTTCCGCAGAAAGAAGGTGGTGAAGCCGTGTGAGTTTTGATTATTTTTACGGTCAGCAATCCGATCTATTCACATTCTATCGAGTTCCGAAGGTGTTGTTCACGAACGAGAGGTTCTGGAATATTTCTGCCGATGCCAAGATGCTGTATGGCATTTTGCTTGACCGCATGAGCCTGTCTGCCAAGAATGGTTGGATAGATAAAAACGGTCGAGTGTATATCATTTTTACAATCGACGAAGCGAAGATGGCTCTGAACTGTGCTGAACAAAAGGCTATCAAGCTGCTCAGTGAACTTGAGAAGAAAGCAGGATTGATTGAACGCAAGCGCCAAGGTCTGGGAAAGCCCAACCTGATCTATGTGAAGAACTTTATCTCTGCTGTGGATTCACAACTCTTGAATTGTGAAAATCACAATTCTGGAACAATGGAAATCACAGCTCAAGAACTTCCGAAATCACAATGTAATAATACTGATAAAAATAATACTGAATTTAGTGATACTGATTCTATCTTTCCTTCCGGAAATGGTGGAATGATGGACGAGAATGACCGGTATCAAGAATACTTTGATTATTTCTCGGATCAGCTCAGTATGGATTTGTTGAAGAAGGATTACCCTTACGATTCCGAAATGCTGGATAACATTCTGGAGTTGATCGTTGAAACAGTTTGCACGAAGCGACCGTTGATTCGCATTGGTGCAGAGGAGCGTCCGGCAGAAATTGTCCGCAGTCGGTTTATGAAACTGAATGCCGAACACATTCGATATGTTATGTCCTGGAGGTACATTAAAGAAGAAAGACATTCACTGGAGAGAAACAGTAATCTTGGTATATATTTTGATAGGAATCCGCTTCTATAAATGAATACACAGTACTGATTCCATAGAATATCACTACACATAGCAAATGATTTGCTGCTTTTTATTTTTATCAGGGTAGTCCATAGTGGGCTGCCTTTTGTTATACAAAATGGAGACAATCAGGGAATCTGTAAAAAGAGGCATGGGCGGCGCAATTTACGGTATTGCAAGTGTTACTATATTTGTTAGATTTTTACAAATATACCCTGTACACAAAAATTTCACTTGTAATCTGGCAGGATATCGGCTACACTTTACGCATTCCAATCTGATAGGAGGATAAGAAAGAGTATGAGAAAGAAATGGATTTTTACCGGAGCGGCATTTGCACTTGCAATGACCCTGACCGGATGCAGAGATAATGCAGCGGCAAGTATTCCGTAGCAAAGCAGCCAGGAGCAGACGAAGGAGCAGACACAGATGATCCCTATGGAGGAGGCACAGGAAGCGGCGTTAAAAGCAGCGGATATTGAAGCGGCAGATGCAGACATTTCAGCCACGACCTTAAGTGAGGTGGCGGGAGTGGCCTGCTATAAGGTGGAATTTACTTCCGGAGAGTATGCCTACTCCTACACGATCAATGCAGAGACAGGAGCTGTCATGGAAATGAGCAGCCAGGAACAGAATGCACAGGCTTCCGGGACACAGACGGAGGTAGCAGACTCCGCTGCCCCTGCTCCGGCACAGACCTCAGCCGCTGCACCGGCACAGAATGCAACAGGTACCGGAACCGTGGATGAAGCAGCAGCACAGAAGATCGCACTGGAGCATGCCGGAGTGAAGGCAGCGGACGCAACGATCACCAAGTCAAAGCTTGATTATGAAGACGGACGTCAGGTATATGACATTGAATGGTATGCAGGCGGTGCCAAGTATGACTATGAGATTGCGACAGACACCGGAGAGATCATCAGCTCCGCATATGAAGAAAAAACGATGGGAGCAGACAGCAGGAACGTTACGGTCAGTGAGGCAGATGCAAAGAAAACAGCCCTTGACCGTGTAAGCGGTGCAACAGACAAGAATCTCTACGAATGGAAGCTTGATTATGAAGACGGACACCCGGAATATGAAGGAAAGATCATCTACGGTGGAACGGAATACGAATTCACGATTGATGCAGCGACCGGATCCGTAATGGAGTGGGATGCTGAGAAGGTCCGTTAAGACAGGAGAAGTAGTTGCGTACAAAGATTATCCTAGATTATTCACGGATCAGCCGTGAAAGTGGCTGAAAGCCACATAGTTACTGTATTTTAGCTGAATATTGCTTTTCACCTATCAAGTGAATGAAAAAAGAGCATCCATTTGTGGTAAAATTAAGGTGTTCAAAGTCTTAACAATCCCAAACAAAGGAGCCCTTTATGAGTATTGTAAACACCTTAGCCTTAGAAAGCAATAGACAGATTAAAATAAATTTTGATGGAGGAGATCTCTCATCCGATGCAGGCTTGCTTCTTATCAAAGAATTCATAAGCAAACTTGGTATTGATACGCTTTTAGAAAAAGCGTTTAAAACCAGTGATCCTGCTTTATTCCGATATCATTCGGATCCAAAAAACCTGCTCCAAATGATATATATGATTATTGCCGGTTATTTCGAGGATGATGCCTCTGATGAACTGACAAATGATCCTGTATTCAAGTCTGTACTTGAAAAAGATGCGCTTGCATCACAGCCTACGGTATCAAGATTCTTTAACCGTATGGATGAAGACACTTTAAACCAGTTCCTTGCGATTGCCAGAGTACTTCGGAGGAAAATTTACAGTATTCAGATGCCACAGGCTGTTATTCTGGATCTGGATTCCACTCTTCTTGATGCATACGGCAGGCAGGAAGGCAGAGCCTTTAACTTTCACTATCAGAGCAATGGTTATCATCCACTTGTCTGTTATGATGGAATGACCGGGGATCTGATAAAGATCCAGCTGCGTGATGGAACACAGTATTCCTGCACCGGAGTAGTTGATTTTTTGCAGCCGGTACTGGATGAATATCTGCATGACTATCCGGAAATCCCTATTCTACTTCGTGGTGATAGCGGTTTTTCTACGCCTGATCTTTATAAGCAGTGTGAGGAAAACGGCACAAGCTATGTGATCCGGCTGAAGGAGAATGGCATCCTACGTGGAAAAGCATCCGATCTTGTGGATGAGCTTGATGAAATCACCAGGAATAACAAAGTGGATTATGCGGTAGTTTATGGTGAATTCATGTACAAGGCGATCGAAGAGGCGTAAGCCGATTGTGATGTGTGAAAAAGTATAGGAGGAAGACCTTTTGTGGAGAGATTCGTGAAGGGTCTTCCTTTTTAATATCCGGATTTTTACTGCGAATTTATGGCACGTATGTTATAATTTTATAATTGAAAGATCGTGGAAAGGGGATTCTTATGGCAAAGAAATTAGAAGAGGAATGCGGAACAAAAGTTTTGATGAATGTACCGGAAGTGGATCAGGTGGATCTTTCGGCGTTTTCTGAGGGAAAGGCGAAGGAGACGAGGAGATTTCATGAGAGTATTCCGGCGTATAACCGGACACCGCTGGTGCAACTGCGGGGGCTTGGCGGCAAGCTTGGTGTAAAAGGAATCTTTGTGAAGAACGAGGCGGAGCGGTTGGGGATGAAGGCGTTTAAGGGACTGGGCGGAACGTATGCGATGTTTCGGATCCTGTGCCGGGAGCTGGGGCTTGATCCAGGAAAGGTGGATTTTTCGGAATTTCAGAAAGCGGATGTGCGGGAAAAGACTGCGAAGTACACGTTTGTGACGGCGACGGATGGAAACCACGGAAAGGGCGTTTCCTGGGCTTCCGGGCTCTTTGGGGCACATGCTTACGTCTATATGCCGAAAGGCACCGTAAAGGCTCGTGAGGAGGCTGTACGGCAGGCTGGTCCGGCGGAGGTGACAGTCACAGACTGGAATTACGATGATACGGTAAATTACGCGAAGAAGATGAGTGAGGAGCACGGATGGTTTCTGATCCAGGATACTTCCTGGGACGGATATGAGGAGATCCCAGGCTGGATTATGGACGGGTATCTTACCATGGCGTCGGAGGCGGCGGAGCAGATCGAGGCAGCGGGAGAGATTCCGACCCATGTGTTTTTGCAGGCAGGCGTCGGCTCCATGGCGGGGGCTGTCGCGGGATATCTTGTAAACCATTACGGGGAGAAGGCACCGAAGATCATGATCGTGGAACCGGACGTGGCGGATTGTATTTTCAGATCCGGGGAAGCGGGGGAACTTTGCTCGGTGGACGGAGCGCCGGAGACCATCATGGCGGGATTAAACTGCGGAACACCGTGTAAATCTATCTGGCCAGTGTTAAAATCGGTTCCTGCGGCTTACGTTACCTGTAAAGACTATGCGGCTGCCCATGCCATGCGGGCATACGCAAAGCCGGCGGGGGATGATCCGGTGATCGTATCCGGCGAATCCGGGGCATCGACTATGGGAGCTGTACTGATGCTGTTGGAACGCCCGGAACTTGAGGCTGCGAGAAAGGCGCTGGGACTTGGAGCGGATTCCGTGATCCTGCTGATCAACACGGAAGGTGATACGGATCCGGTGTCCTATCGGAATATTGTGGAGTGCGGGGCGTATCCGTTGCCGTAAGTCTAACAACAGAGTGATCGAGGGTACGGTACACGTGCAATGTCAGTAACTGATCGAGTGGTGAAATCGCGAAATAATGAAGCACTCTCTTTACACATATCAAACTAGTGGGTATAATGGTATCTGGTCAATTGAAGTACAGACAGGATTGGAGATAGATATGTTAAATCAGTTCTCGAGAACACAGCTCCTTTTAGGAGCAGAAAATATGGACCGTCTCGCGAAGGCAAAGGTGGCGATCTTTGGCATCGGCGGAGTCGGCGGATATGTGGCTGAAGCGCTGGCGAGGAGCGGAGTCGGCTCTTTTGTGCTGGTGGATGACGATAAGGTCTGCCTCACGAACATCAACCGACAGATCATCGCGACGAGAAAGACCATTGGACAGTACAAGGCGGAGGTCATGCGTGACCGGATCCTGGAAATCAACCCGGACGCCCAGGTGGAGGTTAGAAAGTGCTTTTACCTTCCGGAAAACGCCGACGAATTTGATTTCACGGAGTATTCCTATGTGGTGGATGCTGTGGACACCGTGACAGCAAAGCTTGAGATCATCATGAGAGCCATCAGCTGTGAGATTCCGGTCATCAGCAGCATGGGGGCAGGAAACAAGCTGGACCCGACACAGTTCCATGTGGCAGATATCTATAAGACCAGTATGTGCCCCCTTGCGAAGGTCATGCGCCGCGAGTTAAAAAAGCGCGGAGTGAAGAAATTAAAGGTGGTTTATTCCACAGAGCCTCCGGTAGAGCAGCAGGAAGACATGAGCATCAGCTGCCGGAAAAACTGTATCTGCCCGCCGGGCGCAAAGCATAAATGTACCGAGCGCCGCGCAATTCCTGGAAGTATCGCGTTTGTTCCGTCCGTTGCGGGACTGATTATTGCAGGCGAAGTTGTCAAAGACCTGTGTGCAGGCAGTGACAGGACAACATTTTCCGGAAAATGGGAACGAACCGGTTTTACATAAGACATGCGGCAAAAAAAGTGCAGGAGAAATGCAGGAAAGAGAGGTAGCACGATGAAGCAGATTTTATGTTTTGGAGATTCAAATACGTATGGACTGGTTCCGGCGACAACAGACCGCTACGGCTGGGGTGTGCGCTGGACAAGCATTATAAATGAAAAACTGGGATTGCAGGAATACCGTGTGATAGAGGAAGGACTTTGCGGCAGGACAACGGTATTTGACGACCCGTTCCGCGAAGGCAGACGGGGAACGCAGTTGTTTCCGACACTGCTTGAAACCCATCGTCTGCTGGACTGCATTGTGATTATGCTCGGCACAAATGACTGCAAGACAGTTTACGGCGCATCTGCCGGTGTGATAGCAAAAGGTGTTCAAAAACTGATAGAGCAGGCACAGCGGTTTGCAAAAGATACGCCCATTTTACTGATTTCACCGATTCATCTGGGAGAGGGTGTCTGGGAAAAAGGCTTTGATACGGAGTTTAATGAAAATTCTGTTGCCGTTTCAAAGGGACTGGCAGAGGAGTATCGTAAAGTCAGTGAAAAATACGGGCTGGCATTTTTAAATGCCGCGGATTACGCACAGCCGGGAGCCGCCGACAGAGAGCATCTGGACGAGGAAGGACATCAGCGGCTTGCAGAGGCGGTACTGCACGTAATAAAGAACATAATTGATAAAAAAAATCAATAAAAGTTATTAACAACTAACGCAAATAAGAGTATACTAACCCATAGAGGATTGAAAAAAATTATCAATAAGAGGGCTGGTATTTATGGAGAGTAATCAGAACAGTCTGGAACGCTATCAGCGGACACAGATGAGGAAAGAAAATATTATTGAAAAGCTGCGGGAGCGCGGCTGCCGGATTACAAAGCAGCGGCAGATTCTGCTGGATGTTATTTTAAAAGAGGAATGTTCCTGTTGTAAGGAGATTTATTACAAAGCAGCCCGGCGCGACAGTAAAATCGGAATGGCAACCGTTTACCGCATGATGAATATGCTTGAGGAAATCGGTGCTGTCAGTCGGCGCGGAACGTACAAGGTGTCGGGACTTCCGGCGCAGGACGGGGTATGTCTGGTGGAATTAGAAGATAACAGCACCATTACCGTGTCGATGGCAACGTGGAATCAGATTGTCCAGTGCGGGCTGGAAGCATGCGGCTATACACAGGGACAGAAGGTAAAATGTGTAGTAGCCGGTCAGCCGGGTGACAGAGAGGAAGAAAAAAGATGGGAACAATTATAATTATTGCAGTACTGGTGGTACTTGTTTTATTTGCATTTCGCGGAAGCTTTGCACACTTTAAGGGTGAAGGCGGCTGCTGTGGCGGTGGCGGCAGTGAGCCAAAGCAAAAAAAGAAAAAGCTGGCTGGTGAAGTCATTGCTACCAAGATTATCAGTATTGAAGGCATGCACTGTGAAAACTGTAAAAATACCGTAGAAAAGTATATCAATCAGATTGACGGTGCATCGGCACAGGTGAATTTGAAAAAGAATATTGCGGTTGTGCAGTTGGACAGACCGGTTGAGGATACAGATTTAAGAACTGCCGTAGCAAGAGCCGGATTTACAGTTGCCGGCATTGAGCAGATGGAGGCTTGATGAATGAGATAATGATAAGATTTCTCAACAAGGCAAAAAGTAGTGGAAATTTTATCTTAACGGCATTAAAATAGCTGATAAACAAAAAACGGCAAAAACAGGAGGATTTTATTATGTTAAAGAACTTCAAGAAAATTGACACAAAGCACACAGGATTATTTGCAGCAGGCGTATTATTTGGTACTGCGGGAATTAAGATTTTAGCAAGTGAAGATGCAAGAAAACTGTATGCAAACTGTACAGCAGCCGTACTTCGTGCCAAGGAATGTGTCATGAAGACTGCTACAAACATTCAGGAACACGCAGAGGACATCTATGCAGAAGCACAGCAGATTAACGAAGACAGAGCCGCAAAGGAAGCTGTTATTGATGACGAATCAGATTTCGTAGAGGACACAGAAGAAGCAGCAGAAGCCGAGGATGCAGAATAATTTTTAGAAGGCAATAAAAATGCCTGCGGAATGGAGAAAAGTATGAAGTTTGTCATCAAACATGAAATCCGCGGCAGACTGCATGTTCATCTGATACAAAAACGCATGACGTTTGAGGAAGCAGATACGCTGCAATACTATCTGAGTACGAACAAGTATATTACATCTGTAAAAGTATATCAGCGGACGTGTGATGTTGCGGTAACATATGTAGGCGGCCGCGCGGAAATTATTAAGGCATTCCAGCGGTTTGCGTACAGTAAAGTCGATGTGCCGGACGTTTTTATACAGAATTCCGGCAGGGAACTCAATCAGGAATACTGGGACAAGCTTGTCAACAAAGTGGTACTCCGCTGTGGAAGCAAGCTGTTTTTACCGTATCCGGTGCGGGCAGTGGCTGCCACGATAAAGTCTGTCCGTTATATCTGGGAAGGCATCAAGTGTCTGGCACACGGTAAAATCGAAGTGCCGGTACTGGACGGAACGGCAATCGGCGTGTCTATATTCCGCGGCGATTTCGACACAGCGGGTTCTGTGATGTTCCTGCTTGGAATCGGTGAGATTCTGGAAGAATGGACACATAAAAAGTCAGTGGGCGACCTTGCAAGAAGCATGTCTTTAAATATCGGCAAAGTATGGCTTGTCAGTGACGGACAGGAA
>ENA-UPWS01001975-UPWS01001975.1-human-gut-metagenome-genome-assembly--contig:-NODE-1975-length-10861-cov-3.600241_pt1 | contig 10861 bp, 12 predicted proteins | sample MGYA00250054_ERZ773384 | MGnify/ENA primary metagenome ERZ773384 (study PRJEB29103, sample SAMN06111979) | human gut metagenome | biome: human gut; feature: ankylosing spondylitis patient; material... | reverse complement strand
ACCTTGTTCGTCTCTCCATTGAAAGCATTGACAGCCCCCATCAGCATATTGTCCGAAATATTCTCCAAATGTCCCCGTCTTAAATTTCTTTTTTATCCCGCTCGTCGATGATCCCCAGTCTGGCAACTGGAAATGTGGCTTGTCCACGATGCTCTTCCAGGATCCGCCCCATTCCAGTCCGATCGATACACCGATCGCGCCGACTTTGGAAAAGAATCCATCTTTATCATAATAGGCACCGCAGCCATCGGCTCTGTAAATATCAAACGCCACTCCCCACTGATGATAGCTGCTATAGCTGCTGCCCTTTGCATTCGTGACGATCTTACCCGGCTTCGATCTCCCCTGTGCGTACAAGGCATCCTGCTCTGCAGTCGTTCGGAGTGTTTCTCCAATTTTAATCTGTAATCCCTGATCAGCACATTTACGGATCAGCTCTGCGGCCAGCGCCTGGAGTCGCGGATGGCATAAGGTAATGTCTCTCATAGTCTTGTCCTCTTTTCTTTATAATATGAAAAAAGATCAGGATATGTTTTCCTGATCAAAGTTTAATTTTCTGGTATCTTGCAATCTTATTCTGCATATGCTATAATGCCGTTAGGCTAAGAGAAATGATTGCATCCAAGTTATGCAGCAACGAAAACCCCAGGGAGTCGCGATCCCTGGGGTTTTTTATTCCATTGTGGTATGGTGGCTTATTCCATAGGCTGATTACCGACTACTTATTTCTATCCAACCATTTGCAGATGAGATGGCTAATCACACCTGCCATGATAGAAACAATAAGAGAAATAACTACATCTTCCAAGCTATGCACCTCCCTTCCGTACCAGGTATAGGAGGCGGTAACATTGGCATTATAACACACGAATCTGTTTCATTCTACATGTTTTGACATTCTTTGTTGCGACGTCGCAACGGTCATATCCCGGACCGTGACGGGAGATATTCGAATCACCTCCTCCTAATCTTTCAGATTTGTTGCATTGCCGCTATCAATTTTATCTTTCAGAACCGCAATGTACTTCATCAGCCATTCAGGTACCGGCGCACCCATGCGACCGGCGTTTTCTGTAATTGATAAGGCTTCATTCAATAAGTACCACACCGTTGTAAGAAGGGACAGCATCGCAGATGGCAAATGATATCCGAGATTTCCAGATGTCTTTGCTAAGATGTAATCAATTACAATTGCCACAGTGATCACAAATAAGTATGCGATCTTCTTTGCGATTCCCTTTGCTCCTTTTTTACTGGACCAACCATATGATGTGTCTCCCGGATGATCAATCGCTTCCACCATACTCGCAATCATCCCGCTGATATAGTCAACGACCATTAAAAAGACAAGCAACCCTAACAAATAAAATGTGATTCCCAATTTTTCAGACAAAAAAGCGATTACTCCAGTTGCAAGTAGCTGGATTGTTGTACATGTACCTTTGCTCATTCTCATTTCTCCTTTTGATTTTCTTACTATATTGTATGTTTGTCCGTCAGATTAGTCTGTAGTGTGGTCGCGGCCCCCCGAACTTTCGGTACCGGATCCAGTCATCCAGAATGATCCCGGCCAATGCCACCGGCAGCCACAGCACAAAGTACTGCGGGCAGATCTGCCCCAAGAGGTTGCCCGGAAGCCCACTGTAGTTCCAGACTCCCCAGCCGAGCCACAGATTGACGATGCAGCCGGTCAGGAACTCTAATGTCGTGATTCCGACCGCACCGATGAGAATCTGCTGCCATAACGGCATCTGCCAGGGAAGAACCTCGTTGATCAATCCCAGAAATACGAAACAGATCCCACCGAGTAAAAACATGGTCCAGTGACTCCGGCCGCGCCAGATCAGTTCGATCAATATGTAAAGCAGTCCGCCAACATTAAACAGGAACAGATATTTGTTCAGTAGCCTGTGACTCATCCACATCACTCACACCTTCTTTCATTGATGCAATATATGCCTTGAGGACATCTGACTGGTACTGTTCCGGCACGGCTGACCGTCCGCGTGGTACTCAAGCTCAGTGGTGCCCGCTGCAAGCTGTACCTGCTTACCGGAAAAGATTGAGCTGATCATGCTCCGTCAGTGCAAAATGCTCTGTGGACCCGTCCGACAGCTTGACATCGACTCCGGAATAGATAGCGGTCTCACATGCCTGACTGATCTCTCGTTTTTTCGCTGCCTGCAGCTCTTCCAGAGTCGGAACATACGGTTCCGGTGGAAGGATCTCGCCACCGGTATCCGGATCCGGTGTCTGGTACACGCTGCCATCATCTGACAGATAGACTGTCTGACCCTCATCGCGATACACCGTATTCCAGCCAGTTAACACAGCACACTCGATGTCTCCGGCCGTGTAAAGTACAATGTCACCGTTCCACTTTGTAGGCGGCGTACAGGCGAAGATGATCTGTAGCACATGCTGCTCGATCGTCTGGATGCTCCGGATGTCGTAGAGCTTACCTTTGACTTTGATTTTTTCCATGATTTTTACCTCCATGATTTATTTTTTTGTATATAAAAAGGACCCTCGCGGATCCTGAATTTTCAAATTTATGTGATTTTTCAATTGACTTTTGTCTCTATGAGTTGATTTTTCTTCTTTCCCTCAATTGTATAGTGAAATGCCAATTATAGGGAAATTCACCAATAAAAAACACAAAGACATCATTAAAATTGGCTCTGTCGTAAACTCTCGCTCTGTCGTATGTGTATTTCCCAGATATAATACCCTTACTACTGTTAGGTGTATATATTCTTCGCTTGAAATTGGTGCTGGAGAAGACCAATTTCAGCTATTAGCATGGGATACCAATACGCAAAACGATTCCACATCCACAAACTTGGAAGGATACTACATTGTAATGCCAATGTTGTCTAAGTAATAGCTTTACTTTCGTTCTCGTAGCTATCAAACATAAGCAGCCATGCCACATATATATGTACATTTGTTCGTGTAGAACCATCAGATTCTGACGGATATTTGGGTACATCCGGATTTAGTATCTTATGGACGCGCACTTCAGTTAACTATGGCTGGTGTATCTTAATATCTGATAATCCCCAAATGGTAGTTTTTGGTCGGAATTCCACTGGATGGCATTGGTATGCGCCGTCGTTGACCGAAGTATCATAGCTTTGTAGCGCTAAAAGTTCCGTTATTACATTTTACGATGCCGCAATCGTTAAAAGCCAAATATAATACTGCTCCGTATTTATGATTACCATATATATAACCGCATACGCAGAAATTATTACTATCAACTAAATTACAAGCAAATACCTGTTTTTCTGGAAAGCTATTCCATAATCCTTTTATGGTTGTAGCATGATTACCTTCTAGATTGGATGTGCCTAATTGGGCTGTAAAAATATTTGGTAAATCATCCTTTGTTGCAGATTCGGCCCAGCCGACCCACGTGTTATTATATTTGGTATTTGTATATATTTTTGACGATGCGTACGGGACAACAATCAAAGATATCCACGAATCACTTAAATAATTTGCAATTATCATACCTCCTCTTGATGACAGAGGTGCATTCGTTGCGCCAGCATCATAGTAATAAAATCCTGATGTCTTTATGCTATACAGATCCGTGATTTTCTTTACAATCGGGATCCCGGAATTACTCAAATTGTTATTTGTGGTATTCAAATCACTATACAATTGAGTGTACAGATCTTTCAGGACCTTCCCCTGCGCCGCCGAAAGCGGGAGCCCAGCATTGTCCGTCACACAGTTGTTGACGATCTGACCGGCGTGGAGGACGAACTGCAGTCCGGCTTTTAAATTTCTGAAGAACTGGAAGAAATTCATCTTCGACTTCATGGCTTCAAGAAAACTTGGGAAGCTGCTAATCCCTTCCACTGTTCCGGAATCATCGAACTCTGGACTTTCAATATCCATAATATCCTGCACTGTTGCAGTTCCGGCCGGATTCACGGTAAGCGTGATCTGTGACGCATTCTGCACTGTGTGCTGAATATTGTATATGTACGCTGACGGGGAGATGTCACTCTGCACCGGCATTTCATCTGGAGTTGTCGCTTGTGTGACAGAAAATAATGTTTCCGCTCCGCCCTCAATCTTGGCATAGAGTCCGATCGTCTCGATTCGATACGTCTGATCCACTCCATCATTATCGAAGCGGACACTCACCTGTGCCACATTTCCGCCCAGTACTTTACTGTCAAATGGCAGCACACTCTGCACCACATCCTGTAGCCCAGTCAGTGCCGGAACATCGGTTCCCACCGGATATGAATAACTTGATGTTTTTGCGCTTGTGAAAATTAAAGGTTTCTCATTCGCTAACGCTTGCGCAATAAGGTTCTGTCCGTTCTCTGTTACAATGGCCGCTCTATATACTCCCATCGTTTTTTCCTCCTATTCGTTCGATATTGTCTGAATCTTGGTGCCTGATACCGCTCCACCTGTATTTGCCGCCTCTTCGATGTCATAAACGGTATGTCTGTAAATTGTCTGTACAAATACCCGTGAAACGGCTCCTGCTGCGTACAGGCGGCACGGAAGACGGTTTGTTGTCTGCTGATTGGCAAGGATCTGAATGTGAGCTGGAACAACATCCCACAAAAGATCATAAAGAAGGTCGATCGCCCCGTAACAGTCTGATGTAACTTTTATCTTCAGCTTACAAGCTGCTGAATCAACGGACATCTCATATCCGTCTTCCCCGTACAGCTCCGTGAGCTTGTCTCTCAGAAATTCAATGGAAAAGGGAACGATCGTGTTGTATTTCTGCAGTACCCGTGCTCTCCGGTATTCCATCGTGTCTCCAAAACGATACGTGATCCCCAGGAGCTTTTCATAATACGCAATCGTCTCCTCATCACAGGTTGCGATGTAATTGTTGTCCTTCACCTTCTCGCTTGTTTCATCAAGCTTGTCAAGACTGTATCCATGTGCTTTTAATATCTCTCTGAATTCGATGATTGGCCGGAAGTATTCCGGCAACTGTCCTCTTAAAGTTTCTTCCGCTCTACTCACCGTTGATCACCACCGTCCCCAGTACCGGCACCTGCTGCAATGCAGATGTCTCTGTAAGCTTCAGATCTCCGCTGACGCCGTTGATCTTTACATTGGACACATTGACAACATCCTGGATCGTCAGGATGGAATAGATGATCCTGGACGCGTAGACTGTGACCGCATACGTGATCTGATGGGATTTTATAGCATCTCCCCATGCTTTACAGAGCGTATCCAGATATTCCTGAATCTTCTGCCTGATCTGATTTTTATAGGTTTCAACACCGTTCGGCATCGTCTCTACAAAATCGATGTCACATGTAATATTTAAAGTCAACGCTGTGCCTGTTGTGATCGTCACGGCCGCGCCGATCGGTGCGATCCCATATCCGTCTGCGGATGGTACGCTGCTGCCATCTTCCGGCGGGCAGATGATATTCTGAACTTTCTGGACTGTAGCTGGAAGCGCCGGCCGGAGATCATCCCCAAGGATGCTACAGAGGACAGTCCCGCCGCCCTTCCATGCCGGATATACCTGCACGGCTCCAACTCCTTCAATTGACAGAATCTCATTTTTATAAGAGGAGATATTTCCGCCGAATGCAGCGACATCAAACGTCTCATAGAACCGGCTTCTCAGTGCTTCATCCGTCTCCTCCTCCGTTCCAGCCATGATGATATCTCCCAGAACTGCGGAGGTAAGATTTTCCACCGGCGTAATTGGGAGCAGATTCCCGGAATAGTTGTTTCCGGATATTCCCGTATCCTTGCACTGCATCGCATAGACGTATTCCGGCCCGCCTCCGGAGATCCGGTCTCCGGTCACGAAGATCCGGGAATCTGCCCCGTTGATCGTCTTGAATTCCGACCCGGATGGAACTGCGGTGTTAAAGGTTCCTTTCCGGACTGCTGCCGTTGCCTGTTTTCTGGTAAGTCCTCGCGTCTGAACGATCTTATCCAGGCAGTCACCGACCGCAGTGGCCGGATAGGCGTTATCCTGAATCTGCTTTAAGATCATGTAAACCCCTTCCAGATACCAGGCCGCCGGTCCAATCGCTGCCTGGATCATGCTGCCTTCCCTGGTGTCAATGTTGGGATCCACCTGGTCCAGCATCTCTTTCTGAATCGCTTCCCTTGTATATCCGCTAAAATCGATCACACACTCACCTCCTCCGTCAATGTTCCATATACCGTTTTCACATCAAAGCTGCAGCTCAGCTCTCCCGGTATTTTTTCCGTAAATACAAAATTTTCCACTGTAAGGATTCGGCTGTCTCCTGAAAATGCATCTTCGATCCGGCGGGGAAGTTCACTTTCGATGTAATCCCGTTCTTCTCCCACCAGGTTCTCCAGTTCACTTCCAAAATCAGACGAATAGATCTGCCACCGGAACCGTTCATTCTGAAGGATGATCTCCACGGCCTGACGCATTGCAGGAAGTCCTTCATCCATGCCGGCGACCTGTTTCGATGACCAGTCGATCAGGAATGTCCTTGTCAGTTTTTCCACATGATGCAGGGTCACATCAAGCCCCACACCTTCCGGTAATACTGCCATGATGACCTCCTTATGTGATCTTTGATAATACAATAAACTGCTGCCCTTTTTGGACTCGGAGGAGCAGGACCTTGTCTCCCGCTTTTAACCCTTCCGTGACTGTTACTGTTCCGCCGGCGCCACCCTTCACCTGCTCCGTCCGCTCGATGACGTTGCTCGTCAGGATCAGCGCATTCCCGGAAATCGGCGGCAGGGAGGTATCTGTCTGGATCGTGAGCGGAGAGGTCTTTGTGACGGTCCCAGTGGCCTTGTCCGTCATTTTTATCGCATTCATATAGTTTTTTACGATCTCCTGAAGGACTCCAAGAAGTTCCGTTGTCATATGATGCTCACCCCTCCCAGTTGTTCAAATGATTTCACTTCAATCTGCATGGTATGGTCCTCTCCTTCCCATTTCTGCGTCACCTTTTCTGCAAGGAGCAGCCTCGACGTGGCAAGATCTTCAATATCCCCGACCTTAACCGGCAGAAGCATGCCGGCACGGATCTCCGGCACTCCGATTGTCTCCAGCTTCAACGTCTGAAGGACCCGGTTGTAATACTGGAGATATGCCTCACACATCTTGTCGATCTGTGCCTCATTCAGGTTCTCATCCACCTCATCATAATACTGCAAAAGCCCCCACTTTTTGATGGTATCGGTGTCTTCATGCACGTACACGTCGGTGCGTCCACTCTTTTCATTCTTCCGGGCAAGCTTCACGCGGTTATAGGTATCAGAATCAATATCACGCTTATAGGTGTAGTCTGTTACCAGACTGCCATCTCCTACCATTGTGTTCGTAAACCAGTTTTTCGCTTCCACAAGCGTCAGTTCTCCGGCTTTATCGTACAGGATGAAGATCTTCCCGGTCTGGACAATGGTCTCTGACAGCGCGTCAAATACAATGTTCAGACAGTCCTCATTTTCCTTCAGAAATGTCGGAAACACATACCCGGTTGTTTCCAATGTTCCTACTTTCAAACCAAAGTCTCCGGCAATCCGCGTAAGGATCTGTTCAAAACTCATGTTGTCAAGGGAATAGCTGGCATTCGCTTTCAGGTACCGAAGCTGATCATAGGCGGTATAGGTTGTCTCACCATCCCGTGTACGCTCGATCGTAAATACAAACCCTTTAAACAGTTTCACACCATCTACGCTGTACTCCACCGAGCTTCCCTCCGGAATCCCGATCGGACCATCCTCCAGACAGGAAAACTTTAACTTTCCAGGCGCATCCATCTGGTTCGTCGTGAACTCGATCTCTCTGGCAACCTCTATGTATTCCATGATCGTTATCAGGTCTGAACCATCGGGAGCTTTTCCTTTTATTTGGACCTGCAATGATCTCTCCATCTTTCATCACCCCGTAATCTGCAGCTGGCTTTCCTGTACCCATCCATAGGATCCGACGTGGACCGGATACGGGTTCCCGGAAACGATCCGAGTCACCGTAGTGCTCAGGTTGTTGGCCGTTCCATGAGGTCTCCCGCCGTAGCTGTCATAGCAGTATTCCCCGTTTACGATCACCGCGGCACCGACACGAAGAACCGGGGATTCAACCGCCCTCGGAGTCTCTGTGGATGCCTCGGCGCTTGCCTGCCCTGTGGCAGGAGTCTTTAATATCGAGACGATCTTCGGTGCATAGGAGCGATACTCCTGTAATTCCAGGCTGTAATAGATATCTTTGGGTTCCCCGCCCTTATCCTTCGTCTCAAAGTTTGAAACAATGCATTTCATATTGGTGTCGGATCCACCGGATCTTGTGATGATCAGACGGCAGATCTGCTTTTTCTTCAATGCTTTTTCGAAATATTTCAGATAATAGGATGGAGATTTTGCCCCACCGTTTACATACACGGCCTGGCGATCTCCCGGGAAAAAAGATTCCCAGGATACCTCTTTTAAAGAAGGCTTCCTGGGAACCACGATCTCACCCACACCGATGACGTCATACGTTTTATGGTCTGTCGGATTTTTTATTTCAATCTCTTCCGGGTTTACCGGGAGCTTTACCTTCTTTCCGGCAAATGCCAGATAAATCGAACATCCGATTTTTAATTTTGCCATGAACACACTCCTTTCATCATCCGTGCGATACCGATGTCTGGGAGTTCATCTGCTCGATGAGCATCTTCCGGATATAATCCGTGACATCATCGGCCGTCAGGTTTCCACCCGCTGATTCCGGAATCGACACATTGATTTCCGGTGCCAGAGTCTTCAGCTCGATCTTATTCATATACCGTCGTTCCGCAAGATCCCGGTAGATTTCAGATCTTCATCTGACAATTTGATATCATCCACCTTGCCGACTTTTCCAACCTTCGCGACCTTATCGATATTGTTTCCGCCGGAAAGGTCCAGGTCGTTGAAGCTTCCCGCGAGTTTTCCAATATCAAGATCCAGATTGTCCAGTTTGGAACCGAGATTTGCCCCGTAGTTTCCCCATTCTGCCGCTGTAGCACCGATATCAAGGTTTGCCATCCGCTTAATCTGGATTGCATTCTCTCCAAAGGTATCGTCTACCCAGCCAGATAGTTTTCCGCGGAAGCCACTCACAGCCCCCTGAAGATGAGAACCTGTCAGTGCATCGATCGCACCTGCCGCAGTTTCTACCATACTGAGGATCGTATCCAATGCATTCGAAAACAGATGTGCAATAGCAGCAACCGGATCGTTAAATACATTCGCGAAGAACTCTGCAAACGAAGCGATCACATTCCAGAGTGTGGCAAATACATTGTAGCCAACTGCGTAGGTCATTCCGAAGACCTGTCCGATCCAGCCGCCAACTTCCTGCATCCCGATTCCAAACTGCTGTGCTGCGATCAATGCTCCCGCAAACAATGCTACCAGGAGCAGAATCGGCCAGTTCGCGGCCGCCCACGAAGCCATGTGAATTCCTGCCACTGCTGCACTTCCAAGCGCTGCCTGGACCGCCTGTGCCTTCACAAGCAGGAATCCCAGCCCCACGGCCGCCAGGATCGGAAGGATCATATCCATGTTGTCGGCAGCAAAGAGCGCCGCTGATCCAATCCCCGCCAGTGCATCTGTTCCGACCTGCGCCATAACGGACAGCAGCGAGATCGCTTCCCCGAGGATCTCCTGCCCCTGATCCGTCTGAATAAAGTCGTTCCAGGACTGTGCCATCTGCTTTACTTCATGCTGGACGATATTCTGCGCCTGCGTCATCGCATCCGACAACGTCATCGGGATCGATTCAAACTTCTGGTTCGTCTGATCCGCCATATCAAGCAGCGCGTTCTTTACAACCTGAGCTGTGACTTTTCCGTCCTCCGCATACTGCTTGATGGATCCGGACGCCCATCCCATACTCTCCTCGATGGTCCTGGCGATTCCCGGAGCCGCCGCCAGAATGGAGTTTAAGTCCTGACCTCGCAGGACACCAGCCGCCATCGCCTGGGTAAGCTGCACCATCGCATTGCTCTGTTCCTGAGCCGACGCACCGCCGATCTTGAACTGCTTATTCACCTGCTCCGTGAATGCGATCAGCTCTTGGTTCGAAGAGAATGCATTTCCGGCATTCAGCCCCATCTTTCCGACTGCGTCTGCCGTATCGGAATAAGCCGCTTTGGAACGCAGTGCCGACTGATAGATCATCTCACTCAGTTCATTCGTTGTCTGAAAGCCGTCGTTCATGAGGTTTAAGCGGGCGTTGATCTGAGCGTGGGGGTCAGAGAAATCGAGGAAAGTACGGACCAGTGTTGTCACACCGGCGGCCGCGGCAATCCTCTTGATCGTACTCAGGAGTTTGCCCGCTTGGTCATTTGTCTTCAGTGTCTCTCGTCCCAGACGTGACTGGTTTTCGATCGTATCGATCAATGCGGAATTGCCTTCCTTGATTGCTGCTGTCATTTGGTCAAAACCTTTTCCACTAATACTGTTGGCCGTGTCTCCCAATGCCTGAAGGGCAGCTCCCTGTTCCTGGATTTTTCCGCTGAGTTCCGTGATCTTCTGATCCAGGGTATTAAAACCGGCTGCCGCGATCGTATTGGAAGACTGCCCCATCATATTGATGGAGTTATTGATCCTTTCAGTTGCTCCCACTGCTGACTCACCAAGCGTTAAGAACCGGGTGAATGCAGCCGTAAATTCATCCGTCAAAACAAGATTTTCCTGTATTTTACCCATTCACATCGCCTCCTCACTTGTTTTTCATCTCTTTCGACAACCGGTCCATCATTGTAAACATAAGAATCTTTTCCCTCAATGGCCGTTTCTCAAAGTCTTCCGGGAAGATTCCAAGGGAGACAAAAGCAAAATAGCTGGTTTCTGTCTCCCAGTCTCCTCCCTCTAAAAGTTTTTTGCG
>ENA-UPWS01001970-UPWS01001970.1-human-gut-metagenome-genome-assembly--contig:-NODE-1970-length-10873-cov-6.185810_pt1 | contig 10873 bp, 7 predicted proteins | sample MGYA00250054_ERZ773384 | MGnify/ENA primary metagenome ERZ773384 (study PRJEB29103, sample SAMN06111979) | human gut metagenome | biome: human gut; feature: ankylosing spondylitis patient; material... | reverse complement strand
CCAAGTTCCGCCCAGTCCGCATCCGTAAAGGTGGCGCTTTCCTCTATCGAGGGGCTGACCTCGAAACGTAGGCAGTTATAATCCAAAATAATAGAAATACACCCACAATCACCAAGCCTTTTTCCCACCACTTCTGTATATTACAAATATCTGTAATGCTAAAATTAGCGATAGCACAAATAGTTTCTATAGCAGCAATGAAACTAACTGCGTATAAAAAACTGTCTTTCCAAAGTGACTTACTATATAATTTTGATAATTTCATTGTCATATTTTTATATCCAATACAAAAGTAGATATTTTTCTGCTGATCTATCTATTGAATTGATAGTTTTATCGTTTCAATCCTCTGGATTTCTTATCATTCCACGGAAGTGCCGAAGACGAACCACCTCCACCCGTGCCGACATGAGCCTGTGCTGGGCCACCTGAAGTAAGCATGAATGCCGCCCCAAGCAACTGTGTCTGTATATCGTTTACCTGTTCCTGCGGCTCGAAGACAGCGTTGACAAATTCTTCGTCCGTGATTTGCCCGTTGAAATGTCTTTGGGCCACATCATAGTTTATCTGGAATTTTGTGTCCTCAAAAAGTTCCTCTCCGACCCGTGTCCAGATGTGGAGCGACGGATTCCGGTAGTTGGACACGTTGATTCGGACAAGCTCGGCACCGGATGAGAGGATATAACGCTGAGGGTTTGCCTTACGGTCGAGCAGGCCTATCTGCTTCCGCTGCTTGTCTATAACGGTATCTTTCTCTTCTGCCTGTCGCTCGGCGGCTTCCGCCCTGCGGATGGCTGCGTCTATCTCTTTCTGGTAGCCGTTCCGCAGCTTTTCGATTCCTGATTTGTGCTGCTCCTGCAACTGTGCCTTTTCTGCCTGAAGAGCCTTAATCTGTTTATTGAGTTCGGCAATCAGCCTATCCTTGTCAGCCAGTTTCTTCTTTGCCTTGGCAAGGTCTCCCTTGCCGAACCACGCAAGAATGGTGTTCCTGCCCTCCTGCGCTTTCTCCACATCGGCCTGCAACTTGGCTATGTCCTCTTCATATTGGATTACCCGCTGTCTGTAGTATTCTGAGTTCGCCTGATGCTTGGCGGTGGAGCCGACAATCCCACGCTGCAATCCGAACGGTTTCATGGCCGCAGCGTAGCTGTTCTGGTATTCGTGCAGCCGTGTGCGCCGCATCACATCGTCCGCCGAGAGCCGGGGACCGGATTTCGTCTCATATTTCTTCTCGCCCTCCCGCTTCCTGCGGAGACGTTCTCCGGTCACAATGGGAACGACGGTGGCGTGCAGATGGGGAGTCTTCTCGTCCATGTGCAGTACGCACGATACAAGGTTCTCTTCGCCGAAGGTGTCCTTTAGCCATTTGAGATTGGCATCGATCCAACTGTCCAGTCTGCCGTCATTGGCAATCTTCATCATCTGCTCATGCGTCCCGGTCAGAATGATACGGATGGCTTTTGTCTGGTTTTTTCCGACCTTGCGGCGCAGCCCGGCCGTGTCGATGCGGTGCTGTACCGCCTCGGTACGGTTGGACACTCCTTCAGGGAACCTGACCAGCTCGCAGTTGAGATGTGTCCGGTTAGCATCGGCATTGTCCGGCACATAAATCTTTCCCTTGGCATCCTTTCTTTCTATATGGCATGACATTCCACTGTCATTACCGCTGCCACGCTGCAGGTGGCAGACCGCGTATTGTGTATTGCTCATATCTGTTCGTTTTATGGTTGTCATTTCTGTTGTAAAATCCCGTCAGACAGCCGGAGGCATACCAGGGAACCTGAGGGATGGCCCTCTGCTTATGGGCTTTTTGACTGCCGGACGCGGAGCGGGGGCGGTGAAAATGCCCTAATAAGCTACGGGATTTTACAACCCCTTTCCCTTTGGGACAGCAAGCTGTCCGATGCCTTTCCGTCATTTCACCCTCCCAGCATCCACCAGTTCGAGCCCGAAAGCGTTGATGAGGGACTGCAATACGGGATTGCGTTCTATCATCTGTTGAAGGATCATCTGCGGCGTGTCCTCCATCAGGAGGAAGTCGGCGATGTCCAGTCCGGCTTCACGCTGCGCACCGGTCGCAATCCTCTCCAGCATGTCGGAGCATGTGGCACGCCTGCAAAAGGATTCCAGCATCGGCAGCCGTTGCCTCCATTCTTCCGTCGCCTTGAGGTCGGGGAAGAGGACAACCTCCCGGCCGCCCAATACCTGCATGGTCTCGCTGTTGAAGCACCCGTGCATCCCTCCGGTGGCAAGCCAGATGAAGTCCGGGATGAAAAGGGCGGCGACCAGTGCCGTCTTCTCGCTCTCGACAACGGCTACGGTCTTGGCGGACATGGCGGCGGAAGTGTCCGACAGCAGGTGCTCTCCGAACAGGCACTGCTTCATCCTGAAGTCCGGCACCTTCCTTACCGAATGTACCCAGCTTACCTGGTTGAAAGGCTCCTTGATCCGGTGTCCCGTTTCAGCATCGTAGCCCATGATCTTGCCCGCACGCACATTGCCGTCCCGGTCTGTCTGCCAGAATACGGCCGCCCCATTCCACATCCTTGACGTGCCTACCCGATAAAGACGGAACAGCCTGTCCGTATCCTTCTTGCCCATCACTCTGATAAAATAGCGATGCAAGGGGTTGATGTCGTACCTGCGCATGGACTGCTCCACCCAATCAGAGGGAAGAAAGGATATTTGTGGCTTCTGTTCGGGCACTGGTATCGCTGCCGGTCTTGCAGCTGTTGGGGTGCGGAAGTTCTTCTCCTGCTCATTCAACCTCTCCTTGACGGCCGGATTGTCCCGGAAATATTCCTTCGGAGTATAGTGGTAGCCGCAGCTGTTGATGTGGTCACAGATACCCACGTTGTCAGGGAAGGAAATCTCTCCCGCCTCGTCGATATAACGGGTAAAGCAGGACTTCCTGCCGCACTCCGGACAAGCTGTCTTGCTGCCCGGCCTGTATTTCTGTAGATGGAATCTGTATCCGGTCATGATGCTCTCTTTTGTGGATTCCTGCAAATGAAAACTGCCATTTGCAGTCTGCAGTTCTTGCAGTCTTGCAGGAATTCTATTTTTCCGGCACTCCGAGACTGCAAAACTGCAAAGACTGCAGGCTGCAACAAGGGGTCATCCGTTGCAGTTTCGGGTTGGCGGTTCATTATCGTTTTCATCAGATTTACCAGATTTATCATATCTGACTTTCTCGTAATGCCCGGCCTTGGCCTTCCGCAGCAGCCCGCTCCTGCACAGTTCCCTGAGGTAGTTCATCACCGTGCGCTCGCTGACATTCTGCTGTTCCCTGCCTGTGGCGATGGCCGTCTTCGTGTCGAAAGTGTCCGGCAGCAGCGACAGCAGTATCTTGGGCGGTTCTTCGCACATGTCTTCCGCCACGAACGAGCGGATACGGCGGTACGAGTCCTCGAAATAACCGTTCAGCCGGATGGCGGCTTTGACGGAAGCCAGATCCACAAACTGTAGATGGCTCTCGTCGGATGCATACCGCAGCACCTGCATGAGCAGGGCCAGCCGTGCCACCTGCGCCGGATGCTTCATCTCACGGCTGTCCACCTCGGCGTCGTCCTCTATCCGGTTGATGCGTTCCACTTTCCTGTTCCACCATGAGAAGAAGTACTCTTTTGCCTCCTTGTCCATGGACAGCACATGGGATATCCCTTCTTCTTCTCCCGTGTCATAGTCCAGAGCGAGTACCTTGCCAAGTATCTGCTCCCAGCGTGCCGCTGCCAGAGATGCCCTGTCCTCCCCGCCATCATCCCAATCAGTCCATTTTGACACTTCACGGGATTTGGGCAGCACGAACAGGATACGGTCGAGTAGTCCGTTCTCCTCGAAGCCTTTCGTGAGCAGTTCGTGTACACGCTTGGTCTGCGTGGTTCCGACGATATTGATGCATGGCTGTTCTATATGTACGGGTACAGTGTTGCCGACCCTTGTCACATCCAGAGCCCCGCCGCTCCATGCCGTGAGCAGCTGCTCTATGAGCTGTCCGTTGGTATAGCGGTTGGCAGAGTTGAACATCCCCATGATCTCGTCCACGAGGATGACCACGCTACGGGGATTGTTGTTGTGCGTCAGCAGGAGCGATTCGGGGGTGAAGTCGGACACGACGGTACGCCGCAGCACGGGCTTCTTCCCGTTTTCCCCGGCAGCTTTCCATGCCTCCAACTCCGACTCATACGCCTTGAACAGGGCATAGTCGTGCTTCCGTATGGGACGGTATGCCGCCTCCAGCGGCGGTGTCTTGCCCAGTCCCGGCCTGCCCACGAGGATGATGTAGAGGGCGGCATTGCTCTGCCATTCGCCTTTGATGCGGATACGGTAGGTGCCGCCCAATGCCGCAGATATAGCCGAAATCATGGCAGTCGCTATGAACTCTGTCTTGTAGTTCTCGTACCGGGCCATGTCAAGGATGACGGATTGAACCGTCTGCGGGAACACTTCCAGAGGGAAGCCGGTGTCTTCGGTATGTTCCGCCTCCATGCGGATCATGTTGCACAGTTCAAGTCGGGTGTGTGTCATGTCAGCCATTTCTCTTCTTGCAATAGGATGTCACACTCTCGGATTTCCCTCCCGTCTGCACACGCCGGACATCCGACCTGGCATACATGTTCTTGTTGCCCACCTTGACGGGGACGAGGTAGCCGCGCTTCGCCCACAGGTTGAGTGTGCCATCGCACACGTTCAACAACTCACGGACTTGTTTCGTATTGAGCCAAGTCTCTTCCGCCTCACGCTTCATGGCGGCGTCCCTTTCCTCCTGCTGTGCCATGATGGTGCGCTGCACGATGGACTCGGCAAACATCTTCAGGTCTGAGGGCGTCACTTCCAGTTTCACGTTCGCGCCCTGTTCGACCAGACTTTCTATGGTAATCATAAATATCAGTTTTGAAGTTTGTGATGACCATCTTCAAAAGTTCCCTGACGCCTCCCTTCCGATGGCTTGTAAAAGAGAAGCACCGCCTATCCCCGGGAAGAGGATTGACGGTGCAAAAGTATATGGGAATTGAAACGGATTGATATATAAGGCCTTGTCTTAAATTGTCATGACAATTCAAGTCTGCATGACCATGTAAAACGGTTCATTTTGCCTTATCCGGTAGTAGTTTCCGTTTCATCATCGGCGGTGATTTTCTTGATTTCTGCCGCCAGTGTCCGGTACAGTTCTCTGTTCTCGTCACTCTCGATAAGAGGAGCCATCTGGTCTTTCCCGTCCTTGATGATATGCTTTGCCGTCTTCAGGAAGCCGACCGCCTGCCGTATGGCGCTCTCGCTTTTCAGGGAGGGAAGGTCGGGGAATTGCAATGCCATTCCCACGCTGTATTCCTTCGCGGCGTGCATCCCGGCCACCAGCTGCAGGTCTTTCAGCACATAGAACGGGAGTGCCTGATGTACGGCACTCGTGTTTATGGAGACGAAACGGCGGATGCATTGCAGGACTTCCTCCCTGTTTCCGCACTTGAGATAATCCGCAAGTGGCCACTCCTGTATCTTTTTCTTTCCGGCCGTCCGCTGCGCCTGCGGCATCGTGCCGCTGGATTCCGTTGCTGCCGGGCTGCCTTCGGTATCACCGCCTCCCATCCCGTCCTTTAAGGACTGCAAAGCCCATTCGCCGATACCGCCTTTTTCAATTGCGTCCTTCATGGCGAAGTGTTCGTCCCAGTCTTCCTGCGTGCGGAAGCCGTTCTTTATGGACACTTCGATAATCTGCCTGACGACAATGGAGCAACCCATCCTTTCGGCGTTCCCTGCCTTGGGATGTTCCGCCTGCCTGCTGACCATGTCAACCATCGCCTCGAAACTTTTGCCGTAGTACAGCCAGCTCAGCACGAGAGGGGCGGACAGGGTTACGCAGCGTTTTCTCAGACTCTGTCTGAAAATGTATTTCATCCTGCCCCATAAGGAGGACGGAGGAGCCGCATCCTCTTCCCTCTGTTTCCTGTAAAGTTCCACGATCTGCCCCGGCACTGCGTTCTCCTTGAAATGAAGGCCTATGTTCCTGAAGCTGTCCATGCTGTCGTCACACCATGACTGTTGCCATTCCCGCCTGATTCCGGGCAGTTGTTTGAAGATGGCGCGGCAGACGGCAAGGTACTGCATCTCGTTTCCGTCCGCCATCATTTTCGCGAAGCGGCGGTATTCCTCCCTGTGCGCGTCCTTCCACTGGAGAATGTCCGCCTTGAACTGTTCGTATGTCTGTTTCTGCCCGTCCATATTCGTAGGATTTTTGGGGTATAAGATAATAAAAGAGGAATATGACAATCAGTCTAAAAGGCTCACCAGCTCCTTCTTCATCTCGTCGTCAATCTTGCGGTACCGTGCGAAGGCCCGGCTCCCTTCCGAATGTCCCGACATGGAGGCTATCAGGTTCGGGTCCTTGACCTGTCGGTACAGGTTGCCGATGAATGTCTTGCGTGCGGTATGTGTGGTCGCCACCTCGTATAAGGGTTTTGCCACGTCCTCCCTTGTCTTCGGGTCGAGGACTATGACCGTACGGTCGATGCCCACATACTTGAGTATCTCCTTTATCTTCTTGTTGTAGCCGAAGTGCGAGAACCGGGGGAGCAGGGCGCTCTCCAGATCCTTGTAGCGTTCCAGTATGTCCCGTGCTTTTTGGTTGAGCGGCACGCGCACTGTATTGGCATGTTCCATCTTCGTCTTCTGCGGGATGTACTCCACGAAGCCGTCCACGATGTTCGCCTTGGTCAGCCTGTTCAGGTCGCTGACACGGCACCCTATCAGGCACTGGAACATGAAGATGTCACGATAGACCGGATAGGTTGCCCCCATGCCGCTCAGGTCGGCATAGTACACCTTGTCCCGCTCCTCGAGCGTCAGGTAGAACGGGTCGCCGTACATCGGCCGGGCAATCTGGTACTGGTCAAAGGGATTGTTCCTTGTCAGCCCGCGCTTGACGCACCACTTGATGACGGTGCGGATGCGGTAGAGGGAGCCCGACATGCTGTTCTCAGAACGCTTCTGTTCGACGTTGCGGCGCACCTCATTCCGGTAGAATACGGGGTACATGTCCACGTACTTGTGTTCCTCCTGCATCCACAGCTTGAAGTCCCTGATGTCGTCCGCCGTGACGGTGTCAATGCACAGGTGGAAGCCTCTTTGGTGCAGCACCTCGTGGCGGAAACGCTCGTAGCGCAGCACCTTGTTGAGATTGTCGAGATGGTGCTTGCGGCTTTCATCCGCAAGCGGTGTTTCCTCGACGTATTTCCGTATCTGGTACGAGAGCAGGTACTCGTCGGCCTTGTTGCCGCCCCTCGCGTTGATGCCGGGATGGTGGTATTCCTCTATCAGCCCCTTGAGCCAGCTGCCGTCCACTCCCCGGTGGTACTCTTTCGTGATGAGATGGGTGATCTGCTGCACGTCCTTGTCGAAGTTCATCTTCTTTTCCTCCGACACCAGGGCCACGCGAGGCTTGTAGCCCTGCCGTTCCGGGCTCCAGTGGTTGGGGTTGATGGACAGCTCGCTCGCGGCCTTGATGTCCACGCCGCCGATGTCCCGGACACGGAAATAGACCCGTGCCTGGTCGGTGATGTTGTTCTTGGCGGCGGTCTTCCGGATGAATGCGGTCACTTTCATATGTATGTCCTCCTTTCTGTCTAATCTATCATGTCCACAAGCCTGCGCTTCATGTCATCGTCTATCGTGCGGTAGCGGTTGAACGCCCTGCTGCCCTCCACGTGTCCCGACATGGAGGCTATCAGGTTTGGGTCGGGCACCTGCCGGTATAGGTTACCCACGAAGGTCTTGCGTGCCGTATGGCTGGTGGCCACCTCGTACAGGGGCTTCTGCACGGTGTCGTAGCCGTGCGTGTCGAGGATGGTCACCGTCCGGTCTATGCCGCAACGCTTCAGCAGTTCCCGTATGCCGAGATTGTAGGTGTGTATCTGTTTGAACGGGAACAGTCTGTCGGCATTGGCATCGTAACGTTCCAGTATCTTCAATGCCTTCTCGTGCAGGGGTACCCTGACGGTCTTCGCCTGGCATTTCTTCGTCTTCTGCGGCATGTATTCCAGGAAGCCGTCCTTGATGTTGGCCCTCGTGAGCCTGTAAAGGTCACCCACGCGGCAGCCGACATAGCAGTGGAACACGAAGATGTCCCGGATGACGGCCAGCTTCGGGTTGTCGCTCAGGTCCGCGTCATACAGGATGTTCCTCTCTTCCGAAGTGAGGTAGAACGGGTCGCCGTAAGTGGGCTCCTTGCAGCCGTAGAGGGCATAGACCCCGTTGTCGGAATACTTCATCTTCTTGCACCAGTGCAGGAAGGTGCAGAACAGGTTCATGATGTTGATGACGGTCGTACCGGAAAGCGGCCTCGGCCTGTGGTTGATGAGCATGCGGGGAGTATAGAAGTCGGGGTGTTCCTGCCGCAACTTGTACTCGTTCACGACATAATCCCGGAACTCGTTCATCTGCTCCAGCGTGACGGTCTCCACGAAGAGGGTGAAGTCCGTCTCGCCCAGTATCTCCCGCCGGTAGTCATGGTAGCGCGACATCCTGCGCTCGAAGCGTATGATATGTTCCTTGGTCCTTTCCGCCCCGTCGAACTTTTCCAGATACTCGTGGACGCGGGCGAGCAGGTTCGGGTGGTTTCGTTCGAAGGCGCGGGCCGGGTACAGCACATCCTCGATGACCTGCCTCATCCACCTGCTGTCCGCCTTGTCCGAAAAGGTCTTCTCCGCCCGCTCAATGATGGAGGCGATCTGTTCCGGCAGTCGTTTCTGCTCTACGGCAGGGACAGCCGTCGTGCGCCTGTAGCTGAGGGTATCAGAATTCCAATACCTGTCCTGTACCTCAAGGGGAGAGACCACTTTTATGTCCACACCCTTCTCCCTGACCCGGAAACAGATGTTCGAGGTCTCTGGGGAGCATTTCTTCAGATACACGGTTACTTTCATCTGCGTTGCTTTTTTCGGTTATGCGGCAAAGGTAAATAAATTCCCGTAAATGTTCCCATATATCCCGAAGAAACCTGCAACGAATTAAGACAAATTAAAAAGTCATTCCCGAATCTGATACCGCATAAAATGCAGTATATCAACTGTTATATTTGCACTTGTTTAGCTCTTTTTTTCATTTAGGCCTTTATTCGACTTTCCTAATATCATATATTGCGGTTCCACGCTTTCTTCATAATCAATATGCCCACCTACGGCCGTGTCCCATTTACCCGGTTGTATATCCTTGTTCATGGAACGTTTTTGAAGATATAGTTCTCCCTTCTTATTAAAGATATGTAAATGGATTACGGGATGCAGCAACTTACTTCCGCTATGACATTCCTTGCGAGTAGCCTTTCCGATCGTCTCACCCTCCTCATTTACCAGAGGAAACCATTCTGTTCTCATATTTTAAATAGACTTTAATTTACTGATAACCGTACCTAACTCCTCATCCGTTAAATTATTTCCATACGTAGCGTAATCCAAGCGGAACGTACATCCGTTCTTGTATTCAGAGCAGCCATAAGCGGTTTTGCCCCGGAGGATAGAGCCTTTGTGACAGATGGGGCAAACGGGCTTATCCGTTGATGGAAGCTCCAATTCAGGAGTAGCCTCTGCTTTCTCTTTCTCTTTCTTGGCACGAGGCTTACGAGGTTTCTTTTCCTTTTTCTCCTTGGGTTCGTCTTTGGGAGTTTCTTTAGCTGCTTTAGACGTATCCTCAATCGTAATCGTTCGCCGGGTTTGGTCGGAAAGGACGTTTATGACGACCTCGTTTACCATTTGCTTCAACTCATCCAGAAAAGTACGGGCCTCATAAGTCCCTCGTTCAATCTGGCGTAGTTTCTTTTCCCAAAGCCCCGTCAACTCTGCGCTTTTCAGCAGTTCCTCATGGATCGTGCCGATCAATTCCGCGCCGGTAGCGGTGGGATAAAGATTCTTACGTTCCTTTCGTATATAATTACGCTTAAATAAAGTCTCGATGATCGCCGCACGGGTAGAAGGACGGCCGATGCCGTTTTCCTTTAAGGCATCCCGCAGCTCGTCATTATCCACTAATTTACCGGCGGTTTCCATCGCCCGCAATAAAGTAGCTTCTGTATAAGGTTTCGGAGGCTGGGTCCAAGTCTCTTTCAAGATCGGTTTATGCGGGCCGCTTTCTCCTTTCACGAAATCGGGCAATACGCCTTCTTCCTCGGTAGGTTCAGCCTCCGGATCTTTCTGCTCGGCTCCGAATACGACACGCCAACCCGGTTTGAGGATTTGCTTTCCAGTCACCTTGAATTCTACCTTATCCACTTGACCCAAGACCGTAGTGGTCGATATCTCGCAATCCGGATAAAAGGCGGCGATAAAACGACGGGCTACCAAATCGTACACCTTCCGTTCCGTATCCGTAAGATTGCGGGCGGGGACTCCGGTAGGGATGATCGCATGGTGATCGGTAACCTTCGAGTTATCAAACACTTTCTTGCTCTTCGGCAATTTCTGATTCATTAAAGGAGCGGTAAGCTCCGTATAATCCACCAACCCTTTCAAGGTATTGGGAACTTTCGGATAGATATCATCACTAAGGAAAGTCGTGTCTACACGTGGGTAGGTTGTCACCTTCTTCTCGTAGAGCGATTGGATCAACTTTAGCGTATCGTCCGCCGTAAACGCGAATTTCTTATTACATTCCACCTGCAACGAGGTCAAGTCGAATAGGCGGGGGGCGAATTCCTTCCCTTTCTTCTCGGTGATACTGGTAACAGTAAAATCCAGATCGGAAGAGCGTCGTGTAGGGAAAGAGTGTAGATCTCGGTGGTCGCCGTATCATTAAAAAAATTTTTTTAAAACAGAAGAGGGGAACCGAAAGGATTTGGGGGATGGGGTTCAGAGGGGTGCTCTTCCGGATCAAACGGAAGGGGAAC
>ENA-UPWS01001964-UPWS01001964.1-human-gut-metagenome-genome-assembly--contig:-NODE-1964-length-10896-cov-5.003512_pt1 | contig 10896 bp, 9 predicted proteins | sample MGYA00250054_ERZ773384 | MGnify/ENA primary metagenome ERZ773384 (study PRJEB29103, sample SAMN06111979) | human gut metagenome | biome: human gut; feature: ankylosing spondylitis patient; material... | reverse complement strand
TATTCACGTAACACGGAAAACAGTGCTGTAATAGAAGAGGTTGCATCATTCTTTTCTTCGACATTTTTCGAACATTATAACGTACATATCCGGTCACCGCCATGCTCCGATTTGATTTCTATATCAAAAATCAGATCGGAGGAAAGATAAATGGCTTATAACAAGACAAGTGAAGAACGAAAGTGGAATTATTGGAAAAAACAGGAAGAAAAGAAATTGCGTGAACTGGGAATGGAAGAAGAGAAAATCCAAAAGCTGCGCCAGATGGACCGGGAAGATTTCCTGGAAGAGCGCAGATACCGGGAACATCTGGATGAAATGATGCAGGATATGGATTCCATAAAACAAAGGGACAGAGGACGGTTTGCACAGGATATCCGAGAACTTTTAGACAACATTGGAGATCGACGGATCTATGAATTATTAAAGGGCATAGAACATCAGACATTAGAGATACTTTTGCTTAGTACATGGGGATATTCGGGAAGAGAAATCGCTAAGATTATGGGACTTGCAGAGCAGACTGTTTACACAAAGAGAAACCGTTTGAGAAATAAATTAAAAAATTTGTTGAAAATTGAATAATTATGGCGGTTTTCGTCGGCTATTTAATAGGCAGGTAAATTTTGCCGGTGTACTTTGACAACTGCATACCAGCATTACAGGTACGTTCCCGTAAGTAGAAGCGTGTCAGGAAGGCGCGAGGACAAATGAAAATGACAGGAAAGAATATAAAAAATTCTTTGCTGGTGTTTTTGTTTCGAGCGAATCCACTTTAACTGAAACAGGACCGTGGCGGTCTTTTGCGAGGATCACTTACGAGGGGATAATGATACATAGGAACTGCCAGCGAGCAGAGGATGGACTTTGGGTTGTAATCAGCAAGACTTTTAGAAAATCCGTGAGCGGTGCAATGCCAAGCATCCGCCTGTAATGTTCCCGTAAGGCAATGGGGGAGTCGAGGACAAATACAACGCCAAAAAACAAAAGTATAAGAAATCAAGGAAGAATGTGTCGTTGATATCAGATACATGCGGCTGTAGGGAGAAATCCTTTACAGCCGTATTGATGTGGTATCAGCACGCATATCAGGTAACAAATTATGTATTACACAAGAGAATATCTCAATAGAGCGCATCGAGAAATTGATACTATCTTCCGAGTGCTGTTCCCAGAACATGGAATGGCAGTAAGGGAAGAACAGATTATGTTATGCCACAAAATGCTGGATAACCTGCTGGGAAGAAACATAGCACTGTGTGACGCGGGTGTCGGTATCGGCAAGACGTATGCCTATCTGGTGGCCTGTGTTCTGATGAGAAAATATTCCCTCCTTGCAGAAGGATGTTCCCCTTATGAGCAGCGTCCGGTCGTGATATCCACTTCCAGCATTGCACTCCAGAAAGCAATTCTTACAGAATATATCCCTTTTCTCTCCCGGATTCTTCAGGAGAACGGGACGATTCAGGCCCCTATTAAAGCTGTGATACGAAAAGGGAAAGAGCATTTTGTCTGCGATGAGAGGTTGGAGCACCGAATCGTTGCAATCGAAGAAAAAAACAAAAATGCGTTGCAGAAAGAAGCTCTGCTGTCGTTGAAAGAACATTATGATATGGACGAAGTGTCCAACTTAAGTGGGTTTGACAGAAGGATGGTGAGTGTACCGAAGTTCTGTTCGGGAGACTGCCCGAAAAGAGGCTCATGCAGGTATCAGCAGTATCTGGAGCGTTCCAGAGATCATGAAATGTTCATTCAGATCTGTAATCACAATTATCTGCTGGCTGATGGTTATCACAGGCTGCAGGATTACCGCCCGTTATTAAAAGACTACCGAGCATTGATTGTCGATGAAGCACATAAGCTGCCGGATGCGGCAAAGCAGATGTTTGGGAAGAGCCTCTGTTATGACGATATCCGAGAAATCTGCTTTTATCTTGGGAATGAGTACCAAGGCCCGGAGATAAGAAAACTGTCCGGGACGATCCGGATGGTGCTGGACATCATAGGAGAAAACCACAGAACCAGATATGGGATAAAAGAAGAATTCCACATGACAGAAGAGTGTGCAATGTATTTATATGAGGGGATACAGACCATGAATAAGATCATAGAAAAATTAGAAAAGAAGATTCCAAAGTGGATCAGAAACAAGCTGGAAGAAACCAAAAGTGTGCTGGAATGCTTTTTCCATCAGGATAAGAAGTATGTGCTGCATCTGAAGCAGGACCATGACCACCGGATTATATTGTGTGCATCCAGCAGACGGATTCCACAGTATCTGGACCAGATGTTATGGAGCAGAGGAATGGGAGCGATTCTGACAAGCGGAACTTTAAAAACCGGACAGGGATTTTCCCACATTCGGAAAATGACAGGATTACAGAGAGTGCGGAGAGTCCGGGAATATGTGGCAGACTCCCCGTTTGAATATCAGAAGAACTGTCTGTTATATCTGCCAAAGAATTTGAAGACATGCAGAAGAGAAAGTCAGGAAGAGGCAGAGATGATAGCAGGCCATATCCATTCACTGATCTGTTCGACTTACGGGCATACGCTAGTGCTGTTTACATCTTATCATTTGATGGGAAACGTTTACCAGATGTTAAGGGATGAAATTCCGTTCCCGATGATAGAGGTGTGGAGACATTCACCGGAAGAGATCACAAGATTTAAACAGATGGACAATGCTGTCCTTTTTGCAGCCGGCTCCTGTTGGGAAGGAGTAGACTTCCCTGGAGATATGGTATCTTCGCTGATTATAGTAAAACTGCCCTTTGCTGTTCCTGATCCCATCAGTGAAGCACAGAAGAAGGAATATGCCAGCCTGAAAGATTATATTCAGGCAGTGATTGTTCCAGACATGCAGAAAAAACTAAGACAGGGATTCGGACGTGCTCTCCGCACCGAGACAGATACTTGTGTCGTGTCCATTTTAGACGAGCGTGCAGGAGAAGGTGGCAGGTATCATGAGGAAGTAATGTGTGCGCTTCCGAGCTGCAAGATGGCAAAAGATATCAAGGATGTCCAGCACTTTATTCGAAACCGGAAAGGCGTGGAATACTACCTGTAACCGTTCGTGGTTCTGCTACAGAAAAAGCAGATTTTGCACGAAAAGTTTGGTGGTATTTCAAGGGCGTTTTCGGTGGGATTGTTGGTATTGATGAATAGCTATTTCGGCATGAAGTGGGTATACTGTGTATAGCGTTAGAGGAAAGGAGGCAGCTTATGATATACAAGGTGGAAACGATAAAAGATGGAACAGAAAAATATTTTTTCATCAGAAATCTGGAAACAATGAGTATTGAAGAACTGCCAAGTAAATATCTAATGCATAAGATTAAATGTAAACGTTCACCAAATACAGTGAAACGCACAGCATTTTCAATCTGCTATTATATGAAATATATGGCAGAGAAAGAAATGGAACTCACAGAAGTCTATCAGTTAGATTATGAAAAACAGACAGAACACTTTGTGGAATTTTTATACTGGCTTAAAGCCGGAAACCATACAGAGCAAACGGCTGGAGAAAAGAAGTGTCCGAATGAAGGAACCTGCAACGCATACTTAAAAGATGTGTTCAGGTTCTATTTATTTATAGAGGCAGAATATGAACAGTACGGAAGTCTCAAAACCTTATCGTATAACCAGATTATAGCGGTTAATCAGGTGGGAGTAAAAAAGGTACTGCGGAATCATTCTTTTAAAGCCTATCTGAAGGAAGAGGAACATCGTGGGAGAACAGCAAAAGAAAATCAGATTATTACAATTTTACAGGCCTGTACGAACCGAAGAGATCAGCTTCTGTTACTTATGTTAGCAGAAACCGGATACAGAATTGGGGAACTACTGGGAGTAAAATATGTCAAAGATATTGATTATAGGAATCACATGATAAGGGTATGCTTCCGGGAAGATAATGAAAATGAAGCGAGAGCCAAAAATGCGGAATACAGAAGTGCCAAGATAAGTAATGATACGTTTGAATTTCTCATGGATTATCTGGCAAAATATCGGAAAATCCTGCAACATCAGGATTACCTGTTTGTGAATATCATGGGTGAGAACATTGGAAAGCCATTAAGAGTGGACAGTGTATATGATATGTTGGACCGAATGGAAAAGAAAACCGGAGTTAAAATCACACCCCACATGTTACGTCACTATTTTGCAAATATGCGAAAGCAGGCAGGATGGGAACTGGAAATGATCAGTCAGGCATTGGGGCATAAACATTTGGATACGACTATAAAGTATCTGGACTGGCTGGATGATGAACTGATAGAAGCAAGTAATGAGTTTTATGCACAACACACTGCTATTTATGGGGCGGAACGTCTGCTGGAGTAGGGAGGTGTGAGAAATACCTATATATTTATTGCAACAGGCAGAACACATAACAGAATCTGAAGTAGATATTGAGAAGAAAAAGCAGGAACTATATTCAGAAATTGATGCACTTGGAATAAAAAGCGATTCAAGAATTAACAAATTGAAAAAGTTCTTGGCAGATAGAAAAATCTGGCATCTGGAAGAAATGGATTATCCTTTGCGAAATTCGTATGAACAATATTTAAGAGGACAGATACGATCACAAATTGTATCTTTCTATTTGAAAATATATGATACGGTAAAACAACAACATATCTATCAACAGATGCAGACACTAAATGGAAAGCGGATATATGAATGGAAATATCAAAATAAAATTTATTTTCTGAAGTATTATCCGGAAAAGGAAATAGCTGAGACCTTTGAAACTTCTTATAAAACAAACCTATTGGTGTGGGATTTTACACAAAATTGTTCAGAAGTTTTAAAGAAACAAATTTTTTATACGTTGAGTCGTATCATTGCCAATACTTCAATGTCTAAGGCTTATAGAAATGTCAGGTTAAAATCCTTAAAACTTCTTTATGATTCTTGTGTTCAGTTAAATATTACGGATATTGGATTGCTGGAAATGGAACAAGTGGAAACTATTTTAAAGAATTTTCCCGAAACGAGTCAACGAAGTATTTTAGGTGAATGCAGAAGAGATGCGTTTATGCAGCAGGAACAGATCCAATGGGAAGCAAATGTATGGTATCTGGAACGATTACATCTTGGAAAACATCGGATAGACGAAAGTAAATCCTTAATTAGCATTTCTTTTATGGAAGTCAAGGAAATACAGAATCGAGAAATTTTACAGGCATACATGAAATATGAACTGGGAATTACTGGACAGGCAGTCAGCACGATTGTACGAAGATTTGTATGTATTAGAAATTTTATTGAACTGCTGGAACAAGAAAAGATACTGGCGATTCATGCAACTGTCGCAGAAGTAAAAAAGTATGCAGACGGCTTGCGAGAACGGGGAATACAGGCAAAGGGATTTAATGAAAGAATTTTCGGTATCGGTCATTTTTATAAATTCATGGAAGTTAAACAGTATATTACAAGAATGCCATTCCGAATTGAATATTTCCAACAAAAAGAAGTAATAGTACATCATGATCGTAGCGTTGAGGAAACAGTATATATGGAAATTTTGAAAAAATTATATCTTTTTCCAGAGCGATTACGATGTATGTTCCTACATCTGTGGTGTCTAGGATTACGGGCGAGTGAAGTGTGTACATTGAAAGGAAATGCTTATTATCAGCAGGGCGAGGATTATTGGATTCAGGTGTATCAGGTCAAAATGAAGAATTATAAAAGGATTCCAATCCCACAGGCACTTTATCAGATTATGAAAGTATACTTGAAAAAACATGAAATTCAGCCTGAAGAATTCATTTTTAAAAACAGCAGAGGTGGTGCTTGTCTATATGGTACATTCCGAACTCAGATGATAGAAGCGTGCCGGGAAAATAAGATTGCAAATGGAGAATATTTATTTCAATCACACGATTATCGACATACAGTAGCAACTATGTTTTATGACAGTCATGTATCACTGCAAAGTATCAGGGATTATCTTGGACATACTTATGAAGAGATGACAAGACAGTATATTGATTATATGCCGCAAAGGATTGCAAAAGCAAATGATGAGTTCTTTGAAATGCAAGGAAGTAGTTTAGCATCATGGCTAAAGAAAGAGGAAAAAGATGGAAAATGATATTATATACTTCAGCGATTTCCCCAATTTACAAGAAACAGGGACACGTAAGGATAATGGAAAATTTGATTTAACGTTGCTTCCAACGCAAGAATTAAAGGAAGAGTTTCGAGGTTATATTATGTATCGCTGCAAAAACGGAACGTTTAGAGCATTGATTCAGGATCGAACAGCTTATAATCATATTGCAAAGTTTTTGAACAGCAGAATAAATCGGAGAATCAAAAGCCTTGGAGATAGAAATCCAGAAAAATGGATATCACTTTTAAAAGGCTGGATGTTAGAACAGGGAATAACTATTGTAAAAGAAAAGAAGAGTGTGTATGGTACAGTAAGCTATGGCGAAGCAGTGACGATATTATATTTCAGAAACGTACTGAAATTTTTAGGGCCAGAAGATTTACGGGATGAGATAGAAAAAGATGTTTGGGAACTAAAAAATCTGGATATTAAAATCAGATCCAATCCAATTTATAATGTAAAAACACTGGATTTCAGAAAAATATATCAGCCAGATATCAGGGAAGAATGTAAGAAAGCTGTTTATATGAATCTGCAGTATGAAGCAATAGGAACTGTACAGGGAGAATTGACAATAATGAGGATATTCTCAGAATATCTCCAAAAAGAGTATTCCAAAATAAAAAGCTGCAGTGAAATAGACAGAGAAGTGTTGGAAGAATTTTTGATACATCTGTCAACAAAAGATACTTCCCATAGTGCGAATAGTTCTTATGTAATTTCATTAAGACGACAGTTAGAGACAATCGGAAAAATTTACAGCTATGAAAGATTGGAGCATTTATTTATTAATACGGATATTCCACCGGAAGTAAATGCAGAATTTAGAGTGTATTCTGATGATGAAATGAAACGACTGAATGCGGAAATTACACAGATGGATGTACAGATTGCAAGATGTCTTCTGATACATCAGATGCTTGGAACTAGGATATCAGATACCCTTACACTGAGACCAGATTGTCTGACGAGAGAAAATGGCCAAGATATGATTGAAATATATCAAGTTAAAACTAAAAGATATAAAAAACCGATCAGTAAAGAACTTGCAAAACTGTTACAGAGTTCTATTGAATATACACAGGAAAAGTTCGGTGATACAGAATACATATTTGTTAATGAAAAAGAACCTGACCGCCCGATGCAGTATATGGCTATAAAAACAAAAGTCATGTCCATGATACAGGAAAAGCAGTTGAAAGATGATCATGGCGAATTATTCGGGTTTGGAACGCACATGTTCCGGCACTACTATGGCGTCAAACTTACAGAAATGCATCTGGATGACTGGACGATAGCGAGACTATTGGGGCATAAAAGACTGAATAATGTACAGCATTACCGGAAAATGAGCAATCAAAGAATGGCAGACGAAACCAGAGAAGTAAGACAGAGGATGAGTGACATCATATATATGAGTCTGGCAAGATGGGGTGAAGAATATGAGCAAATACGACAAGATGATTGAGGAAAATCAGAGAAAAAGTAAAGAGAAAATTGAACTGGCATTGCAAGCAATACAAGATATGCTGGCAAATAAAGAACGTATCAGCGTTCCAAAGCTGATGAAGAAAACTGGATTGTCGAGAGGATTCTTTTATAAAAATCCAACCGTCCGGGATACATTGAACCAAGCAGTAGAGCAACAGGCCGGAATGATAGATCCAAGAAGAGAAATTCTGAACATGGCGATGGAAAAACAGATTGAACTGTTGAACCAGAAGGTGGCAGCTCTGAGCAGAGAAAATAAGGAACTGAAGAGAAAGAACGAAAAGTTACAGAAGGCATTACGGAAACAGGATTTGAATTTTATTAAGAACTTATAACATTGAAAATAATAAGATGGAAGAGATGTGTGCAGACACATCTTTTCATCGTTGAGGATAAAATATATAGAATGAGAATGGGATTGTTTTATGGTATACTAAAAGTGAAATGCTAACTTTGATATGAGGTATAAAACAATATGACAGAAATACAAATTAAAAATTTAATTAAAGAATATGAAAAAGAATATATTGAGTTTATGGAAATTGAGAAATTACCACAGTATAAGATAGATTTTTTTGAAATTAATGTTGAGGAAAGCGATGCAGCAGGATTCGCTTCAGCCGCCCAAGCTTACTATAATACGAAAACAGATGAACATATATTAAGGATATGCAAAAGTTCGGAAATACCAAGGTATATTGTGTTTCATGAATTTACGCATATTTTAGATACGGAAATGTATGCAAAGCAAGATTCTTGGAAATATATGGCTTTGTCTGGTTATACAGAATATCATGCAGCACAAGTTGAATTGATGATAATGTTAGGAGCAGATAGTATACAAACTCAAGATTTTTCATTTACAGTTGATGTTGAAATAGGTAATAGTACAGTTAGGAATTACCTAAACTCAAGACATCAATTAGTAGTGAATATGATGAATAGAACAGATTTTCCAAGAGATATTGAAGCATTAAAAACAACGGTAGGTGTGCTATATAATTATTTTGGAGTGCGTTCTATATGTAAAATGTATGCGAAAGATTATACTGAAGAAGTGGATAACACAATTATTATTCAGAAACTTTCAAAAGTATTATTTGAAGAGATAAATAGCTTTATGGTTGGATGGTTTAATGAAGCACAAGTAGAGCTGAGCTTTGTGTCATATATGAAAATAATGTGGCCTATGCTTCAAAGCTATTTTGGAAAAGAATGAAAGATAGTAACAGTAAACACAGTTTTGTATACAGTTAAACCCAGTAAAATCAACGCATGAGGGGAACTGGCTACATTTTAATTCCCGATCTGGTGGTATGTGGCTCCGACAATCATCAATACATTTTTGGAAACTTATGATTTTGGCGGTAAAAAGATCGTGCTTTTTGCAACATCCGTTGGAAGCGGATTCGGTAATACTATAAAGGAATTACAGCTGTCCGCACCAGATGCAGTTATTACAGAAGGCAGCCTGTTAAATCGTGGAACTAAACAGGAAATCAGTGATTGGGTAAAATCTTTATAAATAACAGTGCTATGGAGGTATAGAGAATATGGGAAAAATAATACAGACAGCAGGAAGAAATGCACTTGGTGAATTTGCACCAGAGTTTGCACATTTTAACGATGATGTGCTTTTCGGTGAAAACTGGAATAATCAGGATATCGATGTAAAAACAAGAAGTATCATTACAGTGGTTGCTCTGATGGCTTCCGGAATTACGGATTCTTCTTTAAAATATCATCTTCAAAATGCAAAAAATTATGGTGTGACACAAAAAGAGATTGCTGCAGTGATCACACATGTGGCATTCTATGCAGGTTGGCCAAAAGCATGGGCTGTTTTCAATCTTGCAAAGGAAGTATGGGAAGCAGGCGAAGGAGATTTGCCATACGAAGAGGAAGCAATGTGTGCGCATGCAAAAGAAATGATGTTTCCGATTGGTGCACCAAATGATGGATTTGCACAGTATTTTTCCGGCAGAAGTTTTCTTGCACCGATTTCTACTTCTCAGGTTGGAATTTTCAATGTGACATTCGAACCTGGATGCAGAAATAACTGGCATATTCATCACGCAAAAAGTGGCGGAGGACAGATTCTGGTATGTGTTGCCGGAAGAGGATATTATCAGGAAGAAGGGAAAGATGCTGTAGAAATGAAGCCAGGCGATTGCATCAATATTCCGGCAGAAGTGAAACACTGGCATGGCGCCGCACCGGATGAATGGTTTAGCCATCTTGCAATAGAGGTGCCGGGCGAAAATAGTTCCAATGAATGGCTTGAACCGGTAAGTGATGAAGAATATGGGAAATTACAATAGGAAGGTGAATGAAATGTTTGATAATAGTATTGTATTGGATAATGGAGTGAAAATTCCACAGCTCTGCATTAGATATACGCTTCAGCTTGGTGCTATTTCTCTGCCAAAAACAGGTAATCCTGAACATATGAAGAGTAATGCAGAACTAGATTTTGAAATTGGCGCAGAAGACATGGAACTGTTAAAGAATTTTAAGAAAATTAAGAACTATGGTGACAGTGGGATTTTCCCTGTTTATGGTGGGAAGATGTAAGAAATTTAACAACAATCATATAGAAGTGGCTCAACACTGGGAAAATCATTTCAGAGGGGCTTTGAACAGATTTAACTCTATATATAAAGACGAGATTGAATGTTGTACACCTCATGTGGCACGACATACATTCTGTAGTAACATGGCAAGTCTTGGTATGGCTCCGAAGACATTACAAACAATCATGGGTCATAGCAGCATTGGTGTTACAATGGATGTATATACGCATGTAGAAGCAAGAGATGTACAGAAAGACTTCAGAGAGCTGATGAAAAACAAACAATACAGCGTGTATCCATTGGATGGAGAACCGGATATTGTTGTTTTCGGCGATGATGAAGAATTTCAAGCAAAGTTACAACAAAAGCGACCAGCAAAAGCAAAAGAAGTAGATGAATACATAGACGGAGTATTAAACAATGATAGACGTAGTTTAGATAATAATGAATATGAGAAAAAAAGAGATTTGCTTTTTGGAGTTGCCAATAAAGCAGAAGAAGAGTCGTTATATTAATTCTTTAGTACATAATCAACAGTAGTACCTAAAACATTGCATACATTAACAAGTGTGGTAAGGGAGATTTTAACCTTACCATTTTCTATGTTACTAATATGGCTGGTATTCACTTTAACAGAAGATGCAACAAATTTCTGAGTAAAACCTTTGTGTGTTCGTATTTCTTTTAATTTCTTGCCAATAG
>ENA-UPWS01001947-UPWS01001947.1-human-gut-metagenome-genome-assembly--contig:-NODE-1947-length-10962-cov-7.910335_pt1 | contig 10962 bp, 9 predicted proteins | sample MGYA00250054_ERZ773384 | MGnify/ENA primary metagenome ERZ773384 (study PRJEB29103, sample SAMN06111979) | human gut metagenome | biome: human gut; feature: ankylosing spondylitis patient; material... | reverse complement strand
ATATACATTCTTCAGAAATAAAAATGACGTTCGACACTTTGTATAAAACTTGTAATTTAATCTTTTCTTTTGTATTAGGCGAACCTCCTGTTCTGGAAAAAACTTATTTTAGAGTTTGGGTCTGTGTTATACCTAAAATGCCAATTGAACCAAAGAAATCATATACTCATGTCAACATTAGCGGGTCGTAAATTGAGGCTTACGATAAGGTGGCCCGGCTGGAAATATTACGTGATATTCTTTCTATGGCAATTGTAATATTTGACTTACGGCCTTGACACCATCAATGGCTTGGCCTATACGAAAGACTTGCAAAAAGCAAAAAACAGCCCAAACAGATACAAACACCATACGGCAGGCGGCAACTTCTTGCTGAAACGGGCACACCGACGGCGCCGCACATTACGGCATGCTGCCACCAGGCAGCCGTTATTTGTGTTTGCGGTTGGCGCGTGCTTCGCGGTATTTGGCTTTCTGTCGTGCCGAGCCGCTGCCATGAGCGCCGGTGATATATTTCTTCTTCTTGGCCTTGGTTTTCACCTTGCCGTCATTGCCGTTGTCTGTCTTTGCCTTTCGGAACACTATTCCGCCACCGGCAATTATGTCGTCGATATCGCTCATAAAATGTAAAAAACTAATTATGCTTAATGAGAAAAAGAGCCGGGAGACAGACTCTTGATACGGGGCAAGCCTTGTGCCGCCCTTGAGAATGATGACTCCCGGCGCTGAAAAAAACAGTTTATCAATGATGGAACAGACGAACGCCGGTGAAGGCCATTGCTATTCCGTATTTGTCGCAGGTCTCGATGACATTGTCGTCGCGTACAGAGCCTCCGGCCTGAGCTATATACTCAACGCCGCTCTTGTGTGCGCGCTCAATGTTGTCGCCGAACGGGAAGAATGCGTCGCTGCCCAGAGCCACTTTGGTGTTCTTGGCTATCCATTCTTTCTTCTCCTCCATGGTCAGCACTTCGGGTTTCTCCTTGAAGAGCCTCTGCCATGTTCCTTCAGCCAGCACGTCGTCGTGCTCGTCGCTGATATACACGTCGATGGTGTTGTCGCGGTCAGCGCGGCGTATGCCGTCAACGAAAGGCAGGTTCATCACTTTCGGATGCTGGCGCAGCCACCATATGTCGGCCTTGTTGCCAGCCAGACGTGTGCAGTGTATGCGGCTCTGCTGTCCGGCGCCGATGCCTATGGCCTGTCCGTCCTTCACGTAGCATACAGAGTTGCTCTGAGTATATTTCAGCGTGATAAGACTTATTATAAGGTCGCGCTTAGCCTCTTCGGTGAATGTCTTGTTCTGTGTGGGTATATTCTCAAAGAGTGACGGGTCGTCGAGCTTAATCTCGTTGCGTCCCTGCTCGAATGTTATGCCGAACACCTGCTTGTGTTCAACCGGAGCCGGAACATATTCGGGATCAATCTTTATTACGTTGTATGTGCCCTTGCGCTTGTCTTTCAGTATCTCGATGGCTTCGGGTGTGTAGCCCGGCGCAATCACGCCGTCGCTCACCTCACGCTTGATCAGCGTTGCGGTAGCCTCGTCGCATACGTCGCTCAGAGCCACAAAGTCGCCGTAGCTGCTCATGCGGTCGGCGCCGCGTGCGCGTGCATAGGCACATGCCAGGGGCGAAAGCTCAATCTTTACGTCGTCTACAAAATAAATCTTCTTCAAAGTGTCGCTGAGCGGCAGACCCACTGCGGCTCCTGCGGGCGAAACATGCTTGAAGCTGGCTGCTGCAGGCAGTCCTGTTGCGGCTTTAAGCTCCTTTACAAGTTGCCAACTGTTAAGTGCATCGAGGAAGTTGATGTAGCCCGGACGGCCATTCAGCACCTCAATAGGCAGTTCACCTTCTTCCATGTATATGCGCGAAGGTTTCTGATTCGGATTGCATCCGTACTTTAATGCTAATTCTTTCATGCTCGATAAAATTTCTTCTTCGGCTGCAAAGATAGTGCAAATTGGGCGCAATACAAAATAAATGTCGATTAAACCCCTGCCGGCGGCCGGCTTTTTGCCGTTTCTAGCCTTGCCGGATGTGAATAAAAGAACATACGGCACATGTGCCCGGCGGCAGTCAGGCGTGCGGATATATCAATAAATCAGGCATATAGCATCTGTCTGCCAGGCATGGCTGATATGCGCCGAGGCGACAAAAAGAACAGAAAATGCGCCAAAGTAGTTAAATAATGAAAGACTTATTTCTTAAAGAATGTAAAGAAAAATGGTTGAACCTTTTTTGCAGTTATTTTGGTCTAAATTACACTATAACAACACTTAACGGCTTGCGGAGCTTTGCCGTGGCATGCTTTTTGCTTATCCCAAAAGATGTAAACAAACTTTGATTTCCGGCATTTTTTCGTTAACTTCGCAATCGTAAAATCAAGAAAACCCCTTCATTATACTATTACAGAAAACATCGAACATGAAGAACCTGAAAATATTTGCCGTTGCCATGATGCTGTTGACCGCAGGAACGCCTGTGATGGCCGACAACGAGAAGGACGGCGACAATAAGGAACAGCAATGCGAAGAAATAGATAACTACGATTTTCTTTATAACAACGAGAATTATGACGAGGACTTCGAGTTTGAGCCTATAAACGACGTGCTCGACGAGGCCTTCTCGCACATGGGCGCACGCTACCGCTCAGGTCAGGCAGGTCCTAACGCCTTCGACTGCTCAGGATTCACGAGCTATGTGTTCAAGAACATGGGCATAGACCTCAACCGCTCGTCGCGCGCGCAGTTTAATCAGGGCGACCCTGTTGACAAGGACAAGCTGCAGATAGGCGACCTGGTGTTCTTCACCAGTCCGCGTTCGGGCCGCTCCATAGGCCATGTAGGCATCGTGGTCGACGTTGATCCGATAAGCGGAAGCTTCAACTTCATACACGCAAGCACCAAGGGCGTAAAGGTAAGCAACTCTAACGAAAGATATTATTCACGCAGATACGTAGGAGCACGCCGCGTAATGTAACATGAAACCACATATTTTTATTATATCTTTGCTTATATGCGGGTCGGCTGTGGCCTGCACTACAACGGGTACCGGCAAAAAGCTGCCGGTGCCCGTTGTCGATATTGACAGCGCAGAGCAGAAAGCTGAGGACAGCATACTGAGCCATATTCAGGACACGTTCACGATAGCCATGGCCGGCGACATCATGATGGGCACCACTTACCCCAAGCCTGCGCTGCCGGCAGACGAGGGCAGGGCGCTGTTCAGAGACGTAAGGCACATCCTGCACAGGGCCGACATCGCCGTGGGAAACCTTGAGGGAACGCTGTGCGACAGTGCCGAGAACAAGAAGGAGAAGTCGGTTTACAACTATTCGTTCCGCACGCCGCTGAGCTTTGCGCCACGCCTGAAGGAGGCCGGGTTCGACTTTCTGAGCATGGCCAACAACCATGCCTTCGACTTCGGCATAGAGGGAGTCAGGTCAACGGAGCGCGCCTTAAGGGATATAGGCATAAAATATGCCGGACTGAGAGGCAGGACAGACGCCGCCATAATAGAGCGCAACGGCATAAGATACGGCATGTGTGCGTTCGGCCACAACTCTTACACGCTGAAGCACAAGGAACTGTGGACGGTAAAGGGCATACTTGACAGCCTGCGGGCCAATGCCGACGTGGTGATAGTGTCGTTCCACGGCGGAGCCGAAGGCAAGCAGTACAGCCATCTGCCATACGGCAAGGAAGAGTATCTTGAGGAAGACCGCGGCTCGCTGCGCGACTTTGCCCACTTCTGCGTAGACAACGGCGCCGACATAGTTTATGGCCACGGCCCGCATGTGGTAAGATGTGTCGAGGTTTATAAGGGCAAGTTTATAGCCTACAGCCTGGGCAACTTCTGCACGCCTTACGGAATAAGCATAACAGGAATATCGGGCTATGCGCCGGTGATAGAGGCAAAGGTGAACCGCAGGGGCGACTTCATTGAAGGCAAGATCCACTCGTTCATACAGCGCCGCGGCCTCGGTCCGCGCAAGGACACGGCAAACGCCGTGGCCCAGCAGATAAAGCGGCTCACACAGAGCGACATAAAGGACAGCAAGATAACCATTAGTGCCGACGGAACGATAAGGCTGAAAAGAAATTGATAACTGAGAGAAACTGGGTTTGGCTCAGGCCGTTTGTGGCTTTCCTTGCCGTCAGGGCTTTGCTGTTGATTGAGCCAATGTCCGGAAAAAGATTTTGTTAAAAAACTCGTCACTCGTCACATCGCATTATAATGTTTTGTAAATCAGATAGTTACGGTGTGACGAGTTGAAACGCCAACTCGTCACACCGTAATGTGTTGTCTGTCAGGGGCTTATGCCCGAATGTGACGAGTGATGAGTTTATAAGAAAAACTTTTTATGCTTATTGTCATCCTGTTTTCCTTATTTCGGTTGACTTCAAACATACATTTCCCTGGTTAAGGTTTACTCCGGTTAGGCTTATGCCTGCTGTAAGCCTGCTTTTATGTTCTTGCGATACATGCCCTTTCATGCTGCGAAAGGCCATCTTTCAGCGTGCAAAAGCATACCTTTCGCGATGTAATTAGCCATGTTTTACAAAAGCTCGATATCATGTATTGTTACAAATAACAAAGAAGCAGACCTGACGCAAGGACAAGTCTGCTTCTTTATTTCTTAAAGATAAGATTTCAGAATTAGTTTTTCTTCTCTGTGATAACCTTCTTCTCAGCGATACGAGCTTTCTTACCTGTAAGTTTACGGAGGTAATAAAGTTTAGCGCGTCTTACCTTACCGTGCTTGTTAACCTCAATGCTGTCGATGTTCGGAGACTCGATAGGGAAGATACGCTCTACACCTACTGTACCTGACATCTTGCGCACTGTGAAACGCTTCTTGTCACCATGACCAGAAATGCGGATTACTACACCACGATAGAGCTGGATACGCTCTTTTGAACCCTCAACGATTTTGTAAGCGACAGTGATAGTGTCACCTGACTTGAACTCAGGGAACTTCTTGCCGGTTGCAAATGCTTCTTCAGCAACTTTAATTAAATCCATTATTATTTGATAATTAAATTTGTTTATCGTTCCGGCGTAACATAACTAGGCTACTCTTCTTCCTGTCAGCGATTACGCGGAAAGCGGTGCAAAGTTACTACTTTTTCGTTTCTCTTCCAAATATGCGAGGTTTTTTTTATCTTTTTCTTTGACTTAATAGCGTTTTTAACTAACTTTGCATCACTTTTCTAAGATTATCCTTATGTATAAGAAGTTGATTTTATGCGAATTGGCATCACTTGCGATGCTTCTTGCATCATGCTCATCACACTATCAGCTCACAGGCGTGAGCCGTTCGAGAATACTCATTGACAGCACTTACGACAGCAGGCCCGACGGCAGGGCGTGGAGCTTCATAGCTCCCTACAAGCTGAAGGTGGACAGCATAATGAGCCCCGTGGTGGGCAGGGCAGCCTCATATCTGAATGCCGAAAGGCCCGAGAGCAAACTCTCCAACCTGCTTGCCGACATACTCGTATGGTGCGGCGGCAGCTACGGCGAGAAGCCCGACTTTGCCGTCTACAACATCGGCGGCATGCGCTCGGCATTTGCCAAGGGCGACATAACATACGGCGACGTGCTCGACGTGGCGCCGTTTGAAAACAAGATATGCTTCGTAACGCTAAAGGGCAGCAAGGTGATCGAGTTGTTCGGCCAGATAGCATCAGTGGGCGGCGAGGCCGTGAGCCACGGCGTCAATTTGGTTATCAGCAAAGACGGCAAGCTGCTGTCGGCCAAGCTTAACGGAAAGGACATCGACCCCGAGGCCGACTATAGGGTGGCTACGATAGACTATGTTGCGCAGGGCAACGACAAGCTTGAGGCCTTTAAAAGCGCCACAGGGATGAAATCGCCCTCTGGTGCCGACGACAACGTGCGCCAGGTAATAGTGAAATACATGAAGGCTAAGATGGCTCAGGGCGAAGACATCGACTCAAAGATTGAAGGACGAATAATAATAGCAGACAAATGAAACGCATACTTACAATACTGACAATAGCCGTGGCCGTAACCCTTACGGCGGCTGCAAAGGGCAGACAGCTGCTCATTCTGCACACCAACGACACTCACAGCTGCGTGCTTCCGCTCAACCCTAACCTTGCCGACACCATGCTCGCCGGTCGTGGCGGCTTCTTGCGCCGTGCAGCCATGATTGACCAGATGCGCAAAGAGGACAAGGACCTGCTGCTGCTCGACAGCGGCGACTTCTCGCAGGGCTCGCCATATTACACCATGTTCAAAGGCGACGTTGAGACAGAGCTGATGAACATCATGGGATATGATGCGGCAACGATAGGCAACCACGAGTTCGACTTCGGTCTCGAAAACATGGCAAGAATATTCAGAAAGGCAAAGTTCCCCATCGTCTGCGCCAACTACGACTTTACGGGCACCGTGGTAGAAGGCCTTGTTAAGCCCTACGTCATAATAAAGCGCAAAGGAGTGAGGATAGGCATCTTCGGACTTTCGCCAAAGCTCGACGGTCTGGTCATGGCAAGCACATGCGCCGGAGTCAGATACAGCGACCCGATAAAGACGGCAAACGCAGTGGCCGACAAGCTGAAGAACGAGGAAAAGTGCGACGTGGTGATATGTCTGTCTCACCTCGGATGGGACGAGGCCGGACTCAACGACATGGAGATGATGGCAAAGACACGAAACATCGACCTCGTGCTGGGCGGCCACTCTCACTCTTATTTTAAGACGCTCAACCATGTGCGCAACCTCGACGGCAAGGACGTTCCTAACGACCAGAACGGCAAGCACGGCATATTTGTGGGCAAGATAACGCTCAGCCTCGAGAAGAGATAAACCCGCCGGTGCACTTACGTCATGGCTTATGACATGTGCCGGAATGTCATTTTTATGCCTTTTTCACACAGCCGGATGTAATATCGGCGTCAATAAATCGTTATATTATCAAATGAAAAGACTGTTCACCATAATAACCGTCCTGACAGCTGCACTATGCGCCATGGCACAGGGCAAGACCGTTCAAAACAGACCTTACACCGACCTGAGGCCGTTTCACTTCGGAGTGGTGGTAGGCATGCACCTTCAGGACATCGAGTTTATGAACGTCGGTCCGCAGATTATTACAGGCGCCGACGGGACAACGGCCGAAAAAGTCATCACCTGCGACCAGGACAGATGGGACCCGGGATTCACCGTGGGCGTGCTGGGCGAGTTCCGCCTGAGCAATAATTTCGCGTTCCGCATAGCTCCCGCCATGTATTTCGGCAACAGGCACATCACCCTGACAAACCTCACCGACAAGCTTGAGAACGGTGAATATGTCACGCAGAGACAGGATCTTAAGACGGTGTATATATCATCGGCACTCAATCTGCTGTTCAGCGCCCCCAGACTCAACAACACGCGTCCGTATCTCATGGCCGGAATAAACCCCATGATAAACCTTTCGGGCAAGGACAACGACTACATAAAGCTGAAGCGTTACGACGTGTTCCTCGAATTTGGTCTGGGCTGCGACTTCTATCTGCCTTATTTCAAGCTGCGCCCCGAACTGAAGTTCTGCTATGGACTTATCAACAGTCTCGACACCAGCCATCCCGACAAGCTGAAAGACCAGAATATGATCATGTATGCCAAATCGGTAAAGGAGGCACGCAGCAAGATGATAGTATTGTCGTTCTATTTTGAATAGACAGACTGCAATCGTTAAATAAATTAAAAACAGATACCTAAAATTAGGTATTTAAAATAAAAGCACTACCTTTGCAATGTACGAAAATAGGTACAAAAACATTATTAATTAAATAAAAACAAGATTATCATGGCTTACGTAATTGGTGACGATTGTATCGCTTGCGGTACATGTATCGACGAATGTCCGGCAGGAGCTATTTCTGAAGGCGAAAAATATTCTATCAATCCTGACATGTGCACAGAGTGTGGCACTTGCGCAGATGTTTGTCCTTCAGAGGCTATCAGCCTTCCTTAAGGAATTGCTCCAGGAAATTCTATTAAGGCGGTCCGTTTATTACGGCCGCCTTATTTTTATTTTATGCCTTTACACGGCCGTCAACGCTTAAACCAAATGGGATAGGAGTCGGTCTGTATTTTTCTTTATATTGAGCGGATTTACGTTGGATTTTTTGCAGGCATAGCGGGCTATGTCAAGAAAAAGCATACTAAAGAACGCCAATAGAAAACAAAAAGACAACTGAAAGCATAAATACACAAAACGATAAGGCGATATGCGGTATAATGCCAGATTTGTGTTTATATTACGGACATAGAATTATTCGTCTTTTAGCACAAATCATCGTGACTGCATGCTGATTGTGCCGATACAAATATCTGACAATCAGCCACATATAATTTTGTAGACTTTTGTAGACAAACAATATTATAAAAGTTTCGCAACAAAGTCGAAACTTGTTATATTTGCACAATGGAATAAGATACAGAGATGTTTAGCAAACAACACATTACATAATAAAAAAGGCACAAGCAAAAATACATTGGTATTTTTTACTTTACGTATTACTTTTTTGTTTAATAATTTATCCTTTTAAATTCTTACTTTTGTAACATGAAGAGTTTGTTTTACATCATTGCAACCTTATTCCTTCTCTTGTTTTCGTGTACCGACAACAACCGACAAACAGCCATGCTTGTACAGGCCGACAGCATTGCCGACAAGAACCCTGACTCTGCACTGATTATGCTAAAAAGCATAAAACCGCTGATAGATAACTCGCCTGCCCCTGTGCGCTATCGTTACTTAATGATTGAAGCAAAGGCAATGAACAAGGCATACGTGCCGTTCACGTCTGACAGCACAATGAAAAAAGTTGTAAGATATTACGACAAACATGGTTCTGACAACGAACGCATGCTTGCACATTATCTGCTGGGATGTGTATATCGCGACTTAGACAGCATTCCGCTAGCATTACAATGCTACGAAGACGCTGCCGAAATGGCCGATACCACAGATGAAGACTGCGACTATGCAACGTTAAGCTATATTCACGGACAAAGAGCGGAATTGTTTAGCAAAGAATGGATACCACAAGACCTTTTAAAGGCATCAGAACTATGTTATAAATATGCAATGAAGGCAAAAGATACATTAACGGCATTAAATGCTTATGATTATAGTTCAAATGCATATTATTTATTGAATGAAAGTAAAAAAGAAATTGAAATAAATGAAAACGTTTCAATTTTATATGAAAAATATGGATACAAACATCATGCTGCAATAGCTTTAGGAGCTTTAGTTTTTACTTATACAGAACTAGACGACTTCAAAAATGCAGCAAGATGTATGAAACGTTATGAATGCGAATCAGGGTGTTTTGATAAAAATGGTAATATAAAAAAAGGAAAAGAGATTTATTATTTTTTTAAAAGCATATATTTCCTTGGTATTAATAGAACTGATTCTGCAATAATATATTTAAAGAAATTACAACATGCAGATAAGCAGACACTAAACACAAAGATTGCTATTGCTCATGGGTTATCACTATACTATAAAAAGTTAGGTAAATCAGACTCTACCGCAAAATATGCATTACTCAGCTATGAACTTGACGACAGCCTATGCACCCATCTCATGAGGTCAAGTTGCTCAACCATACAAGCACAATATGATCATAATAAACTTCAAAACGAAATAAATAAGAAAGAGCTAAAAGCCCAAAGGGCTACCAATACAGCATTAGTAATCGCTATAATATTGATAATCGTTGTGTTTTCATCATTTCTGATTATCAGAAGAAAGCGTGAATTAGCCTTAAAACAAAAACAACAGTTAGAAAGAGACAACGAAACATTATTGCAGGCACAAATGTCACTACAGGCCATGCTCGCACAAACACAGGAAGAGCGAAACACAATAGCTGAAGAATATAAAAAGACTATCAGTGAACTGACCTTAAGACAGAAAAAAGTTGATACTGCTACTGTGGAAGAAAGACTGCACAATTCTGAGATAGCAAAAAAATTCAAACAAATTGCAGACACCCCAAATCTTTCACCAGATAAAAACGAATGGCATGAGTTGCGATCAATGTTTAACAGAGAAATTCCACAATTTTATTCTACTGTAAACAGTCGACATACATTAAGACCTGACGAATACGACCTGTGCATGCTTGTGAGACTTAACTTTAAAACTCTTGAAATGAGCAATCTTATGCATTGTTCAAAACAGAACATTTCTGCCATGAGACGGCGAATGCTGCAAAAGATGCTCGGACACGACGGCTCACCAAAAGAATTTGATGAATTTATTATGGGCATAATAGAATGAATCCTAGCATATAATAATTTGATAATCAATAAGATACTATTTTGTTGACTTTTGTAGACGAAGACGCTTTTAAAAGTTTTACGAATAAGAAAAAGCTTGTTACATTTGCAAAAAAAATAAATTATGAAGACATTAATTATTATATTATCTATGTTATTTGAAATAAATAATTTAGATACAGTAAAAGTTACTAACAACAATGTCCAACTTGTATTTGATATAAAGACTTTAGGAAAAGTTAATAACGGTGACATTGACACGGGAATTCATAGAACGATGCCAAATATTCCTTATGTTATACAATACGAACATATATTATTTATTTCGAATCTAACCTTTGGTTCATTACGCCTTTTAGACACAAACGATAACATAATTTATGAAACACCATTAGAAGGAAACGAAAAAGAAGTACAGTTACCAAGTAATATTGAAGGTAATTTTGAATTGCAAATTATTATAGGGAATATTTGTTATTACACAAACATACAACTTTAATTTTTGAGAAATGGATAAACAAATAATTTTGAATTGGTTGCCACCGGGGAAAGCATACCTGCCTTCTCCTGCAATGACTGTGCTGAAAGGTTCTTTGGAGAAAGCGGGATATTCATGTAAAATAATTTATTGGAATATCATATT
>ENA-UPWS01001946-UPWS01001946.1-human-gut-metagenome-genome-assembly--contig:-NODE-1946-length-10976-cov-3.451418_pt1 | contig 10976 bp, 6 predicted proteins | sample MGYA00250054_ERZ773384 | MGnify/ENA primary metagenome ERZ773384 (study PRJEB29103, sample SAMN06111979) | human gut metagenome | biome: human gut; feature: ankylosing spondylitis patient; material... | reverse complement strand
ACAAGCGGGATTTGGATTTCTGGGGCATCACCAAATTCCATCGTGTCGAGCATGATCCGTTTGGCCGTAGCCCATACCCCTACCTTCCGGAACACATTCAGTCGCATTTCCATGCATATCGCAAAAGTTTGCACACGAGCCAGGCGTTCAGGGATTACTGGGATAACATTCCTCCCATCAATGACTATTACGATTCTGTGGCTGAGCATTTATTTGCTCATTGTCATTCCCGCGGGTGTGTATCTGTATCACATCGCGGCGGGGAAACACACTTTTGCAGACCCCGTCTTTGACCGTGTGGACGGAGCGATCTATAAAATCAGCGGAGTGGACCCCGGGAAGGGGATGAACTGGAAACAGTATGCCCTGGCTCTGCTGGGGACGAACGCCGTGATGGTGTTCATCGGGTATCTGATCCTGCGCGTGCAGAGCGCAGGGCTTTTCAACCCGAACAATATTGAGAATATGGAGCCCACGCTGGCATTCAATACCATTATCAGCTTCATGACGAACACGAATCTCCAGCACTATTCCGGTGAGTCCGGGCTTTCCTACCTGTCTCAGATGCTGGTCATCATTTTTATGATGTTCGTGTCCGCCGCAAGCGGATATGCTGCCTGCGTTGCGTTCATCCGCGGCCTTGCAGGCAGGACAAAAAACGACGTGGGCAATTTTTTTGCGGACCTGGTGCGCATCACCACCCGTATCCTGCTGCCGTTTTCCATTGTGGGCGGCCTGCTGCTGGTATGGCAGGGCGTGCCGCAGAATTTTGAAGGCAATGTTGTGGTGGAGACACTGGAGGGCACATTTCAGGTCATTGCCATGGGCCCCATCGCCGCGCTGGAGATCATCAAGCATCTGGGCACGAACGGCGGCGGCTTCCTGGGCGCAAACTCGTCCACGCCGCTGGAAAACCCCACGATGCTCTCAAACCTGATCGAGCTGTATTCCATGATGCTCCTGCCCGGCGCATGCGTCATCACCTTCGGTAAAATGGTGCACGCCCGCAGGCAGGAAGCAGCGGACGGCATGCAAAGGGCAGGCGGCCTGCGTGCGCGCGGCGGCCTTTCCGCGGCCATCTACGGCCGCGAGGGACGCAGCATTTTTGCCGCCATGGGCATCCTGTTCGTCATCGGCCTGAGCGTATGCTTCTGGGCCGAGAGCCAGGGCAACCCGGCGTTGGTGGATATCGGCCTGGACCAGGCTATGGGCAGTATGGAGGGCAAGGAGGTCCGCTTCGGTATTGCGCAGTCGGCGATGTTCACCACCGTCACGACCTCTTTTACGACTGGTACGGTGAACAATATGCACGACACCCTGACGCCGCTGGGCGGCATGATCCCTCTGCTGCACATGATGCTGAACGTAGTATTCGGCGGCAAGGGCGTCGGTCTGATGAATATGATCCTGTACGCCATTCTGGCAGTGTTCATCTGCGGCCTGATGATCGGGCGCACGCCGGAATACCTGGGCAAAAAGATCGAAGGCCGGGAAATGAAGCTCACCGCGCTGTGCATCATCATCCACCCGCTGCTCATCCTTGCGTTTTCCGCGCTGGCAGTGGGCACCGCAGCCGGGCGGGAGGGCATCACCAATCCGGGCTTTCACGGCCTGAGCCAGGTGCTGTATGAATATGCCTCCTCCGCCGCCAACAACGGTTCCGGTTTTGAGGGCCTGGCGGATAATACCTGTTTCTGGAATATCACCGCCGGTCTGGCCATGTTCTTCGGCCGGTACCTTTCCATCGTCATCCAGTTGGCCATTGCCGGGTCGCTGATGAAAAAGAACTTTGTCAATGAATCGGCCGGCACGCTGCGGACGGACACGGTTTCGTTTTCCGTTATCCTGGTTTTCGTCGTATACATTTTTGCCGCGCTGACATTTTTTCCAGCGCTGGCATTGGGCCCCGTTGCAGAGCATCTGGCTCTGTGGGGCTAAGAGCGGTTTGAAAAATCAAAAAAGCTGCCTTTCCCAACAGGAACTGACGTTTACTGCGTCCAAAATCCTCGGAATACAGCAGGTATTCCTGCGCTTTTGGCCTTGTAACTGCTCGATCCTTGCGGGAAATACAGCGTTCCTGCTATTTTCAAACAACCCCTAAGGAGGATTTTCAGAGCTATGAGTAAGAACCGCAAGCAAAAGATGATCACACCGGAGATCATGCGGCAGGCCGTGGTCGGGGCGTTTACAAAGCTGGACCCGCGCTATATGATGAAAAATCCGGTGATGTTCGTTGTGGAGATCGGGTTTGTGATCTCGCTGGTGCTCTCCTTCGCGCCCGGCCTGCTGGGAGACACGACGCCGAACGCGCGCGTTTACAACAGTATTGTGTCGGCCATTCTGTTCGTTACGGTGCTGTTTGCAAACTTTGCCGAATCAGTGGCGGAGGGGCGCGGAAAAGCGCAGGCCGCCAGCCTGAAGAAAACAAAAAAAGACACACAGGCGCGCCTGCTTGATGCAGACGGAGGCGAAAGGATGGTGCCGTCCAGCGAACTGAAGAAGGGCGATGTGGTGATGGTGTCCGCGGGCGGGGTCATCCCGGGCGACGGCGAGGTCATCGAGGGCATCGCCTCGGTGGATGAATCCGCCATCACCGGCGAATCCGCGCCGGTGGTGCGCGAGGCAGGCGGTGATTTCAGCTCTGTAACCGGCGGCACCACGGTGGTGTCTGACTGGCTGAAGGTGCGCATCACGTCCGACCCAGGCGACAGCTTTCTGGACCGCATGATCGCTCTGGTGGAGGGCGCTTCCCGCAAAAAAACGCCCAATGAGATCGCGCTGAAAACACTGCTGGTGTCGCTCACCGTTATTTTTCTGATCGTCATCGTCACACTGTATCCCATCGCCCTGTATTCCGGCGTGCAGCTCCAGACTTCCACACTGATCGCCCTGATGGTCTGCCTGATCCCGACCACCATCGGCGGCCTGCTGTCCGCCATCGGAATCGCCGGGATGGACCGCGTGACGCGCTTTAACGTCATCGCCATGTCTGGCAAAGCCGTGGAGGCATGCGGCGACGTGGACACGATGATTTTGGATAAGACCGGAACGATTACCTACGGCAACCGCCTTGCGGCGGACTTTTTCCCCGTGGGCGGCGCGTGCCGGGAGGAGCTGGTGCGCTGTGCCGCGCTGACGAGCCTGCACGACGGCACGCCGGAGGGTAAGTCCACACTGGCTCTGGCCCGCCTTCAGGGGGAGGACTGCGGGGAGCCGCAGGGCGCGCGCTTCATTGCGTTTACCGCTCAGACACGCATGAGTGGTGTGGACCTGCCCGGCGGCCGGAGCGTACGCAAGGGGGCGTCCGACGCCATTGAGAAATACGTTTCCGAAATGGGCGGCAAGGTGCCGGAGGACCTTGCCCGGCGCGTTGCCGAGGTGTCCGCTCTGGGCGGCACACCGCTGGCTGTCTGCGAGGACAGCCGGATTTTGGGCGTCATTTATTTAAAGGACACGGTAAAGGCAGGCATGGCCGAGCGTTTTAAGCGCCTGCGTGCCATCGGCATCAAAACCATTATGTGCACGGGCGACAACCCGCTTACCGCCGCCACAATCGCCAAGGAGGCAGGCGTGGACGGCTTCATTGCCGAGTGCAAGCCCGAAGACAAGATCGCATTGATCAAAAAAGAACAGGCCGAGGGCAAGATCGTTGCCATGACGGGCGACGGCACCAACGACGCGCCCGCTCTGGCGCAGGCAAACGTAGGCCTTGCGATGAACAGCGGTACCGCCGCCGCCAAAGAGGCCGCAAATATGGTGGACCTGGACAGCGACCCCACGAAAATTTTGGAGGTGGTGGAGATCGGCAAGCAGCTGCTTATTACCCGCGGCAGCCTTACGACTTTTTCCATCGCCAACGACATCGCAAAATACTTCGCAATCATCCCCGCTATGTTTATGATGGCGATCCCGCAGCTGGGTGTGCTCAACATCATGGACCTGGCAACGCCGCACAGCGCCATTCTTTCCGCGCTCATTTTCAATGCCATCATCATTCCATGCCTGATACCGTTGGCGCTCAGGGGCGTAAAGTACCGCCCCATGTCATCCGGCAGGATGCTTGCCCGGAATATGATGCTTTACGGCCTGGGCGGTGTGATCGCTCCCTTCGCAGGCATCAAGCTCATAGATATGCTCATCCATCCGCTTTTGGCGCTTTGGGGCTTTTAAGGAGGAATATGCATGGACGCGAATAAAAAAGCAATGCTCCGCAATATCCGTCAGGCTCTCGTGGTCACGCTGGTCCTGCTGCTTTTGTGCGGATTTGTATTTCCGGTGCTTCTGAGCGGCCTTTCCGGCCTGCTTTTCCCGCATCAGGCGGGCGGCAGCCTGGTGACCGCCGACGGCAAGGCTGTGGGTGCGAAGCTGGTGGGACAGGAGTTCACCGAGGCCTATTTCATGAAGGGGCGGCCCTCCGCCTATCACTACAACACCTATTACACAGACGAACAGGGCAGCCGGTTCTACAACGACGGCAGCGAATTTGCGGGGCTGGGCTCCGGTTCCAACAATTACGCGCCCAGCAACCCTGCGCTGACACAGCGTGTGGAAGCCGACATCGAGGCGTTTTTGGCGGAAAATCCCGGCGTGGCGCGGGAGGATATCCCGGCCGACCTGATGACGGCCTCGGGCTCGGGCCTTGACCCGCACATCTCGCCCGCCGCCGCGCAGGTGCAGCTTCCCGCCATTGCAGAGGCTTCAGGGCTCAGCCCGGAACGGCTTGCGCAGATCGTTGCGGACAACACCGAGGAAAAACTGCTGGGCGTGTTCGGGGAGGAGACCGTGAACGTGCTGGGCGTGAACCTGGACATCGCGCTGGCGATGGGGCTGATTTCGGAAACGGAAAAATAAACGCGACAGAAGCAAAAAACCGCCGCCCCGAAACGGGGCGGCGGTTGCTGTATACGGCGCCCGCGGGGCGGCCGGTCACATCTCCTGGCAGAGCTGCCAGTACAGGCCCTTGCGCGCCAGCAGCTCCTCATGGGTTCCGCATTCCGCGATCTCGCCGTGGTCGATGTACATGATTTTGTTGCAGGCACGGATGGTGGAGAGCCGGTGTGCGACAATGAAGGAGGTGCGTCCCTTGAGCATGCGGTTCACACCCTCCTGCAGCTCGCGTTCCGTTTTGGTATCCACGCTGCTGGTGGCTTCGTCCAGGATGAGGATCTTCGGGTCGGACGCCATGGTGCGCGCCAGAGCAAGAAGCTGCTTTTCCCCCTGGGAGAGCATGGCCCCGCCCTCGGTGAGCACGGTGTCGTAGCCGTGAGGCAGCGCCCGGATAAAGCCGTCCGCGCACACAAGCTCGGCCGCGCGGATGAGCTCTTCGTCGCCGGCGGCAAGATTGCCGTAGCGCAGATTGTCCATCACGGTGCCTGTAAATACGAAGCTCTCCTGCATCATCAGCCCCATCTGGGCACGCAGCGAAGCCAGCGTCACGCCGGAGATATCCACGCCGTCAATGGTCACCCGGCCTTCGGTGCAGTTGTAAAAACGGCTGAGCAGGTTGATGATGGTTGTTTTTCCGCTGCCCGTGTGGCCCACCAGAGCCACGCTCTCGCCCTGCTTCACATGAAAATTCACATGCTTGAGCACAAGGATATCCTTTTCATAGGCGAAAGAGACGTTGTGAAACTCCACATCGCCGCGGATCTCCGGAAGCACTGCGGCGCCGGGCGCGTCCTGCACCTCGACCGGTTCGTCGATCATCTCAAAGATACGCTCCAGATATGCCACGTTGTTGATGAAGTTGTTGTAGATGTTGGCAAGCTGGTTGATGGGCCCCCAGAACTGGGAGGCGTAGTTCATCATGGCCAGCAGCACGCCCACGGTAACGGCGGGCTTGGCGGCAAAGATGCCGTATACGATGATGGCCACCGTCACGCTGCGGCTGATGAGATCGATAACAGGGGAAACGGCCATGGACGGCACGACGGCGCTGTACCAGGCGCGTTTGGAATCGCGCAGCAGGCCGTCGTACACGTCGGCGTTGTACTGCTCCCGCGCGAAAAGCTGGGTGATCTTCATGCAGGTGATGCTCTCGTTGAGGTAGGCGTTCATATTGCTGCTTTTGTTGGAGTACGCCTGCCACCCTCTGCGCTGCATGGGCTTGATGAACAGGATGAACCCGACGGCGAACGGCAGCCCCGCCAGCACGACGCACGCCAGGCGCGCGTCCATGCGCAGCATGAAAACAACAATGAACACCAGGTTGAACATCTGCAGGAACAGGCTGATGAGCCCGTTGGACAGGATGTTGGCCACCGAGTTGACGTAGTTGATGACACGCACGAGAATTTTTCCGTGGGGACGGCTGTCGAAATAGGAGAAGGAAAGCTTCTGCAGGTGCTCGTACAGGTCGCGCCGCAGGTCATGGACGATGTTCTGGCCGATGACGTTGACGCACCGGCTGGACAATGTGGTGAACAGAATGTTGACGGCGATACACGCCAGCATGAGCGCGCAGCAGGCCAGCACCATGGGGATGTTCCCCGCAGGCACGGCCTCGTCCAGCACGCGGGCCGAGAACAGCGGCCCGCACAGGCCCGCCACCATGGCCAGCGCCTGCAGTACGAACGCGCGCAGGAACAGGCGTCCCTCCCGGCGGATGTACACAAAGCAGCGCCGGATCATTTCCCAGCTGAAGGTGCTTTCCAGCGTTTCGTCCACGCCGAAGGTGTTCCGTTTTGCCATGGTCAGCGCACCTCCTTTGCCGGGGCGTTTGCCGCGGGCGCGTCGGGCATTCCCTGCACGCCCTGCAGCAGGCAGATGTCGCGGTAATAGCCCTCACAGGCCGCGAGCTGTTCATGGGTGCCGCGCTGCGCGATGCGCCCGTCCTGCAATACGAGTATCTGGTCCGCGCTGCGCACAGCGGAAATGCGCTGCGCAACAATGATCTTTGTACAGGGATAGGGAAGCTCCTGAAGATTTTTGCGCAGCTGCTTTTCGGTCTCCAGGTCGACCGCCGAGGTGGTGTCGTCCAGAATCAGGATCTCAGGCTGCTTTGCCAGCGCGCGGGCCAGGGCGATGCGCTGCTTCTGGCCGCCGGAAAGCCCGGTGCCCTGCTCGCCGATGATGGTGTCGAAGCCCTCGGGCAGCGAGCAGATGAAATCAGCGGCCGCGAGGCGGGCGTACAGGGCGACGTCGTCTTCGGAGATGTCGTCGGGCGCGCTGTACGCGATGTTGCTGCTGACGGTGTCGGAATAGAGCTGCACGCGCTGCGTCGCCATGCCGATGCGCCGCCGCAGCGCCTGAAGGTCCCACAGGCGCACGTCCACGCCGTCCACCAGCACCGTGCCGCCGCTGACGTCCAGCATGCGCGTGACGGCGTCCACCAGCGTGGTTTTGCCGCTGCCTGTGGCGCCCAGTATGGCCAGCGTCTGCCCCTGCGTTACGGAAAAGCTGACGTCCTTCAGCGTGGGGGCGCTGTTGTGGGGGTAAGCGACGGTAACGCCGCGGAACTCCACGCTGCCGCGGCATTCGCCCTCGGTGCGCCCGTGCTCGGGGTTCTCGACCCGCGTGCGGGCAAAATAAATTTCAATGACCTTTGCGGCGGAGGTGAGGAACCGCTGAAAATCGTTCAGGTAGGTGCCCAGCGCGCGCATCGGCTCCGACAGGCCCCAGGACATCAGCGAAAAGGCGGCGAGGTCACCGGCCGTCATTTTTCCCTGGATGATGAACAGGCCGCCGAAGAGCACAGACAAAAGCCCCATAAGCTGGGCGCAGCCCTCGATGTAGGGGAAGAATTTCAGCCAGTGAAAGTTGGCCTTGAGGTTTGCCTGGCGGTATTCTTCGTTGCAGTTCTCGAATTTTTCGTTTTCATAGGCCTCGCGCACGAACGCGCGCACCGTTTTGTTGCCCGCGATGTTTTCCTGCGCCACCGAGTTCATGCGGGACAGCTTTTCCCGCAGGGACGCATACAGAGGATACACCGTGCGCGAAAACAGGAACGAGCATGCAAGGATCACCGGGGCAACGGCCAGCAGAAGGAGCGTCAGCGCGGCGTTCACGCTGAACAGATATGTCATGGAAAACAGAAACAGGCAGGTGCTTTCCACCGCGTTGTACGAGATCCAGCACACCGTGTGGCGCACCATGTCCAGATCGCCCGTCAGGCGCGTCATCAGGTCGCCCGTGCGGTACCGCGTATAAAAGCCCGCGTCCTGGGTGCACAGGTTGTCGTACAAATGGCGGCGGATGTCCTGCTGGACGTTCTGGGACACATACTCCAGAGACGCCGTCATGCCGTAGCGTACGCACGAGCGCAAAAGCTGCGCGCCGATCATAACGCACACCAGCGGGACGAGCAGCTGTGTCTGGCGCTGCACGGAACCGTCCGGCAGCGTTTGTCCCACCAGCACCCGGTCCGTGATCTGCTGTGTGATGAACGGGAACACCACGCACAGCCCCGCCGAGACAACGGCCAGCGCCATCGCCAGCCAGAACCATTTCCGTTTGTCCTTCATGCAGCCGGAAAGCCATTGCAGCTGTTGCATTGTAAAGACCCTCTAACCTGTAAAATTCAAAAGCGCCGGACGACGAAAAATCATTCCGGTTTTTGTGCTTTATTTGGCTGTATTATATCATCCGGTATGATATAATACCGGACAGAAGGAATCGTTTTTTGGCCAAATATTGCGTTTTGGGGCATCCCGTGGGAGGCATATATGGAAAAACGAAAAGCCTATGCTTATTACGAGGAACGAAGCGGACGTGAGCTTCAGGTGGAGATGGGCAAACGGCTCAATTTCCCCTCCCATCTGCATGGTGAACTGGAACTTTTTCTGGTGCAGAGCGGCTGCGTCTGCGTCGGGATAGACGGGGAATTCCGTGAACTGAAGGCGGGAGAACTGGCGGTGGTGTTTCCCAACACGGTGCACAGCTACCAGTGCCGGGAAGCGGACAGCCGGTATATGATGGCCGTCTGCGGCACGTCTCTGCTGGGCGATTATTTCCCCAGCCTGACGCAGTGCCGCCCCCGCCGGCCGTACCTGTGCGGGAAAGCGCTGGACCCGGATGTGCTGTACGCCCTGCACAGCCTTTACCGCTGCCGGTGTACCGGGGCGGACAGCAGCATTTCCCGCGCGCTGCTCCATTTGATCCTGGCGCACGTTCTGCCCGAACTCTCACTGGAGCCGGCGCCGGAGCCAAAAGCCATGGACCTGACGAGCAGCGTGGTGCGCTATATCATGCGGAACTTCCGTCAGCCGCTCTCACTGGAGCACATTGCAAAGGAGCTGGGCGTCAGCAAATATCACCTGTCGCACGTGTTCTCCGCGCGGCTGCACACCAGCTTCCGGGAATATGTGAACGCCCTGCGGCTGGACTGCGCCCGCGACCTGCTGGCTGCAACGGAGCTGAGCATGCTGGAGGTGAGCATGGAATCCGGCTTCGACAGCCTGCGGACGTTCAACCGTGTGTTCCAGGAACGGTTCCGGCAGACGCCGAGCCAGTACCGCAAAAGCCGCACCGGCGCCCTGTGGGGCGCACAGGACGGGCAGCGGCGCAAAGGCGCATAACGCCCTGTGCGCTTGGTAAAAAAGCCATGGCTTTGGAAGTTTTTTGACGGGTTGTTTCTCCGCGCTTGCGCCGGAGCGAAAACTGTGTTACTGTGAATAAGCAAAATGCTGCAGGGTGCCCGGCCGCTGTGAGGCGGCCGGGAGAATAGGGAAACAGGTGCAAGACCTGTGCGGGACCGCCGCCGTAAGGGAACAGTTCCGGCTTCAAAACGTCACTGTGGGTACACACGGGAAGACGAAGTCGGGGCGCTGACGCCCAAGCCGGAAGACCTGCCCTGCGGCGATGCTGCCGGAAGGGCAGGGACGCGCGGCGGACGGACAAAACGCCTGCGCGGTAAAAATCAGGGTGCGCCGTTTTTTAGGACACTTTGTTTGACCGGGCCTTTCTCATAAATGAGAAAGGCCCGGTTTTTTTGCGGCGCACAACAAAAGAAACAGGAGGAATGTTCAATGACCAGGCGTGAAAAACGATTTTTGGCGTTTTCTGTGGTCATGGGCGGCGTTTTGTTTGTACCGCAAAGCGCCTATGCCATGCACATCATGGAAGGGTATCTTCCGCCGGCATACTGTGCGGCATGGGGGGCGCTGTGCCTTCCGTTCCTGGCGGCAGGTGTGGTCCGGCTGCGCCGCACGGTGCAAGCGCAGCGCAAAGCCCTGCTGCTGCTGGCGATGTCCGGCGCGTTTATTTTTGTCATCTCGTCGCTCAAGATCCCGTCCGTCACGGGCAGCTGCAGCCACATGACGGGCACCGGCCTGGCCGCCATTCTGTTTGGCCCGGCTTACGCTGCGGTGCTGGGGCTCATCGTGCTGGCGTTCCAGGCGGTGCTGCTGGCCCACGGCGGCCTCACCACGCTGGGGGCCAATACCTTCAGCATGGCCATCGCCGGGCCTCTGGTCTCCTGGGGTGTTTATGCCCTGTGCAAAAAGGCGCGTGTGAACCGTAAGCTGGCGATATTTCTGGCGGCGTCTCTGGGCGATCTGTTTACATACTGCGTCACAAGCCTGCAGCTTGCGATGGCCTATCCCGCTGCGGAAGGCGGCGCGGCAGCCAGCGCGGTGCGCTTTTTGGGCGTTTTCGCGCCCACGCAGCTGCCGCTGGCCGCGATCGAGGGCATCTTGACCGTTCTGGTGGTGATGGGGCTGGAAAGCTGTGCCAGGCCCGAGCTGCGGGAGATCGGCTTTTTGAAGGAGGGATTGCAGTGAGCAGGAATACAAAAACCGTTTTGGCGCTGCTGGCCGCTGTGCTGGTACTGGCTGTCGTGCCCTTCTTCCTTGCGCCGGGCGCGGAGTTCGGCGGCAGCGATGACGCCGGAAGCCGGATGGTGGAGGAGATTCAGGGTGAAGCATATGAGCCGTGGTTCACGCCGGTTTTGGAAACACTGCTCGGCGGCGAGCTGCCCGGAGAGATCGAGAGCCTGCTGTTTTGCATCCAGACAGGCGTGGGCGTGGGCGTGCTGGCCT
>ENA-UPWS01001934-UPWS01001934.1-human-gut-metagenome-genome-assembly--contig:-NODE-1934-length-11018-cov-7.005941_pt1 | contig 11018 bp, 8 predicted proteins | sample MGYA00250054_ERZ773384 | MGnify/ENA primary metagenome ERZ773384 (study PRJEB29103, sample SAMN06111979) | human gut metagenome | biome: human gut; feature: ankylosing spondylitis patient; material... | reverse complement strand
GATATCACAATGGAAATTGCCATGAAAGAACTTCAGAATATTATCACACCGGACAAGCCAAGAGAGATCACGCCACAGCTTGTAATTGAAGTTGTCACCGAACATTTCAATATTTCGCTGGATCAGATGATCTCAAAAAACAGAAGTAACGAAATTGCCAGACCAAGACAGATTGCAATGTACCTCTGTAAGAATATGACAGATATACCGCTTGACTCGATCGGACAGTTACTTGGGGGAAGAGACCATTCCACCATCATTCATGGTATCAAAAAAATTGCCGATGAATACGAATCAAACGAAAATACACGCAATTTAATAGAAACTATCAAGAAAAAAATCAATCCTAACTAAAGTTATCAAGGTTTTTCGAAGTTATACACAAAAAATTGTTGATATCTTGTTAAATTAACGTGAATTCCGTATGGACAAGTCTCATTTTCATGTTTAAAACCTGTTTAAGGCATTTATGAGCCTCATCCTCAATTCACATCATTTCAAGATAATTTCCGCATGGTTTTCACAGGGTTATACCACCTCAAATTTTTTTTAACCCCTTGAAAATTAAGGCTTTCTGCGGTTATCAACTTATTAACAGCCTCTAAGACGACTACGGCGGATTTCTATTTATTTTTTTATGAACACGTTTTGGCGAGCCACTACGTTTCATCAGGAAGGAGTTATCTACAACATGAAATTAATTTGTTCTAAATCTAATCTGTTACATGGTGTTAATATTGTTTCAAAAGCAGTTCCAACCAGAACTACCATGGCGATCTTAGAATGTATTCTGATCGATGCTTCTGCAAACGAAATTAAACTTACTGCAAATGATATGGAACTTGGGATCGAAACAAAGATCGAAGGCGAGATTGCAGAACGTGGTGTAATCGCACTGGATGCAAAAATCTTTTCCGAGATTGTCCGTAAACTTCCAGACAGTGATGTTACGATCGAAACTGACGCATCCTTTAAAACAACTATTACATGTGAAAAAGCAAAATTTAACATTGTCGGTAAATCCGGTGATGATTTTTCCTATATTCCGTACATTGAACGTAACGAACCAATCGTTATGTCCCAGTTCACCTTAAAAGAAGTCATTCGCCAGACTATTTTCTCCATCGCTGACAATGACAACAACAAATTAATGACAGGTGAGTTGTTCGAGATCGAAGAAAACGATCTTAAGGTTGTCTCCCTCGACGGACACCGTATTTCGATTCGCAACATTGAATTAAAAAATAATTATTCTCACAAAAAAGTTGTCGTTCCCGGAAAAACACTTCAGGAAGTCAGCAAAATCCTTCCGGGTAATGCAGAAGATGAAGTATCTATTTTCCTGACAGACAATCACATCGTTTTTGAGTTTGAAAATACGACAGTCGTTTCCCGTCTGATCGAAGGTGAATACTTCAAGATTGAACAGATGTTATCTTCTGATTACGAAACAAAAGTAAAAATAAACAAACGTGAGCTGTTAGACTGTATTGACCGTGCAACACTTCTTGTCAAAGAAGGTGATAAGAAACCGATCATCATGAACATCACAGATGGAACGATGGAATTAAAAATCAATTCCTTTATTGGTTCCATGAATGAAGATATCGATATTGCCAAAGAAGGAAAAGATATTTTAATTGGCTTTAATCCAAAGTTTTTCATTGATGCGCTGCGAGTAATCGATGAAGAAGAAGTAACACTTTACATGGTCAATCCGAAAGCACCATGTTTTATCAAGGATGATGAAGGTACATTTATTTATCTGATTCTTCCGGTTAACTTTAATGCAGCTGCAAACTAATTATTTTTATAGAATTTGAAATCTATGATTGATATTGCCCAAAGGGCGATAGAAAGGAATTCCATGATAGAGATTCAGATTAGAGAAACAGATGAATTTATAAAACTTGGACAGGCTTTGAAAAAAGCCGGACTTGTGGAATCCGGTGTTGATGCAAAATTTGTCATCCAGGATGGTCTGGTAAAAGTCAATGGTGAAACAGAACTTCAGCGTGGAAAAAAAATCCATGATGGTGATGTGATTTCCTATAACGGGGAAACGGTGAAAGTCTCAAAATGATCATTCAGTCCATTGAATTGAACAATTTCCGCAACTATGAAAATCTCCAGATTTCATTTGATGAGGGAACCAATATTTTATTTGGCGATAATGCACAGGGAAAGACCAATATCCTGGAAGCTGCTTACTTAAGTGGAACTACAAAGTCCCACAAGGGAAGCAAAGACAAAGAGATGATCCGTTTTGGAACAAACGAAGCGCATCTTCGTACCATGGTTTTAAAAAATGGCAAACAATACCAGATCGACATGCATTTAAAACATAACCGTTCTAAGGGAATTGCCGTAAATAAGATACCGATGAAAAAAGCAAGTGAGCTTTTTGGAATTTTAAACATTGTATTTTTTTCGCCGGAAGATTTGAATATTATCAAAAACGGTCCCTCCGAACGCAGACATTTTCTGGATGCAGAGTTATGTCAGCTAGATAAAATTTATTTATCTGACCTGTCAAATTACAATAAAATCTTAAATCAGCGCAATAAACTGTTGAAAGATATGGTTTACCGGCCTGAATTATCGGATACACTCCCGGTATGGGATATGCAGCTGGCTGATACCGGGAAAAAAATTATCAGACGGAGAGAACAGTTTGTAAAAGAACTGAATGAGATTGTTCATGAAATACACTATCGGATATCCGGCGGGAGAGAAGAACTTTTTCTTTCGTATGAGCCTAGTGTTTCTGCGGATCTGTTGGAACAGGAGTTAGAACGGGTGAAACCGCGCGACCTGAAACAGTGCCAGACATCCGTAGGACCACACCGTGATGATCTGCTTTTTTCCATTGCAGGTGTTGATATCCGTAAATTTGGTTCACAGGGGCAGCAGAGAACCTCTGCACTCTCTTTGAAGTTATCCGAGATAGAGCTGGTGAGAAAATCAATTCATGATACTCCGGTACTTTTACTGGATGATGTTTTATCAGAGTTGGACAGCAATCGTCAGAATTATTTGTTAAACAGTATATGTGATACCCAGACAATTATTACCTGTACCGGTTTGGATGAATTTATCCGTAACAGGTTCGAAATCAATAAGGTTTTTGAGGTAATAAGTGGTCAGGTATTTGAAAAAGGTCAAGTTATAGAAAGGCAAGGTTAGCAGAATGGCAACAGAAAAAATTGAAAATCCAAATGAATACGGAGCTGACCAGATCCAGATTCTGGAAGGACTTGAAGCAGTTCGTAAAAGACCAGGTATGTATATCGGCAGTACATCGGCGAGAGGACTCCATCATTTGGTCTATGAGATTGTAGATAATGCCGTGGATGAGGCACTTGCCGGATATTGCAAAAACATAGAGGTTACCATCAACCCGGACAATTCCATTACAGTTGAAGATGACGGGCGTGGTATTCCGGTTGGAATGAATCATAAAGCTGGAAAATCAGCACTTGAGGTTGTATATACGGTTCTTCATGCAGGCGGAAAATTCGGCGGTGGAGGATATAAAGTATCCGGTGGCCTGCACGGAGTAGGTGCGTCAGTTGTAAATGCGCTTTCCACCAAACTTTGTGTTGAAGTATACAAAGAGGGACAGGTTTATTTCCAAAGTTACCATATCGGAAAACCGGACGAACCGGTAAAAGTAATTGGAACCTGTGATTCGGAAAAACACGGCACGAAGGTTACATTCCATCCGGATCCTGAGATTTTCGAGGAGACCGTTTATGATTACGACACTTTAAAACAGCGTCTTCGTGAAACAGCATTTTTAACAAAAGGACTTCGCATTGTACTTACGGATACCAGAGAAGAATCGCATCATTGTCATGAGTTCCATTATGCCGGTGGTATCAAGGAATTTGTCACTTACTTAAACCGCAGCAAGGAGGCATTGTACCCGGATGTCATTTACTGTGAGGGAAACAGGGATGGTGTGTATGTCGAAGTTGCCATGCAGCACAATGATTCCTACAACGATGCGACCTACAGTTTTGTAAATAACATCATTACGCCGGAAGGTGGTACGCACCTCGCCGGATTCCGTAATGCGCTGACGAAAACATTTAATACTTACGCGAGAGCAAATAAGATTTTAAAAGATTCGGAACCAGCACTGACAGGTGACGATATTCGTGAAGGTCTGACTGCAATCATCAGTATCAAGATTGAGGAGCCGCAGTTTGAGGGACAGACAAAACAGAAACTCGGAAACAGCGAGGCGCGTGGAGCAGTGGATTCCGTGGTAAGTGAGCAGCTCACATATTTCTTAGAGCAGAATCCTGCAGTTGCAAAGAGTATCTGTGAAAAATCTCTGCTTGCGCAGCGTGCGAGAGAGGCAGCGAGAAAAGCGCGTGACCTGACCAGAAGAAAAACAGCCTTGGAAGGTACTTCCTTACCTGGAAAACTTGCAGACTGTTCGGACAAAGATCCGAAAAACTGTGAGATCTTTATCGTCGAGGGAGATTCCGCGGGTGGTTCTGCAAAGACAGCAAGAAGCCGTGCAACACAGGCAATTCTTCCTTTGCGTGGTAAAATTCTGAATGTGGAAAAAGCGAGACTGGATAAAATTTACGGCAATGCCGAGATCAAAGCAATGATCACTGCATTTGGTACCGGAATTCATGAAGACTTTGATATTTCCAAGCTGCGTTATGACAAGATCATTATTATGACGGATGCCGATGTCGATGGTGCTCATATTGCGACACTGATGCTGACATTTTTATACCGTTTTATGCCGGAACTCATCAAGCAGGGGCATGTATATCTTGCAACACCGCCGCTTTACAAGATTGAGAAAAATAAAAATATCTGGTATGCGTACGATGACGCTGAATTAAACAATATCCTGATTGAGATCGGACGTGACGGCAATAACAAGATCCAGCGATATAAAGGACTTGGAGAGATGGATGCCGAGCAGCTCTGGGAGACGACTATGGATCCGGAAAAACGTATTTTAAAACGTGTCATGATCGATGAGGAAAATTCTTCGGAGATTGATGTGACATTTACGACTTTGATGGGCGATAAGGTAGAACCAAGACGTGAGTTCATTGAGGAAAATGCGAAGTATGTACAGAATCTGGATATTTAACAGATAGGTGCAGCCGGATTTTTAGAAGATGTGATCCGTTTGCAGAAGTTCGGATGACAGAGACGAGTTAGAAATGGAGAAGAAATCAGATGGATGATAAAATTTTTGATCAGATTCATGACGTCGATTTGAAAAAAACGATGGAAACATCCTATATCGATTATGCCATGAGTGTTATCGCGCAGCGTGCGCTCCCGGATGTAAGGGATGGTTTAAAACCGGTACAGCGCCGTGTGCTTTACTCAATGATAGAGCTGAACAATGGTCCGGATAAGCCGCATCGTAAATGTGCGCGTATCGTCGGTGATACGATGGGTAAATACCATCCGCACGGAGACAGTTCTATTTATGGTGCACTTGTAAATATGGCACAGGAGTGGTCGACCAGATATCCGTTAGTTGACGGTCATGGAAACTTTGGTTCCGTGGACGGTGACGGCGCGGCTGCCATGCGATACACGGAGGCGCGTCTCAGCAAAATTTCAATGGAAATGCTTGCCGATATCGGAAAAGACACCGTTGATTTCGTGCCAAACTTTGATGAGACGGAGAAAGAACCTACCGTTCTGCCATCCCGTTATCCGAACCTTTTAGTAAACGGAACTACCGGTATTGCCGTTGGTATGGCGACCAACATTCCGCCGCACAACCTGCGTGAAGTCATCAATGCCGTGGTAAAGATCATTGACAACAAAGTCGAGGAGGACCGCGATACCGATATCGAAGAATTACTCTCTATCGTCAAGGGACCGGACTTCCCTACCGGAGGCATGATCCTTGGAACAGCCGGGATCAATGAGGCTTACCGTACCGGACGTGGAAAAGTCCGTGTGCGTGCAATTACAGATATCGAACCAATGCAAAACGGCAAAAACCGTATCGTGGTAACCGAACTTCCGTACATGGTCAACAAAGCGAGACTGATCGAGAAGATCGCCGAGTTAGTCCGCGATAAAAAAGTGGATGGAATCACAGATCTGCGTGACGAGTCCGACCGTCAGGGTATGCGTATCTGTATCGAACTCCGCCGTGATGTCAATCCGAATGTCGTATTGAATTTACTTTACAAACATACACAGCTTCAGGATACTTTTGGTGTGATTATGTTAGCACTGGTAAATAACGAGCCGAAAGTTTTAAACCTCTACGACATGTTAAAGTATTACCTGATACATCAGGAAGAGGTCGTTACCAGAAGAACCAAATACGAATTAAACAAAGCGGAAGAGCGCGCCCACATTTTAGAGGGCTTACTGATCGCACTTGACAATATCGATGAAGTCATCAGCATCATAAGGAGCAGCCAGAATACGCAGGAAGCAAAATCACGTTTGATGGAGCGTTTCTCCTTAAGCGATGCACAGTCACAGGCAATTGTAGATATGCGTCTGCGTGCACTGACAGGTCTGGAACGCGAAAAACTTGAGGCAGAGTATGCAGAGCTGATGGACCGCATTGCAGAATTGCGTGCTATTTTGGCAGATAAGAAAAAACTGCTCGGCGTGATCCGTACGGAGATTCTGCTGATTGCTGATAAATACGGCGACGACAGAAGAACATCCATTGGCTTTGACGAGTACGACATTTCCATGGAGGATCTGATTCCAGTAACAAACACTGTCATTACCATGACAAAATTAGGTTACATCAAGCGCATGAGCCTTGACAATTTTCGCGCACAGAACCGTGGCGGTAAGGGAATCAAGGGAATGGAGACGATCGATGACGATTACATCGAAGAACTTTTGATGACGACATCCCATCACTACATGATGTTCTTCACAAACACCGGACGTGTATACCGTATCAAGGCTTACGAGATCCCGGAGGCAAGCCGTACCGCGAGGGGAACTGCAATCGTAAACCTGCTCCAGCTCCAGCCGGGCGAGAAAATTACGGCAGTTATCCCGATCCGTGAATACACGGAAGGACATTTCCTGTTCATGGCGACAAAGAAAGGCATTGTGAAGAAAACACCGATTACCGACTATGCAAATGTCAGAAAGACAGGACTTGCTGCGATCAGTTTAAGGGAAGATGATGAGCTGATCGAGGTAAAAAAGACAGATAACAATCAGGATGTTTTCTTAGTGACGAAATATGGTCAGTGTATCAGGTTTAAAGAGACAGATGTAAGAAAAACAGGCCGTACTTCCATGGGAGTCATCGGTATGAATCTTACGGATGGGGATGAAGTTATCGGTATGCAGATGCAGTCCCAGGGGGATGCACTCATGATCGTTTCAGAAAAAGGTCTTGGAAAATGTACACTGATCTCCGAATTTACCACGCAGAACCGTGGCGGTAAGGGTGTAAAATGTTACAAGATCACCGAAAAGACTGGAAATATTGTCGGCGTGAAAGCGGTAAACCAGGACAATGAACTGATGCTGATCACCACCGAAGGAATTATTATCCGTATCAAAGTCAGTGATACAACGTTGCTCGGAAGAATTACTTCCGGTGTCAAACTCATCAACTTAGATGAGAATGTCACGGTGGCAAGTATCGCAAAAGTCCGTGAGGATAAGAGTCTGATCGACAATGCAGACACATCCGAACTGCTCAGTGAGGAGGAAGAAAAGGAAAGTGCAGCCATCGCTGCGGAAAATGCAAAAAAGGCATCTGTAGAAAATACAGAGACAGACGACGAGCTGATGAAAGAACTGTTAGAGCGCGCAGAGGCTGATGGTTCCGAGGATGAGGAAGAATAGATAACCGTATAGTGAAGAAAGGGCAGAAGCTGAATGGAAAAAACAGTGTATGAACTAATGCATGGCGAAAAGATAGTAGCAGACATTGGGACGAACGGAGTATGCACAGTTTTGGACAGGGCGTTTCTGCCCTTTTCAATTTATCTGGAGGATACAGCAGAAAATGATGATCTCGATATCCGCATGGATAACCTCACCAATTTTTATTACTGGTGTGCAACCCGTGTTCTGACACTTGACCGTGTCTATGCAAAGGAAATTTTAAACAGTATCGGAGCACTGCAGGCGCAGACCGACCGTGACCGTGCCAAAATAGCGCTGTCCTATCACTGTCTGTCACTGACTGATATTTTCTGGGTTCGGGAAAAAGGGGAGAATATCACATTTTCACAGATCAATCTTTTTGAAAATCATCTGGATAATGCACTTGTGGATATTTCCCTGCGCGGAAAACAGATGACCGTAGAGAACAGTTACCTGATTGCTGACGATCTCTCAACCAACGGCGTGTTTCCAAAAGCGTGGATCAGGGAAAAAAATTCGTTTTCCCTTTTGAAAAATGGAAACAGCAGGGCTGTGGAAAATGAAATCCTCGCAAGTAAGATCTGCCGCTGTTTTGACTGCAGACAGGTGCTCTATGAGGAAAGTATGTTTGACGGACAGAAAGTTTCCAAAAGCAGGATCATTACGTCGGTGGATTACAGCATGGTATCAATGGAGGCATTTGAAATCTATGCAGCAAATCATGACATTCACGTTATGGATTTCGTGTTAAAGCTGGATGCATATTCCTACTACATGATGAACCTGCTCGATTACCTGATTGGCAACACGGACCGCCACTGGGGAAACTGGGGATTTCTGGTGGACAACCGCACAAACCAGCCGGTACGCCTGTTTGACCTGATGGATCTCAACCAGACTTTTTTGGCATATGATACGCCAGATGGTGCAAACTGCATGACTACCGGAAACCGGAAAATGTCACAGCGTGAGGCTGCGGTGGAGGCGGTAAAAAAGATCGGGCTGAACCAGAGGGCTGAGATCAAAGATGAGTGGTTTGAAGGCAGGGAAAAAGAGAGGGAGATGTTCTGGTGTAGATTTGGAATATTAAAGGAACAATGAAAAGCGTAAAAATCTGAAGGTGCAAAGAGCGTGGGTTATGGAACAAAAGATGATGGAAGTGGTATTAAAATATTACAGGGAGAAGTATCACCTGAGACAGGAAGATATCTGCAGAGGAATCTGTTCTGTTACCACTTTGTCGAGACTGGAACAGGGGAGCAGGGAGGTCGATTCACTTCTTGGACAGACACTGCTTGGAAGGATTGGAAAAGAAGTCACTCTGTTTGAAACAATTTTAAGTGAACAAGATTATGAATTGTGGAAAATGAGGGAGCAGATTGAAAAATCTGTGGAAAACAATCAGGTAAAAACTGCGAAAAAGAAGATTAGAGAATACCGGGGAGTCATGCCACAGGATGAATCTGTACATGAACAATATTGTCTTTATCAGGAAGCACGTACCATGATCGCAGAAAAGAATACTGGAAGCAGTTTGTGTGGGATTTTAGAAAAAGGAATCTGTCTCACAATTCCTGAGTTTAGGAAATCAATGGAAAAGGTGCGTCTGTACAGTCCGGTTGAGATCGGGATGATACTGCTGCTCATACACTATGATCCGTCGAAGACAGAGATGGCAGAACAGGAATTATTAAATATTTTAGCGTATGTCAGTGGGTATCAGTCCGGGGGCAAAAAAGAAAAAGTCAGTACGGATATCTTTTTAGAGCTGATCTCCATACAACAGAGAAAAAATGATTACAGAAAAATTATGTTTTACACAGAAAAAGCGATTCAATGTATCAGTGAGGGAGCGGGTTTTTATCATCTTGCAGACATCTATTTTCTGCGGGCAAAAACGAGAGAAAAGCTCACGCCAAAAAATGCGGATAAAAATATGCTGTTAAAGAAAGCGATGGAAGAATGTAAGATTGCTGCGTGTCTGTATCAGTTGGAGGGGCAGGATGAAAAGGCACGGGATGCAGAAAAGTATGGTGAGGGATTAGTATGTCAAACTACAGAGCCGGAGATATAATACGGATGACAAGAGAGTTTGTTGGAATGTCCAGGGAAGAACTGAGTGATGAGATTTGTTCGGTACAGACATTGTATCGTATCGAGAGCGGAAAGACTCGCGTAAAAAGAGAACTGTATGCAAGACTCATGGCAAAAATGGAGCGTGTACCGGAAAAGAGCTATGCCATCTGTGTTGGGAAGAACTTAGAACTGTTAGAGGAACGAAAACTTTTTGAGCAGGCAATGCAGAATTATGACTATGAAAAAGCAGATTTATATTTAGGCAGGATGAAAGAGAAAGCGGATGATAATGTGATCACCAGGCAGTATCTTTTAAAGTCAGAAGCATTGATGGACTATTACTGCAAAAGAAGTGACAATCAGACAACAATCGAAAAATTGCAGGAGGCAGTCCGGCTGACACTTCCGGATTATGAGGAATGTCTGAAAAAAGATTTCCCGTTTACCGAACAGGAAATCATGAATCTGATGAGCCTTGCAAATGCTTATGCACATGCCGGGGATGTGGATGAGGCGGTGTATATTTTTGAGAGACTGCTACAATGCTTGCAAAAGGATTATATTTTTGGAGCGTATGCAGATTATATGAAAGTGTTAATTCTTAGAAATCTGACGGTCACATATAACAAACAAAAAAGATATAAAGAGGCTTTAACATTATGTGAACAATGCCTGAGGGAGGCTTTAGAAAAAAATATTGGAAATATCATCAGCGATGTATTAAGTGATAAAGCATGGATTATTCTCAGACAGATAGAAACTGGGGAACGAAAAAAGGAAGATTTACAGATCGGAAGAGAATTGTTGCAGAAGGCGTATTATATAGCTGTTGCAAGGAGGAGTAAAGAAAAATGTCAGATTTTAAGAAATGCATATAGAAAAGAATTTCATATGGAGCTGTAAAAGTTAAAATTCACGTAAATCCATGTAACTGCCTTCAGATAGGGGCATTGTTTCATAGTAATTAAAAGAATAAGATGAATTATTATGAAAATTCATAGAAATATTAATAGTAAACAATAGTATTATAAGTATCTTTTTTAATAATTGTTTCATTTTAGTCTCCCTTTGAAAAT
>ENA-UPWS01001931-UPWS01001931.1-human-gut-metagenome-genome-assembly--contig:-NODE-1931-length-11030-cov-3.894458_pt1 | contig 11030 bp, 12 predicted proteins | sample MGYA00250054_ERZ773384 | MGnify/ENA primary metagenome ERZ773384 (study PRJEB29103, sample SAMN06111979) | human gut metagenome | biome: human gut; feature: ankylosing spondylitis patient; material... | reverse complement strand
GGCCGGGCATGCCCGGCCCCTACGGTGGCAGCGTCTCTGTAGGGGCGAACATGGTTCGCCCGCCCGTTCACCACTTTCCTTTTTAACGAGGTAACATCATGAAAGCCCGAATCATCCGCGAACCCCGCTGCGCCTTACTCTGGCGCATTGACGAAAGCTACCCCAACTATGCCGCCATCGCCCGCGCGGCCAGGCGCTATGACGTCAAGCTCCGCCCCGTCGCGGACGGCGACCTCGGCGGCATCGTCGGAGACCTCTGCGCGGGCAGGCCCGCCCCGGCGTTTGCGCCGCTTATCGCGGTGCCGGACCGCCCGGCCATCATCGTCAGCGGACTGCGCCATGACAACGGCGAGTTGGGCGCGTTCCTTGACCTTATCAAAATGGGCGGCGCGTCCATTCCGGTGCGCAGCATGGTCACGCCCACCAGCAAGGGCTGGACGCTGGCAAACCTGCTGCTGGAATTAAACACCGAGCACGAGACCGTGCAGGGCGGCAACGCATGAAGCGCCGCCTGACCGCGCTGCTGCTGGTACTGCTTTGTCTGCCGCTGACCGCCTGCCAAAAGCAGCAAAATTTGTACAGTGCCACCTGGTTCGACCTGTTCGACACTGTCGCCATCGTGCAGGGCTATGCCGACAGCCAGGACAGCTGGAATGCCCAGACACAGGCCATGTACAGCGATTTACAGCGCTATAACGAATTGTTTGACATCTACCACCACTATGATGGCGTCATCAACCTGTATGATGTCAACGCCCGGGCCGCCGCTGCGCCGGTGCAGGTCAGCGACGAGCTGTACGCATTTTTGCGCTGGTGCAAAGACACCGCTTACCCTGCCGCCAACGGCGCGACGAACATCGCCGCAGGTGCGGTGCTGCGCCTGTGGCACGATGCGCGGGAAAGCGACTCCCCTGCCCCGCCAGACGCGGACGCCATCGCGGCGGCGCTGGCGCATATCGACATAGAAGATCTGGTTCTGGACGATGCAGCACAAACCGTCTATTTTGCTGACCCGGAGATGGCGCTCGACGTCGGTGCGGTGGGCAAGGGCTACGCTGTGGAGCAGACCGCCCGGGCCGCACAGGCCCGCGGGCTGACCAGCGCCCTGCTGAACATCGGCGGCAACGTGCGCGCCATCGGCACAAAGCCCGGCGGCAAGCCCTGGACCGCGGGTGTCGAGAATCCCTGGGGCGATGACCCTGCGTACATACAGGCCGTCGAGCTGGCCGACGGCGACAGCCTGGTCATCAGCGGCGACTACCAGCGCTACTTTGAGTACGACGGCGTGCGGTACGCCCACCTGATCGATCTGACGACGGGCTACCCTGCCCGCTACGTCAGCAGCGTGGCCGTGCTGGCCCGCGCGGACACCGGAGGTCTGGCCGACGCGCTTTCCACCGGGCTGTTCTGTCTGCCCGAGGAGACCGGCCAGGCCCTGGCCGCGCAAAACCACTATGCCGTCCTCTGGATGCACCCTGACGAGACCACGAGCCAGAGCGCAGACTGGCCGCAATAAAAACAACCCCCGATTTCAGGCAATCGGGGGTTATATATTTGCTGTAATTTTATACAAAGTGTACAATTCTCACCGCTGCGGATTGATGATCGTGCGCCAATCGAGGTCGCCGTGCTCCAGGCCGTGGATGAGGACCTCGGCGGTGGCGATGTTTGTGGCAACGGGAACGTTGTGCACGTCACAGATGCGCAGCAGGTTCATCTCGTTCGGCTCGCTGGGCTTGGCGCTGATGGGGTCGCGGAAGAAGAGCAACATGTCCACTTCCTCACAGGCGATGCGCGCCACGATCTGCTCAGCACCGCCGTGGCCGCCGGGCAGGAACTTTGTGACCTTCAGCCCGGCGTTTTCCTCCACCAGGCGGCCGGTCGTGCCGGTTGCCAGCAGACGGTGCTGCTCCAAAATATGGCGATACGCCATACAAAACTGCACCATCAACTCCTTTTTGGAGTCATGGGCTATCAATGCAATCGTCATAGGTAAATGCCACCATCCTTCGCAGCAGAGTACAATATATTAAAAGGTAAGCGGGACGCGCTGCCCGCACAAACGCTTTGCCATGGCCTGTCCGGCCACAACGGCGGGATCCGCAGCGGGCGGTACCGTGCCGTTGGCCCCGGCCAGCTGCAGAACGCGGCTTTCGGGGATGACCGCCAAAAGCTGCACGCCGACGGTGTCGATGCACTCGTCCAGATCAACCACGGCAGCGTTTTTGCCGAAGCTCTCGCGCCGGACGCGGTTCATCACCAGACGCACGGCGCTCTGCGGGCGGCCACCCGCCAGCAGCCGGTCCGCCACGATCTTGCCGTCGCGCAGGGCCACGGGGTCGGGCGTCAGCACCAGCAGGGCCTTGTCCGCCACGGTGGAGGCCGCTGTGAACGGCGCGCCCATGCCGGCAGCGGTGTCCAGCAGGATAAAATCAAAATAGGGCCGCATAGCGGTCAGCAGACGTCCCAGCGGGGCCGCCTCCACCGCGCCGCCCTCATACGGGGCGCTGATGACGGACAGCCCGGGGTACAGCGGGCTGGGCACAACGGCCTTGGCCCCCTCGCATCTGCCGCACAAAACATCCTCAATGTCGTAAACGGTGCGGCCATAGACGCCTGCGATAATGTCCACGCTGCGCAGACCGGAGTCCAGCTCCACCAGCAGGGTCTTGCGGCCCAGCCGTGCCAGGCAGGCCCCCAGCAGTACCGAGACGGTACTTTTTCCGGTACCGCCCTTGCCGGAGCAGACCATGATACACTGTGCGTTCATGTCGGCTCCTCTCCACAGTTGCATTAACACTATCTCGCATATATTCTATCACACTTCCGGCTGGACTGCAACTGGCTTTTTGTCAAAATGTGACATGTTCTTTTTGAAGAAAATCACGATAAGGAAAACTTTTTGATGCACTAAATCGGCAGAATGCCCAAGCGCACCCGATGGGGGTTGAGCGGCGCTCCGCAATCATCCGCCAAAGACGGCATCCAGCACAGCGCGCAGGATGGGCGCGGCGTTGGACCCGCCACCGCCGTATTCCAGCACGACGGCCATGGCAATTTGCGGGTCGTCCGCGGGCGCATAGCCGATCAGTACCGAGTTGACATAGTGCCCGCCGCCGGGCAGGGTGTCCGCCAGCTGGGGACTGCCGGTCTTGGCCGCGCAGACCACGGGGGCCTCGCGCAGGACGCGGGTCGTCCGGGCCATCCGCTTCATGCCGTCGCGGATGGGGCCGAACACGCCCTCGCCGCCCGGAACCGTGGTGAACGTCGGGGCGTACTGCCAGACGGTCTCGCCGGTGGCGGCGTTCACGGCGCGGTCCGCAAAATGCAGGGCGGGCCGCTGGCCGCAGTTGGCCAGCGCAGCCGCATAGGCCGCCAGCTGCAGCGGCGTCACGGCGGTGTTTCCCTGCCCGATGGCGGCCATCAGGGTCAGCCCGGCCTGGTAGTTTTCGTCGCTGCTCCACGTCAGGCGGCCCTGTGCCTCGGTGAGTTCAACGCCGGTGGGCGTGGCCAGTCCTAACTGGCGTGCCATCGCGGAAAACACATCCACGCCCAGCCGCCGCCCGACATCGTAAAAGAAGATGTTGCAGCTGTACTCCAGCGCCGTGCGCAGGTCTACCGGCCCGCCGTGGCCGTATTGCAGGCAGCCCGGCTGGTAGCCGCTGTAAAACCCGTACCGCCCGGTGCAGTTGACCGTGGCGGCGGGGTCGATGCCCGCGGTCAGCGCCGCCGCGGCCACGGCGGGCTTGAAGGTCGACCCCGGCGCGTACAGCCCCTGGCAGACGCGGTCCAGCAGCGGCGCGGCAGCATCGGTGGAGAGCGCCGCGTAGTCTGCGCGGTAGCGGTTCAGATCGAAGCCCGGCACGCTGGCGGCGGCCAGGATGCCGCCGGTCTGCACATCCACGACCACCGCCGCCCCGGCACGGCACTCCCGCCCGGCCCCGGCAGCCTTGGTGGTGCGCAGAACCTCGATTTGGGATAAAAGCGCGTTTTGCAGTTCTTTTTGCAGAGCGCTGTCCACGGTCAGCACCAGCGTGGCCCCGGGTGCAGCCTCCCGCAGGGGAACGGTGCGGCGCACAGCGCCGTCAAAGCCGGTGTTCACGAGCACCCGCCCGTCCTGCCCGCGGAGCAGGTCGTCATAGGCGGCCTCCAACCCGCTCTGCCCGATGACAGCATCCATCGCAAGGCCGCGCCGCCGGGCAGTGGGCCACTGCTCTGCCGTGATCGGCCCGGTGAAGCCCAGCGCATGGGGCAGCAGCGTGCCGTTCGGCCAGGTGCGCACGCCACGGGCGGCGGCACGCACTGCGCCGCTCTGCACAAGATCGGCCTTGTAGAACGACGTCAGAACGTCACTGCCGACGCCCTGCATCACGGGCAGCTCCCCCGCCGACGCGGCAGCAAAAAAGGCAGCAAGCTGTGTTTCCACATCCTTGCTGCCTGTCAGGCTCTCTATGGCTTTTACGGTCTCGCGCAGGTCGGTGCCCGGCGGCGCCGGGATGCGCAGGTAGACGTCATACACGGTGGTGTCGCGGGCCAGAACGACCCCGGCGCTGTCCACGATGGCCCCGCGCGCGGCGTGCTGGGTCACGGTGTAGCTGGCGGAGCTGGCCTCGGCGGCCTTGTCGGCGTAGTAGTCGGCGCGGACGAACTGCATCCAGGCCAGCCGCGCGAAGAACGCCGCAAACACCGCGCCGCACAGCACCATCAGCACCGCCACGCGGACGCGGCGGCGGTGGGAGTTTTTGCGGTTGGCCATGGGATCACCTCGGTAAAAAATGGATTTGTTTGTCAGGAAATGGGACATGTAGGGGCGCGGCAGCCATTCACTGCGCGGGCCGATGGCGGGCATCGACCCCTACAAACCGCGCTGCCTATTTATTGTACCCAAAATTCGACGAAAAAGCAATTACTTTTTCACGAAATAGACCGTGCCCCACAAATCGGCGGTGTCGGTCAGTGGGACCTGCGCGGTCAGGCCGTCGACGTCGGGGACGGGCGCGGCGGCCAGTGTGCCCAGCCAGTCCCCGCCCGCGGTGGTCACGATGTCCCCTGCCGGCAGTGCGCAGTCGGCAGGCAGACCAGTCAGGACCCACTGCCCCGGCGTGACCAACCCGGCATAGCTGCCGCAAAGCCCGGCAGCGGCGGAAAATTCCACAGTGCAGGTGTCGCCGTCCGTGCGGGTGACGACCCCTGCGTACCGCCCGCCCGCGTCGAGGACGGCATTTCCCGGCGCAGTGTCCGGGCAGGCCAGCGTGAAGCCGCCGACGCCCCGGGCCACGACCCGCGCCGGGGTGACGCCAGTGATGCCCCGCCCGCAGCCGACAAGCTGCCGCAGGGCGGCGTTCTCGGCCAGCGCATCGGCAGACTGCGCCAGCTGTTGATGCAGCGTGAAATTTTCCTGCTGCAGGGCGTCCAGCCGGGTCATGTAGTGCCCGCCGACAATGCGGTCTACCCGAGCCAGCGCGGCGGGCCGGAGTGCCGCCAGCTGCGGCAGGGCCAGCAAAAGCGCGGCCAGCACCAGTGGCACGGCCCAGCGCCAACGCCGCCTGCGGCGGCATGAAAGATCCAGCTGCACAAACATCACCCCAAGGCAGAATATGCCTTGCGGGATGGGGTTAGACTTTGGTATAATACAGAAAGAATACAGCGCATGTAGGGGCGGGCATTGCTCGCCCGCGGAACGCAGTGGCAGCCGCAAAGTTCCCGGGTCGATGACGAACATCGACCCCTACAGCGTAGGGGCGGATTCCCTATCCGCCCAGACATTTTCCGCTGCCGCACACGACCGCGTGCGAACCATGTTCGCCCCTACAAATTAAGAAAGGTCAACTTTTATGAAATACAAGCTCCTGTTACTCGATATAGACGGCACGCTGCGGCCCGGCAGCTGTGAGCGTGTGCCGAAGGAAAACGCCGAGGCCGTCTGCGCCGTGCAGAAGGCCGGCGTCAAGATCGCGATTGCCACGGGCCGCGGGCGCATCGGCGTGGGCAAGGGCCTGCTGCGCAGCATCCGGCCAGACTACTGGGTCTGCGCGGGCGGTGCGCAGCTGGTGGACTACAAGGGCGCAGACCTGGCCCTGCACCGCCTGACCACCGAGGAAATGTACGCGCTGGTGGACTTTTTTGAGGATTACGACCTGCCGCTGCGCTTTACCTACCACGACGCGACCTACGCCTACCTCGTCTACCCGAAGTCCCCCCGCCGCGACCGCGAGAAGACTCTAGCGCTGAACATCGTGGACGGCGAGGATCAGGACAAGCATCTGGAGGAGATGCCCTTCGGTGCGTTCGGCTTTCTCTCGCAGGAGATGGCCGACAGATTTCAGGAAAAATACGGCTATCTGGGGCTGAATTTCCTGTTCTCCTACCCCGGCAGCGACGGCTGCGATATTTTGCAGCAGGGCATTGACAAGGGCGCAGGTCTGCGGGAGCTGGCGAAGCTGGCGGGCATCGACCCGGCGGACTGCGTGGCCGTGGGTGACGGCGATAACGACGTTGCGATGCTGAAGGCGGCAGGTCTCGGCATTGCCATGGGCAGCGGCAGCGCTGCCGCCAAGGCTGCCGCGGACCGCATCGGCCCCGACGCCGAGCCCCACGGCATTGCCGAACTCTGCCGTGCGCTCTGGCCGGAGGCGTTTTAAATGGCCGAGTACACCCATGTCGGCCCCGGTCTGCCGCCGCTGCACGGTGCGCGGGCCAACGCGCTGATCTTAGGCAGCTTTCCCAGCCCCAAGAGCCGGGAGCAGGGATTTTTCTACGGCCACAAGCAGAACCGCTTCTGGCCGATGATCGCCGCCGTGACCGGTGAGCCGGTACCCGATTGGGCCGACATCGAGGCGAAAAAGGCCATAATTTTAAAGCACGGGCTGGCCGTGTGGGACACGATCAGCGCGTGCGACATCAAAGGCGCGTCGGATGCGTCGATCCGCAACGCCGTGCCGAACGATGTGGCCGCGCTGATACAAAAGCTGGGCGTGCGGGCCGTGTTCTGCAACGGCGCGGCGTCGGGGCGTATCTACGCGAAATATGCAGAGCCCCTGACCCACCTGCCCGCCGCCGTGCTGCCCAGCACCAGCCCCGCCAACGCCGCCTGGGCGCTGCTTTGGCACCATTTTTGCGCGCGGATGGTTGCAAGTGAACGGATTTTGTTCTATAATGAATTTGTGCCAGACTCCCGTAGGGGCGGATTCCATATCCGCCCGCAGGCAGCCCGGCACGGAACGGGCGGATATGGAATCCGCCCCTACGGAATGATGATACGGGAGGTGCCTGCATGAGCAAATGGCAGGAAAAAACCAAACGCCCGGTGCTGCCGGTCTATATGGCGGCGCTGGTGTGGCCTATTATGGCCCTGCTGGTGCCCATCTACACGCTGGGCGGGCTGGTGCTGACCGCCGCGGTCAGCGCAGGCGCCTACTTTGCGGGTACAAAGCTCTGCCCTACCCGCGTTGTGCGCACCTACGTGCCCTATGCCACAGGCAGTGAGGATGTGGACGCCATGCTGAACGGCATTGCCGCAAACCTCGATGCACTGCATAAACTGAACGAGGCCATCCCCGACCCGCAGCTTTCCCGGGCCATGGACCGCATGGAGAAGGCAGGCCGCAGCATTGCCGCCGTTGTGGAGAAAACCCCCGACAAGGCGCGCAGCGTGGACCGCTTTGCCCGCTACTACCTGCCCGAGGTCGTCAAGCTGATGGGCACCTACGCGGCGCTGGAGCAGAACAGCGTCAGGGGCGAGAACGCCGCCCAGATCGAGGCCGAGCTGCGCCGCAACGCCGAGACGACGGCGACAGCCTTTGAAAACCAGCTGGATGCGCTCTACAGCGCCGAGGCAATGGATATTTCTACCGATATTGAGGTGCTGGACAGTATCCTGAAAAGCCAGAACCTTGCCAAGTAAATAGAGGATACAAGAAAGGAAGATCACTATGGCTGACCTGAACAACGAACTGGACCTGAACGTACCCGCCGCACCCTCTCTGACGCTGGATGCCGCCCCCGCGGCCCCGACGCTGACCCTGGACCCCGCCGCCGATGAGAAAGTCATCGCGGAAAGCAAAAAAGCGACCCCCGTGCAGGTCGAGGACACGCCCCTCTCCCCCGAGGAGAAGAAGATGGTCAACGACTTTGCCGAGAAAATCGACATCACGAACTCCCAGATGGTCTTGCAGTACGGCGCTGCCAGCCAGAAGAAGCTGAGCGACTTCTCCGAGACCGCGCTCTCCCGCGTCAAGACTAAGGACATGGGTGAGACCGGCGAGCTCATCACGAACCTGATTTCTGAATTGCAGGGCTTTGACGCCACCACCGAGCAGCCAAAGGGCATCTTTGGCTTCTTCAAAAAGACGTCCAACAGCATTGAGCAGCTCAAGACCCGCTACGACAGCGCCGACAAGAACGTCGAGCGCATCAAGGCCCAGCTGGAGGACCACCAGGTCACCCTGATGAAGGACATCACGATGCTGGATAAGATGTATGAGCTGAACCTTGTCTACTTCAAGGAGCTGACGATGTACATCCTGGCCGGCAAGAAGAAGCTGGCCGAGGTCCGCGCCAACGACCTGAAGGCCGCGCAGGAGAAGGCCCAGCGCACCCAGCTGCCCGAGGATGCCCAGGCCGCCCGCGACCTGGCCGACCTGTGTGACCGCTTTGAGAAGAAGCTCTACGATCTGGAGCTGACCCGCAATGTGTCCATCCAGATGGGCCCGCAGATCCGCCTGATCCAGTCCAACGACACGATGATGGCCGAGAAGATCCAGACGACCATCGTGAACACGATCCCGCTGTGGAAGAACCAGATGGTGCTGGCGCTGGGCATCGCCCACAGCCAGCAGGCTATGCAGGCTGAACGCGCCGTGACCGACGCTACGAACGAGCTGCTGAAAAAGAACGCTGCTACGCTCAAGCAGGGCACGATTGAAATTGCAAAGGAGTCCGAGCGCGGCATTGTGGACATCGAGACGCTGCAGCAGACGAACAAGCAGCTGATCGAGACGCTGGATGAGCTGAATAAGATCCGCGCCGACGGCAAGGCCAAGCGCGCCAACGCCGAGCAGGAACTGGGCCGCATCGAGGGCGAGCTCCGCCAGAAGATGCTGGAGATCAACAACTGATTGCCGCTGTAGGGGGCGATGCTTGCATCCGCCCCTACAGCACAATATAGGTATTTGCTATGCAGCTTGAACAACAGGAAAACTTTACCATTCATGGCCTGCAGCTGGAAATCCTCGGCGAGGTCGAGACAAAGCTGCCTGCACCTGCAAAAAAACGCGGCACAGCGTCGATTGTACTCGTCGCACTGGCGCTGGTGTCGGTGCTGGGCATCGGCGGGGCAAAGTTGAAGGGCGTGTACAGGGAAACGGCGGAAATTTACACCTCCGCGCAGGACGAGTACGGCCACAGCATTCAGGGGGATTTTGAGGCGCAGGCTGACGCGGCGGCGAACCTCATCAAACAGGCGGGCTATGTGGACAGCACCCCGGCGGCTGCTTTACAGGAAGCCGAGGACGCGCTGGCCACGTGGAATGATACCGACGATTCCCCTGCGGTGCAGTACGCGGCCAACCGTCGGCTGTACAATGCGGTGGATACGCTGTATGCGTCGCTGAACAACAAGGTCGATGACAGCACCCAGCGGGCGCTGGATGACCAGTACAATGCGTTTGTTTCGGCGCAGGCGACGATAGAACGCGCCGCCAATGAATACAATCTCTGGGTGGAGGACTACGAGAAAACTGTCTCGCAGTTCCCGGCCAATCTAATCTCCGGTTTGTGGGGTGCGCAGGCACCGGAACGCTTTGCTACCAAATAAACCACGATAACAAGGGGAAATTATGAAACTGAAAACATTTGCCAGACGCGCGGCGGCTGCCGGTGCAGTGCTGGCCGCACTGACGCTGGCGGCGCTACCCGCGCTGGCCGCGCCCAAGGTGCAGGTCAGCACGACAAACGCCGTGGCCGACCATGCGGACATCCTGTCCGACGAGACAGAACAGTATGTCAATGACGTTTCAATCAAGCTGTCCGATGCCTGCGGTGCGCAGATCGGCGTCTACACGCTGGATGAACTGCTGGGCAGCACGACGATGGAGGGCTTTGCCTACGACGTTTTTAACGCCTGGGGGCTGGGCTCAGACGACCTGGACAACGGCGTGCTGCTGTTGCTGGCCCCCAACGAGGCCGACGGCGGCGACTACTACATCATGCGCGGCGACGGGCTGGAAAGCCAGCTGTCGTTCAGCACACTGGGGTCGCTGCTGGACGAGTACATGGAACCCTATTGGGTCAACGGTGATTACGACACCGGCACCCAAAAGACCGTGCAGGCGCTGGCCAACCGGCTGTGCAGCATCTACGGCGTAACGCTGAACAGCAGCTATACCGATACCAGCGCCCCCGATAGAGGAGGGCCCAATGTTATGGGCTTTGTTCTGCTGGTTGTGGCGGTGCTGCTGGTCATCTGGCTCATCACCTACCTGATGCGCCCCCGCGGCCCGCGCCCCCCGCGCGGCGGTGGCGGCGGCAGCAGCAGCTTCGGCAACAATATGTTCTGGTACAGCATGGGCCGTGCGTCCCGGCGCCCGCGCCGCCCGCCGCCCCCTCCCCCGCCGCGCGGCCCCGGTTTCGGCGGCCCCGGCTTTGGTCCCGGCCCCGGCTTTGGCGGCGGCCCCAGACCCGGCGGCGGGTTCCGTCCCGGCGGCGGTTTTAGCAGCGGCGGCGGTGCAGGCCGCAGCCGTCCGTCCGGCGGCTTTGGCGGGGCGCGCCCCTCAGGAGGCGGGTTCCGTTCCGGCGGCGGCTCCACCCGCGGCGGCGGCGTAGGGCGGCACCACTAAAGCAAAAAGCCTTCCCCCTCGGGGGAAGGTGGCCCGCAGGGCCGGATGAGGGGCGAGCTTGCCCATATTGCCCGTAAACGGGTCATTACGGTAAGTTCCCCCTCATCAGTCGCCTATCGGCGACAGCTTCCCCCCCCCCGGGGGAAGCCTTTTTTGTACTTTTTTATAGCAGAAAAGGAGGCAGCTATGCCAAAA
>ENA-UPWS01001925-UPWS01001925.1-human-gut-metagenome-genome-assembly--contig:-NODE-1925-length-11043-cov-16.184662_pt1 | contig 11043 bp, 6 predicted proteins | sample MGYA00250054_ERZ773384 | MGnify/ENA primary metagenome ERZ773384 (study PRJEB29103, sample SAMN06111979) | human gut metagenome | biome: human gut; feature: ankylosing spondylitis patient; material... | reverse complement strand
ATTGTGCCGGCGGATCTGCGCTCCGCCGGAATTTATTATAAGGATCTCCGGATCCGCTTAAAATACCGCTTGTTTAAATGAAAAGCAGGCGCAAAAGCGCAATTAAAAATGAAAAATTAAAAATGAAAAACGCCAGACGGAAGCGAATGGTTAAGAGTGAAAATCCAAATGTTTTGTGGTCAGGTGTTTACAAATAAAAGAAGAACGTCCCATTGCAATAACAAGCAATGGGACGTTCTTTATTGTCTTAATACATACTTTCTTACTTCTTATTTCTTAATTAAAATAAACGCTGCCCAGTATTGAGGCTTCGAGTAGGGGTGAACGGTCTTCATTACTTTCTTCTTCGGCCACACCCATCGGCCTAAGTGCCTTATTTGTCCGTGCGATTTGTCGTCCTCGTCTGTCTCCACTTCTATCTTCACTTCATGGCAACGCAGGTCGGTCTTGGCTTGGGCGAAGGCTTCCGACATGGGCATGCCGCCGAGCAGATGATGATAAAAACGGGTCATGAGCAGCTTGGTGGCCTTGTCGTCAACGTTCCACAGACTTGCCACTATCGCGCCGGCTCCTGCCTTCTTCAGTCCGCGCTGAAAGCCGAACACGCCCTCGGAAGTTATCGGTCCGAGACCCGTCTGACATGCCGACAGCACTACGAGGGCTGCCCTGTCGAGGCGCATCTCTGAGGCTTCGCGTGCCAGCAGTATGCCGTCGTCGTAGGCGCTGTATGCCGGCTGCACCATGCGGTTGGCACCAGCAAACACCAGTCCGCTGCGGCTCATCGTGTCGTCTTCGCGCAGACTGTCGCGGCAGAACGCCAGCGGCTCGGGCCTGTCGGTGTCGGCAAAGCAGAAGCCGTGGGTGGCAAGATGTATCATTGAGCACGACGGGGCGGCGAGCTTGAAGGCCGTTTCGGTGGCCTGCGTGCCTTTTATGCATTCAGCCTTTATGCCGTTGCCTTTTGCTATCATGCTCCTTATGGTGTCAGCCTCTGCCGCCGTGGCGGGCAGATAGGCGTAGGCTCCGTTGGCTGCGGGCGGCAGGTGCAGGGCAGAGAGTATGCTGCTTGCGCTGCGGTCGGGCGCTGCTGTGGCGTCGTCCTGAGTCTTTGCGTCGCATTCGTCGTAGCTCACTCCGCCCATTATCAGTGCTTTTCCCCTGATGTCTTTGTCGTCATTGGCAAGCTCGCGCGTAGAACTGAGGCGGCACACGTCGCTGCCGTTCATGGCGTCGGACATGTTCTCTATGGCAAGCAGATGCAGCAGACCGTCGGGCGCGAAGTATATCCGTCCGCGCTTCGTAAGCAACGGTTTCAGCTTCGACCATATCATAGAGCTCAGTTTAGTGTCGGTGTATATGGCGTTCTTGTCGGCAGCGCGCATCGAGTTCATCGCCTCGTTGAGCGTTCGGCCGTCGGTCAGCCTGAAGTTGCGCAGACTGTCTTCTGTCCACAGCGGCACGAAGCCCACCTTGCCAGTGCCGTCAAGGGTCAGTGCGGCATAGCGTCGCGCCGATGTGCTGCCGTATCTTATAAACTCTATTGCCGTCTCGTTGCGCCCCAGCCGCCGCGCTATGTCGGCCGATGTCAGCCTCATGTTGGCGTTGAAGCTCCTGTATCCGTCCATCATGGCCATCAGTCTCTGCTCCTGCCTGTCGGCTTCGGCGTAGAGCGAGTCGCGCTGCCGTGCGTCAGAGCTGCCCTTGTCGGCCTCACGCCTCAGTGATGCTATGCTGTCATAAAGCCTCGATGCAGATGTGTCGCGCCGTGCCTCGGCCTCTATGTTGCGCTCAACCTGCAGCAGAAGACACTTGGAGAAGAGCGCCACGTCGTAGAGCAGCTGCGGGTCGGCGGCCTCGGTGGCATAACATTCGGTTACAAGCGGTTCGTTGCTGAACCAGAAGTCCTGCCGCTGCTTGTCGGTAAGGAAGGCAAACGAGCGGCACACATAGTTGCGCATAAGGCCGAAATACGTCTTAAACCACGCCGCCGCTTCTGTCTTCCGTCCGGCTTTCAGCAGAATTTCGGCTCGCTTTCTTACGCTTATCGCATAGTCGGGATGCTTCTCTCCGAGGTTTATTTTCTGCCATGTCAGGCACGAGTCTATGTGCGCCAGGGCTTTGTCAGCGTGTCCGCATCCGCTCTCAGCCAGCGCAAGGTTTGCCATCACGATGTATCGTCCGGCTCCGTCTGCCAGCATGCCTGCAGCCTTGCCGAGTGATGCCGCCGCCGCTTCGTGCTGTCCGAGCGACATCTCTATAAATCCGCGGTTGGCCGTCAGCGTGGCCTTCTGCTCTGCGCTCATACCGTCGGTCGGTGCCGTGGCGAGCAGCTGCAGTGCGTCGCCGCCGCGTCCGAGATATGCATACGCCGATGCAAGGTTTATCAGCCGTGTGTCCTGACCTATCGTGGCGTTGAGCGGCTCGAGCAGGTCTACGGCATCAGCGTATAGTCCGAGAGTGAGATACAGGTTGCTCATGTTCAGTTTTCCGCGCACGTCGAGCAGTCCTTCGCTGTCAATTGTGCGGTAGTTTTTGAGCGCCTCGCGATAGTTTCCCGTCTGTCTGTTGCACGTTGCCATGCCCGTCAGCGCCCTTAGCCGCCACGATCCGGGTATGCCTTTCTTGTCGTTCACCTCACGGTAGGCTTCAATAGCCTCGGCATAGCTCCCCGCGTTGCGCAGCGAGTCGGCCCTGAGCAGCGTTGCCACCGTCTGTCCTTCTGCCGTGGCGGCAGCGGCTGATAATATCAATAATGCAAGAAAACGAAACACGATGATAATCAGGAATTAAAAATTAAGAATTAAGAAAACATGTATAAATAATATTGCGGCAGCCGGATTTTTTGCCTTAACCCGAATATGTGATGATAATCCGGATGGAAGCACCGATACGCAAACAGACAAAACAGCATGCGCTCTGATAACCTTTCAGGGCTTAGTGAGCCTCATTTATTGTCTTGTCATGCCGCTTCAGCCGTTTCGGCTTGTCTGATGCCTTTAGCTGCTTAGGGCTGTTCAGTTGGACACGATGATAAAGCTCAGGTCTTTGTCCGACTTGTTCTCCACGGTTATCACCAGTTCGCCGGCACGTTCTATCGTCCAGTTGAGCGTGCAGCAGTCCTTGCCTCCGTCGGCCTTGTCTGCCAGTTTGCGGCCGCTGCCCTTGTCGTCGACGTAGAGATTCACTTTGCCTCCGCACTCGGGCACCACCATCAGCTGCTGTTCGCCCTGCGCCATCATCGAGTAAGTTACGCTGCCGCCTGCCGCCACGGCGCGGTGGGTGCATCTTAGCGGAGCGCCCGTTGCCCTCATCTTGTAGGCGTCTTCAACCTCTATGAGTCCCATGTCGAGGTTTTTCAGCAGCAGTTCGTCAAGATATTCAACGTTATATTGCAGATGTCCGCGCATCGGCACGGCGCTCTTGGTGTCGACAGAGCTTAGCGTCAGTTCGCTGAACGGTATCTCGCTTATCATCTCCATGCCCGCCATCACGTTGTCGGCAGAGCGTGCCGTAACGGCGTCGCGTATCATCATGCACGCCTTTTCGGCCTTCATCATCAGTTCGGTTGTGTTTTGCGCATGTATGGCCGATGCACATACGGCAAGCACAAGCAATAATATTTTTCTCATGTCAGTAATATTTTAGTTGTCAGTCAATGTTCATTCACGTCTTTTCTGCTGTCTTTCCCATTGCTTCTGTCCGAGGTATCGTCGGGTCGGCGCGGCCTTATTCGGCGTCAAGCAGAGTGAAGGCAGCCCAGAAGAACGGCTCGCGGTGCTGCTGTCTCATGTTGTTCACGGCAGTCCTGAAGGCCTCGCGCTTGGTCATTCCGCCGAGCCACAGCCTGTAGAAGTCCTGCATGAATATCGCCGTGGCGCGGTCGTTCACGTTCCATAGCGACATCATCAGCGTGTTGACGCCTGCCTCCTTAAATCCGCGCTGCAGTCCGTACACGCCCTCTGTGGTGTAGCTTCCCAGCGCCGTCTCGCATGCCGACAGCACAGCCATGTCGGTGTTGCCAAGGTCGAGCAGCGACAGCTCGTTGGCGGTCAGTATGCCGTCCTCGCGGTCGGGCTTGCGTTCGCCCGTCCATGTGGCGTTGGCACCTACGAAGGCAAGTCCCGTGCGCTGCATGGCGTGGTGCTTTGAGCCGGGATGGTTGCGCAGGAACGCATATTCGTCGGCATCCTTTGAGCCGTCTATGAAGAATCCGTGCGTGGCCAGATGTATTATGTCCGTGCTCTGTCCGTCGAGCTTGTAGAATGCCGTTTCGGTGGCGTTGCTGCCCGTTATGGTGTCGGCCTTGATGTCGGCTTTGGCCATGCATCGGGCTATGGCGTCGGTCTCGCGGCGCGTCTCGTCAAGATATACGAAGGCTTCCTGCATCGCTGTTCGTGTGTTGTCGCTGCCGTTGCCTGCTGCCTGCGCTGCCTGTCCGTCGCTGTAGTAGATGCCTCCGAACACGGTTGCCGTCCTTATGTCGTGCTTTCCGGCTCTGCTTACGAGTCTTGCCGTGGTAGACAGCTGGCGCAGGTCGTATCTGTCTATGAGGCAGCTGTCGGCCGATACGGGTATGGCGGCAAAGGCAATGCGGTTGAGTTCGCCTGTGGGCGAGAAGTATACAGTGGACGTGTTGCCGAGATATTGCTCAAGCGGCCGCCATATTATGTCGTAGAGCTTTGACCTTCCGAAGGTGTAGAGCCTGCGCACACGTGTTTCGGCAGGCATGAAGTCGATCTGTCTGAGCAGCTTGGTCAGCTGTCTTGCACCGTTGAGCATCACGGCGGCGGGGCGTTCAAGTCCGGGCTTTATTATGAGGGCTGCCATGGCCGTGTCGGTGGCTACAAACTCTATGGCTGCCTCGCCGGGACTGAGTGCCTTTCTTATCTCCTGCCACGACACAACTCTCATGGTGTCTGTGCGGTAGGCCTCGGTGCTGCGTGCCAGACTCTTCTCTATGCGCTCTATCTGCTGCTGTATGCCGCTCAGCTGCTTGCTCGTCTCTGTGTCGCCTGTTCCTGCGTTGAGAGCGCGTGCCGCTTCGTTAAGGCGTGCAAGCGTGTCGAGCTGAGATATCAGCGCATTGTCGCCCGAGCGTATTATCGAGCGGCGTATGCGTTCCCACGAATGCAGCAGCAGACCTTTGTCAAACAGTGCTGCGTCGTAGGCCTGAGCTGCCAGCTCCCGGCTCTTGCGCGGCAGCATCCAGTTGATCATCAGGCCGCTTGTGCTGTGGTCGGCAAGAAACTGCGCGCGTTCGTCAGAGCCAAGATAGTCGAAGTTTGAGAGCACATATCTGCGTATCTGACCGGCGTATCCGGCTGCCGCTTCCACGGCTTCGTCGTCTCTGTTGAGCGCATAGCACAGCTCTGCCTGCCAGCGGCTTATCTGTATCTGGTCGAATATTGAGAAACGGTCAAGCTGCCTGTAGCATTCGGTGTTGTAGGGCAGCGCGCTCCTGAAGTCGCCGCGCATGACGTAAAGTCCTGCCATGTTCTGTGCCGCCGTCCACGGTCTGTGGCACAGCGAGTCGGCTTCGGCCATCAGTCTGTAGTAGTGAGTGATCTTTGATGTGTCTCTTACCATGCCGTAATAGTTGGCAAGAGCCTGTATGAGCATATAGTATTCGGGCAGTACACGGTAGTCGGCACCCTGCACAAAGCCGGGATATCCCTGTTCCATGTCGAGCAGCTGCGGTATCAGTTCGCCCAGCTGGCTGCTTATGTATTCTCGCGAGTTTCCGGCTCCGTCCTGCTGTTCCGCCGCAGCGGGTGTGGTAGCATACAGTCTGGTGCCGTTGGTTACAATGTTTGTGAGCAGTCTTAACACATACGAATACTTTATGTCCTTGTTGTAGTTGCCCCTTTTATATACGAGGAATGTGGGCGATATTATGCCCGTGCACTGCGTGAAAATCTTGTTGAGGTTGCCCGGAGTCCTCAGCCGCGTTATGTCCACGCGGTTCCACATGCAGTCGAGATATGTCGTTGTGCCCTGCAGGTTGTCCCTCTCAAGCTCCTCTATCATGCTCTCGTTCAGCTCCTCAGCCTTGTGGTCTTGTCCGAGAGCCATGTAAAGAGTGTAAAGATTCTTTGAGAAGTTGAGATAAAATCCGGGCGAAATGTCGGTTATCTTCTTTGCCAGGAGGTATCCTCGCTGAAGGTAGAATTCGGCAGAGTCAGGCCTGTTCTCGCTGATGTGCCATGCGCTGAGATACAGATATCCGTTTACGGCGAGCGACGGCAGCTGTGCGGTGTCTGTCAGCAGCGGCTCGGCAGCCGACTCAAACAGTCGCCTTGTCTTCCTGTCATTCTTGCCCTGCATCATCCTTATGCGTCCGAGCAGGGTGCGGGCGCTTGCCAGATATGCCTTGCGCATGGTCTTGCCGTCGTCCTTTATCAGCATTGTCACCACGCCGGCGGCATCTTCGAGCCGGTATTCGTCAGCGAGATGCACGGCATAGCTCATGGCCGGCATAAACTTTTCGAGCCTTGCCTCGCCGTAGGTTTTCAGTGCTGCCTGCCAGCAGCTGTCCACCGTTGCCGAGTCGGCGGGCTGTCCGCTGCTGCCGTATAGCACTGCCAGGTCGTATCGTGCCTTGGCTTCATATCTGCGTCCTATGGTTCCGGGCAGCTTCGTTGCCTCGTCCACGGTCTTGCGCTGCATGTCGAGCGCCTTGTCGTGTTCGGCGTTCTGTGCCAGTCGTGTGGCTATCTTTCCGCCTGTTGCCACGCGCGTCCAGCTGGGCTGCGTGTTCCTTTCGGCATAACATTTCATTATCTCTTCAGACAGGCGGAGATATATCTTCGGGTCTACCAGCGATGCCAGCGTCATGAATCCGTCGCACGCATCGATGTATCTGTCGTCGCATCTGCCCGTCCGGTTCATCAGTTTTATGTAGAGCTCAACCAGCTGCGAGCCGTCGCCCGGCTGTCCGTCGGCTATGTTGTCCATGAGTCTTATCAGTGCCACCTGCTGCAGCATGTCGGCATACGCCCTGCTGTCTTCGCCGTAATAGTTGCGGTAATATTTCAGGTAAGTGGCGTATTTTCTGCTTTCCGACACGTCTGTCCCATCGTTAAGGGCTGTAGTCCATTTGGCTATCTTTACGTCGCATAGCATCGGTGTGCCCAGCGGCCAGTAGGCAAGGGCGTAGACGAACATGCTGTCGAAGCACGGCGAGCCGGCTGCAAGCGTTATAAGCCGCATTGACATCACGTCGGGATGGCTGTATCCTAACGCTCCCGATGCTATCCTGAAGGCTTCTTTCACGTAGTATCTGCCCAAGAGCCATTCTGCCGTTGCCACGCTGTCGGGCAGTTCTGCCGGTCTGCTGCCGCCGAATTCTGCCACGTCGGCTTCGTCAGACTCGCGCCCGAAGCCGCGGCCCTGCCTTATCATGGCAAGCATCGACATGGTCAGGGCGTCGTCTGCCGTGCCCTTGCGTCCTCTGAAGTATCTGAGAAAATCGTGCTCGAGCCTGCTCTCCTCGGCATACAGCAGCGGAGAGTCGCCCTCGGTGTAGTTGGCTTTTATGAAAAGTCGTGTGGCGTTGTAGAGCATTTTTTCGGCCGTAAGCCTGTCCTTGCTTATTCCGCCGCGGCTCTTTTCTGCCAGCCTGCAGGCGTCGCATATCGAGCTGTATGCGCGGTCTGCGTCGGTCTGCACGGATATTACGGCTATGTGGTATCTTGCCCTTGCCTCCACGTCGGGCCTTTGCGGCACCGTCTTCTGTGCTGCCAGGGCTATGGCCTCGAGGGCTTCGGTCTTGCGCCTGTCGGCGTGGTCAAGGCTGTCGGTCTGTCTGAATGATGCATATTCGGCAAGTGCGGGCACCAGTGCTGCGGCCTTGCGCAGCACTGCCGTGTATGCCGGCTCGCGCGACAGCGTGGCAGCGGCGTCGGCGGCAGCCCTCAGCAGGTCGGCGTCTGTGGCAAATGCCGTGTCTACGTTGGCAGCCGCCCATTTGCGGTGGGCCAATATGTCGGTTATGGCTTCGCTCCTTGCCTTGTCGTCATCCTGCTGTGCGGCGGCCCTGTGTGCGGCGTGGCTTGCTGCCGTAGCATAGGTCTTGCCGGCATGCGTCGGCGCGGCAAGAAGCGACATAAGTATAAATAGACATAACAGTGGTTTCATAAGCCGTTTTATGTTATTGTTGTCCAGCCGTTGCCGGGTGCCTGTTGATGTCGTGCCTGCGCCTTGTCCATCCGTCCTCCCGGCTTTAGGCATGTGCCTGTTGCTATTTGTCGGGTGCCAGGTCGAGCTTGTCTATTATGTCGCCCGTTATCATGTCGGCAGGTGCGCTCAGCGTGGTTATCACCCATTGCTTTGATATCTCGTCCCATTTCTGCGACTCTATCACCTTCCATACGTTGTCGGTCCAGCCCTCCTTCGGCGTCAGTTTCTTGCGGCGCTTGCGGTCGTTTCGCCATTCGTCGCGGTATTCGTCGGTTACGTCGCAGCTCTCCTTCAGCGTTACAGACATCTTGTATTCGCCAGTTCCCCAGCTGTTGTGATACTGGTCGTTCTCGTCGCGGTATGCCATGAACGAGCGCGGCACGATGAAGCTCTCGCCCTTTATCACCAGTGGCGAGCCCTTGCTGCGTCCGCGCACGTAGCGGTATTTGCCGTCGGCCGCCACCTGCGACGAGTCGATGGGCACGGTCAGCTCGAAGCGTCCCAGCTCCTTGTCCTTCTGAAGCACGGTCAGCTCGTTTATCCACGACGATGTAAGCGTCATGGTCATGTCTATCTGATAGCTGCCGCGCTCGCTGAAATAGAAGGGCAGGGGCAGCGATGAGTTGGGCAGGTTAGACTCCTTCGGGCATAGTATGAGCGTGTCGAGCACCAGCTCAAACTTAGAGTGGTTCACTATGCGGTAGAGCTTGCTGTGGTCAACGTGGCATGATATGTAGAACACGGTGTCGCCTTTCTCGCCGCGGCGCAGGCATCCTATGCCGTTGAAGCGCATGCCGCGCGGGTCCATCGCCCCGTCTGTCGACGGCACCGAATAGAAGTCGTTGAGCTCGCTCACCGTGCCGAACTTTGTCTCAAAGGTGCTCTCGGCCTTAACCGTCTCCTCCCATTCGTTCTTCAGGCGCGATGGTCTTGTTATGAGCGATGCTATGGCGTTGACGCCCATGTCGATGAAGCTCGTCACGTATCCCCCGGCAATGCCCTTTCCGGCGTTTGCCATGGCCATGCCCAGGTCGGCCATGTAGCCTCCGCGGGCAGCGCGCTCGTTGCTCAGGTCCTGTATCTCGCTGCTCAGGGCGTCGCTCGTGTATATGAATGTCTCGTAGGTTACTTGTGCTTTTGTCTCAGTCGGTGCAAGCCATATGGCCATGAATGCCAGAATAAGATATGCTGCCGACGCTGCTGAATGTTTAATATTCATGTTGTGAATGATTTTAGATTGTGTGATAATATATTGTTAACGTTTTGGCAAAAATAATATTTTTTTACCATAAAAGCAAAGATATGCTTTATGATGTTGGCCGTAACACATGTTATTTTCTGCCGAAAATAAGGGCGCAGGCAGGCGTTTTGACGGTGCTGCGCCCCTACGGGATGAAGAATCTTTTCGATGAGATCTACCGCATGGGCACAACAGACGACGAGCATCGGCTCTACCACCTGCGCCGCTGCTGTGAGGATGTGCTGGATGACTTCGGCGCACGGTCCACACTGAACGGCTACCGCTATGCCGAACGGATGCTGCTCTACGCGCTGTACGCGGAGCGCCCGCAGAAGATCGGCGATTTGCAGCAGTATGTCGCGTCGGAGGAGAACATAGAGATCGGCACTGTGACCTCGGCGCTGAACCGGATGTCGGCGGGCATGTCCAAGCGCGGTGCGGAGCCGTACCGCGGACTTTGCCTGCGCTGCGGCCGCCCGGAAAACGGCGTGCTCTCCAACGGGCAGCTGTTTGAGGGGCTGCTCAAGGAGCTGCGCCGTCGACTGGAACCGACTGTATAAATTAGGAAAGAAGGCGTTTTCCATGGACAGAAGGAACGAGGATACAGCACTGCTGGCCTTGCGCGGGGGATTGCGCGGGCGGTTCCGGCGCTCGTTTGACAGCATGGAGAACGCCTTTGAAGTATTGCAGGACCGCTTGCAGCATGCGGTAAACCCGGCAGAGCGCGCCGAGCTGATGCCGCTGCTCGAGGAATTGCAGACGCAGCTGATCTGCCTGCGGCGGCTGGGGGACCAGGCGTCGGATGCCGCCACGGCGGCGCTGCTGCACGGCACCTGTGTGCCGCAGCCCATCGACCTGCTGGGGCAGCTGCGGGAATTTTGCAGTATTTTGCAGGAGGAGGCCGCGCAGTACGCGCTGCCCTTTACTGTGACGCTGCAGGCCGACGGGCTGGACGTGCTGCCCACGACGGGGGATGTCTCGCTGCTCAACGGTCTGCTGACGAACCTTGTCTCCAACACACTGGCCGCGGACCGTGCGGCGCACATTATGCTGCTCTGCACGCCGGGCAGGCTCTGCTACAGGGACAACGGCCCGGGTCTGCCGCCCGATGCCGCCGCCCTGCTGACCGAGGGGCAATGGAGCGAACGTCTGCTCCACGCGGGCGGGCTGGGCCTGCCGCTGGTTGCCGCTTACACAAGCGCCATGGGCTGGGCGCTGACCGTAGGGGAGGGGCCGGGTATGAGCTTGCAGTTCACGCTGCCCGCCGCGCCGCCGCTCGACGGCATGGTGCTGACCTCGCCCACCGAGCGTCTCGCTGACCGGCAGAACCGCCGCAGACTGATACGCCGGGAGCTGGCGGTTCTGGTAGCGGATACTTCGATACAGTAAGTAAAAGCGCTGTTCTTGGAAGGGGGCGGCGCTTTTTTGCTGCATGGCTTCCCCCTCGGGGGAAGCTGTCAGCGGCCACGTCCGCTGACTGATGAGGGGAAACCTTGCCTCTGCTGCCCGTAAACGGATCGCTGTGGCAAACCTGCCCCTCATCCGGCCCTGCGGGGCCACCTTCCCCACAGGGGAAGGGTTTAAGGAGACGGGCAGCCTCATTTTTTTTCCACACCGCTTTACTT
>ENA-UPWS01001924-UPWS01001924.1-human-gut-metagenome-genome-assembly--contig:-NODE-1924-length-11054-cov-5.732987_pt1 | contig 11054 bp, 9 predicted proteins | sample MGYA00250054_ERZ773384 | MGnify/ENA primary metagenome ERZ773384 (study PRJEB29103, sample SAMN06111979) | human gut metagenome | biome: human gut; feature: ankylosing spondylitis patient; material... | reverse complement strand
TATTTTAATATTATATATGGTTTGTTAGAATTATATAATTATAATATTATATTTGCAGTAAAATATAAAATTGTAGTATTATGAAAAAAGATTTAACAGGAAGGAAATTTGGGATGCTAACTGCCATAAGGGTTGTGGGCAGAAATAAACATAATACATTAATATGGGAGTGCAAATGTGATTGTGGTAATATAAGTTATCCAACATCAAATTCATTACTCTCAGGAAATACTAAAAGCTGTGGATGTGTTACAAGAAGAAAAAGTCGAGAAAGGATTATAAAAATGAATATAACGCACCAGCAAACGGATACAAGACTATATCATACATGGTGTTCTATGAAAAGCAGATGTTATCGTAAATCAAATGACCATTATAAATCATACGGAGAAAGAGGAATAACAATGTGCGATGAATGGAAAAATAATTTTGAAGCATTTTATGAATGGGCTATAAGAAATGGATATTCTGATAATCTCACAATAGATAGAATAGACAATGATAAAGGATATTATCCAGATAATTGCCAATGGGTTTCTTTCTCTGATAATACAAGAAAGAAAAGAAACACTGTATTTTTAACTGTAAATAATGAAAGTAAATCTATTAGTGAATGGGGAGACATTTTGGGTGTATCACATCCAACAGTCCGATTGTTTTATAAAAGATATGGCGCTTTAAAGACCACAGAGGCTATAACAAAATCAATTCAGAATAAGGATAAGAGATTTATTTATGTGAGATATTATACAGACAGAAGCGAATAACAAACATTTCCCTTCTTGTTTCAAATGGAAGTTCTAAAAATTAGAACTTCCATTTTTCTTTAACGAACTTTGAACCGATATGGATGCAAAAATTGATATATACGGAATATCTGGAGATGTTATCTGTTCTGTGCTTATAACAAAAGATGCTGTAAGCCATGAAGAACTGATGACCTCAGACTATATACAATTGTCATGGAATGATGACAAGACTATAGTATTGCCTGCAGGAGCATATATTATATATCAAGATGAGAAATACTCACTTATTGAGCCATATCTACCTTTGCGTGAGAATGAAGCTGAATATAAATACACGCCACAATTCCATTCCAGAATAATGATCTGGGACAAAATTCCCGTACCTTTATATACATATGAAAGTGACGGATTGACGATTAAAAGCCGAGAAATGGACTGGGACTTTACAGGCTCTCCTGCAGATGCAATGTACATGGTAAAACAGGCCATCAAGAATGAAACAGGAGAAAACTGGACCATACAACTGTCAGAAAGTCTTCCGGCTACAATTACAATATCGTCACAGTCAAACAGTATTTTTTCGTTACTTACTTCTATTGCCAACGAATGTAAAACTGAGTGGTGGGCTGATAAGTCAACCAATGTGCTTTACCTTTCACAGTGTAAGAAAGGAACGGAACTTACTTTGAAAGTCGGTGATAATGTCGGGGTCCCTACCGTAACCCAAAGCAAGGACGGTTACTATACACGCTTTTATGTGTTTGGTTCAACAAGGAACATCACACAAGACTACCAAGGTGGCCAAGCTACCAATCACATCGTAAACAAGCGTCTGACTCTTGACCCGATAAAATATCCCGGAGGATACAAGGACACGAAGGGACATTTTGACAACGGTGTTTTTGTATCTGATTTACAAAAAGGGGAAGTGTTCATTAAGACGCTTTATTTTGATGATGTTTATCCAAAGTCAAAACTTACCATTTCAGATGTCCGTGCAAGATTAAAATACAGGCTTGACACAAATGGCAACAAAGTACGGATTGGTGGAACTGATGAGGAACCTGCCTACGAGCAATATGCAATTTGGTATTTTCAAATCTCAGGCTTGAACTTCGACCCTTCTACGATAATTGAAGAAAAGGAATTGGCTGTCTCATTTGAAAGCGGACAGCTTGCTGGAAGGGATTTCAAACTCACTTATCATGAAAAGGCATCTGTTGTAAATGATTCGGCGGATTTTACTCCTTTCAATGTCAAAGCCGGTGATTTTGAAATTAACATTGACAAAAGCACAGGGAATATTATTCCTGGTATGGCATACATTATACCACAAAACGGTGATGATGTCATACTTTACAACATAGAAATGCCTGATGAGTATGTCGCCTCTGCACAGGAAGAACTGGAATTGGAACTTGACAAGGAGATGGAGAGCTATACATGCGACAACAATTCCTATGAGTTCGACAGCTATCCTGTTTCATTTTACGATGACGGCACTGATCTAAACATCGGACAATCTGTGGCCTATGTCAATGGGGATAAAATCCTGCACACCCGTGTCATAATGGTTGAGAAACGCCTTGATTTTTCTTTCCAACAAAGAATCAGGATTGGTAATGAAATTATCAAGGGAAACACGCAGCAATTAAAAGAAGAGGTTGCCAATGTAAATCAGAATATTGATGTAATAAAAGCATTTAATGAACTTTCCATATCTCTATCCAACGCTTATGCCAATGCACAGCGTGAAATGATTGAAGGTTTTGCCGCAATAAAAAATATATGGGAATTTGACAATGATGAAAGCCATTGGACCACTGATGACAGCGGGAACAAGATAAAGACAATAAAATCAAAATATAATGTATGGAGTTCCGGGTACATTTCTGCTTTAGGGACCAATACATCAGAAGATTCTTCAGGAACAGGCTCATTCGACCTTCTACAGGACTGGGATAAATATGTTGACTCAACAGCTAAAAGCATGGCTCTGTCAGCTTTTTTAGGCAAAGACCTGTTAGACCGTGTTATCTCGCTTGAAGAAGGACAAAAAGGACACAAGATTACCATATCAGGCTCTGGAAATGTCGTTGTTAATGTAGAAGAAAGTAGCGACGGAGGCACCCTTACATTCACGAAGGGGAATATAGATCTTAGCGGTTACGCCACTACAACAGCCCTTGCTGAAGTTTCTAAAAAGGCAGATGCCGTTACGACGAAGGTAAATGATTTTCTTGAGGGTACGGACACTGACAACATTATAAACCGGTGGAAGGAACTGGAAGCATTTCTTGCAGGACAGACGCAGACGTCCACACTTGCTGAATTACTTGAGGTAAAGGCTGACAAAAATCTGAGGATTAATGCCGGGACCGGACTTACCGGTGGCGGCAGACTGTCGGCGGATATCACACTTACTCTTGCAACAGTAGGGACTGAAGGTACATACACAAAGGTAGTAGTAGACAAGTACGGTCGCGTAACCGGCCATGCCACATTGAGTGCAGGAGATATCCCTATGCTCGACATATCCAAGATCAGCGGCCTGCAAGGAGAATTGGACAAGAAACTGAACATAAATGATTTCGGGAGCAAGTTTGCCGCAGAGATGGCAAACTGGTTTAAGAAAGACACTGAAGGCAATGTGTTTGTCGCTAACGCCAAAGGATTCTACTCGGAGTCTTTCGTATCAGCACTCGGCATGAATTCCGGCGGCAGCTCCGGCAGCTCTTCTTTCGACCTTCTACAGGATTGGAATAAATATGATGATTCAACGGCAAAGAATACTGCCCTGTCAGCTTATCTTGGTAAAGACCTGCTGGACAGGATGAGAATAGAGTTTTCCGATATGGACAACTGCCGGATAAACGGCACAGGAAAATCAGGCGTGTTTGATGTCTATTCTAGCGGCCATAGTGTCGGCACTTTATTAGTGAGCAACGACATTATGAGCCATGGCACAAATCAATTGTTTATAACGAATATGCTGATGGATGTTGACAGCAACACTCATCAGGACGACAGGATATATGTTTATTACAGGTATTACAACTTTAACGCTCCAAATGCCGTAACGGCAAAAGGAACATGGAGTAAATGGTGCCTTGTAATAGGATCAAAAGCCGGTGAAAACGGCATAGCGCGTATAAAAGGAATCAGAGACAATGACATCGATGATGTTCAAAACGCTATCGGTGTATGGGCTATAGACGGTACTGCATACAATGCAGCATCAGAAACAGATATTAGTAATATTTTTAATTAAAAAAGTTATTATGGCAAAATTTTTAGATTTAACAGGCTTAAGCCACTTTTGGAGTAAAGTAAAAACTTATGTAGACGGTGCTGTAAGTGCAGCAAAAACAACAGTAGGTAATTATACGATTAACGGGCAAAAGATTAGTACTAATCCTACCATACTTGGCAATGTGACAAATGACGCTCAGGTCAAGCGCAGTGAGATGGGGGTTAAGAATGGTGTAGCCACGCTTAACGAAAATGGAAAGGTTCCTTCATCTCAGCTGCCAATGTTTATGGATGATGCCTTAGAGTTTGACAATGAGGTAACGGACGGCAGCTCGCTAAAAGTAATCATAGGCTCGGTGGAATCGGTTGTAGGAGTTGTTTATTGTAGGGATAAAGATAAGTTTTTAGGACAGAAAGACGCGCTGAGCAATGAGTATTATGCGGCTTGGGGTGAAAGTGACAAAATCAGAGGGTCTGAAGCTTACGGGACGACCGTAGTGGGCCAAGGGGTTACTCCTAAAGACGGAGTGATATATGTCAATCTGGGAAATGCCAAGAACTACAGATATGCCGGTTCATCCGCAAAACTGGTAGCTTCAGGTTCTGACTTAGCACTCGGAGAAACATCAAGTACGGCTTTTAGGGGTGACTATGGTAAGATAGCTTATAACCATGCGCAGGCAAAGGGTGTGGCTTTAAGTACAGAAAAGCTATATAAGATAACAACCAATTCAGAAGGACACGTAACAAAAGGAACTGCAGTTACAAAAAACGATATTACTGCATTAGGAATACCTGCACAGGACACTACATATGGTATCGCAACGGCATCTAAGGCCGGTCTTGTTAAGCCTGCATCCGTTATTACAAAGCCTACAATAAATACAGCAACGACTACATCAGGCAAATATTATCACGTGCAAATGAGTAGTGACGGTGCTATGTTCGTTAATGTCCCATGGACAGACAACAACACGACTTACGGATCTATCTCTGAATCAGAAATAGACAGTCTATTCTCATAACAACCCTTAAGCAGGGTATCAAAATAGAATGCTCCACTTTCATTAAAAACTTGCCTATGAAATTTTTAGATTTAACAGGACTTTCACACTTTCTGGATAAGCTGAAAAGTTTAAAAGGGGCTGATAATGGTTTTGCCGGACTTGATAAAAACGGTTTTGTAGAAGAGGATCAGCTATTGTACAGGTCGAAGGAAGTTATATACTTCACAAAACAGGTATCAAGCACGACCATGGCTTCTGTTGGTACTTCTCTTATAAATCCTAAGCAAGTAGTTTATGATAAGAGTAAAAAACGATTTGTTGCCACTAATGCATCAACATCTGTATACACAAGTTGTCAAGCTGCTTGGGCTCAGACATCAGAAGAAGCATATAAGGCCTCTTCATCTTTTGGCAGCCAGGATGGCACAAACGGAATCATCCCTAAAACAGGAGTCATATATTATGATGAAGAATTAAAAAAGACATATATATGGAATGGGAGCTATCTGGAAGAAACAGACTACTCGGTAGACGGAGACACAACTCTAAAGCATATATTCTTTAATAAAAGTTCATCGGTAACATCTCCAAGCAATACTGTTAGTCACGACATTAATATTACTAGCAACAAAGTAGGATTTCAATTTGTATCCCCACTTGTTGCGACATACGTGACTTCTACCGACCCCATAAATTCAAGTAGGCCCAAAATTCAAACCATACAAGTCACTATGCTTGATGCCACTTCTGCAAGAAATGGCTATATGACAAAAACTCAAGCAAGCCAATTAAGTAGTTTATATACTTCACATGGAGGCAAATCATATTTACCATTGAGTGGTGGAACCGTTACCGGGGGACTAGCGATTAATGGTTCTTTGCAGGCAAAGGGGGGATTTGAGCTTTCTGGTCCGACACCATTTATTGATTTCCACTATGGCAACAGCACGGCTGATTATACATCACGTATAATTGAAACGAGCAGTGGAGTTTTAGATATAAATGGCCTACAAATTAATAGAACAACAGGACAGGTTGCATTAAAAGGAGCAGCCTTTGATAAAGGACTTGCTTTACAGGATAGTTTAGTTGTCGGTAATTATACACAAACAGATAATGCTGGTTATTATGCAATCTTTTGTGCAGGAGGAATATTGCATAATACGGCATCAGGGGCTAAGTTTGGTATATATGCTAATGGTAATGCAATGTTTGCAGGAACAGTAACAGCAAAATCTCACGCCAATAGTTCAGATATAAGACTTAAAGAAAATATTAAATCTATATCAGAAGATATAGACAAAATTAGGGATATTGATTTTTTTGAATTTAATTATAAATCCGATGAAGAAAAAACAAAATCTTATGGCGTCATAGCTCAAGACTTAGAAAAAGTTGGACTTGAGAATCTTGTTGTAGAGGATGCCAATGGATACAAAGCTGTAGATTATACCGCTTTGATTATGCTGGAACTGCAGAGGCAGAGAAAGGTGATCGCCGCACTGGAGAAAAGGCTGGCGGAGATTGAGAAAACATGGAGTTGGAAATGAATTACGGAATAAAATGAGAATAATTGAAGGAAACATCATATCTGCCCCGCTTAACACAAGGGATGTCGGCTCTGTCCTTGGCTCGGCATCAAATGACGTGGGCAATCTTTGCACGCACGCCAACATCAACATGTGGGCAAAGTTCAAGCCTGTGCCCCTGCGCGCAATCTTTCCTGAAGATACCTTAAAAGGTTCCTCTGATTGGACAGGCAATCCTCAGACTAGTTCACATAAACCATGGTGGTATGGAGACGGAGATGCTCCTACTTATACAGTTCCTGTCATAAGTGAACTTGCAGATATGGGAAGTAACGGCAACCAGAATAGCGAGGCTGTGTGGAGATATAACGGTCCGACAGGCAAAGATGCTTCTGCAGCACATCCTGACTTTCCTTTCAGACTTACCGATTTTGTGGGATATAGGCATGACGCAAGGCCGCCGTTCACGGTAAACCTTCCTACAGAACTGACAGCTGACAACTTCACCTATTTTGGGGTTGACATGCCGGACAGAGAGCAAGGCGAACTTGACTTGTCGGACATTTGCGACATACTGCATCTGAGTGCAGTATATATAGGCATAATCATCAAGAATATTACCCGCGGAATAACATCAGCATACGTTAGTACCGTTGCTTTGAGCGCTAATAATGGAGATAGCTGGGCTATACCTGTTGTCATTAACAACGGCTCATCTATTGAGAACGGAGGCGCCGGCCAGACTATATCAGAGTCAGACACGATAGATGTGTACCTGTTTCTTTCTACATCAGCAGGGGAGACAAACTGGGAGAACATGACAAAATACAGTGCCCTTCTTACTCCCGATATGCACATCTACAGGAGATATAAAGGATATGGCCATAATATCAAGATTTTCACGGGTACATTTACGTATGTCCTGGAAGCAGAAAACATCCTTGATTGGGGCAAGACATGGTACTACAAGGACAGCGACGGAAACATTTTCTCTTTCCGAAAGACTGTTGACCAGATTTCAAACCCGGACTCAAAAGTAACCGTTAAACTCACAAGCGGAAGCACTGCATACGATTCATTGCGTGCCACAATCGTACAGAAGGGCAAGGTTAGGGATACTAACACAGGTCTTCTTACAGAGATAAATCTCGTCTACGCCTTGGCATACAATGAGGGTGCAGGAATGATCGGCACATCAAACAAGAGCCTAGTGCTCGGTACTAAGTTTAATACCATCTCATTTGCTGCATATCCCACAGAGGAAGACGCTAACAGAGAAAGCAACATACAATGGATGCGAGGCATGCCGATAGTCCAGAATGTAGAATATAACAACGCGGATGCTAACCTCGAAGGCGCTGTTACTGATAATATATTGGATGTAACCGTAATGATTTCGCCTTCATCTCAATATACACGAATTGATCTTACCAATAACGGAACACCCGTGAGTGTGGAACAATAATACTAACTATAATTTGTATGTCAAGATAAAAATAATTTAATCAAAACTTTATAAACAAAATCATGAAAAAGATAACAACAGAGAAAATCCTGAGCGTCTATAACCTCATAAGTGACGCAAAACTCACAAAGATGGAGGACTGCGACAAGTTCAAAATGATTAAGATTATCCGTGCCTTGAAACCGGTAGTAACGAATTTTGAAGACTTTAAAAAAGTTGCCAAAGACAAACTGAAAGGCGATAATCACGACTATATGCTGGAGAAGGCACAACAGTGGCAGGCGGAGGGCGAAAAAACAACTCTGAGTGAGTCTGAGCGTATTGAGATAAACAGATACTTTAACGACTACAACAACAAGATTTCCGAATGTCTGAAGGACGAGGGCCTGAAAGAGAACGAACTGGATTATGAACCGCTCAAAGAGCATATATTCGGAAAACTTGTTGCCAGCAACGACTGGACACTGGGCCAGATTGCTGCGATTGAGGAAGTTATAATTTAATATCTAAATAAATTTACTGATATGTTTGAACAAGATCTTTATATGAACAGCGGCACCAGAATGTTTACGTTCGCCATGATGGGCAACGAGCTTGTTGCCGTGATATATGATGCACGCTGGTTTTTGGCGACGATACTTTTATGTGTATTAGCTGACTTCCGCTATGGTTGGGGCGAAAGCAGCAAGCGGTTCAATATGGCCAAGAAAAAGGGAGACAAGATAGTGATGTCGCAGTATAAGTGGCGCACGTCTAGGGCTATCAGAAGGTCAATCAATAAGTTGATGGACTACCTGATGTGGGTGAGCATAGGTGCTTTTATTGGCATGGCTCTCCTTAAGCCTATAGGTGTTGATTACATGATGGGCGGTTTTGTAGCCACTTGTATTGCCGTTGGCTGCGAAGCAAAGTCTTTCTTTGGTCATTTCTTTTGGCTTCATGGGGTAAGGATTGAAGAAAAGAGTATTAAGGGCTTTTTCAGGGCGTTTGTCGTTGCTTTCGCAAAGCGCAAGAACAAAGACATAGGTGAAGCCTTGGAAGCCGGTTTTGATGAAATAGATAAAAAGTAAAGTTATGAGAAGCATTAAAAGAATTTTTGTACATTGTACTGCAGGAAGTCAGAAGCAGACAATAGAGGATTTGAAAAAAGAGTTTAAGAACAAAGGCTGGAAGAACCCCGGCTACCATTATGTGGTCATGCCTGATGGCACGATAAAACAGATGCTCGGAGAGGAAAAAGTGAGCAACGGAGTACAGGGCTACAACTCGACATCTGTTAATGTTGCCTATGTAGGCGGCATAGACTCAAATGGCAAGGCTGTAGACAACAGAACTGAACCACAGAAGGCAAGTCTTGTAAAGCTGCTTAAGGAGTTGAGGGGCCGTTATCCGAATGCTCAGATACTTGGTCACAGGGATATCAGCCCTGACACCAATCATAACGGCAAGGTTGACTCATGGGAGAGGATAAAGGAATGTCCTTGTTTTGATGCCATAACAGAATATAAAGGTATATAGTTATGGGAATGGTTAAAAGGTTGTTATTTCTCATTATCCCCTACATCATATTGAGTTTGTTGGCTGGATGCAAATCTGTTCAGTATGTGCCTGTGGAGACTGTTAGAACCGACAGTATTTATGTCGACAGATACCAGCGTGACAGCATATATCAACGAGACAGCGTATTCGTCAACAGATGGACGGCTGGAGATACCATATATCAGGATAAGGTCGTTTGGAAGTACGTCTATCGTGACAAGGTAAAATATGACACGGTGGCCATATTGCGTTCAGATACAATAAATGTCCCCTACCCTGTTGAATGCAAACTGAGTAAATGGGAACAGCTTAAATTGAATGTTGGAGGATGGGCTATAAGCATTATCATTATAATAGTCTTGATTGTAATGGGATGTATGGTATACAAACTAAAAAAGTAAGCTATAAAAGGGCTGTGTAATAGTATTGCTACACAGCCCTGATTTTATTGAACTTTATCCGTAATCTCTCTGACGATAGTTTTAGGAAGTAATTTAGCATATACGCTTTCAGTAGTTCTTATGCTAGAATGCCCCAAAACTTTTGATACGACTTCCATGCTGACGCCTCTATTTAAAAGTAACATCCCGCAGGTCCTTCTACCCCAGTGGCTTGCAATATCTTTATTTATCCCGGCATAATCAGCAATAAGTTTCAATCTCATATTATATTGTTGAATGGAAAATTTTGGCAGATTGTCACCATATCGTTTCACAATTTCCATCACATCAGGCAATAGCACTGCACAATATTCTATTCCGGTTTTATTTCGCTTTGCATTAATGTAATGGTGTCCATCAATTTCCTCTATTCTGGAAAAGTCAAAGTTCATTAAATCTGAAAAGGACAATCCTGTAAGGCATTGTATTACAAACAAGTCTCTTACTTTTTTAAGACTTTCTGTCGGCAGTTCTGCAGCCTTGAGTGCTTGAAATTCTTTTTCTGACAGAAATCGACCTATCTCGCTCTCACCTTTGACTATTTTTATTCCGATGTAAGGATCTGCTGATATGAGTTCATGTTTGATAGCATCATGAATATAAGTTTTCATAAATTTGTGGTAAGAACAAATTGTTGTCTGCTTTATATTCTGCTGATGCAAGAATTCGTCATATCCGATTATATTCTTTTTTGTCAGATCGGAGAAATAAATGATTTTGCCATACTGTTCCAATGAATTTATGAGTTTCTTATGATTCTTCTTTGTAGAATCTCTAATGTCATTTCTTTGATCAATTCTCATAAGGATATATTCCAGGAACTTCATTTCCTTTTTATCCTCGTAATCCAGAAAGCTCTCTAACTTCTCAAATGTAAAAGGTTCGTTCTTTTCCATCAGCGAAGATATAAAATTGTCTATACGCTCTTTAACTGCATTTATACGCTTATTAAGCGCAACCATTTCAAAGCAATTGCATACAAACTCTTTTTTATTATACTGATAATATCCTAACGAAAGTGAGTAATAACATGATTGAAGATAAAGTATTTGAGCGTATTGGCTATATCCGTA
>ENA-UPWS01001921-UPWS01001921.1-human-gut-metagenome-genome-assembly--contig:-NODE-1921-length-11067-cov-5.151410_pt1 | contig 11067 bp, 7 predicted proteins | sample MGYA00250054_ERZ773384 | MGnify/ENA primary metagenome ERZ773384 (study PRJEB29103, sample SAMN06111979) | human gut metagenome | biome: human gut; feature: ankylosing spondylitis patient; material... | reverse complement strand
AGTGGTGGTTTTAATTTTATATTCACTCGGGCGACCAATGATCGCCCCTACGGATTTATTGTATACGCAAACAGACGATTTATGCTTTTTCATATTTGCCACCCCTCAGTCGGCTACGCCGACAGCTCCCCTCTATGGGAGCCGAAAGTCTCACCTTGAGGAGAGGTGGCACATAGTGCCGGAGTGGTGGCTATCTTTTCACATATTTTTGAATGCAAATTTTAATTGATTCGCTCATAATTTCGGTACACTTTTTAAGTGACATACCAATGCTGCCTGCTGCCCAATCCTCAATAACCGAAACATAACCGCCGATAAACAATCTCAAATTCATTTCAAACGATTCTTTATCGCTGATATACGAAGCTTCGGACGCATCACGCATACACTTTTCAATAACTATATCGCGAAGTCTTTTAAGGAACTTATCCGCACCGTCTGTATTCAAGAGCATTTTATACATTTCCTCGTCGTCCTCAATAAATTCACGAACGTGATTCATAATATCATACGGATCTTCAAGCACACTCTTAATTGCGTTTTTATTTATCGAACCGAACAGTTCATTTATAACGTCCGTCTGAATTTTTTCGCGAACATCGTCAGCCGTTTTGAAATGTGCGTAAAATGTACTTCTGTTAAGATCAGCCGTATTGACAATATCGGTAACGGTTATCTTCTTATTCTTTTGCATAAGTTCAACATACGCATGGACAATCGCTTTTTCAGAACGTGTAAAATTCCTATACGTTTTCTTTTTCTTTACTTCTTCCATGTTTTTTTATCCTCCTAAGTACAATGAACACAGCCATCAGCAAAACAGCCGTTCCCCCACAAATCACAATCGGTACAATCGGCGATATTTTCTTATAAAGCAATACATATTTACAAGGTTTTGCCGTTTCAAAAACCGCATAACTACCGTCAATCGTACAATCAACCATACTCCATTTACCGTCAATCTGTACTGCAATCTTTGCCGCCTTTTTCTTGTCATCACGAATATGTACTTTTATAACATCATAAGCATCTTTACTTAATGTAAATGAGTATGCCTTACCGTTTTTATATCCGTCAAAAACGTGGTCAACATCTTCCTCCTTGAGCGACAATGTTGTGTTATCAGCAAATACGCTTTCGGCAAGCATTAACGGCGGCTCTTCGCCTGATGAAATAGTCGTTGTTGCCTTGTTGTATTCTGCCGAAAATGTAGTGTGACGTATGATAGGACTTTTCACGTCCTTATCCCACATCGGCACTTCGCTGCCGTCAGCGGTAAGCTTCGGTATATCGCTGTCATTTAATACAGTACCGTAATCAACGGTCATTGACTTCAATTCTTTATCTTTATCCTTGAATATAACATTGAAATGAAATCTTGAAAGTTCGGTTGACTTTGACTGCAAAATCGCACCTATACTCTCGGCGTCATTTTGAGCCAAACTCTTTATTTGCGGAAGGAATTTATCTCCGTCCGCCATATAGAAATTACCGTTATCCAAAAGTGGCATACGGCTCGGAAAACTACCGTCAGACGTTGTCATATCGTCAGGCTTGACAGCCTCTGCTCTGCCCTCAAGGTTCATTCCGCTTATACCTGAAAGTCCCTCATCAATAAAGTAACAGCCCGTAACGTCACCGTCAACAAATCCCACTATCGCACCGGCATCATCTTTTTTACCGTCCAATCTCGGAAGCGAATATGACGTATTAATATTTTTAGCCGAGCCGGCAATACCGCCGATATGGTCGTTACCGTCAACATCATTTATCGCAATACAATTATCTATATTTCCGCTTGTATATCCTGCCGTACCACCGCTGTAACTGCCGTCATTTACAGTAATTTCGCCTGTTGTAAGCGAATTTTTTATATCGCCTATATCACTCTTACCGCAAATACCGCCCGCATATTTCGATTCTGCGGTTACATTACCGAAACTTATACAAGAATCAATTACAGCTTTCAAAACAGAATCGGAATTTACTTTAGTGCCGTCAGGCAAAGTAAGGTTTTCACCGGAACGAACTATCGACTCAAAGCCGACACATCCGACTACACCGCCTGTCGATTCGGTTCCGTCTACGGTACCGTTATTTATACAATATTTCACAAGTGCCGTATCGGCATTTTCATCACCGATAAGTCTTGGCAATGAAATATCCGTACTCTTCAAATCACTTATTGCAGTTTTTTCATCATCTGCTTCCGCCGCTTTAGCCGTTGTGAACAACATATCCTTTAGCATACCAACAACAGACGGTTCAACGTCATAACTGCTGTCAAGCTCACCGTCAGGTGTTACGTTGTAGCCCGGATCAATATTGTCATCAGATTTTACACTTTCCGAAGAAGTATCATTATTACTGTCGCTTCCACCGCTGTTACCTCCGCTACTGTCACTACCGCCATTGCTTGGTGTTGCCGTCGGTCTTATCATAGGGCCTAATGTAGGCAACGGCTTTAACGTAGGAAGTGTTGAACCCAACTTATCAAGTACGTCTTTAAATGATTTAATTGTATCTTTTAATCCTTTCAATTCCTTGCTCATATTCAAAACAAGGTTGTCAAGATTCTCCATTGTATCACTGACCGAATCACCGACATCACCCGATACATATTTAAGCTGTCTTAAAAGTTTCTTCAATTCTTCATTTGTATCGTCAAGATTATCAATTACATCATCAATATCTTTTTCCATCTTGTCAAGACGATTTGAAAGTTTGTCTTTTGAATCGTCAACATCATCTTTGCCCTTATCAAGCGAATCGTTCAAATTGTCGATAAGGTCTGACAATTCATCACCCTTGCCGTCAAATTCGTCAAGGAAATCATCAAGCGATTCAAGAGAAGTATTAAGCGAATCACTCACATCTCTGATTGACTGCTTTGATTCGTCTGTGAACGAAGATATATCTCCTCTTGCTTGGTCAAGCGTATCTTTCAGCGAACCTGTCACATTACTGTCAGACGCCGAATTTACCGCATTTGTTATACTGTCCATCATATGGACGGCTGAATCCGTAAGAACGTCAAGCCTTGAACGTGTATTATTTTTTGCGTCACCCAAGCCTAAAAGCGACATAAGTCCCGACACATCATTTGAACCTGTCAACAGTTTCAAACCGTATTCAATCAACTTTGTTCTTGCACTTGAAATATCGTTTTGGAATGTATCTATATCTTTTTCTATCGCCGCTTTTGCACTCTGATAAGACAAGTCAATATCTGTATACGGTTCAAATCGACCGACTACACCGCCGACACTTCTTCTTCCCTGAACAGCTGCATTATTGATACATTCTCTTACTTCACCGCTTTGTGTACCGACTATACCGCCGATATTGTCGCCGAAGCTTTCGCCGCCGACAATGCCGTTATTTGTACAAATAACAACCGCACCCTCGTTATTACCGCAGATACCTCCGGCGTTTACCGTATTTTCGTTTGCATCCGGGCATACCTTTCCGTCATTTCGACTTAGCTTTATTCTGCCCTCATTGTAACCGACTATACCGCCTGTTTCACTGTCACCAACAACTGTAGCCGAATTTGCGGAAGAATCAACAACACCTGTCATTGCATTGTAGCCGACAAGTCCTCCGACCTGTTTCTGACCTTTGACATTTCCGCCGTATGAACAGTTTACGATTTTACCCTCGTTATAGCCGACAAGTCCGCCTGCGCCTTTTGAGCCTTTATCAAAATTTTGAGTATTTATATCAGTCTTACTCAAAATCGAGGTGGCTTTTTGTCTAAAAACCGATTCCGTATCTGTTCCGACTGTAACCTTTATATCTCCTGTTATGTTCAAATCTCTGATTTGACCTTCTTTTGTCACTGAACAGAAAAGTCCTTTATTTGAACCCTCAAATGAAAGCTTGACATTCTTTATACTGTGACCGCCTCCCTCGAAAGTTCCGCAGAATACCTCCGCACTTTTTATTTCCACACCGTTTAAATCAATATCATTTTGTAATACGAACTTCTTATTTTTTGAATACTCGTCATATACGCACTTTTCAAAAAACTCTTTAAGGTCGTTCACTGTCGATATTGCAACAGTGTCGTCTGCCTGTACAATGCACATAGGTAATATGTTTAGCATTATAACAAGTGCAGTCAGAAAAGATATGATTTTATTGTTCTTCTTCGTTGTTCTCATTATCCTCATCCTCCTGCTTTTCATCTATTTTTATATTATCTTCCTTACTCTCTGTAAGCAACAAATCCTGTTGATTTCCAAGTTCGACTTTCGCGTCTATATCACCCTTTACCAAGCCGTAGAACACACCGTCCATAAAGCCTGAAACGTGACCTCTGACACGACCGTTGACGAACATAATTCCGGACATTTCTCTCTTCGCCGCTTTGTCGTCATCTGTTGCCTTTTTACCGAATGCGGTCTTTTCAATAAACTTATCGCACAGCAGTACAATTTGCGGAAGCACCATCATTACTATAACTATTGATATTAACGTTCCGCGTCCAAGTGCCGTACCGAGTGCCGATATAATAGCATTTGTCGAAATCATACCTATTAAAAATCCCGCAAGTGTAAGGATTGAACCTGATGTAAGAATTGTCGGGAATGATTGGTTCAGTGCGGTTGACGCCGCCTGTTTATTATCCATTGTTTCCTTTAATTCAAGGTATCTGTTCGTAAATACGATAGCATAGTCAATCGTAGCACCCATCTGAATTGAACTTACAACCAAGTATGCAAGGAAGTACAATCTCTGCCCTGTAAGGAACGGAATTGAGAAGTTAATCCACACACTTCCCTGTATCGCAAGTACCAAAAGTACAGGAACACCTGCCGAACGGAATGTGAACATCAATATCAAAAGCAATGCCAAGATTGTGATAAGATTAATCTTATTATTGTCTCCGCCGAACGAATCACCCAAGTCACGGCTGTTTACGCTGTCGCTGACAAGCAAACATTCGTCATAATACTTTTCAACGTCACTTCTGACGTCTTTAAGCATTTGATATGCCTCGTCACTTTCAATGTCACATTTATATGTAAAGATTATTCTTGAATAATTATCGCTTTCAAGCTGGTCTTTCGCGTCTGTCAGCTTGTCGTAAAGGTCGTTAATATCATTCTTTTGATCCTCGTCAAGATTGATTACACCCAAATCCATCTTCTCGTGTACATACATAAACAAGTCGATTATAGGCACTTCGTAATCATTTACGTCACCGAATATTGCACTGTATTCATCGTGTTCCGCGCCGTATGCCTGGAACAAAAGGCAACACAAATCATAATCGATATTCATAAGCTTTGAAGTTTCTCTTGCGTTGATTTTTTCGGTAAGTATGTGGTCGTCATCAAGCTCCGTATTTGCAAGACCCAAAGCCGAATTTATGCTCGGATTTTCCTCGACAAGCGATATAACTTTTGCCTCTCTGTCATAGTCACCGGACGGAACAATTACAGCAAGCTGATGATCCGTACCGAAAATTTCGTCAACCTTTCGTTTTGCGATTGAGTTTTCGGTCGGCTTTTTAAGCTGTTCGGCTGTGGCATCAAAAGCATAGTTACTCATTGACGAAAGCACCGCACCGACTGCTATAATCGCAATAAATATGTAAGGCACAATGTTCTTTAATTTAATAACAACCTTACACCATTTCTCGATACTCGGCACAAAAGAACGGTGAGTTGTTTTATCAATCTTATCCGAAAATGCCAAAAGCAAGCCGGGCATAATAAAGAACACCGTAACAAGACTGCATATGATACCTTTACAAAGTACCAAACCCATATCCATACCGATTCTAAGCTGCATTACCATAAGTGCGGCAAGACCTGCAAGTGTTGTAAGACTTGATGAACTGATTTCAAGGATAGCCTTTGAAAGTGCGGTTACTATCGCGTCATACGCATTCTTTGTCTGCTTTTCCTCCGCAAATCTGTGCGAAAGGATAATCGCATAGTCAATCGCCAGAGCCAACTGCAACACCACCGCAACCGACTTTGTAATAAACGAAATTTCACCGAGCAGATAGTTCGTACCCATATTCAAAAGTGCCGCCACGCCGAATACTATAAGGAATATCGGCACTTCCATAAAGCTCTGTGACGTGAACAGCAAAACCGCTATAATTATCACAAGTGCTATACCCAAAATAACGGTCATTTCTTTTTCAAGCTGTTTAGAACTGTCGTCTATACTGTCGGAATAAGCATAGAAGTCATATCCGTCAAGCTGTGCTTTCAAATCATTGACAATTTCAAGTTCCCTGTCCAAATCGTCACGCACGCTAAGCGTAACCGTAAACAATGCCGCAGAATCTTTATAGTGGTCGTCGTCATTTTCAAACTCAACCTCTTTTACTCCGTCAACCTTTTCGAGTTTATCTTTCAGCTTTTCCGCTGTTTCGGTCGTTATGGTCGTAACCATTATTTTTTCCGTATCGTATGTAATAAACTCATCGTCCATTAAAGTAAGTCCGCGTCTTGTTTCCGTTTCTTCGGGAAGATATGAACTTATGTCGTTGTTTACCTGCACTTTCGGTATTGATATTACGCACAATACAAGTGCAAGTGCAAATATTAAATAGAATGCACGTCTTTTATCAACAATAAAAGTTGCTATTTTTACCATTAAATTATTGTCTTTTCGACTATCATTTTTCACATCATTTTTCTTCATATATTTACATCTCCGAAAACATTAATCTCATCAATACATATTATAAATTCCGTCACTTTGTACGTCAACAGTCAATTTTCATATCGGTGTTTATTTTCCGACACTTACAAATAACTTTGTATCTATTTCTACAAATTTTGTCACTTTGCCCAAAACAAATTAATTCAAAACCATGTTTTTGTATAAAAGAAAAAGGACGTTTTATCGTCCCATTCTTACTTTATGTCTGTTACACATTTTCCGTCTATAAACGTCATAACACATTCAGACTCAAATCTTGTCGGCAAATCGGTAAACACTGCAATATCGGCATCTTTACCGACTTCAAGCGTACCTACTCTGTCGTCAATCCAACAGTTTTTTGCCGCTGTGGAGGTTATCGCTTTCAGTGCTTTTTCTTCGTCCATACCGTGCTTAACCGCCATAACCGCACAAAGCGACAGATTTTCAATCGTAATTTCGGGGTGGTCTGTTATTATCGCAACGTCAATACCTCTGTCCGAAAGATTTTTATATGTATCAAAGGTTAAGTTTTTAAGCTCCGGTTTACTTCTGTCCGAAAGTGTCGGACCAAGCATTACAGGTAATTTTTCACGTTCCAAAATCGGTGCTATTCTGTCACCGTCCGAGCAATGTTCAAGCGTAACGCAAATATCAAATTCTTTGCCCAATCTGATTGCACTGCAAATATCGTCTGCCCTGTGTGCATGAATTTTAACAGGTATCTGTTTTTTGAGTACAGGTATCATTGCGTCAAGCTTTATGTCGAATTCAGGCTTGTCGTGCTCTTCGCTGTTTTCATTATATGCGTCAAGCTGATTCATATAATCTCTTGATTTTATAAGCAATTCGCGTATCAATGCCATTGTTCCCATACGCGTAACAGGTGCCTCGTCCTTTTCATTGTACACGCATTTTGGGTTTTCACCAAGTGCAAATTTCATTGCAACAGGTGTTTTAATAATCATATCATCTACGCATATTCCGTACGTCTTAACCGCCGCAAACTGTCCGCCCACAGGGTTTGCACTGCCCGGTCCTGTTACAACGGTTGTAACACCTGCGTTATACGCGTCTTTAAACCCACGGTCAAACGGATTTATTCCGTCAATCGCACGAAGGTGCGGCATTATCGGGTCGCTGTCCTCGTTACCGTCATCACCCTCAAATCCAAGCGAATCTTCAAACATTCCGACATGACAATGTGCGTCAATCAGTCCTGGCATAACGATTTTACCCTCTGCATCAATAATCTTATCCGCCTCAAATGCTTTATCTTCACCTACATACTGTATTTTTTCATCAAACAATATACAGCCGTTCTTGTACTTTTTGCCCGTCATTGTTACTATTTCGGCATTTTTTATAAGTGTCTTCATAGTTTTATCCTTTTACCTTTTATATGCTTTTAATCCCGAGTTCATTCACATAATTAACCGCACTTGTCGCGGCGATTGCACCGTCTGCCGCCGCTGTTATAACCTGTCTTAACGGTGATACTCTTACGTCACCTGCGGCAAATATACCTTTTATGTTAGTCGCAAGGTACATATCCGTCTTGACAAATCCGTGCTGACAACATTCAACCCCGCAATCTTTTGCAAGATCGGACGACGGCTTTACGCCTATTGCAACAATCGCACCCGATACGTTCAAAATACTCTTTTCGTCTGTTACAGTGTTTCTAATATCAACACCTTCAAGCATATTCGAGCCTACGAATTTATCAACTACGGTATCTGTAAGCACGGTTATTTTGCCGTTTCTTTTTACGTTTTCAACCATTGTAGCCGCCGCTCTGAACTTCTTGCTTCTGTTTATGACATAGACTTTACGGCAAAATCCCGCAAGATACAATGCGTCCTCCATAGCCGTATTTCCGCCGCCTACAACGCACACGTCCTTATCTTTAAAAAACGCACCGTCACAAGTCGCACAATACGAAACACCTGCACCGGTAAACTGTTCTTCACCGTCCGCACCGAGCGTTTTTGGTACTGCACCTGTTGCAAAAATTATTGACTTTACCATATAAGTATTTCTTCTTGTGTGAATAACCTTTATGCCGTATTCGGCATTTTCGATTGACTTAACATTTTCCGAAACAAATGTTGCGCCGAATTTTCTTGCATGTTCTTCGATTGCTTTTGAAAGTTCTTCACCTGTCGGATTGTTTGCAAATCCCGGATAATTGTCTATTTCATATGTTTTTATTGCTTGACCGCCGTATGCGATTTTTTCGATTACAAGCGTTTTCATACCGCCTCTTGCGGCGTATATGGCAGCTGACATTCCGGCAGGACCTCCGCCGATTATTGCAACATCATATATCATTATTTATCGTCCTCTTTCTCTTTTTCATTTACATATGCTTCAATAATATATCTTGGACGGCGTTTAACTTCTTTATACAATTTACCGATATACTCGCCTATAAGTCCGACAGACAAAAGCTGTACACCGCCTATAAACCATATCGAAACCATAAGTGACGCCCAGCCTGCACCTGTGTGACCTATAATTTTCTGCACAAGTGCGTATATCGCCATAATGAACGCAAACACGCACACAATCGCACCGAATGCCGAAATCATTCTGATTGGGCTTATGCTGAATGAAGTTATACCGTCAAACGCAAATGAAAGCATTTTCTTTAACGGATATTTTGACTCGCCCGCAAAGCGTTCGTTTCTGTCGTAATACACATTCGTTGAGCGATAGCCGACAAGCGGAACCATTCCTCTTAGGAACAGATTTCTCTCAGGGAATTGTGCCAATCCGTCAAGCGCACGTTTGCTCATCAATCTGTAATCCGCGTGATTGAATACAATATTAACGCCCATAAACTGCATTAATTTATAAAATCCTACCGCCGTTGTGCGTTTAAAGAATGTATCGGTATCACGTTTGTTTCTTACACCGTAAACAACGTCATATCCGTCAATGAAGTTTCTCACCATATCAGGTATTACGTGTATATCGTCCTGCAAGTCCGCATCAATGGATATTGCACAGTCGCAGTCATCTTTAACTGTCATAAGACCGCCGAAAAGTGCATTTTGATGTCCAGCATTCTTGGCAAGCTTTATTCCAGATATTTCTGTATGAGCCTTAGTCAGTTCATCTATTATGCTCCATGTTTTATCTTTAGAACCGTCATCTACAAAAACGATTCTGCTGTTGTCATTTATAAGTCCGTCATTTTTCATTTCACCGAATAATTCAAGCATTTGCTTTGATGTTTCGTGCAAAACAGCTTCTTCATTATAGCACGGTACCACTACATACAAATTGACACTCTTACTCATCGTTATATCTCCTTTGTAAATTACAATAATATATATACTCCTTTATTATATAACATTTTCTTTGTATAAACAAGTATATTTTATTAAGTTTACTTTACATTATGAATTTCCTACTACAAAAAATATTTTACATATGATATACTTTATGCGATATATCTTAAATATAAAGGAGGTCTTGGCAATATGTATAAAACTACTTTTGCAGAACTAAAAACAAGAGCTAAAGACGTTTTAAAGTCAAACTACTGGTATTCATTCGGAGTATGTATATTGGTTTCACTTATCACATCACTCGGAACTTCGGTTGCTACGGTGACTAATATGGTTAATTCGGACGCCGGTTCGGCAGGTACATCAATATCAGCCGTACTTCAAATATTAATCACTCTTTTTGTCACATTCCCTCTAAGCGTGGGATCGTGCAGATTTTTCATAAAGGCAACTGTCAACGCACCTAATGTATACGATTTGTTTTTCCCTTATAAAAACAATCTCGGCAACGTAATCGGTATTAATGTGTTTGTTGCGATTTATACATTTTTGTGGTCGCTGTTGTTCATCATACCGGGAATTATCAAATCATTCCAATACTCAATGATTCCTTATATTCTTGCCGAAAATCCGGCTATGGACAGACGCAGAGCATTTGAAGTTACAAAATCGCTTACCGACGGAAACAAAGGCAGAATATTTTTATTCTCACTTTCGTTTTTCGGTTGGATAATTCTAAGCTTTATCACATTCGGTATAGGATTTTTGTTCCTTGAGCCGTATATATCGGCATCATTTACTCAGCTTTACTTTGATTTAAAAGCTGAGGCAATCGCAAAAGGCACTGTAATGCCTGAAGAATTTACTTATAATATTTAGGACTTGATAATATGGAAAATATAGAACGAATGAAACCTTCTCAAACGTATGAAGTAATGGATTTATGGCTGCGAACAACAACTCATTCAAATTCATTTGTTGAAGAAAACTTTTGGGAAACACATTACGATTTTGTAAAAGAAACTCCGGCATGGATTCCGGCGATAGTGGTACCTGTCCCTCCCTCTTTAAAATCGGGCAAGGGCGCTCCATTCCACGG
>ENA-UPWS01001920-UPWS01001920.1-human-gut-metagenome-genome-assembly--contig:-NODE-1920-length-11069-cov-4.963701_pt1 | contig 11069 bp, 10 predicted proteins | sample MGYA00250054_ERZ773384 | MGnify/ENA primary metagenome ERZ773384 (study PRJEB29103, sample SAMN06111979) | human gut metagenome | biome: human gut; feature: ankylosing spondylitis patient; material... | reverse complement strand
CTTCAGAGGGGCAGGGTGAGGGCCGCCCGGGCCCCCCGGCCGGTGTTGGACAGCTCCAGCGTCCCGCCGTGGCGGCGGGCGGTCTGGCGGGCGAAGGTGAGGCCCATGCCCATGTGGCCGTCCTGGGGGCGGCTGGCGTCGCCGGTGTAGAGGCCCCGCCCCGCCCGGGCCAGGGCCTCGGGGGAGAAGCCGGGACCAGTGTCCTCCACGGCCACGGTGAGTACGGCCCCCTCCACATGCGCCGACAGGCGCACCGCGCCCCCCGGCGGGGTGAAGCGGGCGGCGTTGTCCAGCAGGTTGAGCACCGCCCGGTCCAACTCCGACCGGAACAGGGTACAGGGGCGGGAGGCGGGGCAGTCCAGAGAAAAGCGCAGCCCCCTGGGGGCGCACAGGCCGCGCCCGGCGGCCGCCCAGCCCTCCGCCAGCGCGGACAGCTCCGCCGTCTCCCGACCGCCCGCCTCCGCCGGGCCCCCGGCGGCGGTAAGGGCGCGGAGCTGCTCCATATAGTCCCGGATGCGCCCGGCGCTGCGGAGAATAGCGTCCACGCGCTCCCGCTGGGCGGGGGAGAGGGCGTCCTCCTCCAGCAGCTCCGCGCTGCCGCTGACGATGGACAGGGGGGTCTTGAGGTCGTGGGCCAGGGCGGCCAGCGCCTGGGTGCGCTCCTGCTCCATGGCCCACTGCTCGGACAGAGACCGGGCCAGGGCCTTCCGGAGCTGCTCCATAGCGGCCAGGCTCTCCCCCAGCTCCCGCACCCGGGCCCCGCCGTCCAGGGGGAGGTCCAGCCGCTGGGCGGCGATGGCCCCGGTGGCGGCAGTGAGGAGGGCGGCGTCCCGCCGGAGCAGGCCGGCGAAGTGCCGGGTGGAGAGGGCCCCGGCGGCCAGCCAGCCCGCCAGCAGCACCGCCGTGGCGCAGGTCTGAAACTCCGGGAGCCTCCCCTGGAGCGCGGGGGAGCCGTAGGGCATGGAGTAGTCGAACTGGAGCAGGCACACCGTGCCGTCGGGGAGCTGGGCGGAGCGGTGGTACTGCTGGTAGGGGAAGCCGTGGAGGGTGCGGTTGCCCCCCAGCGCGGCCCGGGCATAGCCCAGGTGCCGCTCGTCCATGCCGCGCTGCCCCACCACCTGGGCGGAGCCGTCGAAGGCGGCCCAGCGGTAGTAGTGGGGTAGCTCCGCCGGGGTCAGCTCCCCGGCCTCCAGGGCGCGGACCAGCCCGTCCGCCTGCCCAGCGGCGGTGCCCGCCGGGAGGACAAAGCCGCTGCGGAGCAGGGCGGACAGGCCGCCCCACCAGAGGACGGCCAGCAGCACCACCGCCCCGCCGGTGACGAGCAGGTAGCGCCAGAACAGGGCGGTGAGCCCCGTCCGCCGCCTCATGCGCTTTCCCATTTGTAGCCCACCCCCCACACGGTCTGGATGGGGGAGAGACCCACGGCCCGCAGCTTGGCGCGGATGTTCTTGATGTGCTCCGTAATGGCGGAGGAGTCCGCCGTGCCGTCAAAGCCGAATACCGCCTCGTAGATCTGTTCCTTGGTGAAGGTCTGGGCGGGGTGGGCGGCCAGATGGGCGCAGATGGCATACTCGCCTCGGGTCAGGTGCAGCGGCTCCTCCCCGCAGTAGACGGCCCGCTCCTCCAGATCGAAGTCCAGCCCGCCCCGGCGGATGCGGCTGCGGGGCGCCCGACACTCCCGCCGCAGATGGGCGGCCACCCGGGCCCGCAGCTCCGCGATGCGGAAGGGCTTGGACAGGTAGTCGTCCCCGCCCAGCCCCAGGCCGGTGAGCACGTCGGCCTCCTCGGTCTTGGCGGTGAGAAAAAGAATGGGGCAGGCGGCCAGGGCGCGGATGCGGCGGCAGGTGGCAAAGCCGTCCTCCCCCGGCATCATCACGTCCAGGAGAATGCAGTCCGCCCAGCGGCAGTGGGCCTCGCTCACCGCCCCGCCGCGGTCGAGGAGGGAGACCTGGTGTCCGTCCCGCTCCAGGGCGGTTTTCAGCAGGGCGCGGAGATCCCCGTCGTCGTCCACCACCAGAATATGGGCCATGGATACCACCTCAGTTCAGCAGAAGATAGAGCCCCCACGACAGGGCGTAGAGGATGTAAATATGGGCGGGATAGAAGGCGTAGAACAGCCGCTTGTGGCCTCCGCCCCGCTGCCCATTATAGCACAGCATGAGGGGTGCGGCCAGGATGCCGTAGATCTCGTAGTACCGGGTGAAGAGCTGGCTCCAGGCGAAATCGGGCATCTGGGAGGCCATGAGGCCCATATACACCACCCCGTAAAGGAAATAGAACACGGCGAAGGCCAGTACCTGCCCCCTCCGGTTCCGGCGGAACAGGTAGAGCACCAGCCCCATGGCCAGCACCGGCCAACTGCTGTCCCCGGTGGTGCCCCAGGCGGGGAGGACGGAGTAGGCCGCCAGGCCCACGGGGGTGGCCAGGGCGGGGACGGCCAGGGAGAGGGCGGAGGCCAGGAAGGGCCAGGCCAGGGGGAGAAGAAGCGCCGCCAGGCCCCGGACAATATGCCGCCGGCCCAGCCAGTCGATGCCCTGGAACATCACCATGAGAATCACAAAGGTGGTCATCATGCCGTTGGCGGGGTAGAACCCGTCGGGCCGCACCAGCACGTGGGCAAAGGCCATGAAGAAGAACAGGAGAGACATGGCGGTGGAGAGGACGTAGACCCTTGCGAAGTACCGCTTCCGGCTGTGGGTGTGGGTGAAGCCCTCCACCAGGCAGAACAGGAACAGGGGCGCGCCCAGCCGCCCCACCATACTGAACCACTCGGGGACGCACCCGGTAAAGCTGAAAAAGTAGTGAATGTGGTCCAGCACCATGGTGACCAGGGCGATCCATTTCAGCCCCGTCTCGGACAACCCCCGGGCGGGGGTGATATGATGTGTTTCCATTGCGGACAGCTCCTTTTTGTGGTCTGTCCACAGGATAACAGGTAATTCTAAGGAATTTCTAAGGATATCGAAAAAGGCGGTCTTGACAGGGGAAGGGATGTATGGTAGGATAGCAGCCGGAACACGGGAATGAGGTTCTCCCGGGGCGCTGGCCCGAACCGCCGCTTGGCTGATGACTTCTGCAAGAGATTGCAGGGGGCATTGGCTTTTTTTCTGCCCTCTGGAGAGGAATGATTTGTTATGTTAACCAGCCTCGCCTATGTGCTGCTGCTGGGCATGGCCCTGGGGGCCCTAGCCCGCAGGCTCCGCCTGCCGTCCCTGGTGGGGATGCTGCTGGCGGGGATTCTGCTGGGGCCCTGCGTACTCAACCTGCTCAGCCCATCCCTGTTAGGTATTTCCGCAGACCTGCGGCAGCTCGCCCTGGTGATCATCCTCACCCGGGCGGGCCTGTCCCTGGAGCTGGAGGATCTGCGCCGGGCCGGGCGGCCCGCCGTGCTGCTGTGCTTCGTGCCCGCTTCCTTTGAGGTGCTGGGCATGGTGCTGCTGGCTCCCCGGCTGCTGGGGGTGGACGTGTTGGACGCCGCCATCATGGGCGCAGTGGTGGGGGCGGTGTCCCCCGCGGTCATCGTTCCCCGGATGCTCAGGCTGATGGAGGAGGGCTATGGCGCAGACAAGGGCATCCCCCAGATGATTCTCGCCGGGGCCTCGGTGGACGATGTGTTCGTCATCGTCCTCTTTACCTCCTTTACCGGCATGGCTCAGGGAGGCAGCTTTTCCCTTGCGGCCCTGGCGGGGGTGCCGGTATCCATTGTGCTGGGTGGGGCGGCGGGCCTGGGGCTGGGATACGTCCTGGCTAAATGCTTCACCCGCTTCCACCTGCGGGACTCGGCCAAGGTGGTGGTGCTGCTGGCGCTGGCTTTCCTGCTGGTTGCCCTGGAGGACGCGGCAGAGGGGGTGGTCCCCTTCTCCGGGCTGCTGGCTGTTCTGGGGACGGGCCTGGGCCTGCGCCGTTGGCGGAGGCCGGCGGCGGAGCGGCTCACTGCCAAGTTCGGTAAGCTGTGGGTGGCGGCCGAGGTGATGCTCTTTGTCCTGGTGGGGGCCGAGGTGGACATCGGCTACGCCGCGGCGGCAGGGCTGGCCGCCGTGGCCACGGTGCTGGGGGTGCTGTGTTTCCGGGCTGTGGGGGTGCTCCTCTGCGTGGCGGGGAGCCGCCTGAGCGGACGGGAGCGGCTGTTTGCCGTGCTGGCCTATCTGCCCAAAGCTACAGTGCAGGCCGCCATCGGCGGTGTCCCTCTGGCCATGGGCCTGGCCTGTGGGCAGGTGGTGCTCACCGTGGCGGTAGTCGCTATCCTGGTCACTGCCCCATTGGGGGCCCTGGCCATCGACCTGAGCTTCCGGCGCCTGCTGCGCCGGGACAGGGGATAGAGAACAGCAAGGGGCGCGCCTGCAAACGCAGGCGCGCCCCCTCTGTTTATACAGGATGCGCTCAGCACAGCTTGGCGCCGGCGGGGATGGCGTCGTCCACCATAACCAGGTGGAGCTTCTCCTCCCCGTGCTCGGTGTGGACGGCGGAGAGCAGCATGCCGCAGCTCTCCTGCCCCATCATCTTGCGGGGGGGAAGGTTGATAATGGCTACCAGGGTCTTGCCCACCAGTTCCTCCGGCTTGTAGTACATGGCGATGCCGGAGAGGATCTGGCGGTCAGTCCCGGAACCGTCGTCCAGGATGAACCTGAGGAGCTTGGCGCTCTTTTTCACGCTCTCACACGCCTTGACCTTCACGGCCCGGAAGTCGCTCTTGCAGAAGGTGTCGAAGTCCACGCTCTCCTGGGCGAAGGGCTCCACCTCCACGGCGGGGAGGGCGGCCCTGCGGGCCTCGGCCTGCAGCTCGTCCAGGGCGGCCAGCTCCTTCTCCACGTCGATGCGGGGGAACACGTTCCCCCCCTTCCCCACCGCCGCGCCGGCGGGGAGCAGGCCCCACGCTCCGGCGGACTCCCAGGTGCGCGCGCCCTCGTCCACGCCGAGCTGGGCGAAGATCTTCCCGCAGGTCTCGGGCATAAAGGGGGTGAGCAGTACGGCGGAAAGGCGCACGCACTCCAGCAGATTGTAGAGCACGTGGGCCAGGCGGGGCTTCTGGGCCTCGTCCTTGGCCAGTGCCCAGGGCTTGTTCTCGTCGATATACTTGTTGGCCCGGCCGATGAGCTTGAACACCTCCACCAGGGCGTCCTGGAAGGCGTAGTGCTCCATCTGCGCCTCGTAGCGGCCCCGCAGGCCGGCGGCCAGGGCGATGAGCTCCACGTCGTACTTCCGGGGGTCGTCCTCCGGAAAGTCCATGGAGAGGTTCACCTCACCCTGGGCCTGGGCCAGCATGCCCGCCAGCTCCGCCTCGTCCCCGGTGGCGCCGCAGTCCTCCGGCAGGCGCTCGCCGAAGTACTTACCCACCATGGCGGTGGTGCGGCTGACCAGGTTGCCCAGGTCGTTGGCCAGGTCGGTGTTGATGCGGCCGATGAGGGCCTCGTTGGAGAAGTTGCCGTCGGTGCCGAAGGGGAACTCCCGCAGCAGGAAATAGCGCAGGGCGTCCACCCCGTAGCGCTCGGCCAGCAGGTAGGGGTCCACCACGTTACCCTTGGACTTGCTCATCTTGCCGCCGTCCAGCAGCAGCCAGCCGTGGCCGTACACCTTCTTGGGCAGGGGCAGGCCCAGGGCCATGAGGATGGCGGGCCAGATGATGGAGTGGAAGCGCACGATCTCCTTGCCCACAAAGTGCACGTCGGCGGGCCAGAACTTCTCAAAGTCGTGGTAGCGGCCGTTGCCGTAGCCCAGGGCGTTGATGTAGTTGGACAGGGCGTCGATCCACACATACACCACGTGGCCGGGGTCGAAGTCCACCGGCACGCCCCAGGAGAAGGAGGTGCGGGAGACGCACAGATCCTCCAGGCCGGGCTTGATAAAGTTGTTCACCATCTCATTGACCCGGCTGCGGGGCTCCAGGAAGTCGGTGTCCTCCAGCAGATGCCGGATGCGGTCGGCGTACTTGGACAGGCGGAAGAAGTAGGCCTCCTCCTCGGCATCCACCACGTCCCGACCGCAGTCGGGGCACTTGCCGTCCTTGAGCTGGGTCTCCGTCCAGAAGGATTCGCAGGGCTTGCAATACTTGCCCACGTATTTGCCCTTGTAGATGTCCCCCTGCTCATAGAGCTGCTTGAAGATCTTCTGCACGGACTCCACGTGGTAATCGTCGGTGGTGCGGATGAACCGGTCGTTGGAGATGTTCATCAGCTTCCACAGGTCGAGCACGCCCCGGGGGCCCTCCACGATGTGGTCGACAAACTCCTTGGGGGATACGCCGGCCTCCTTGGCCTTGTCCTCGATCTTCTGGCCGTGCTCGTCGGTGCCGGTGAGGAACATGACCTCACAGCCCCGCAGGCGCTTGTAGCGGGCCATGGCGTCGGTGGCCACGGTGCAGTAGGTGTGGCCGATGTGCAGCTTGTCCGAGGGGTAGTAGATCGGGGTGGTGATATAGAATTTCTCAGGATTCATCGGGCGTTCCCTCCGTTGTATCGTTTTCGGCCCGGGCCAGGAGCTCCGGCCGGCCGGCATTGTACAGAAGCGTCACCGTGGACGAGAGCAAATAGAGGATGGCGAAGCCATAGAGCAGCGTCGTGGCCAGATCGTGCTGGTCGGCCAGGGTGGTCAGGCAGAAGTAGATCCCCAGCAGGGAGAACAGCCCAGCCCAGAACACCCGGCCCCGCTCAAAGGAGAAGCCGGCGTGGAAGTAGAGCCCCAGCAGGGAGGCGATGATGGCGAAAAGCTCATACACATAGTCCAACTGCACCGGATCTCCGGCCCGCACCTGGTAGGCGGCGATCAGCCACACGCAGCAGGTGTAGGCGGGCATCAGCAGGGTGAAGCTGTACTTGCCCCTGTCCAGGCCCTTGAAGCTGTTCTGCGCCGTCTGCATTACGCAGAAGAAAGAGACCGCCGCCAGGGCGGCCAGCAGCAGGCGGGTGTAGACGGTGTTGGTCCCCTGGACAAAGGAGAGCACCATCAGCACCGCCGCCCCCAAGAGCAGGAAGGCGGAGAGCACCATAGCGGTGGCGTACAGGGTGTTTCCCTTGGCCTGAAAGGCCTCGTCGTAGCCGGTGAAGGAGGGGTATTTGCCCCGGCAGAGCAGGGCCAGAACCGCCGCCATGGCAACCGAAAGGGCGATGAGGGCGAGAGTGGCCGGGGCGCCGGGAATGGGTAAGCCGGTGTCCGCCTCAAAGGCCGTGGCCAGCTCCCAGCGGCGCAGGACAAAGCCGGCCCCGCCGCCAGCCACCGCCACGGCGGGCAGCAAAATTTCTTTTCGCATGAAAACCACCCTTTCCGGATGAAATGAGTTCAAATCCATAGTATAGCACACTTTGGCGGAAAGTGCACGATTTTTCTTACAGGCGCAGGCCCTTGATGTCCTTGATGCGGGAGAGGATGATGTTGCAGCTCAGGCTGGCAACGCCGGGCAGACGGTGGATGACCCGGTCCAGAAAGTCCTCCAGTTCCCCCTGGCCAGCCGCCACGGCGTGGACGTGGAGCTTGTTGCGGCCGGACACCTGGTAGATCTGGGTCACGGTATCGCTGGCGCGCAGGGTATCCACCACCGCGCTGAATTGGGCGGGCTCTACCTCAAGCTCAAAGTAGCAGGACACAGCACCGCTGATCTTCTGGGGATTGACAATGGTGGTGTACTCCTCGATCACGCCCCGCTCCTCCAGGGCGCGGACGCGGGCCTTCACCGCCACACGGGACAGCCCAACCGCCTGGCCCAGATCTGAGTAGGACATACGGGCGTTGTGGATGAGCAGCTCCACCAGCCGCCGGTCGATGTCGTCCAGACCACTTAAAAACAACGCCTCCGCCCCCTCTATCTGTCAAGCTGTGTTTGTTATCTTATCCCGGCTGAAGAAAAAAGGCAAGTATAGCCTTGTATTTTTCCTCTGGATTTGCTATGATTCTTACGAAAAGAAAGATAAAACATTCAAAACGAAAGTGCGTGAGCCAATGCAGATGGATTTGACCCGGGGTGGAATCACCCGCCCTATGCTTCTGTTCGCCGGTCCCATGATCGCGGGCAACCTGCTCCAGCAGTGCTACAACATTGCCGACACTCTCATTGTGGGCCGGGCGCTGGGGGCGTCGGCCCTGGCGTCGGTGGGGTTCTCCTTTACCCTGATGACCTTTCTCACCTCGGTGCTGCTGGGCCTGTGCATGGGCAGCGGCGCCCTGTGGTCCATGCTCTACGGCGCGGAGCGGGAGGAGGAGCTGAAGCGGTGCCTCTTCGCCTCCTTTGTGTTTATCGGCGCTGTGGCGGTGCTGCTCAACGTGGGAGTGCTGGCCCTGCTGGAGCCGGTGATGACCCTGCTGCGCATCCCCGCCGGGGCCTGGGACGAGACCCGGGCCTACCTGCGGGTGGTGCTGCTGGGCGTCTGCTTCACCTTCCTCTATAACTACTTCGCCTGCCTGCTGTGCTCGGTGGGCAACTCCGTGGCCCCGATGGCCTTTCTGGCCGTGTCCACCGTCCTCAACATCGGGCTGGATCTCTGGTTTGTCCTGGGACTGGGCTGGGGGGTGGCCGGGGCCGCGGGGGCCACGGTGCTCGCCCAGGGGGTGTCCGCCGCCGGTATCGCCCTCTACGGCTGGCGGCGGGTGCCCCTGCTCCGGCTGGAGCGGCGGCACTGCAAGGTGTCCCGGGGGGAGCTGGGGCGCATCATGAACTACTCCCTGCTCACCTGCGTGCAGCAGTCGGTGATGAACTTCGGCATCCTGATGGTGCAGGGGCTGGTGAACTCCTTCGGGGTGAACGTGATGGCTGCCTTTGCCGCCGCCGTCAAGATCGACGCCTTCGCCTACCTGCCCGTCCAGGACTTCGGCAACGCCTTCTCCACCTTCGTGGCCCAGAACACCGGCGCGCAGAAGACGGAGCGCATCCGGAGGGGCATCCGCTCCGCCGTGGGGGTGTCCATCGGCTTCTGCCTGGTCAGCTCCCTGCTGGTGTGCCTCTTCGCCGCCCCCCTCATGGGCCTGTTTGTGGAGCCCGGCGAGACGGAGATTATCGCCGTGGGGGTGGAGTACCTGCGCATTGAGGGCATGTGCTACTGCGGCATCGGCATCCTGTTTCTGCTCTACGGCCTGTTCCGCGGCCTGGGGCGGCCCGGCGTGTCGGTGGTGCTCACCGTGGTCTCCCTGGGGACGCGGGTGGCCCTGGCCTACCTGCTGGCCCCCATCCCCGCCGTGGGCCTGAAGGGCATCTGGTGGGCCGTGCCCATCGGCTGGGTACTGGCCGATCTGGCCGGGCTGGTGCTCTGGAGAAGGGGGGAGAGCGGCGGAGAGGCAGGCCCACATGCAAAGTGTCAAAGCGCAGAACGACTGTAAGTGCCGGTCAGGTAGAATAAGTTTCGCAAAAAGACAAAGAGACATGGTTTGCAGATGTCTGGTAGAATGAAGTTGCGACACCACCATTCGAAAGGAGACAGCAAACCATGTCCGAAAAGATTGTACAGCTAAACGAAGAAGTTATCAAGGGGCAGCTCAAGGAACTTGTGCGCGGAAGCGTAGAGGAAACCCTCAACGAGCTGCTGGAGGCCGAAGCGGAGAAGCTGACCCAGGCGGCCCGGTACGAGCGCAATGAGCAACGCCAGGGCTACCGCAGCGGCCACTACAACCGCAACCTTACCACCACTTCTGGGGATGTCACACTCAAGATGCCCAAGCTCAAGGGGATCTCCTTTGAGACTGCCATCATTGAGCGGTATCGCCGCCGGGAGAGTAGCGTGGAAGAGGCTCTCATTGAGATGTACCTGGCTGGCGTATCCGTCCGGCGTGTAGAGGATATTACCGAGACTCTCTGGGGCAGTAAGGTCTCTCCCTCCACCATCAGTGAGCTGAACAAGAAAGCGTATGTCCACATCGAGGATTGGCGTAACCGTCCTCTGCAAGGCGGGCGGTATCCGTATGTCTATGTGGATGGGATCTATCTGCGCCGCAACTGGGGTGGAGAGTTTGAAAATGTGGCCATCCTGGTGGCAATCGCGGTCAATGAGGACGGATATCGTGAGGTTTTAGGTGCCGCCGAGGGCATGAAAGAGGACAAGGCCAGTTGGATCAACTTCTTCCAGTGGCTGCGTGGCCGTGGCCTGGACGGCGTGAAACTCATCGTTGGAGATAAGTGCCTTGGTATGCTGGAGGCCGTGGGCGAAGTGTTCCCTGAAGCCAAATACCAACGCTGCACCGTCCACTTTTACCGTAATGTGTTCTCTGTCACACCTCGCTCCAAGGTGAAACTGGTAGCCAAAATGCTCAAGGCGATCCACGCCCAGGAGAGCAAAAAAGCCGCTCGTGAAAAGGCCAGGGCCGTAGTGGAGGAGCTGTGTTCCATGAAGCTGAAAGAGGCTGCTAAGAAGGTGGAGGACAGCATCGAGGAGACTCTGACCTATTGTGATTTTCCCAGTGAGCATTGGACCCGTATCCGCACCAACAATGTCATTGAGAGGCTGAACCGGGAGATCCGCCGCCGTACTCGTGTAGTGGGCAGCTTCCCGGACGGCAACTCTGCCCTTATGCTGGTCTGTGCCCGGCTACGCCATGTAGCTGGCTCCCAGTGGGGCAACAAAAAGTACATGAATATGAAGCACCTGGAGGCCGCCATTGAGGATGCCTCCATTGCCGGCTGACTCCATTCATGCCAGAGCTTGCAAACTAAAGTGCGAAAAAATCTTGACACGACCGGCCCCGGGGGGCCCACTACTTGGGCCGCCAGACGGTGGACACCGACCACGGCGTTATCATCGGCGTCACGGGTTTAACCGTGCTTTTCATGCGTGCGAAAAAGTCCTTTGAATGGAGGACTTGCAAATCGGTATCAAAGGGATTGTCATGGTGGGGCTCCGTGTCAGGCATTGGAGCGCCCCTGGAGATAGGAGCGGCGTGACCCTGCTTCCGGCGTTCATGTTGGATAGCCTAAGGGTGTATCAAATGGAAAACATTAGAGAAAATAAGAGGGACGACAAAATCATTTCCTGCCGCTTCACGGTCTGTCTTGGGCGGGACATAAAATAGAGGTTGGTCACATCGTCCCGCCCATGGCCGAGGAACCCGGCCACGGCCTTTTGGGCCGCATAGGGAGATGTTGGCTTCGTACCATT
>ENA-UPWS01001916-UPWS01001916.1-human-gut-metagenome-genome-assembly--contig:-NODE-1916-length-11094-cov-9.872016_pt1 | contig 11094 bp, 8 predicted proteins | sample MGYA00250054_ERZ773384 | MGnify/ENA primary metagenome ERZ773384 (study PRJEB29103, sample SAMN06111979) | human gut metagenome | biome: human gut; feature: ankylosing spondylitis patient; material... | reverse complement strand
TAATGCTTCATTTTTATACCTCGCAAAGATATGAGAGCTAAAAACGGACAGCAATATAGAATCGCGGAGACGCTTACCTTCACACTGTTCACACTTTTAAGAAAAGAAGCTCTAGTTCAAACAAAAACTCAGGTGTTTTCTTATGTGGAAGAACGTAAGAAGAATATGACCGGATACCGGATTGAAACAGCCGACATCGTATCAGTCGACTAAAGTCGGCTATATAGCCGACTCCAGTTGACTAAGCAGCCGACTTCAGTCAGCTAAGTGGCCGACTCCAGTTGTCGATTAATAAATCAACGTCAAAATCGCCATATAGAGCCGACATTATGTAGTATCCAGCCATATATTTATGTTCAGTATTGGCTTAGTTCATTTTCATACGGGATTCCTCTAACTCAAATACTGACTCACATTCTTGATTGATAAACCTCTCCCTATTTGATAAGGAATAATTTCCGCAAAACATTAGCCATATCCGTATTGTCTCTCCTGCCCGAATAAAGAACAGCCTGCTTGCCTATCGCATACAATGGCACGGGTGCTCCCGTATGCGTTTTAGTTGTCCATCCCAATGACGCCTTCTTATCCAACAAGGCAATAGCAGCCACCGCTAAAGGTTCATCTTTCGCGTAAAGGCTGACCACATCTTTCGACTTCTTCTTCAAGAAAGACTCTTCGTAGCAAACCAATAATTCAAGTTCTTCACGCGGAGTAATCTTAATTTGTTCCCAAAAGCCCAGGTTCTTTTTCAGAAACGCTTTCATGTCTTCCCACGAAGGAATCATCTTTCCGCTTTTCATTTCACGCATAGCAGCAGTCAAGGCTTCTTGTGAACACTTCTGATATTGAAGCAAGTCGATATTCAGGTTCATATCGGAGTTGCCCAGTCCAAGACCGCCCGTTTCGTGGTCGGCAGTCACTAATATCAATGTCTCGTTCGGATGCTTTTTGTAGAAATCATAAGCCAAGCGGATACATTGGTCGAAGTCAATGGTTTCTTTCACAACAGCGCCACCGTCGTGGGCATGGGCCGCCCAATCTATTTTTCCGCCTTCTACCATCATAAAGAAACCCTTCTTCGCGGTTTCCTGAAAATTAGCAAGGCAGGCTTTTGTCAAGTCAGGCAAACTCAAGTCTTTGGCGGAACGGTCCATCGCATATTTCAGGCTTTTGCTCACTGTATCGGTTGGGAAGAGGAGAATTTTATCCTTTGCAGCAGCACGGTTATAAGCGTCCATTCCACGAAACATCGTATAGCCTTTCTGATTGAACAGGTCATAAAGGCAAGGCGCCGAAAGGTTACGCTTGCTGCGAGGTTCGAGCAATCCCGCCCCACCGAAGAAATCGAAACCGGAATTGGCGGCATCCACTCCTATTTCGTAATACATAGAACGGTCGGGTTGTGAAGCATAAAATCCACCGGGGGTAGCGTGGTCGATAGAAGCAGAAGTGATTATTCCTATTTTATAACCTTTATCTTTCAGTTGGCGTGCCAGGGATTTTAACCCGTGATTCTTTTCCGCATCCATTCCGATTACATAGTTCGTCGTTTTTTCTCCGGTAGCCAAAGCGGTAGCTGCGGCGGATGAACACGTAATCAAGTGAGAAGCCGAGCGCGTGCATACTTGAGTCATCACAGGGAAAGTGGGGAATAACAGTGAACATTCGCCCGTATCTGTTCCTACTTTCTCCGCATAAATTTGGGTTGCTTCCACATGGTTGAATCCCATGCCGTCACCGATAAACAAGAAGATATATTTGGGGACTTGCGCTCCGTTTACAACGACACTGCACAATAATAATAGCCCCAACAGGGAGCATCTTAAAAGTTTCTTCATTTCATTTTCCATTTTATTCGCAACTTCAAGTCGTGCGATAGCTGATAAACAATAAGGTTATTCATAAACATAAATGATGTTGGGCACTCCGCGTTCTCCGGCATGGTCGAAACGTTTATTATCACAAGGATAATTGACGACACCATTCTCCGGTGCCCCCGACAGCCATAATGTTGTGGAACCGCCACCGTCCAGGTTCAACGCATCCTTACCGCCTAATATCCGAAGCAAGTGTGCCAGTTCGGGGATATTCACCCCTTCGGCACGCCCCGGAAAACGTCCGTTCACCGTGACAAGCAGTATTTTTCCATCCTTCGTCATGCAAACAGCACTACGGGGATGCTTATTCTGGACAAAGTCCTTTCCACACAAGCTCCAGTCGCATACCCGACCGTCTTTTAATAATAACGGTCCGGATGCCAATATTGTACCCACCTTTCGCTTATATTTTTTTTCTATCTGTCTGTTCCAGGGAATCAGCTTCATCTTTCCTTTCCGTTCGTAAACGGCTCCCGTGACACGTAGTTTAAACTCGTTTATCGTTGTCGTATCAATCACTTGCCTGTCTGTTTTCAGGAAACAGACAGAATTCCCATGCTTCATATCAAAATAAGAACCATTGATTGCCGCAAGCGCATGATGTTCGGAAGCTATCCGGCTTGTCTTTTTCATACCGTCCGATATGGCAATACCCGCTTTCATCCCTTTGCCGGGGTCAATCTCTATCAGGTTGATAACTTGGGGGCACTGATAAAGCTGAGGTATAGACGCACTCTTGTGGATAATTCCCTTTTGAGCATGTATTATCTCCCATTGTGCAGAAACGATTGCCAAAGAATCTGATGCGGTCTGCCCTTTCAATGTTCCGACGGAACAGAGAGCTAAGACAAGGATAACGAAGTATTTTCTCATTGTAAACAGACAGATAAATGTGTTAAGTTAATAAATTAATTAAGTTATCTTATTCAGTAAGACTATTCCCTTGCAATATCCACGCAGCTTTCCGGGTTGCATATTGCGACCATGCCTTGATATCCGCAGGTATCTGTCCACTCAACTGATTATCATTCACTCTGAATATACCACTCGAACCACTCTTCTCGATTACCGTTCCATATCCGTAAGGGATACTTCCACTGAATCCGTTGGTATAAATCATAAACTCTTTCAGGCTCTTCCAAGTGGTCGGTTTATTGTTTCCGTCTAACGGAATAACCGGAAGCGGCCCGCTCAAATTATTACAATATGCCTTTATTGTCACCATACCGGGGATATTTATCAACATATCCAGATTACCAGTAAACGTGTTGTTAAATCCGGCCGGAGTGGAAGTTGGATGATTTGAGATGTTAAAGCTAGTCAATAATTCACATTCTCCCAAAGATTCCGGCAAGTTTCCGCTTGCAGCAGATTCTATTATCCATAAAGTGGTCAATTGGGACAGTTGTCCTATTTCCTCGGGAATACCTGCTAACTTCTGATGTTTGAACTTTATGCTTCTCAGTTCCGACAAGTTGCATAAGGGGATAATATCTCCTTCGATATTATTCGGGGACTGAATATCAATCTCAACCACCCTCTTATTCTCAAACTTCAATCCGAACCAGTTTGTCGGGTTAGTTTCCAGTGGAGCGTCAAAGTTCCATTTCTTCGTCCAGTTATCTCCGTTCGCACTTTCGTAGAACATTCTCAGGTAATCGATGTCTCCCAAAGGTTTCTTATCCTGCGTTATTGTCAGTACGTCGGTAATCCCATTCGAACCTTTCAGGTACAATGAGGCGGTACGTCCCTCGTCTATATCCGTATAAGGGTCAATCGCCAATTTCAGTTCCGATTCATTGATGACGCCCGGAGTAATTGCCGCCCCGTCGGTAACGTGTATCCAGTCGCATCCTTCGGATAGTTCGTATGTGTAAGTAACCATTGTCGAAAAAGGTATCACCTCTTCCGCACTGCCTTCCGCACCTACTTTCACCGCACGTTTTTTTAAAGCGATGCCCACTCCTTCCTGTACCACTTTCAGCTTTGTTTCGGCACCTTCGATAATCCAGCCTGCAATTTCCGCTTCGCGGGGAGCTACATTCGCATTCTTGGATACCGATATTCTGAAACTTCCCGTACCCATCCCGTTCGATGAAAGCAAGTCAATCCAAGTGGCGGAAGTCTTCACACGCCAAGGCAGATTGGATTCGATATCCACCGTATATTCCTTTTCTTCCAACGGAAGATTCAGCGTTCCGTCCGCAAACTTCAAATCCGGTTCGGGCATTGTGCGTCCCGTATCATCCGTAAAGTCCTGACAGCTTGCCATACCCAGCAGCAAGGACAGACAACAGATGATTCCCCATAGACCTTGCCAGCAACTATACATTCTATTATTTCGTATCATAATGATTCAACTATTAAGATTCAAACTATTAATTATCGGTCACCACCAACAGTCCGTTGGCAACTGCTCTTTCGACACCGCCATTATCATAAGGCCAATTGCGGATAGCAAAACGGTTCTCTTCAAATCCCGCCTTCGAGCGGATAATGAACGTAGACGAACCACCGCCATCCAGATTGATAGCATCCTTCGCTCCCAACGCTTTCATGACAGCTCCCATTTCAGCATACCTCATGCCATTGGAGTACCAAAAGTTACGTCCGTCGGCAACCAAAATATAAACGACATTATTGTCCGTCACGCCGATAGCCGTCCGGGGTTCCAGTGCTGTCGATGTCTGAGGAAGCACATTCCCGTTCGTCATCAAACGCACGCGACCGCCCACCGCTTCCTGAATCTCATCCTTATAAGTATCATATTCGTCATACGAGCCAATCACCGCCTTCTTACCCTTCGTGACGGCAAAGAAAGTACATACATTATCGGTCATCGTATTCTTCAAGCATACCCCGTTCCGGTAGTAAATGCCTTGCGGTGTTCCGTCCGTAGCAAAGAAATCACCATTCACGGCAGCCAGAACACGGCTGCCCTGTTTGTCGTGTGCCAATGCCTGCAACGTCATTTGTTGTTTCGTCTTGAGCTTGCCTTCGTCTTTGGGAGACGAAGCCTTCATCGTCAGATGCGTGTCTTTCAAATCGACTTCCAGGACAAACATCTTTACCGCCATACCTGTGGCAGAAAGGATTTCCATCTCCAAAGCCTTTACACCCGGAGCCAACGTGTAAGTAGTGTCCGAGAAATATTGTCCGACGTATCCGTCACTTCCGACAATTATCTTCTGTCCCAACTCCGTTTTCGCGCCCTCGGTGGAATAGACGGTCAGGTCTTCATCATTATTGCATCCCGTCCATAGCAGACACCCTAAAAGAAGAAGAGCGGAATCATATATCAGTTTTTTCATCATTTTGTCTCTTTAATAAGTATAAATACAATCATTATCAATATCCGGGATTCGGCTCCAGGTTCGGATTCGAAATCATTTCCTTGCCCGGTATAGGCAATACCAACTGGTAATCTTTCAGTCCAAGCATTGTCTTTGCCTTATTCGTACGTATGAGGTCATAATATCTGAAACCTTCGGCGAGCAGTTCCTTCCGGCGTTCGTCCAGGATATATTCTATAAATTCGTCTTCATCCTTCGGATTTACGGCATCCAGCCCGCGTTCTTTCCGCAAGTCGTTCAGCCGTCCCAGACCTTTGGAGAGTCCTTGCGCTTCCGCACTTATCAGGTACATTTCAGCCAGACGGCTCATCACTACCGGGTCGGTACCGGTTTGTCCGCTCGGATATTTATTGATACAAGGTTCGGCACCTACATTGATAATGGAAACTTCTTTCCGTTTATCCTTGTCGTCATACATATTCATCACGTCGTTCGTGGGACGATACACATAGCTGCCGTGATTGGGATGAGCATATGTATAGAATAAGGTGGAAATGGTGATATTCGATTCTTCCGCCAGACATTGGAAGGAAAAGATAACTTCCGTGTTGGTCTTTCCACGGAATATCTTGTCGAAGCTATCCAGTTTGTATTTTCCATCCTTTATCAGACCTTCCGCCAGTGCAGCCGCTTCCGTCTTTTTGCCACGTTCGAGCATCACACGGGCTTTCAGTGCAAGGGCGGCATCGCGGGATACATAGTAACAACTGGAAGAAGTCCCCAAGAAAGCAAGGGCTGTTTCGAGTTCTTCCTCAATAAATGCCCACACTGCTTCTTCCGAATCACGGAAAGGCTTGTCCATCGTATTCACTCTTTGGATAGGCACACCACCCCAGCGTGTCACCAGTGAATGATAGATATATGCCCTGAAATAATGCGCTTCTCCGATAATCAGATTCCGCAGGTCGGATTCGGGAAGGTCTTCTACAATGGAGATAACATTATTTACTTGATATAAAGCATTGTAATAGCCGTTCCAACTGTTGGCTACGATCGAATTCAGTGAGGAAAGTACAGAGTTTATCAAGTCCCTTGCATTCCCTGTACTTTGAGTCAAGTCTCCGCCCAATATATCGAATGTAATATATGACTCACGCGCCGGAGAGTTCTGTACCTTATTGTACATTCCCATGCGTAAAGCCGATAAGTCTTTGGGCGTCACACTTCCCGGCGATACGGCGGAGTGGGATTCGATATCAAGCATGCCACTGCATGAAGCCAGCAACAGGCATCCCAGAAATATAGTAATAATCTTTTTCATCATTGTGAGCGTTTATGATTAGAAACTAAGGTTTATTCCGAAATTGACCGAACGGGAAGGCGGCACTCCATACAAATCGACGCCAAAGTACTGCGGGTCCATGTTCTTACTCACTTCAGGGTCCCAGCCGGAGTATTTGGAGAACAGCAACAGGTTGTCCCCTTGCACATAGAGACGCAGACCTTTCAAACAAATCTTTTGTAACATTACTTGCGGGAATGTATAACTGAATGTAAGAGAACGCAAGCGAATGAAAGAGCCGTCTTCAAGGAAACGGGTGGAGTTCTTGCTGTTATGCCCACACAGCGTATTGACCGCACGCGGATATTTATCAGAACTTCCCGGAGCCGTCCAACGATTCTTGGCGACATCTTCCGTAATGGCCATGCGGTATCCGGGACGGGTAGCGGTCACCGCCCATTCGGCATACACATCATTTCCGTACATATACGTAAAGAACACATCCAGTTGGAAACCTTTGTATTTGAAAGTATTGTTCCATCCACCGAAGAAATCGGGATTGGAAGAACCGGTCAGTACACGGTCGTTATCATTGATAATGCCATTATTATCCGCGTCATGATATTTCACGTCACCGGCACGTACACCCAGGTCGTACAATGGTTGCGGCACTTCACCGTCATATTGGTAGAGCCCGTCCATCTGGAACAGGTAGAAAGCTCCCAGTTCCTCACCTACTTTCAAGGCGCGGTTAGAACCTATCGGAAGCAAGTCGTCTCCCAGCAGTTTAGTCAATTTGTTTTTGTTGTGGGAGATGTTGAAAGAGGAAGTCCAGTTGACTTTCCCTATATTCAAATGGCCGTTGATGGAGAATTCCACACCGTAGTTCCGCATGGAACCGATGTTGCTGGTGATACTGGTGAAACCACTTGTTCCATGCAAGGGCATTGAATAAAGCAGGTTGTTCGTATTCTTCAGATAAATATCGGCTATCATATTCAGTTTGCCGTTCCAAAAGCCCAGGTCGAAGCCGAAGTCATACTGGTCGGCAGTTTCCCATGTCAGTTTGTTGTTTCCCATGCTGGTGACAGCCATACCGCTATTATTGCCGTAGTTAATGCCGCCGGACATTAACGGTTGCCAGGCATAATTGCCGATTCCATCCTGATTTCCGGTCTTACCATAACTCAGGCGGAACTTCAAGTCTGTCTGAGGGAATTTCCAGAAAGATTCTTTCGAAACATTCCAACCTAAAGAGACAGAGGGGAAATATCCGTAGCGGTCGGAAGGGGCAAAACGGGATGAACCGTCCGAACGCATAGTCACATTCAGAATGTAACGGTCTAAATAAGACAGGTTGATACGTCCGAAGTAGGACTCCATGGCAAACTCGGAGATGCCGCCCGAAGCATTATAAATTTCGGAAGCCGTGCCGACCGTATCGAATACCGGAGACGGAAAACCGCGTCCGTCGATAGAAGATGTACGGGTGGACATCTTCTGGAAAGAATGTCCTAGCATCAAACCCGCTTCAAAATCACCGAACTTATCATTATAGTTGAATACATTCTCTATCAATAAGTTCTTCACCAGGCGGTTGTACTCCACAATACGTCCGCCGCCTGCTCCATAAGGATGATTCTCATTGTAGTACACATAGTCATACGTATATCCGATGTCGGTGCTGACAGAGTTTTTCAGACTGAACTTCTTGTATTTTAAGTCTGCATTGAACGTTCCTAAATAACGGTAGGTATCAATATAGGATACTTCTTCATTCAGAATCTGAAGTGGATTATGACGTGCCAACTCGTCGGTTCCACCTAAATAATAGTCACCGTTCGGTTTGTACGGACGGTCGAAAGGACGTTGTTCAACGGCACGGGCTACGATGGTAGAACCGATATTGGCTCCCGGAACACGGTTGTTTTTCAGATAATTACCGCTGACATTGGCGCCGACTTCCAACCAGGAAGTCATTTCGTGGCTAATCTTGGCTTTCAGATTGATTTTGGTTATGTCATTGGTCTTGATTATACCTTCCTGATAATTGTAGTTGGCTCCCACATAGAATTTTGTTTTCTTGCTTCCGCCGGAGAAGGAGAGGTCTACATTGTAAGAATGTCCCACTTGAGTAATCAAATCCAGCCAATCCGTATCGGGTAATCCCTGGAATGGGTTGGAGATAGGCACTACATACCCTGCAGAACCTACGGTATAGCCATTCTGACGGTTATAACGTTCGACTCCGTCGTTATAAGTTTCCACATACAAGTCAGAATCCGCATATTTAATGCGTCCTTTATTGGCGAATTTGGAGATTCCCGTACTGACATTCAAACGAATATCCGAACGGCCTTCCTTACCGGATTTGGTTGTAATCACCACCACGCCATTCGTTGCCCGCGAACCGTAGATAGCTGCCGAAGCGGCATCTTTCAATACTTCAATAGATTCGATGTCCGTCAGATTCAATACTGCCATCGAGCTCAAATCTTCCCCCATATTGAATAAGGAAGCGTTACTGTTAAGGATGGGAATTCCGTCCACCACGTACAGAGGTTCGTTACTGGCACTCAAAGAAGCCGCACCGCGGATACTCATTCGTTCGGAACTTCCCAAATTGCCGGAGCCGGTCGATACCGTAACACCCGCCACTCGTCCTTGTAGTAATTCGCTCGGAGTCAACACCGGACGCATATTCGATTCGCTGGGCTTAAAAGAACTGATTGCATTAGTCACCAACGCCTTACGTTGTGTGCCGTATCCTACAACCACCACTTCATTAAGTGCTTTTGAATCTTCGCCCAAGGTCACATTGATAGTCTGCTGTGCTTTCACCGGATATTCCATACTCTTATATCCGAGGAATGAAAAGACCAAGGTTGCATTATCGGGAACTTCAAGGCTATACTTGCCATTTATATCAGTGATTGTACCGATGGTAGTGCCCTTAACCGACACATTGCATCCTACGATGGCTTCGCCCGAATATTCCTTCACCAGACCGGTTATTCTTTTCTTGTGTTGCACAGGACTTAGCGCTTCAGCTTGTTTTTTCGTAAGGATGATGTGTTTCCCTTCCATTGTATAGGAGAACTCCGTACCCTTCAGTGCATCCAGCAGCAGACTTGCCACTGTCCCATTCTGAGTGAAAATAGATACTTTCCGTTTCAGACTAACCTCACGTTCATTGTAAATAAACAAATAGTCTGTTTGCTTTTCAATCTGCCTGATGATTTCAGCCAATGTTGCGGTTCCTTTATTCATCGAAACTTTCTGATTTTGCGAATAGCCGTTCAGGGCATATGTCTCAAGAATAATGAATAACAGGAAAAAGACAGTTAACCTCATAATTCTTAAAATTTGAGTACAGTGTGTTTTTCTATGGACAATACGCCCACACCAAAGATTATTTTTCATATCTTTGCCTAGAGTTATTAAGTTAATACATAAAGATTTGTAACAGATGTCGAGTCTTTTTTATTGACTTCTCACATATCGGTAAGTGTTGCAGCATTTACCGATATTTCTGTTTTGAAAGGGCTGGTTCTCTTGCTCTCATTCCGGGTGTTTCTTTTTTAGATTAAATACTAGGGTTGATTTAATAGATAATTATCTGATTTTTCTCATCGTCCTGTATATAGTTGAATTTGACGTACTTCTGCAATACCTTCATCACGTGCTCGATTCCTTCTTTCTGACGGAACTTACCGGTACACGGGCGGGAAGCGATTTCCTCGTTCTTATTAATAATCTTCACTTCATAATATTGCTCCAATTTCCTGAAGACAGTTTCCAGCGGTTCATCCTTGAAAGAATAGATACCCATTCTCCACAAGAAATCATTGTCCGATGAGAAAGTCTCCTTATAGAGTTTGCCATCTTTAACTTCTACCTTTTCATGAGGTTTCAAGGTCATTTCATGTTGTGTATCGGGCTGATACACGGTAACTTTACCTTCAATCAAAGATGTCTCGAATAAACCGGAGTTTGGGTAGGCAGAGACATTGAAGGTGGTTCCCAATACTCTGATATCGTATTTCTCCGTTTCTACAATGAAAGGATGCTTCTCGTTATGTGCCACTTCGAAATATCCCTCTCCTTCCAGAATCACTTTCCTCTCTTTGGAATGAAATCCGGTTGCCGGATATTTCAAGGTAGAGTTGGAGTTCAGCCAAACAATTGTTCCGTCAGCCAAGACCAGACTAGCCCTTTGTCCTGCCGGGACGGTCATAATTTGCATTTCGGCAGAATGTTCTATCCGGTATTCCTGATATTCCTTATGGATAATAAAAGCAACCATGGCAACGACCGCCGCTATCTTTATAGACGCCCAAAGGTAACGCATCACAGGTTTCTTGTTCTCTGTTTTTTCTGCCTGTAAGTTTCCATTCCATATAGTGGCATTGTAAACACGGTGCAACTGCATCAACTGTTCCCGATTTTCTTCGCTCTCCTTCATCCAGCGTATCACTTCCTTTTTTTCTTCGGGAAGTGCGTCACCTACAATATATTTATTCAATAGTTTCGCGTCCATACCTTTTCTTAGGTTTATATATAAACTCTTTGTGGGCTTACATATATAAGACACGCCACTTGCAAAGTTCACTAGTGGAAAAAATAAAAAAAGTGCGTT
>ENA-UPWS01001915-UPWS01001915.1-human-gut-metagenome-genome-assembly--contig:-NODE-1915-length-11094-cov-151.251248_pt1 | contig 11094 bp, 12 predicted proteins | sample MGYA00250054_ERZ773384 | MGnify/ENA primary metagenome ERZ773384 (study PRJEB29103, sample SAMN06111979) | human gut metagenome | biome: human gut; feature: ankylosing spondylitis patient; material... | reverse complement strand
ATTAACTACATAGAATTATATCGTGTATATGATTATGAAGAAAAGCAAAGTTTTATCCAGTCTTTAATAAACAACACCAATATCTACATTTATTCTGGCGATAAATCAACACCAGAACTACTGATGAATGGTCTTAAAGCTAATAGTGATATAATTCAAACCATCAGAAATAGAGTAGAAGAACAAAAAAAGAAAAAAGGAATATATGAATTTACAAACAGATAATGATATGAAAAGAGTGCTTTTATTTTTTTCCCTAATGTTACTGTTAGGCAACATAAAAGGACTAGCACAATCTATTGTCATTGACCCGGTAATGATTGGAACATTGGTTTATTCCCATCAGGAGCAACAAGGTGTATTGAAAGACATACAAAGTGAGGAAACAAAAATCCGCAACTTTCAAATTTTAATCCAACAAAAAATGAATCAAATTCAATCCTTACAGGAGAAGACATACAACTATCTTTCTACAGTTAATGCAGTTGTGAAAAATGGAAAAGATATTATTTATGCTTCAACCTTAGCTAGAGACATAGCTAAATACCAATCCGAAGCAGCTAAATATGCAGTTGGAGACCCTAAATTATTAACCATAATTGCAAAAACAGAGTATGAGCTTATCAGTCGAAGTGTAGATTTAATGATATACATAAACAATATAGCATTGCAAGGCGGTGAAAAAAATCTTATGGATAATAAGCAAAGGATAGATTTATGTATTCATGTGGTCAATGAACTTAGACGAATGCGAGGACTTGCATACGCTGTATGCCGACAAATGAAATCCGCTAAAAGGGCTGGAGTACTAAAAACACTTGTACCCGGACAATTTAAATATGTAAATAGTGGGAAACAAAAAGTAGATAATATTTTAAACGGTATTAAATGGATTAGTAAAGGAGGATATTAAATGGATAATGATACAATCAAAGATTTAGGCTTATGCCCTATTTGCCAGAAAGGACACATAATGAAAGGCAGTTTAGGATATTCCTGTAATTACTTCAAAAACATGAATGACAAATGTACATTTAATATTTATCATTCATATTGGGGAAAAGAGATTACAGAAGAAATAGCCAGGCAATTAATAACAACAGGGAAAACAGATATATTTCATGACTTCCATAATAAAAAAGGAGTTCCTTTTTCTGCATATCTGACTATCGAAAATGGAATCGTTATTCCTTCTTTCGTAAATGAAGTATTAGAAACTCCGTGTCCTGTGTGTGGTAGAGAAATTGAAATTTTACTAAATGGATATGCTTGTAAAGGGTATTCACAAAAGGACAAGGACAACAACAGAGTTTGTAACCTCTATATACCCAAAACTATTGCACAAAGAGAAATACCATTGGAAGCAGCAGAAATACTTGCCAGAGGAAAAAAAACACCGTTTATGACTGGATTTAAATCAAGAGAAGGAAATGATTTTTCTTCACGGCTGGTTCTAACAGAGAACTTAGATATTTCTTTTGACAATACATTGTGTAAGTGTCCTAAGTGTGGAGGAAACTTATATATAAACAAAAAAGCCTATAATTGTTCCAACTATAGAAATGAAGCCATAAAATGTGATTTTGTCATTTGGCGTGAAATGTCAGGACGTTCTATAACTCCCGAAGAAGCAATAGAACTTTGCGAGAAAAAAGAAACACCTGTGTTAACTGGATTTCATGATAAAAACGGGCAACCGATGGAAAGAAAGCTTGTACTGAACGATGATTTTAAAATAAAACTAATATGAAAATAGAATTTATAATTTATAGCCATTTTTTTAAAGAGAGAGGAATGAAGGTAAAGGGTGATTGGAATTTTCCGCATCTTCCAAGGATAGGCGAAGAAATTTCACCTCACATTATAATGTTTCAGAATGAATTTACCTATCAAAATTTATTAGAATATCTAACAGATGAAGCTAAAAGTGATTTTAATAAATTCAATGATGGTGAAGATGATTTAGAAGGGAATTTTAAAGCATGGGTATATGATGTTATCTGTGAGGTCAATATAGTTGAATCAATACATTATAGACCAGATACAGAAGACTATACCCAAATTATTCCTGAAATTTGTTTAAGTGATTTAAGTAATTAAATATTATTGATATGCAAATGAATAAGACTGATTTAATCAAAATGGTTGCTGAAAAGGCAAATAAACCAACAAAAGAAGTAGCAGAAATAATTGATAGTTTTTTCAAAGAATTATCTCAAAATCTAAGAGAAAAAGATGTTTCTATAAAAGATTTTGGTACTTTCAAAAAGATTATTCAGCCAGCTCGGATAGCTAGAAATCCGGCAACTGGAGAACCTGTAGAAGTTCCAGAAAAGGAAGTTGTTAAATTTAAGCCGTCCAAAAATATACTAAACATGAAATGGCTATGATAGAAATAAACATCCATATTCCTATAGATGGTGTGAACAATATTTCTATACCAATCCAATTACCTGTAGTTCCAAGGGTTGGAGAAAAGATTTATCTATCTGACAAACAAATAAATAATTTGATAAGTCTATTAGAAGAAGAATATTACCACAATCCACAAACAGAAGAATAGAAAGAATCAATAAGACGGTTCACCAATATTGAGGAAGTAGCATATAATGCTGCAAATGGAACGATACACATTGAATTATCAACTATTTAAAAGAAACAATATGAAAAAGTATTTATCATTAGTAATGATTGGTTTAAGCCTTATGTTGTCTGGATGCAATAAAGACGATAACAACGACCCTGATACTCCACCTACAGGAGATACAGGAAAAGTACGTTATGAAGCTACCGTAAGCGACCCAGAAAATTTCAAACTTCTAATACATTATACAGTAGGAGTAGATATTTCTTCCGAAGCTCCCGAAGAAGCTGCCAAAGAAACTATTGTAGAAAGTCCATTCACATTTGAGCAAGAAGCCAAACAAGGAACATATTTATGGCTATCTGCCTACCCTATACCTAAAGATGAAGAAAACCTTGAAAATTTACAGCTACCTAAGACAGTCGAAGTAAAAATTTTTATTGATGATAAGCTGCATAAGTCTAACAGTGGTGAAAATTATGCAATGGTTCAACATATATTCGGACAGGAAAATTACCAGTAGAATTGATACCTTTTCTGCCTGCACTGGAGAGAAACCGGGAAGGTATTTGATACCGTACTTTTCCGGGTTCTGCCCGGCATGGACGATAAGAGAACATTATTATGATACCAAAAAATAAAAACCAATACCACTCTCACTGCATAAAAGAGTGGTATTTTCATTTGAATTAATAAAATGAAAGACCAAAAAAGATTATTACACAAGTGCCTATTAGAAGACATTCCAGCTTTTGTAATATGCGGAACAGATATTTGTTCCGTCCAAGCAATGGAAGCATATTACCAGATAGCAGTAGAAAAAGGTTGCAATAGCAATTTTTTAGAAGACTTGAAATTAGCTATAGAAGATTTCAAGGCTTTTCAATGTGAGGAACCTGAAAAAGTTAAAATACCCGATTAAATCATGGAAGAAAGCAAAGAATTACAAAAACTATATGGATTCATGCAAGCATTCATTTATATAACTGTTTGCATAGAGATTCTACTATTTGTTCATTTTCCCTTTAGTGAACAAATTATGCCCTTATTATCAAAAATGGCAAAAATTCCTATCTATTCTAATATTCTTTATAGTAAACTATTTACATTCTTTATTATAATGGTTACTTGCATTGGAACACGTTCAAAAAAGGATTTAGAATTAGACCCGACTAAACAAATCATTTTTCCTTTAATCTTTGGATTCATAATGTTCTTTGGAAGTATATGCTTTCTTTTCTTTAAAGAAAAAGGAGAAACTAGTTTAGAATGGTATAATATAGCTTACATTATACTATCAATAATTGGAGCGACATTAATAAATTCAGCTCTAGATAACATTTCCAAACGTATTAAATCAAACTTTATGAAAGATAGATTTAATATAGAGAATGAAAGCTTTGAACAATCTAAAGACAAGGTAGAAACAGAATTCTCTGTCAATATTCCGATGAAGTTTTTCTACAATAGAAAGTGGCATAATGGGTGGCTGAATATATGTAACTGTTTTCGTGGAACTTTCGTAATAGGAACGCCTGGAAGTGGTAAATCTTTTTCTGTTATAAATTCTTTTATAAGACAACATTCAGCTAAAGGATTTGCAGAAGTTGTTTACGACTTCAAATTTCCTGAACTTGCCAAAATTGCATATTATAATTATCAAAAGAACAAGCAATTAGGAAAAATACCAAGTAATTTCAAGTTCAATGTCATTAATTTTTCTGATATTGAATATAGTAGAAGAATAAACCCATTGAAACGAGAATATATAGAAATCCTAGCAGATGCAACAGAAACGGCAGAAGCATTATATGAGAGTTTACAAAAAGGCGACAAAGGAAGTGGAGGTAATAGCGATTTTTTTAAAACATCAGCAGTAAACTTGTTAGCAGCTTCTATTTATTTTTGGTCTAGATACGAGAATGGCAAATATTCAGATTTACCGCATGTACTGGCTTTCCTTAATCAAGAATATGACGTACTTTTTAAAGTCCTCTTTTCCGAACCTGAATTAAAATCACTAGTTTCCCCATTTGAAGCTGCATATAAATCAGGAGCAGTGGACCAATTAGAAGGACAGATGGCAAGTCTAAAAGTACAGTTATCAAGACTGGCTACTAAAGAATCTTTTTGGGTATTTAGTGGCAATGATTTCAATTTAAAAGTATCAGATAAAAAAGACCCTAGTTATCTTATCATTGCAAATAACCCTAAAACACAAAGCATGAATAGTGCTTTAAATGCACTTATCATTAACCGATTAACTAGACTTGTCAATACAAAAGGTAACTACCCTACTTCAATCATAGTAGATGAATGTCCCACATTATATTTTTATCAACTTGCAACACTACTTTCTACTGCACGTAGCAATAAGGTTTCAATTTGTTTGGGATTACAGGAACTACCGCAATTAGAAGAACAATACGGCAAAGCTACCGCAAAAACTATAACTTCTATTATAGGTAACACTTTATCCGGGCAAGCTAAAGCTCCTGAAACTTTAGATTGGCTACAAAAACTATTTGGAAAAGTTAAGCAAGTAAAAGAAGGTGTTACTATCAGAAGAAACGAAACAACAATTAATATGAATGAACAAATGGATTTTGTTATCCCGGCATCCAAAATATCTTCATTACAAGCTGGTACATTAGTAGGGCAAGTTGCATTAGATTTTGGACAAGAAGATAATTTTCCAACAGCGATGTACCATTGCAAAACCAATTTAGATTTAAAAAAAATTAAGAAAGAAGAAGAAGCCTACAAAGAACTGCCAAAAGTATATAACTTTGGGACAGCAGATAATAGAGAGAAATTACTGCAAAAAAACTTTAAGAGAATATACGACGAAGTAGAAACAGTAATAGAACAATATGTATAACATTACATTACCAATTTTAGGCACAAGGTTAAAGCAAATCCGAGAGCATATAGGATATTCCCAAGCTCAATTAGCAGAACAGCTGAACTGTAAACAAAATGCGATTTCAAATCTTGAACTAGGAAAAGGGGGCAGCCTAAAACTTTTATTTCAAGTGCTGAATTTTTATTCTAACTATGTTTTTATAGATTTAATATTTAGTGAAAAGTTTTATCTGATTTCTAATACAGAAGAAGATGAAGCGCAAAAAGCCAATTATAATTCTGTTATAATAGAAATTATAAGACAATCAGAAAAAAACTATGAGGATGCTATGTCAAACGCTAAAAAAGAGCTAGAAGCTAATCTTCAAAAAGCCATCAATTTATTACAGCCCTAATAAAATAAAAGAGAGTACAAAATACTCTCTTTTATTTTCCAATATTACTTTAAAGAATTTGTGATACCTATTCTTTTGGAGTTCTGGCACTGATGGGCGTATATAGCATGATGAAATGATACCGAATTATCGTCCCTGGTACACCCTGAAGAACTCCTTTTTGATACCAAATACAAAAAGCTGCTGGAAGCCGGACACAAAGAATTGATACCATAAAACTATAGGGAAAAAGAAGAAGGACAAAATGCCATATTATATATAAATAATATGAATATGTGATTAATATCCTTCACTCCCCGAAACCCAGAAAGAGCAACACGAGAATCTTCTTTTCCCTATGTCCATTTCATAAAAATGATACCAGTATAATAACAAATACTTATAATATGAAAAGAGAGCATCCAAATACATACCTTTTAACAATACAATCGAAATCAATCTATCCTATCTAATTCTATTATAGCTACTTTCTCTTTATCTGGACTTGCTTCATTTTGTATAAGAGTTATATGTTTTTGGGTATAGCTTTTAATAACCCAAGGAGCACCACCTAAATATAAAGCATTGCTATTAAATATGATATATTTTCCTTCTATTTTGTAAGTAATATCAATTTCATCGTAACTTTCCCAATTTACTTTCCCCGATTGAGTATCTATAAATTGCATACCTACTCCCATATTGGGAACTACCCAAGCATCACAACGACCTGTACCACGCCATGAGGTTTGATATAGTTTTTGGGGAGTAAGTTCTCCTATTTGTACCTCTGGATTTTTATCATCACAACTTGTAAAACTTATGTTTACTAAAAATAATGCCAAAAGCATTAATAAGCAAGATTGTTTAAAATAATGTACCATGTATTAAAATAGATTATATTAATATAAATACCAGACTTCAAAATTACAATCCTATAATTGTGTATAGATTTGCTAATGTTGCTATTGAAATCTGTTTTTCTACTAAATTAGAAGCCCATGAACTAAGACCATATACTTCCAGCAAACTCTCATCTCTTTCATCTGCAAAAAATGAAAAACAGAGTTTGGTAGTTGGGTCGTATAAATATTCCATATTAGTTGCCTCATGATAGTACTTACAGAAACCTTTTTCATTGAAGTTCTCCAAAACCATACATAGCGGAGAACGCATTTGAGGATTAATACGCTTTCTAGTATTATAACTTATCTGAATATCAGAGCTGAAATACCTTGATATTTCTGCCGATATAATTTGGGCTTTTTTGATAAAAACATTATCATCTTCATTTTGCCTTAATTCCGCATCCGTAGCATTACTTTTACTCAATACTATTTGGTCACCCTGTCTTGTTGTTAACACAGCAGCTACATCATATAAACTTTCTCCCGAAGCAGATGTCTTTGTCAATACTCTTGCAATCGTAATAGACGGAGTATAAAGTCTTGTAACAGGAAGAAGAATTTCCTTAGAAGTATCATCAAAACGTCTTTGAAAGTTTCTTTCCAGTACAAAATCCGACATTGGATATAATCCTTCTTCTATTAAATCAATCACTGTATGATTTTTTGAATCATTTAATGATTTTCTCCAAGATTGCAAGTTTATATTTATGTCTTTAAGTGCCATTGTAGTATTCACTACACCTGTTTCATCTTGAATACCACCCAATGTTTTTACACGTATAAATATATCTTGTCTTTTGTAAACTGTAGAATCAAAAGTACCATCCTTTCCATTAAATCCGAACGACCCATTAAGTGAATCACCTTTATATACAAGTGAAGCATTAATATTTTTCTCTAAGGATTTAGTTTTCTGTTCAACATTCGTATTTGAATCCGCATTACCCATATATTGCGCAAAAGCTCTTCCACCTGTATAATAACCAACAACAACAAAATCTCCATATGAATCAATGATAGATGATATAGGAGAGGTATATAAATTATTAATAAAAGACCTTCTTAAAAACTGCCTTGCAAACACTTTATTAGAACCATTGGAACTTAACAAGGTAAATTTGCCATGAGCAAACAATATATTCATTTCCCCATAAGCTTGTTCTTTTGATTCATTAATAAAAGTTCTAAATGTTTCGGTTGTCGTTTTCTTTTTCCCTATAGAAAAAAATCCTAGATTTAAAGAAAATCCACTTTTCACAGTTTTACTTATTGATGAAAAATGCGTATAATTATTAAAATCATAATAAGCAAACGATGACTGGTCGTTCCAGTTAGGATAATTTTCATCAATATATGATTCATCATATTCTTTTAGAGATTCAATATCAAGTATGGAATGCGTAAAGTTATCAAAATCACTTGGTATATAATTCCCCTTAAGCAATTTATAACCATAACCTAGATATTTATCAGTTCCCCCAATCATCTCACCACTTCTTGTCAACTCTTCATCAAAAGAAGGTTGTCCTGTAATAACATCTGGAAGAGATGGATTACGTTCTTGAAGAATCACATCATCACATGAATAATCAGTTTCAACCACTGTATTTTGCTGTGCGCATAAGTTCAAATCCTCTGAACAAGCTATAAACAATGGAGCTATAACAGATAAAATTATTATATATAATATTGATTTCATAATCTTTTCTTATTGCAGATTATTATTAGATAAACTTTTCATATATTCTTCTAAAGGAATTGTTACTATTTCGTCTGGTTTTGCCTTTGATGTAGTATTTATTATTCCATACCAAGAACCTTTAAATTTAACTTCTCTATCATTAGCCTCATTTCCATTACGATAAGTCATAGTAATAGTATAGTCAGCCTTTACACTATATTTCTTTAAATAAGTCGTTACTTTAATTAAAGATGGCTCATCAACTTCTACCGGAATAGTCACCGATAATGTTTTAGGTATCTCATACGTTGTGGAAGTATAAGGAGCTCTAGGCAAAAATATTGTTGAATCAGGCATTTCCCCACTACTAAAATTGCCAGGGGCAATAAATTGCCCGGCTATTATTGCAGGACGTAAAAACATTTGTTCTTCATTTGCCATTGGAATTTTCAAAGCTCCTTTTTCTGTATAACAAGAAGTATCTTTTACATCTTTTTTTGCATAAATTGTAATATTTGATGGTCCAGCAACTGCTCCTGTCTGACCATTTGAATACACAACAACAGGGTCTAATTCCGTCACTACAGCTTTAGGTTCAAATGCTATTTCTTTTACTTTAAATTTATCCTGAAACTCTAATAGAAACTCTTGCTGTGGTTGCTTATTATATTTTGCATACCCTACCTGCCCATTACTCTTTACTTCTATAGAATAATTAAACACACTCCAAGGATTATTGGGGTCTGCCGTTCCTAAATATGTCTGATTTTCAATATTAAAATATCCTTTATATGTTGATGGTATAAGGTCCCAACTTCCAGAACTTATATCTTCCGAGTCCCAAACAAAAACAAGTTTATTGTTTGGGTCATTGTTATATTGACCACAAACCAATGGCTTATTATAAGACTTTGAATAAATCAAATATGGTATTCCACTACTAGGTGGCAAAATCTTTAAATAGAATTTTGAAGAACTATAAGCTGAAAGTATCAATTCTTTTCTCATTCCTTGAGTAGAAAGATAAGGCTGTCCAACCACTCCACCTCCTCTGACTTTCAACGCAAAAGGAAGCTCTCTAACAGCATACATATTTGATGAATAAAATTCATCTGTCTCAGGATAATAAGAATAAGATTTCGTTTCTGGCTTTTTTTTAAACTCATCTATATTAGAAAACAGACTCACAGAGTCAGCAACAGAGATAGCTCTTGACTGGATTGAACTTTCTGATGTTTCCGAAAAATCATATAAAAGTTCAGAACTTTTTTCACAAGAGACAAGACCAATAGTCATTGCTCCTACCAATAATTGACTTACGCCCCAAAAAGAATAGAATTTTTTTTTCATAAATATAGTTTTAAAATTATGTCCTTAGAAACAAATACACAATAGAGTTCACGTAGATTTACTTTCTGACGCACGCGAATACGCCACATATACAAAAGGACGAAGAGAAAACAAATCCATGATGCCAAAAACTTTTAGGTAAATATATAAATAGCTCTTACAGCATATTACGTTAAGAGCTATTTATCCCAAAAAGTCAGTTATATTTTACTTAATTTCCCGAAAGACTTAGCCAAAGACGAACTGTTCTTTTAGCCTTATTCTGTTCTCCTTCTAGAATCTTTGCATCACCTTTCTTATAGCTTATTTTTAATTGAGAATCAGTCTGTATAGCATCATATAGAGGAAGCAAAAAGAAATTATCTTCATCTAAAAGTTTTTCCATTATTAACGGAATAATATTTTTACCCATCGCTTGCATTTCTTTAAACTGTGGTAATGTTGTATAAGCGAGAGTACTTGAACTATATTTAGTTTGTGGATTTATTGAAATTTCTTCGTTCCATGAATTAAACAAATCGTTAAACTTAGTCTTTACCTCACAATTAATATTTGCAGCTTTATCAATGACAGCTTGTTTTTCTGCATCAGAAAGTTCAATATCTTCTTGTGCTATCTGTTTTGCAAGTTCCTTTATCTCCGACATATCAGTCTTTGTTCTACTCTCGATAAAAGAAACCAAAATTCTACCATACAAAGTGCCAGATAGCTCACTCCTTTTATGGGTAATACGCAAATAACGCCCAAGTTTTGACTCCCAAGTACCGCTACTATATACAACACTTCCATGAGTCATATCTATACTACTTGTTCCCCAACCATCAACAGTAGCATTGCTACCTTCTGTACTAGTCTGTTCATAATTACAAGACGAACCATATAAAGTTTTAGCATTTTTATACTGTTCTATAAAATCATTGTAAAAAGATTCTGGGTCAATCCATTTGTTAGTTATCCCCATAGAATAAGCAATACAATTATATGTACCTGTTGCTTCTCCTGTTACAGAAATATTATTTACATCTAAATTTGGGAAATCCTTTTTAAGATTATCCTTTTCCGCTTGTGTAGGAACCCTTCTCATAGAAGCAGCTCTAGTAGTAAGTTCGTTTGGATTGGCATTATCCTCCACAGAACCAATCTCTTCGTTTTGCTGACAAGCAATAAGACTAAAAGAGAAACCTAATAAAATTAAAATTTGTTTTCTCATAAAACGATATTTTTAAGTTAGTAATTATTCAGCAAATGCATTTGCATATCGCAAATATACAATACAAATTGTATATAATATAAGAATTATATTGTTTTTTCCACTGTTAATGCTTAAAAACA
>ENA-UPWS01001907-UPWS01001907.1-human-gut-metagenome-genome-assembly--contig:-NODE-1907-length-11134-cov-28.870941_pt1 | contig 11134 bp, 9 predicted proteins | sample MGYA00250054_ERZ773384 | MGnify/ENA primary metagenome ERZ773384 (study PRJEB29103, sample SAMN06111979) | human gut metagenome | biome: human gut; feature: ankylosing spondylitis patient; material... | reverse complement strand
TTTGACGGGATCGGCGTGTTCCCTCTGGCTGCTTCCCGGTGCGGTATCCGTCCGGTATGGGCCAGCGAGATTGAAAAAGCGCCCATCTCCATAACCAAAAGGCACTTTCCCGATATGGCGCATTTGGGAGATATTACGAAGGTGGACGGCGGGAAAATCCCGCCGGTCCATGTGATAACCTTCGGCTCTCCCTGTCAGAACCTTTCTCTGATCGGCAACCGCTCCGGCCTTGCCGGGGCAAAATCAAGCCTGTTCTATCAGGCGTTTCGTATCATACAGGAAATGAGGGATGCTACTGATAACCTATATCCAGCTATCGCTGTTTGGGAAAACGTCATGGGAGCGTTTTCTACAAATGACCGGATGGACTTTAGAGCCGTCCTATCCGCCTTCTCGGACACCGAAGTTCCAATGCCTCCTTCGGGAAGATGGGGAAACGCCGGAATGGTGCGAGGGGGAACGCCTGATGTGTGCTGGCGGCTCATGGACGCCCAGTATTGGGCAGGCTCCCGAAGGCTGGCACGAAGGCAGCGGATTTTCGTCGTGGCGGATTTTGGAGGCAGACGTGCCGCAGACATACTATTTAAGCCCCGTCCAATGCTCCCACTTCCTCCGCCTTGCGGAGAGGGCGGGCGGGCCGCCGCCGAAGGAGATCGAACAGCTTCTTTTGAAACAGGGCGGCAGATACCAGTCATCCACCCCTTTCAGTGCTTCCGTATGCGGGGAGCGGCAAAAAGGCAGGAAGAAACGGCCTTCCGAAACAGCTTCGGATTACCAACTGACCCTTTTCCCACTCTTTTAGCCAGTGATGTAACGCCCTTTGCCTTCTGGTATGAGGGCGACCCGAAGGGCGGCTGTATCCGTTTTCTGACGGAAACGGAAAGCGAACGGCTGATGGGGCTGCCAGAGGGCTGGACAAAGTACGGGGCGGACGGCGTGGAGATCCGGCCTCTGCAACGCTACAAGGCACTGGGAAACGCGATTGCCCTCCCTTGCGCCGATTACATTATGGCCGGGATTTATGAGGTGCTGGCTGACCGGGCCGGAAAGGAGGAATGAGCCCATGTTTGAAGCCTATATAACCAATACAGCCCTATACCCCTTAATGGGGATTGAGGTAGGGACAACGGTACATTTCCCCATGACGACACAGGAGTTGCAGGCCGCCCTTGCCAAAATCGGGATAGACGGGAAACGGTACAGCGAAGTGTTCTTTACCAGCTTTGACAGTGATGTGCTGGGGCTCTACGATTATCTCTACGAATGTGAGAACATCGACGAGCTGAACGAGCTGGGCCACGCCCTGCTGGAAGTACGGGATAAGGGCGGACTGGAAACCTTTGAAGCCGCTCTTGTCTTGGGAAACCACACAAGGAGCGTGAAGGATTTGATAAACCTGACGCAGAACCTTGACCTTTACCGCTTTTACCCGGATATTTCCGATGATGAAGGGCTGGGCCGTCTTTACGCCGACGAGCTTGGGACTATCGACATACCGGAGCACATTCAGAACTACTTCGATTATGAGGCATACGGGCGGGATGTGCGTATCAACGAGGGCGGCGTATTCGCTCCCGGTGGGTATGTGTCGGCAGTCCCGGAGGGCTTCAAGGAGTATTACCACGGGCCGCAGGACATTCCGCCGGAACACCGGATATTTGCCTATCCTGAAAAGGCCGAGCCTGTCCACTCCATTCTCGCTGCACTCAAACGGTTTCAAGAAGCCCCACCCGCTCCGAAAAAGGACAAGGCGGGGCCTTCCCATGAAGAACGGTAAGACTTCGGGCCAGCATGGCCCGAAGCATGAAGGAGGTGCATACCATCAACTATTACCCTATCAATGAAGGAGCCGCCCGCCGGGCAAAAGAAATGAACAGCTTTTCCGACTACAAGGAAGGGAGCGCAACGGCGGAATACCGGGCAATGGTGGACAAGGCCGCCGCCATAGCGGAAAAGCAGAAATCCCGGGTGGACCCCATGTACCATGAGAAGATCGACCATCTGTTAGACACCTACGCCCGCAAGCTGGCCGAAAACATGAACCAGGGCTTTGCCATTGACGCGAGGGTTCCCTCTGTGCTGATCGCCGGGCCTTCCAATTTCCCGGTGGGAAAGAAGGAAAAACAGAACCGGGCGCGGGACAGCAACATGGAGGAATGGCGGCATATTCAAGGGCTGCTGGATAAGATACGCAGCACCGGCATGGGCGGGATCAGCGCCGATGACCCAGCAGCGATTGAAAAGCTCCAGAAGAAGCTGGACGGGCTGGAACGCTCCCAGCTCATTATGAAGGAGGTCAACGCCTATTACCGCAAGCATGGCAAGCTGGACGGCTGTGCGCTGCTGTCGCCGGACCAGATTGAAAAGCTGAAAGCAAGCATGGCGTCAAGTTGGCGAAGCGACCCGAGGCCCTTTGAAAGTTACCAGCTAACCAACAACAATGCGGAGATCCGCCGGGTAAAGGCCCGTATCGAACAGCTTTCCAAACAGGCACAGCAGGAATTTTCCGGCTGGGAGTTCGATGGGGGTCGTGTGGAAATGAACCGGGAGGACAACCGCTTGCAGGTGTTCTTTGACGGAAAGCCTGACGCGGACACCCGGGCCGAGCTGAAAAGCAGCGGCTTTCGTTGGGCTCCCAGCGTGGGCGCATGGCAGAGGCAGCTCACGGACAACGCCATCCGGGCGGCTGACCGTCTGGAATGTATCAAGCCGTTGTCCGGCGAAAAGCCCTCCCAGCTTCAAAAGAAGCCCTCTATCTTGCAGACCATGCGGGAACAGGGCGAAAAAGTCCAGACGGAGCCGGAAAAGAAAGCTCCGTCCGGCAGAGATGCCGAGCGGTAAGCCTCGGGCCACATTGGCCCGAGGTTTTCTGTTCCCCGAGATTGTACGGGGGCCTCCCGGATAGCGGGAACCCCGACGGAAAGGAGGTTTTATGCAGGAAGAAGTAAACCAAAAAACGGTTGCCCTTTCGATCAGGACAACGAAGCTCACAGGAAAAGTGCTGGCTGCCGCTCTTGGCAAGGTGGTTCGGGCGCTGCAAAAGCACCACCAGAAGGCGCTGACCCCGCAGGGACGCCAGAGCGTGAAAAAGCTGATGAACCACTATGGCGGCAAAAGTGCCATGCCCTATGTGGGAGCTCCAAAGGATTTTGACCGGATCGCGAAGGAGTTCCATGTGGACTACGCTTTCCATAAAGTGAGCCCCGGTCATTACCTGCTGTTTTTCAAAGCCAATCAGGCGGACGCTATCACGGCGGCCTTCCAGAAGTACAGCGCAAAGGTGCTGAACAAAGAGCAGGACAAGGCTTCCATCCTCGGTCAGCTTCGGAAATTCACGGAGCAAATCAGGACGCAGGCAAAGGAAAAGCAGCGGACCAGAGAGGCGGTGAAGGACGGACGTTGAGTGACAAGATCAGAAAATATGTGCTCCCCAACCTGCCGTACCTTTTTGTGTTCTGGTTTTTCTCCAAAATCGGGACGGCCTACCGTATCGCCCCCGGCGCAGACTTCGGGACAAAGCTCATGGGGATGCTCGACACCTTCCCCAAAGCCTTTGAAACCTACTGGCCGGGGCTGGGAGGTATTGACCTGCTGGTGGGCCTTGCCGGTGCGGCTGGGATGTATCTGCTGATACAGTCCAAAATCAAGCAGGCAAAGAAATTCCGGCGGGATGCGGAGTACGGCACCGCCCGCTTTGGAACAAAGGAAGATATAAAGCCATTTGTTGACCCTAAATTTCAGAACAATGTCATTCTGACCGGGACGGAGTTCCTTACCATGAACACCCGTCCGAAGATACCCGCCAATGCCCGGAACCTAAACGCCTGTGTCATCGGATCGTCCGGCTCGGGAAAGACAAGGTTCTGGTTGACCCCGCAGCTCCTTCAAGCCCATTCCTCGTATGTGGTGGTAGACCCGAAGGGCGGCACTCTCGACCAGTGCGGGCGGTTTCTGCAACGGGAGAAATACAGGGTGCGGGTGTTCAACAGTATCGACTTTTCAAAATCCATGCACTACAATCCGCTGGCCTATATCAAGACGGAAAGCGATGTTTTGAAATTCGTTACTGCTCTGATCGCCAACACCAAAGGCGACGGCAAGGAGGGCGACGAGTTCTGGACTAAAGCTGAAACCCTCTTGTACTGCGCCCTTGTGGCCTACATCGTCTTTGAGGGGCCGGAGGAAGAACGCAACATGAATACGCTGGTGGAAATGATAAACAGCATGGAAGTCCGGGAGGATGACGAAACCTTCAAAAATGCGGTGGACTATATGTTTGACGGGTTGGAACGTCGCAGCCCCCAGCACTTCGCCGTGAGGCAGTATAAGAAATACAAGCTCGCCAGCGGAAAGACAGCCAAAAGCATTTTGATTTCCTGCGGTGCAAGACTGGCTCCCTTTGATATTCCCCAACTTCGGGAGATCATGTCTTATGACGAGCTGGATCTTGATAAGCTGGGGGATGAAAAATCAGCGCTGTTCTTTCTTATCAGCGACACGGACACCACCTACAACTTTTTGGTTGCCCTCGCTTTTTCGCAGATGTTCAACCTTCTGTGTGAACGGGCTGATAACACCTATGGCGGGCGTCTGCCCTACCATGTGCGGGTGCTGTGGGACGAGGCAGCCAACACCGGACAGGTGCCGGGGCTGGAAAAGATCGTGGCCGTCATCCGCTCCCGTGAGATCAGCCTGACGCTTTTTTATCAGGCAATGAGCCAGTGCAAGGCATTGTACAAAGACCATTCCGAAACCATCATGGGCAACATGGACAGTATCGTATTCCTCGGAGGCCGGGAGGCTTCCACCCTAAAGGATATTTCGGAAAACTGGCTGGGCAAGGCCACCATCTCTATGCAGACCGAGGGCCGAAGCCGTGGACAGTCTGAAAGTTACAGCCAGAATATGCAGCGGCTTGGCCGGGAGCTGATGACCACCAGCGAGATCACCACCATGCCCGGGGATAAATGTATCTTGCAGCTTCGGGGGCTCCCGCCCTTCCTGTCCCCGAAGTATGACTTGAAAAAGCACCCGAATTACAAGTACACAGCCGAATTTGATAAAAAGAAAAACGCCTTCCGCTTGGAAAGCCTGTTCCGCCACCGGCCATTGAGACTAAAGCCGGAGGACGAATACACGGTGTACGAAGTGGACGGCTCCGACACGGACGAAGAAGCTGACCTGTTGAATTTCGATGATCTGGACAGCGACGAGTTTGTGTAACTTCGGGCCATGATGACCCGAAGCGCCGCCGATGTGGGCGGCTTTTTTTGTACCCAAAACCATCAAACAAACAAAATGGAGGAACGTATATGGAATTTTTCAATCAGGCAATCGACATTCTCAAAATTCTGGTCATGGCTCTTGGCGCCGGTCTGGCGGTATGGGGCGTCATCAACCTTCTGGAAGGTTACGGGTCGGACAACCCTGCGGCAAAATCACAGGGCATTAAGCAGCTCATGGCTGGCGGCGGTGTCGTTCTGATCGGTCTTCAGCTTATCCCTCTGCTGTCCGGCCTGTTCAGCTAAGTGTCACCCGTTGTCCCTTTTCCAGAAAAGGAGCTGATGTATGGACTTTATCATCGACGCAATCGTTGAATGGCTGAAAGGTCTGCTCGTCGATGGTATCATGGGAAATCTGGATGGTCTTTTCGATAACGTCAATCAGAGCGTTGGCGAGATCGCCACACAGGTAGGCACGACCCCGGCGGACTGGAACGCCGGGGTCTTTTCCATGATACGACAGATCTCTGAAACTGCCATCCTGCCAATCGCCGGGGTCATCCTCACTTTTGTAATGACTTATGAGCTGATACAGATGCTCATAGAACGCAACAACCTCCATGAAGTTGACACATGGATGTTTTTTAAGTGGGTGTTCAAAACCTTTGTGGCTGTGATGATCCTGACGAACACCTTCAATATCGTGCTGGCGGTCTTTGATGTGAGCCAGCATGTGATACAGCAGTCAGCGGGCATTATCCAGAACGGGACAGAGATCACGCCGGATGTGCTGGACAGTTTGCGGACAGAGCTTGAGGCGATGGAGTTAGGTCCTCTGTTCGGACTCTGGCTACAATCCTTCCTAATCCAGCTTACCATGATTGCCTTAAACATCGTGATCTTCGTCATCGTATATGGCCGTATGATTGAAATTTATTTACTCACAAGTTTAGCGCCTATCCCGTTTGCCACAGTCCCCAACAGGGAAACCGGACACATGGGGCAGAACTATTTCCGCTCCCTCTTTGCGGTGGGCTTTCAAGGTCTATTGATCTTAGTCTGTGTCGCCATCTATGCGGTGCTGATCCAGAGTATCGCCACCGACGGCGACCCCATCGGGGCGATCTGGGGCTGTGTGGGATATACGGTGCTGCTGTGTTTTACCTTATTCAAAACAGGCAGTCTTGCAAAATCCATCTTCGGCTGCCATTAAGAGACTTCGGGCCATGCTGACCCGAAGCGGAAAGGAGAAATCCATGCAGGAAAAAACTGCGGGCGGAACACCAGCCGCCCCTATAAAGCTGGATGTAAGCGTGCGGGTCATCGAACCTGTGAAAAACCTCATGGGCTTTGCCAGCGTGAAATTCAATGACTGCTTTGTGGTGGAAAATCTGAAAATCGTACAGGGCAGCAAGGGGCTCTTTCTTGGGATGCCCAGCCAGCCAGACGGCAAAGGCGGCTACCGGGATATGGCCTACCCTGTCACAAAGGAGTTCCGGGAACAGCTCAACACCGCTGTTCTGCAAGCCTATGAGGCAAAGCTGGAACAGATGGCGGAGCGCGGCTCTGTGGGGCGTGCGTCCATCAGCGACCAGCTCAAAGCCGGAAAAGCGGCTGCCGAACAGGTAAAGGCAGAACGGCCGCCGAAGGAAAAGCCCAGCCGCAGCGCAGAGCGTTGACCTCGGGCCATGCTGGCCCGAAGCAGAAAGGAGGCGGAAACCATGCCACGCAAACGGACGGGCTATGACGCGGCCTGCTATTACGACGGAAAACTGCTGGGCCGCTGTACCAAAGCGGACAGCGATGCCTATACCCTGTTGATGAACGCCTGTGGTGGGGACGCCGCCCGGGTCCTGCGGGAATATGCCTATTTTTCCCCGGAACTTCGCGCCATATTGGAAAATGCGGCGCTCATGCAGGCAGACCGGAGCCGGACGGGCGGAATGTTCCATGCGCCGAAAAGCTCCCCGTGGGGCGAGGTGCAGAATTGTGAAACCCTCTGTCCGGGGGTGTTTTTGGTATCTACCGCCAGCCACGGCGGAACGATGGTGGCAAACGAGGTAGCCGCCGTTCTCTCCCCAGCGGCCAAAAAATGCGGCTTCAAGGACAAGGGCTATATTTGCTATGAGGAGGACGCACAGGAAAGCGTAGTGCTCCGGGAGCTGCTGGACAAAAAGCTGTGGAAAATCCCTGACCGCATTAAGGACAAAGGACAGTTTGAAGAAAAACTCAATCAGTCCATCCGGCAGTATCACCCCGAATACTGGCGGGCAAGGCAGAGCGGACGAGAGGCCGCCGAAGCTGCCCGCAGCACAGCCCCGGCCAAAGAGGCCGCAAGATAACCTCGGGCCATGCTGGCCCGAAGCAGTAAAGGAGGTGTACCAAAATGGCCTATGTGCCAGTACCAAAAGACCTTTCCAAAATCAAGACAAAGCTGGCCTTCAACCTAACGAAGCGCCAGCTTGTTTGTTTTTCCAGCGCGGCGGCGGTGGGCCTCCCGGCTTACCTGTTTTCCCGTGGCAGTATCGGGAACAGTGCCGCCATGTTCCTGATGATCGGCCTCATGCTCCCGTTCTTCTTTCTGGCTATGTATGAACGAGACGGTCTGCCGCTGGAAAAAGTGCTGAAAAACATCATCCGCACCCGGTTCCTCTATCCCCGTGTGCGGCCTTACAAAACCGAAAACTTCTATGCGCTGCTTAGCGCCAGAAAGGAGGCGCAGCCGATTGCGAAACAGCAGAAGGGCCGGAAAGCCCGCAGGCAGAAAGCCTGAAAAGCGGGGCCTTACCGGCCTGTTCACGAAAGGAAAGAACATTCCCACCACCGCCCAGCAGACCCTCCCTTACCGGGAAATGTACCGGGACGGGGTGTGCCGGGTAGCGGACCGCTATTACACCAAAACCATTGAATACGAGGACATCAACTACCAGCTCGCACAGTCCGAAGATCAGGCGGCCATCTTTGACGGGTGGAGCGCCTGCCTCAACTACTTTGACAGCAGCCTTCCGTTCCAGCTTTCCTTCCTCAACCACCGGAGCCGCCCGGGCAGCCGGTACAGCGTGAACATCCCCATGCAGGACGATGATTACAACAGCGTCCGGTGTGAGTATGTGGAAATGCTGGAAAACCAGATCGCCAAAAGCAACAACGGCATTGTCCGCACAAAGCTCCTGACCTTCGGCGTGAACGTGGACGACCTTCCCACCGCCAGGGCAAGGCTGGAACGTGTAGAGGCGGACATTTGCGGGAACTTCAAAAAGCTGGGCGTCAAGTGCCGTTCCCTTTCGGGGCTGGAACGGCTGGAGCTTCTTCACGGGCAACTCCACCCCGGCAGCGGCTCCCCCTTCCGGTTTTCATGGGATATGATCCCCAAAACCGGGCTTTCCACCAAAGACTTTATCGCCCCGGACAGCTTCGATTTCCGTTTCAGCCGACTGTTCCGGGTGGGGACGACCTGGGGCGCTGCCTCTTACTTGCAGATTTTGGCCTCGGAGCTCTCGGACAAGCTGCTGGCGGAGCTTTTGGAAATGGATGCGGAAATGACCATTACCCTCCATATCCAGACCGTCGATCAGGCCGCCGCCGTAAAATCCATCAAGGCCAAAGTCTCCGACATTGACAAGATGAAAGTGGAGGAACAAAAAAAGGCAGCCCGGTCAGGGTACGACATGGACATACTCCCGCCTGACCTTGTAACGTACAGCAACGACGCAAAGACCCTCTTGGAAGATTTACAGAGCCGGAATGAAAGAATGTTCCTTCTGACCTTCCTTGTGGTAAACATGGCCCCGACCCGCCGGGAGCTGGACAACGACCTGTTCACGGTGTCCGGTATCGTCCAGAAATACAACTGCACCTTGAAGCGGCTGGACTTCCAGCAGGAGGACGGTTTTCTTTCCAGCCTTCCGCTGGGCCATAACGGCATTGAGATCAAGCGCGGCATGACCACCAGCTCCACGGCCATTTTCGTTCCATTTATGACGCAGGAGCTCCGCATGGATGGCGAAGCCGTCTATTACGGGCTCAACGCCCTTTCCCATAACGTCATCATGGCAAACCGGAAAAAGCTCAAAAACCCCAACGGCCTGTTCCTCGGTGTGCCGGGCTCCGGTAAATCCTTCGCCGCAAAGCGGGAGCTTGTGAACGTGTTCCTTGCCACAAAAGACCGCATTATCGTGGTGGACCCGATGGGCGAATACTCGCCCCTTATCAGGCGGCTGGGCGGACAGGTCATCGAGATCGCACCGGACAGCCCCCACCACATCAATCCGATGGACATTGATTTGAGCTTTGACGAGGAAAACCCGATGGCACTGAAAGCCGACTTTATCCTGTCGCTGATGGAGCTGATTGTCGGCGGCAAGGACGGCTTGCAGCCGGTGGAGCGTACCGTCATTGACCGCTGTGTGCGCCAGATGTACCGGGAACACTTGCAGGACCCGGAAACAAGCAAAATGCCGACCCTCCAAACCCTGTATGACCTGCTCTGTTCCCAGCCGGAGGGCGAGGCGGTACGGCTGGCAACTGCCCTTGAAATCTATGTGTCGGGTTCCCTTAACGTGTTCAACCATGAAACCAATGTGGACTTAAACCGCCGTCTGGTATGCCTTGACTTAAAAAAGCTGGGGGCCGGGCTTCGGACGATTGCCATGCTCATTATGCAGGACTTGGTAAACTCGCAGGTGTCCATGAATTTCCTCCGCGGTATCGCCACATGGTGTTACTTCGACGAATTTCATGTGCTGCTCCGTGACCGTCTGACGGCAAGCTATTGTGTGGCGATCTGGAAAATGCTGCGAAAAAAAGGGTGCGTTCCGAGTGCTTTAACGCAGAACGTAAAGGATTTTCTGGCAAGCCCGGAGATCGAGAACATCTTTGAAAACTCGGACTTCCTTGTGCTGCTCTCGCAGGCACAGGGGGACCGGCAGATTTTAGCCAAACAGCTTGGGATCAGCCCCCACCAGCTTTCCTATGTGACCCATACCAATTCCGGCGAAGGGCTGCTGTTCTTCGGGAATACCACCATCCCGTTTGTTGACCGCTTCCCGCAGAATACCGAACTGTACGCCATTATGACCACCCGCCCGGAGGACAAAAAACAGGAAATGAACCGGGCATAACACACTTCGGGCCATGCTGGCCCGAGGTTTGGAAAGGAGGGATACATCATCGGAAAGAAACCGGACAAACGGAATTTTCAAAGGCCGGGGCCGACGGAGGATACCGGGGGCAATCGCCCCGGACCGGCTGAACGGGAAGGGCCTTCCCCCGCACCATCCCGACGCCTGCGGTTTGAGGACGAGGATACCGGGCAGGACAGTCCTTCGGGCCACGATGGCCCGAAGTCCAAAAGCGGCAAGTTTCAAGAGGACAGACGCAAAAGCCGTCCCTCTGACCGCATGAGGCAGGAGGATGAAGCGGACGGGCCGCAGGATACCGGCAAGGCACAGGAGCCGGAGGGCTCCGCCGAGAAGGCCGGGAGCAAAAAGGATAAGTACCAGAAAGCACAGGCAAAAGCGGAACACGCCGGGGAAAAGCTGGGAAAGGCCCGGGAGAAACTGGACAAGACCGAGGCAAAACGGGCAGCGAAGAAACCACCGGGGCTTGCAAAAAAGGCAGTCCGAGGAGCCCGTACAGAAGCATGGTTCTATGTCCACAACAAGATACACGAAGTTGAGCATGAAAATGTGGGTGTGGAAGGAGCCCATAAATCCGAGCTGGCCGCAGAGGCCGGAACCCGGAAACTGACCCGCTATGCCAAACGCCGCTGGCAGGAACACCCGGCCCGGAAGGTGGCAAAGTGGGAACGGAAGGACATAAAAGCCCGGGCCAATGTGGATTTTCAGAAGATGGCCTCCGAGCACCCGGAGCTTGCCAGCAATCCGCTTTCCCGTGTGCAGCAGAAATGGAAA
>ENA-UPWS01001895-UPWS01001895.1-human-gut-metagenome-genome-assembly--contig:-NODE-1895-length-11172-cov-2.679045_pt1 | contig 11172 bp, 7 predicted proteins | sample MGYA00250054_ERZ773384 | MGnify/ENA primary metagenome ERZ773384 (study PRJEB29103, sample SAMN06111979) | human gut metagenome | biome: human gut; feature: ankylosing spondylitis patient; material... | reverse complement strand
GGCTCAGGTGGCGGAGGCCCTGGCGGAGCAGTCACTGCCCTTTGCTCCGGACCAGCGGGCGGCGCTGGAGCTGCTGCGCGCCCCGGGCTGGGCGGAGGAGCTGGCCCAGCTGCTTCCCATCCGGCGGCGGCTGGAGTGCGGCGAGGTGCTGGAGCTGTGCTCCCCCATCCTGCCCAAGCTGTCCCCTGCCCCGGAGGACGGCTGGCTGTCCTTCTGTTACCGCTATATCCGCAGCATCCTCTACCCGGAGGGGGACTTTGCCCCGGACGGGGAGGAGTACGCCAGTGGAGCCCGCTTTTATCTCACGGTCCTCCAGGTGCTGCTGGATCAGGAGCGCAGGACACTGCCCTTCGATCCTCTGGCGGACTTTCACTTTTTGGCGCCGGAGGAGTATTCTGCCTGCGACTGCGCCCGGGAGTATGAGCGGTTTTTGACCTGCTTCCGCCGGGAGTACATCTATGAGCTGATGCGCCTGGGGCAGGAGGTTACCCCCTTCCGCACCCTGGGACACATCGCCGGGGTCCACTACATCGCCATGACGGCGGCCCGTGGGCTCCAGGAGGCAGGGGTGGATGTGGACCTGGCCCTGATCTCCGGGGCGGCGGCGGCCCATGACATTGGGAAGTTCGGATGCCGGCCCGGGGAGCGTGTACCCTATCTCCACTACTACTACACCGATCAATGGTTGCTGGAACGGGGGATGGAGCGGATCAGCCACATCGCGGCCAACCACTCCACCTGGGATCTGGAACTGGAGTCCCTGTCGGTGGAGTCCCTGTGCCTGATCTACGCCGACTTCCGTTCCAAGCAGGACCGGGACGCCGGCGGGAACGAGACCACCGTGCTCTACCCCCTGGACCAGTCCTTCCAGGTCATTCTGTCCAAGCTGGATAATGTGGACAGCATCAAGCGCCGCCGGTACGAGTTTGTCTATGGAAAGCTCCACGACTTTGAGGACTATATGCGCTCCCTGGGGGTGGATGTGGACCTGAGTGGCCATCCCGCACCACCGGCTCCGGACAAGGACCCCGCCCTGATGGGGCCGGACGAGACGGTGGAGGGCCTGACCCTGCTGTCTGTGGGCCACAGCATCCGCCTGATGCATATGCTGTCCAACGAGCGCAAGTTCGGCAATATCATCGAGGCCGCCCGCTCCACCAAGGACTGGAAGCAGCTGCGGGCCTATCTCAATGTGTTCCAGGAGTACTTTACCTATCTGTCGGTGCGGCAGAAGACCCAGGCCCTCTCCTTCCTGTATGAGCTGCTGGTCCACCGAGAGGGCGACATCCGCCGTCAGGCCGCCGCCCTCATCGGGCAGATCATCGCCCGCTTCCACCTGGTCTACCGCAAGGAGCTGCCCGCCGACGTGCCCAGCGACCCGGCTGCGGAGGTGCCGTTCACCCTCTGGGAGCAGTACCTGGACCGCATCATTTACCCGGACCATAAAACCACCCAGCAGCAGCGCAGCCACATCAGCTACACCCTGAAGCTGGTGGTGGCCTCCATGCTGACCCACGCCCGGCCCGCCGACATACCACGGTTCATTGGAGCCCTGCTGCGCTACTTCCACGACCCGGAGGAGCGGGACCCGGACACCGCCTTCACCCTGCTGGACGCGGTGCGCTATCTGCCCCCCAAATACTATGGAGATGAGGAGCGGGAGCAGCTGATCGGCTTTGCCGGCCACTGGCTCCACTCCGGGGAGCTGCGTCTGGAGACCGCCGCCCTGCTCTTCCTCCGTGCGGCGGAGCGCCCCCTCAGTCAGGGCCACCCCCATCTGCGGCGCATCGCGGAGCTGGCCCGGTCCGTCCCCTCCACCAGTCTGCCGGTCACCTTCCTCCAGTACCGGATCCTGGCCAGGGCGGGGGAGGATGTGAGCGCCCACCGGCACATCCTGTACGACCAGGACATCACCAGCGAGGTGTTTCTGGACAACCTAAAGACGGCCACTCCCTGGATGGTGAAGTCGGTGGGGGTGGAGCTGCTCCGGGACCAGGTGGAGCACGGCCTGGTGGAGCATATCCTCCACATCTGCACCCATTTTTCCAACCTCATCAAGGTGTCGGAGCGGGTGGTGGTCCGGCACGACGCCGGCGGCGCGCTGGTGCGCATTCTGCCCCTGCTCCGCCGGGACCAGCGCAACGAGGTGGTGGTGGAGCTGGGCAAGGGGCTGGAGATGGGCCAGTACTCCATCTCCAAGTATATCCCCCAGTATCTGGGCCAGGCCGCCCTGTACCTCTATCCCAGTGAGCTGGACGAGCAGGTCTTGTGGCTGAAAAATCTGCTGGGTTCCCCCAACGACTCGGCAGTGTCCGGCGCGCTGAACACCATCGGGGTGCTGCTCCAGCACTACCCGGCCTACCGGGAGCGCTTCTCCCAGTCCAGCGCCGCCTTTGAGAACCGCCGTCAGGAGCTGCTGGGCCTGCTGCTCCAGGGGCTGGCCCACTACCGCCCCACGGTGCGTCAGGAGGCCCTGCTGGTGACGGGCAAGCTGCTGTATGAGAGTCCCGTCCTCCCCATGGAGGAGAAGGCCCGGCTGTTTGCCCTGAGCTACCGCAAGCTCCTCTTCCTGATCCACGAGGCCCCGGTGCAGGACGATGGGCTCACCTTCTTCTACCGGGCGGCCGCCCTGGCCCACATCAACCGCTTCATCGCTCTGTGGAGGATGGACCACGGCCCCTTCGCTTTCACCTGCCCCAGGCGGGTGGCCTTCTTCCCCGGAACATTTGACCCATTTACCCTGTCCCATAAGGGGATCGTCCACGCCATCCGGGATCTGGGGTTTGAGGTCTATCTGGCGGTGGACGAGTTCTCCTGGTCCAAGAAGGCCCAGCCCCACCTGGTCCGCCGGCAGATCGTCAGCCTGTCGGTGGCGGGGGACTTCCATGTCCACCTGTTTCCCGACGACATCCCGGTGAACATCGCCAATCCCGCTGACCTGAAGCGCCTGCGGGAGCTCTTCCCCCACCAGGAGGTCTATCTGGTGGTGGGCAGCGACGTAGTGGCCCATGCCTCCTCCTACCAGGCGGAGCCGCGGCCCTGGTCCATCCACTCCATGGACCACATCATATTCCGCCGGGCGGGGGAGCCCCCCCTGCCGCCCAAGGAGCAGCTGGGGATCACCGGCCGGGTGTTCCAGCTTCAGCTGCCTCCCCGCCTGGAGGACATCAGCTCCACCCGCATCCGGGAGAATGTGGACCTGAACCGGGACATTTCCAACCTCATCGACCCGGTGATCCAGGACTTCATCTATCAAAACGGGCTGTACCTCCGGGACAGCCAGAACAAGCCGCTGCTGGACGCGGGGACCCTCGCCTTCCAGTGGGTGGACGAGCCGGAGGAGCAGCTGGTGGCCGACTTGACCGCCGGCCGGCCGGACCGGGAGGCCGTCCGCTCCGGCATCCTCCATGGCCGGGACCGCATCCTGCTCCTGCGTGGCAGCGAGGGCGGGGCGCTGCTGGGCTATGTGAGCTACCGCTATCTGTCGGCCACCCAGCTGTTCGGCGCCCTGCGGGACACCGGCCTGGCTGACAGGATCCGCCTGCGCTCCGCGGGGACCACTCTGCTCATCACCTCCGCGGCGGCGGACTCCAGCGATCCCCTGCGGGACTGCCTCCAGCTGCTGATGACCGAGGTGCTGGCCCGCGCCCTCAGCGATGACTGCATCTACGGTCTGTACCGGCCCTACGGCGCACCGCCGGAGCCCGATCTGGAGGACCTGCTGACCCGGCAGGGCTTCCTGTGCCGGGAGGGGGACCCCTCTCTCTGGGAGGTGGACATGAGCGCCCCCACAGTGTTGATCCAGAATCTGGAGACCACCATTCAGGAGCCGCTGTGCCAGAATCACAGGGTGCTGGCGGCCATTCAGCGGGGGCACCGCCGGCTTCAGACGGCTCTCACCCAGCTCTATCCCCGGTTCTTGGTCCTCACCCTGTCCGCCGGCGTCATCCACCAACGGCTGCTGGAGATGATCACCGCCTACAACGAGGTCCCCGCCGTTCCCACGGAGCCCCGGAAGCTGGGGCGGAATATGTGCGTCCCGTACGGCAAGATGCTCCGGGGAAAAATCGTCCCCAACACGGTGACCAAGACCATCCACACCGACCGGGTCTATACCCCGGACCTGTCCCAGAGCTCCATGGAGCCCTTCCCCCACTACCCCCCCATCCAAAGCCAGATCAGGACGATCAAATCCTTCGACCGGCCGGTGATCCTGGTGGACGATCTGATGCACCCCGGCTTCCGCATCCAGGCGCTGGACCCCATCCTCCGTCAGGAGGGGGTGGACATCCGCGTCGTGCTGGTGGGGCTGCTCTCCGGCCACGGAAGGGATCTGATGGACGCCCAGGGCCGGCCGGTGGACAGCGTGTACTATCTGCCCCGCCTGCGGGAGTGGTTCGTGGAGTCCACCCTGTACCCCTTTATCGGGGGCAACACCATCCACCGGACCGCGTCTCCGGTGCCCGGCCTGCTGCCCGGCATCAACCACATCCTGCCCTATGCCTCCCCCTCCTTCCGGGGGGAGTGCAGCGAGGAGGCGGTGTTCCAGCTGTCCCGGGTCTGCCTGGAGTCCGCCCGGGACGTGATCTCGGTGCTGGAGCAGGAGTACCGGGCCCTGTACGGGCGGAATCTGACCCTCAGCCGCCTGCCGGAGGCCATCATTCTCCCCCTGTGCCCGGACAAGGGCACCTGCCTGGACTACGACCCCAATCTGGCGGCTTCGGTCTACCTGGAGAACGACTTGGAGCAGCTGATGCGGACCCACGCCTGAACTTCTATGGATCTGTCCGAAGAAATTTGGCCGGGAAACGATAATGAGGTGTTATATCATGTTTTATTATTACGAAAAGGACGGAAATGTCCTGGCCTCCGACCGGGGAGACCTGCCCTGGCAAAAAGCTGAGCCCGCCCCCGGCGCGCCGGTATTCTACCTGGTGGAGGGAGACCCGGCGCTGGGCCGGGGCTCCTTCAAGGTCACTCACCCGGGCCAGCTGAAGGCCCCCCACGGGCTGGAGGTGCTGGACGCCTCCCGTCTGCCGGATTTCCCTCTGGACGCGCCCCTGTCCGCCGCCTTAACAGAGGGGCGGCTCACCGCGGTGAACATCGGCCGCTCCGGCTGGGAGGCTGTCCTGTCCCGGGCCGCCGGCGGGGGGAAGAAGCGGGTCAACATCTTGGCCATCGGGGACGTGGGCTCCACCCTCCTCACCGGGCTGAAGCTGCTGGGCGGGGATGTGATCGACTCCATCGGGATCTGCGACCTCAGCGACCAGATCACCGCCCGGTGGGAGTTTGAGATGGGGCAGATCAGTCTGCCCTGGGCGTACGACGCCTTCCCGGAGGTCCATGTGGTCCGTTCGGAGGAGCTGTTTCACTGCGATGTGTTCGTGTTCGTGGCCTCCCGCGGGATCCCGCCGGTGGGTTCCCAGGTGAAGGACGTGCGGATGTATCAGTTTGAGAACAACGCCAGGATCGTCAAGCAGTATGCCCGCATGGCCAGGGAGCAGGGGTTCCGGGGGCTGTGGTGCGCCGTGTCCGACCCGGTGGATCCCCTGGCCAAGACCGCCTATCTGGAGAGCAACCGGGATGAGAACGGCGCGTGGGACGGCAGGGGCCTGCGCCCGGAGCAGGTCCAGGGCTTCGGCCTGGGGGTGATGAACGCCCGGGCGGCCTACTTTGCCAAGCGGGACAGCCGGTTTGCCTCCTTCCTCAGCGAGGGCCGCTCCTTTGGTCCCCACGGGACCGGCCTGACCATCGCCAATTCTGTTGAACACTATGACGAGGCACTGTCCCAGGAGCTGACCCACCTCACTGTCACCGCCAACCTGAAGATGCGGGAGATCGGCTTCAAGCCCTATGTGGCCCCCGCCCTGTCCTCCGGGGCCCTGTCCCTGCTGCTCACCCTCCGGGGGGAGTGGCACTGCGGCTCCGTGTTCCTGGACGGCGTGTATATGGGGGTGAAGAACCGCTATACCCCCGCCGGGATCGAGACGGAGCTGCTGCCCCACATCCCGGATTCCCTTTTCGCGCACATCCGGGACGCGGCGGAGCATTTGAAGGAGATCCTGTAACAGCACCGCCCGAACGATCCAATGGAACAGGAGGAGCATCCGATGAAACGAACTCTGAGGAAGATACTGCGCTTTGCGGTCCCAGCCCTGGCCTTCCTGCTCCAGCTGTGGCGGGGGTTCCGTCCCTACGGTCCGGAGCCCGGCTTTACAATGTCGGGGGCGGCCTCTGAGCCAATGGCGGTCTGGATCTCTGACCTTCTGGCCGCCCTGGCGGCCTGGGCCGCAGTGGAGCTGGTGGCCTGGCTCTGTGTGAAATTCCGGAACCGGCGGTGTGATCGGAACAATTCCTAACTCCTCATTCCTAATTCATAAGGAAGGTGATCCCATGGTGTTGAACGTATGCGTACCGCCCCTGGAGGACCGGGAGCGGCAGAGCCGCCTGGACGGGGTGCTGAGCCGCGCGCTGGCCCGCCGGGAGGTCCGTGTGGTCCGACGGGCGGAGGAGCTGGAGCTGAGGCCGGGAGGCCGGCTCCTGTTTGCCCTGGCCCTGGACGGGGCGGGGCAGAATTCGGAGTACCAGCGGATGCTGGCCCGGCTGCGGCTGGAGCCCGGGCTGCTGGAGGGGTGTACCGGGGGCCTCATCGTGGACGGCCCCGGGGAGCTGTACACCAAATCCACCGCCGCCGAGCTGGCCCTAGCTATGAACAGCGCGGGGTGCGCCCTGGTGGGCCGGCCCCTGGTGGAGGCCACCGGCTCCCTGTCCAATTTCCGTATCCAGGCCAAGAATCTCTCTACGGACCTGATGGGGGCCTATCAGGAGGCAGTCCGGGAACTGGCGGAGCGCCTCCTGACATTCACCTTCCCGGGCCGGGAACGGCCCCGCCTGCTGGCCCTCCACGCCTCCAGCCATCACACCTCCAATACCATGGCTCTCTGGGCCCAGGTGCAGTCACGACTCTCCCCCCGGTGGGAGGTGGAGGAGGTGGGACTGCGCAACGGGACCATGTCTGACTGCTCCGGCTGCCCCTATACCATGTGCCTCCACTTCGGCGAGCGGGGGGGCTGCTTCTATGGCGGCGTGATGCAGGAGGCGGTCTATCCCGCCGTCCGGCGGGCGGACGCGCTGATCCTCATGTGTCCCAACTACAATGACGCCCTCTCTGCCAACCTCAGCGCCTTTATCAACCGGCTCACCGCCCTGTTCCGCCAGACTCGATTTTATGAAAAGGCGGTGTTTGCCCTGGTGGTGTCGGGCTACTCCGGCAGCGATACCGTGGCCCGTCAGCTGATCTCCGCCCTGAATATGAATAAATCCTTCTATCTGCCTCCCCGCTTTGCCCTGATGGAGACGGCCAACGCCCCCGGCGAGGCCCTGGCCCCCCCGGGGATCGAGTTGCGGCTGGCCCGCTTTGTCCAGGGCATGGAGGAGACCTTCGCAGTTTAGAATATGAAAAAGCCCGCGGCCGTGTGCCACGGGCTTTTTTTGACCAGATGTTCAGGAGACGTCGTAGGGGTCGCTGTGCTCCCACACGGGTGGGACCTGGGTGGACTGCATGACCCGGGCCTGGTAGAAGCCGGAAAAGGTCACGGTCTGATAGGGCGTCAGCCACAGGGAGAGGGGCAGCTGGATCAGGCTGGACAGGAGAACTGCCGTCCAAGGGAGGGCGAGGCTCGGGGTCACGAGGAGCTGAGCCAGGTCGGTACCGGCCTCCATCAGGGTGGGGAGCATGGGAAGGGCGAAGACCAGGGTGACAGCCAGGGACAGCAGGGCGTTGATCAGGTGCCAGCCCAGGAAGGACAGGTCCAGCTTGCAGAACTCCCACTTCCAGCCTTTCATCATGGCTACGCTCTCCCGGACCGCGGCGGATGCTCCCAGCTCCGGGTGGTCGATGAGCAGATAGGGGGCCATGGCATAGCGGTAGCCGATCCACAGAGAGCCGAGGAAGGCGCCGCCCATGGCCAGCAGAGAGAAGAACAACATCCCGACGCCGGAGGATACCAGACCGGAGAGCAGGAACAGCACCAGGGAGTAGGGGAGGGCAAAGGCCACGGCCCAGCCCAGGGCGGAGAAAAAGATGACGACATTCATCAGGATCACCCGGCCGGCCATGGAGAAGCCGTCAATGAGGGCGCCATACCCGGTGGGCTGCTGGCGGTAGGTCCGAAGGGCCCACCACTGGTAGCCAAGGTGCATCACTGTGGTGTACAGGATGACCAGCAGGGAAAGAAAGAGGGCGAAGGTATCCAGGTGAAGCGGAGGGAGCCCGATGCGGGCCGCCCCCGCCAGATCGGCTACGGCGGTCACGCCGGAGGTCAGCAGGAGATAGACCAGCGTGATCTTCCAGAAGGCGGGGTGGGACGCGCGGAGCCGCTCCCGGGCGCGGGCCTTTAACTCCTGGCGGTTGACTTCCATAGACATTGTGACATCCTCTCTGTGGTAGGTTGATGGTGGAGCGCGGGGTCAGGTTTCCCAGGCTTCCATGACCTGGCGGATCTGATCGGCCAGACGGGCCAGATCCTTGTTGGGACGGCCGCGGCTGCGGCTGATGAGGGCCTCCAGCTGGCGGGACACATCCTGAAGCCGGACAAAGGCGGGAGAGCCTGCCGCTGCGCCGCCGGACACCTTCCTGGGCTCCAGCACCACGCCCTTGGCAAGCAGGCTGTTGGAGGACAGGTCGTAGACCTCCTCGTAGAGGGGGGCGTGGGCGGCGATGCCCAGCTCGTTCAGGTCCCTGGCGAACAGGTCGGTGACCTCGCTGTCGCCGTGGACCACAAAGACCTGCTGGGGGGCGGGAGAGAAGTGCTGGATCCAGGCCAGCAGGTGATCCCGGTCGGCGTGGGAGGACAGGCCCTGGAAATTGACGATGCGGGCGTTCACGGCGATCTCCTCGCCGAACAGCTTTACGGACTTAGCCCCCTCCAGCAGCCGGCGGCCCAGAGAGCCCTCCGCCTGATAACCCACAAAGACCACGGAGCACTCCTGCCGCCAGAGGTTGTGCTTCAGGTGGTGGCGGATCCGGCCGGCGTCGCACATTCCGGAGGCGGAGATGATGACCTTGGAGCTTTTGTCCATATTCAGCGCCTTGGACTCGTCGGTGGACTGCACTAGGGTCAGGCCGGGGAAGGTGAACAGATTTTCGCCTCCCTGGAGGACGGTGATGGCCTCCTCATCCAGATAGCCCCGCAGATCCCCGGAGTAGATCCGGGTGGCCTCCGCCGCCAGAGGGCTGTCCACACAGACCTGGAAGGAGGGGAAGCTCTTCACCAAGCCCTGGTGCTTGATCTCCCGCAGGAAGTAGAGCAGCTCCTGGGTGCGGCCCACGGCAAAGGAGGGAATGATGACGTTGCCGCCCCGGGCAAAGGTGTCGTCGATGAGCTGGGCCAGGGACTCCACATAGCTCTCCGGGATTTCATGGTTCCGGTCGCCGTAGGTGGACTCCATGACCACATAGTCGGCCTCGTCCAGAAACTCCGGATTGCGGATGATGGGCTGGTCGATATTGCCCAGGTCGCCGGAAAAGACCAGCTTTTTAGTGACGCCGCCCTCTGTGGCCCAGATCTCCACCATGGAGGAGCCCAGAAGGTGCCCCGCGTCCCGGAAGCGGATGCGCACACCGTCGCACAGGTCCAGGATCTGGCCGTACTCTGCGGGGAAGAGCTGCTGAAGGGCGGCCTCGGCGTCGGCCACAGTGTACAGGGGCTCCACCGGCGCCCCGCCCGCCCGCTTGCCCTCCTGGTTCTCCCACTCCCCGTCGCTCACCTAGATCAAGGCCAAGTCCCGCAGCATGACCGACATCAGCTGACAGGTCAGGCGGGTGGCGAAGATCTGGCCCTGAAAGCCCTCTTTCACCAGCAGGGGGATCCGGCCGGAGTGGTCGATATGGGCGTGGGTCACGATGACGTAGTCGATGTAGCTGGGGGCGAAATCCAGCGCGTTTTCGTCGTGCTCGTCCCGGCCCTGCTGAAGACCGCAGTCGATGAGGATCTTTTTGCCGTTGACCTCCAGGCAGTGGCAGCTGCCGGTGACCGCGTGGGCCGCGCCGAAAAATGTGAGCTTCATACCCGATGCCTCCTTATCAAACAGTTAGACTGTGATACAGCTTATCTGTCTATATTGTACATCGAATGCTGGGATAATTCCAGTAACAATTTGTGAATTTTAACTGGCTGGAGCTGGGCAGCTCCGGTTCAGGGGATCAGCCCGAAGTGGGACAGGGTATGGGCGATCCCGTCCTCGTCCACCGAGGGGGCGGCGTAGTCCGCCTGGGCCTTCACCGCGTCGCTGGCGGTGCCCATGGCCACGCCGATGCCGGCGTGGACCAGCATGGACAGGTCGTTTTCTCCATCGCCGAAGGCCATGCAGTTCTCCACGGGGATGCCGAAATGGTCCAGGATGGCGTCCATCCCCAGATCCTTTCCCCCGATGGGCGGAATGACGTCCAGAAAATTGGGATGCCAGCGGGTGGTTTTGAGGTGGGGGGCCCGGTCCAGCAGCAGGTGCTCCTGTTCCCGGCTGAGGAAGGTGACCGCCTGATAGATCTCCCGGCCCAGGGCATAGCGGGCGGGACGCACCGGCGGCATGGGGATATACAGTTCACGGATGAACTGGCGGGTCAGGTCGTTGATGCAGTTGAGGTAGATGTCCTCCCCCTCCAGGAAAATGGAGGAGAAGGCGCCCCCCTCCGCGGCGGCAACCAGCTCCTCCACCGCCTCCGGCGGCATGGGGCTGCTGCGGAGCACCCGGCTGCCCACGAAGCAGTACTGTCCGCTGAGGGTGACGCAGCCGTCAAAGGGGAAGAGTTCCTGGACGGAGCGGAGCATGACCTGGTGCCTGCCGGTGGCTAAAAACAGCTTGATCCCCTTGGCGCGCAGGGCGTGGAGGGCCTCTAGAGTGGAGGCGGGGATGGTGTGGGTGCGGAAGCTGACCAGCGTTCCGTCCACGTCGAAGAAAATGGCCTGGATCATAGGACCTCCTGGGTGATCCACCCTCAGGGCGGCGTGTTGAGATGGGCGCGGGCCATGGAGACCGGCGCGCAGAAAGAAAAAGGGATGGGGCCGCGCAGCAGGCGGCCCCATCCCTGCGGATCTTCAGTCGCTTTCCCCGTTGGCGGGCGCTGTTTTCTCGGCCAGAGCCCACTCTACCCGGCGGTCCCACAGCTCCTCC
>ENA-UPWS01001894-UPWS01001894.1-human-gut-metagenome-genome-assembly--contig:-NODE-1894-length-11177-cov-7.620450_pt1 | contig 11177 bp, 9 predicted proteins | sample MGYA00250054_ERZ773384 | MGnify/ENA primary metagenome ERZ773384 (study PRJEB29103, sample SAMN06111979) | human gut metagenome | biome: human gut; feature: ankylosing spondylitis patient; material... | reverse complement strand
TGATAAACTATTGGAATACATAGATCATAATGATAAAGAAGCTGTGCTTATTGCTTATGGAATTCAGCAAATGACAACAAATGCAGATTTCACATTGCAGGAGTTACTTAGATGCGCATTTGAAAATATACAGGAATATAAGAAAGAAAAAAGCAATAGCGAAAAAATAAGAACAGAAGATATAGTAAAACTTGATATAGAAAATAAAAACGAGAATTCAAAGGAAAAATATAGCATAAGAAAGAAAAACAAAAAGGAAGACAAAAAAGAAAATAGAAAACAAAATGAGAAAGAATCTGAAAAAGAAAATGAAAAGAGAAATATATTAAAATCCATAGCAGGTATATTTAAAAGAAAAGACAAATATAAAACGGAAGAAGATTTAGATTTCTTTGATTATCTTGAAGAGGAGGAAGCTTCTTTTGTTGCAGAAGAAACTGGAACTTATAAAGCTGAGGGTTATGGGGAGGAAACTTATAAGAAAGAAATACACAAAAGTGTAGGAGATTACTTTGATAATTCCGTAAAAAGTTTTTGCACAAAGAACAGTCAACAGTTTCAGGAAGACAGGACTATGGTGTTGATTAATCCACTACTATCTAAAGACATAAAACTTGTAGCAGTGGGGACAGAAATACCAATAAATATTAAGCCGTCAAACTATCCTTATATAATTGGAAAAAGCAGTTCAAGTAGTGATTTCTGTATTGATAGTGCAGTAATTAGCAGAGTACATGCACGAATTACAGAAGAGTTAGGAGATTACTTTATTGAAGATTTGAACTCGACTAACGGTACATTTTTAAATGGAGAAAAATTAGAACCTCATAAGCTGTTACCGATAGAAATTGGGGACAAAATTACCCTTGCAAACATAGACTTTATTGTAGAGTAAGAATTGTAAAGATGTTATAATAATACCAGTGTAGTTAAATATAATTGTATTTATACTTATATTTATACTTGGTATTAAATAAAATCCTTAATGTAAACCAGTTGTTTGAGAGTGAGTAACAGAACAAGAAAAAGAGGTGCTTATAATGGAAGAAAACATAAAGAAATTAAAAGAGATTATTGATGGAAGCGATAATATTGTATTTTTTGGTGGAGCAGGTGTTTCTACAGAAAGCGGAGTACCTGATTTTAGAAGCGTGGATGGATTATATAATCAGGAATATGCATATCCACCGGAAACTATTTTAAGCCACAGTTTCTATAGAAGAAATCCGGAGGAGTTCTATAGATTCTACAGAAATAAGATGCTTTTTCCTAATGCAGAACCTAATATGGCTCATAAAGCTTTAGCCAAATTAGAGGAAATGGGAAAATTAAAAGCAGTGATTACTCAGAATATAGATGGTTTGCATCAGGCGGCAGGTAGCAAAAACGTATACGAATTACATGGCTCAGTACACAGAAATCATTGTCAGGATTGTGGAAAATTCTACGGTTTTGATCAGGTTTATGAAATGGAAGGCATACCAAGATGTCAGTGTGGTGGAATTATCAAACCAGATGTTGTGTTATATGAGGAAGGATTAGATCAGAAAACCATACAACTTTCAGTGGAGGCAATTGCCAAGGCTGATGTTCTAATTATTGGTGGAACATCACTGGCAGTATATCCGGCAGCAGGTCTTGTGGATTACTATAGAGGAAATAAGCTTGTTCTTATTAATAAGAGTAAAACACAAAAAGATCAAAGAGCAGACCTTGTAATAAATCAACCGATAGGTGAAGTTTTAGGTCAGGTTGTGGAGTTATAAAGATTAAATTGTAATTAACAAGGCACTGGTGTATTCCCAGTGTCTTTTTTGTCGCAAACTTTTACAAGGGTTCAAACTGTTTTTGACAAAATAGAACAGAGCCTATGTGCTATTATCATTGGGTATTATAGAAAAGGAGGGGCCCATGATAGAGATGGTATATAGTAGCAAAGAGTCTGAGGAACAGGGAAATGTAACTATTCCTAAAAACATACGCCAAATAGGTGAAAATAATTCCAATCAAAAAATTTACGTTGAGGATAATGTTATAACAAATTTAAAGAAAAGAACAGGAAAACAGGAAGATGTAAATTATGGAGTTTTACTTGGGGAAATAAAAAGAAAAAATGGAAATACATATGTTTTTGTTAAGGGAATGGTAGAAGTAAGGGAAGTGATAGAAAATAGTTTGATTTTCAATGATGACATCTGGGCAGCAATATATAAAGACATAAAAAAATATTTCTCTAAAATGAATATTGTTGGATGGTTTGTTTCAGTACCATATAGAGTTCGGGATGATTTGAAAGGCATACGCAAACTGCATTTAGATAACTTCGCAGGCAATGATAAAGTTTGTTTTCTTACAGACAGAACTGAAAATGATGAAAATTTCTATATGTGCAAGCAAGGGAACTTAGAAAAGCAATCCGGATACTATATCTATTATGAGAGAAATGAAAAAATGAAGAAATATATTAAAAGTTTAAATAATGAGAAAAATGAAAGTAATGAGAATAATGTAGCAAAAGAAAATAGTAAGGGGGTAACTTCAAAACAAAAAGCAACCAATGACAATTTGGTGAATAATGATTTGAAAAAAATCTTGGCCGGGAATTCATCGCATAATTCAAGTCAGAATGCAAATCATAATTCAATCCAAAATTCAACCCGCAAAAACGAAAATCTAATAGACCAAAATAAAAACAAGCTTGGCACAAAGGGTGGAAAGTTAGCAGCAACTTTTAAAAATCAAAGAAATAATATGCAGGCAGGCGGCACAAATCAACATAAGACAATCAAGGGTAGTGAACATGTAGAAATAAAAGAAAGAGATATTAACAGACCAAAAAGCTTTAGAGAAATACTGAAAGAAGAAAGTGGCAACAGAAAGCAGGGGAGAGTTGCTTATGGAATAAGTGGTCTATTAATTATAGCATTATTGCTATCAACGGTTGTAATGCTAAATAATTATGGAGAACTAAAAAACATAAAACAAACATTATCCGGCTACAGCATGAATGAGGAAGCAAGAGCGGTTAATCAACAATTAAATAGTAACAGTGAGGAAACAAAGGAAATTTTAGAAGATAGTAAAGACAAATCCAAAAGTGCTACCAATAGCAATTTAGATAAAAACAACAAAGTAAGTGAAAAGGATGGTGTACAATCTGATGGCGTGAGTAAAGATATGCAAGATGAAAACGACAATCAGGAAAATATTAATCAGAAGAGTAAAAACCAGGGTGATTCTTCTCAAACCGGAACCCCAAAAAACGAAATACAAAACAACAGTTCGCAAAATAGTTCATCAAAAAATAACAGTGAGCAGAACTTTAATGAATTGGAAAACGAAAATGCAAATAGCAGTGTAAAGAAGGAAGCGAATGCAGCTAATGATTCTTCTAAAAAAACGAAAAAAGTAAACAATGTTGCAGGTATGTCTTATACGGTAAAGAAGGGACAAACCCTATACGATATTAGTATGAAAGTTTATGGAACGAGCAAAATGGTAGATGAAATAAAAGAATATAATGATATTGATGATGACTATACAATTATTGAAGGTCAGAAAATTTTATTACCATAAAAAACATAGTGCCATAATCCAAAACTTATTGTATAATCGTTTATAGATTTTAGATAGGAAGTGAGATTGTGGCACAGAGTAATAAAAATTCTGATAAAGTAAGACAGTTTAAAAAGTCTTATTTAGATTTTAATTTTATAGAGGTAATAAAGAAACATACAAATAGATTTACAATAAAAATTGCAATTTGCGTTTTGGTGGCAATCGTAGCAGTTATTGGTATATTCTTGTATAAACGATATAGTAGTTACGATGGTTATAAGGTAATTAATTCCATTAAGATTGATGGAAGTACAGAAAGTAAATATTTATCTTATAAGGATTTCGTAATCAAATATAGTGGAGATGGAATTTCTTATATTGATGATGATGGTACTGTTTGGAATGAAGCTTTTCAGATGAAGTCTCCAATGGTAGATATATGTGGAGATTATATAGCTGTTGCCGACAAAAACAGCAATGATGTTTACATATATAATCAGGATGGCAATCAGGGAAAGGTAACAACTAATTTCCCAATTGTGAAAGTGGAAGTTGCAGAGCAGGGCGTTATAGCTGTTTTGTCAGAAGATAAAGATGCCAATTATATAGAAGTTTATGACAGAGACGGAAATAAGTTGGTTATTCACAAAACCCTTTTAGATGAAAACGGATACCCTCTTGATTTCTCAATATCAAAAGATGGGGACAAAATGGCAGTATCATATATAACTGTCAATAACGGTTCTATGAGTAACAGAGTTGTGTTTTACAATTTTTCTAATGCAGGTAAAAATTCCACTGACAAAATAGTGGGAGAGTTTGACCAGTACAAAGAGGTTATTGTACCTACGGTAAAATTTGTAACAAACGATGATGTTGTAGCAGCAGGTGAGAACATTCTGTCTTTGTATGGATTTAAAAATAAACCTTCATTAAGGGAAGATGTTAAAATAAATGAAGAGATTCAGAAAATATTTTATAGTGACCAGTATGTGGGCGTGATTCTAAAAAATACTAATAGTAAGTTCCCATACAGAATACAGGTTTATGACTTGAATGGAAACAAAAAAATGGAAAAAGAAATCAAATTAGAGTATGATAATGTTTCTTTTTCAGGGGATAATGTTTTAATGTACGATGACATGAACTGTCAGATTATATCTTTTGATGGAGTTCAGAAGTTTAAGGTGACATTTAATGGAGCAGTAAATGCAATTATTCCAATTGATGGTTCAAGAACTTTTCTTATTATGACAAAGTCAAAAATACAGAAAGTTAAATTAAAATAAAAAATTAATTGTGTGAAAACAGAAAAATCTTATAAAGTTGTTTAAGATAGATTATACAAATTATAAGAACGAATCAAAAAAAGATAAGGGAAAAGATAAAGAACAAAATAATTTAAAAAATCAGATTAACGGAATAACAAAAAGAAAAGGAAATTTCTTTAAGGAGAATACTAATGGGAAATACATTATTAATAATAGTAGGTATATTTATGGTTGCAATGACGGCAATCGGCTTAAAAAGAGGAATGCTTAAGATGGCATTTTCGCTTATATCAGTAGTAGTAGTTTTATTATTGGTTAATATTTTGACCCCTCCAACTAAGCAGTTGTTGAAAGCAACACCAATTTATACAGGCATACAAAACACAATAGAGGAATATGTTAGTAATAACATAGAATCATCGGCACAAAGTGTAACACAAACAGGTGTTGGTGCTCAAAAGAAAATTATTGAAAAATTGCCTTTACCAAAGGAAATAAAAGCAACGCTTAATGAAAATAACACTGAAGAAAGTTACGCAAGTTTGAAAGTAACTACTTTTTCAGAATATATAGCTGAGTCTTTAACTGATATGGTTATGAATGCAGTTACCTTTATTATTTTATTTGTTATATTAACAATTCTTGTGAAGATTGTAGTTCATGCCTTAGATATTATCGCTAAGTTACCTGTTCTTAGAACTTTCAACACTATTGGTGGAGCATTAATAGGTTTAGGTGAATCATTAGTAATTATATGGATTGCCTGCATTGTTGTAACAGCATTCAGCGCAACAAGTTGGGGACAGCAGATTTGTACAGGAATATCAGAGAATGGATTGCTAAGTCTGATTTATGACAACAACATTATTCAGCATTATATAAGCGGAATCTTCAGCTAAGAATAAAGATTATAACAATGAAAATAATATAAAAATAAATATAAAAAACTCTTGACAAATAAAAATACATTTGATAGACTACTAAAGCTGTTAAGAAACAAACAGCTTTATATGGCTCCTTGGTCAAGCGGTTAAGACATCGCCCTTTCACGGCGGTAACACGGGTTCGATTCCCGTAGGAGTCACTTCCGTTAAGAATTTTATTTCTTGACGATAACAAGAACCCTTGATATAATAAAGGGGTTCTAAATATAAGGCGCAATAGCCAAGTGGTAAGGCACGGGTCTGCAACACCCTGATCACCAGTTCAAATCTGGTTTGCGCCTCTTGAGAATCGTTCATGTGAGCGGTTCTTTTTTTGTAGCAAAAGCCCAGCAAGCGATATCGTGCTTGCACGAAATATCATTTGCCGGGCGTAAGAACATCGAAACGCTATGCTTTGAGATGTCTGCTAGCTACAATCGAGTAGGAGACAGCCTACTCGGTTGTAATAAAAAATTCCTTCGTAATTTCTTATTACACAAAAAACGTTCCGCTAAAAAACGATATTCTTTGCTATGGATTTTAGTGTACTGCTGTGGTATCATTGAAGTAGTGGGCTAAAATTAGAAACAGAATTTGCCGATTATTATAGGAAGGAAACGTTATATGTTTGTAGGAAGATATGGAAGAAATACAGCGGGAGGTTTTGTTTCAAAGACTAAACCACCAATTAAGAAAATAGTAATTTCATTTATTATAGTAGCAGTTATTGAGTTTTTAGCATTTTATGCATTTCTCCCACCATTGAATATTCATTCTATGGAGTTTTGGGAGTTTCAGGGATTCTTTATAGTAGCATTCTTTTTGTTCACATTTAAAATTCCTAATTTTGAAGAGGCAAAAATTCAGTACAATATTGTATCAAAGATATTTGGTATAATTATTTTGTTGGCAGTAATAATTGTAATTATTGGAAATGTAATTTCTGCAAAGATATTTAACGCAGGCAGATATTCATCTTTAATAGATATAGAGAACACAAAATTTGAAGATACTATTAAAGAAACAGATACAATAACAGACGTAGCTTTAATGGACACAGATAGTGCAAAGGTAGTTGGACAAAGAGCTATCGGAGCATTATCAGATGTAGTAAGTCAGTATGAGATTGGAAGTGATTATAGCCAAATTGCATTAAAAGGTGAACCGATGAAAGTGGCATCTTTGGAATATGCAGGCTTTTTCAAATGGTTTAATAATAGAAAAAACGGAATACCAGGTTATGTATTAGTTGATGCTGTTAAATTTGAAGCTAATTATGTAAAATTAGACAAGCCAATTAAATACACAGAATCTGGCTGGTTTAATGACAATTTGGAAAGACATTTAAGATTTAAATATCCAACAGCAATATTTGAAGGCTATTATTTTGAGTTAGATGAAGATGGCAAGCCATATTATATCTGCCCTACAATGACTGCGCGAGTAGGCATGTTTGGTGGTATGGATGTAAATGGCGTTGTTATCTGTGATCCATGTACAGGCAAAACTAAGAAATATGATTTAGACGATGTGCCTAAGTGGGTCGACAGAGTATACGATGGAGATTTGATTGAGCAGAAGTATAACTGGCATGGAATGTTAGCAGACGGATTTATTAATAGCGTAATCGGTCAAAAGGATTGCAAGAAAGCAACGGAAGATTATGGCTACAAAGTAATTGACAATGATGTTTGGATTTACACAGGAGTAACTTCTGTTATAGATGATTCTTCAAATATTGGATTTGTAATGGTTAATGCCAGAACGGGCAAGGCAAAATATTTTAACGTGGCAGGAGCAGAAGAGTTTTCAGCCATGGAAGCCGCAGAAGGTCAGGTACAGAATCTTGGCTACGATGCAGCATTTCCATCTTTAATAAACATTGATGGAAGACCAACTTATTTTATGGTGTTGAAGGACAAAGGAAATCTTGTAAAACAATATGCATTGGTTGATGTAAAAAAATACAGCATTGTAGCAACAGGAACAAGTCAAAAAGATACATTAAATACTTACAGAAAACTTATAAAAGAAAATGGTGTAAAAACAAGTTCAGGTAAGTACAAAAATATTGAACAACAGTACAAGCATGAGCAGGTTACTGTTAAGGATATTAAATATATAAATATGTCAGGAGAAACCTATGTGTACATTACAAGTAATGTCGGTAATGTATATAAGATGAAGTTTTCTGATGATGAAACAATTGTTTTTGTTCAACCGGGAAGTAAAGTCGAGATATTTTATGACGAAAGCAATGAAACAGGAATACGCAGTATAGAAGAGTGGAAAGTGCAAGGTGAAAACGAAACAAATGAAACAACTAACGAACAAACAGGTAAACAAACAGAAGAAGCAACAAAAAACAATAATCAGTAAATGTGTAAGCGCAGTTTTAGTGCTGGCAATGGTTATAACTTTATGTAATGTTCCATACAAAGCAAAGGCGGCAACAACATATTCAATGTCAACGTCAGCGATAACATTACTAAAAGGAAAGAAGCATAAATTAAAAATTGTCAATGCACCAAAAAATGCAAAGATTAAATGGAAAACTTCTAACAAGTTTGCAGTTACCGTATCAAAAAAGGGTAAATTGAAAGCCGTTAATTACGGAACAGCAACAATTAAAGCTACTTATAAAAAGAAAAATTATTATTGTCAGGTTACAGTTCCTGACAGTTCAAAACGAGTTACATTAAATACTTATAATGTAAGTTTGGTAGAGGGAAGCACATATCAGTTACAGCCAACCTCAGCCAAAACAGTTAAGTATTTTTCAAACAATGATCACATTGCAACAGTTCATGCAAATGGATTAATAAAGGCGCATAATCCGGGAACAGTAGCCATTGCAGCAGAAAATTCTGAAGGATATGCAACATGCACAGTTACAGTTACTCCAAATGAAGAAAATCAGACAGCTTTGGATAATTCAGTTAGCAAAAAAACTACAGCAATTAGACGTTTAACAACTAAGAACAATATAAAATACGAAAGAATTACATGGGCTAAGAATAAGATAATACGATTTAAGATTGCAAATTTAGATTCAGATAACGTAAAAAAATGCGTTTGGTCTACTCAGGATGATGAAATATTGTCAAAGCCAAACAATGACAGCAACGTAATAGTGGCTGGTGCCAAAACAGGAACAACAGGAAAAACAACTATTACGGCTACAGTAACAGATAAGACAGGAAAAACAACAACATATAACAATACCGTTTATGTAACAAAACCCGGAATTAACACAAAGAATCTTGTGCTAATGGGACCTAACATGGGAGCGAACAGACAGCAGTACATATCTTTTTCCGGAATTTCGAAATACAGTAAGATAACATGGGATATGTCACATGCACCGCATGTATCTATTGTAAAATATCACAATAAAGCCAGCATAGTGGGAAACAAGGCAGGTTCAGGTGTGATTAAGGCAACTGTTGATGGGAAAAAATATAATGTAAATTACACAGTTTACAATCCTAAATTTAAGTCAATTAAAGCTGTTTTAGCAAAGAAGAAAACAACAACGATTAAAATTGACGGCATTACAGGCCTTACACCTACATATAAAAGTAGAAATACTGCAGTTGCAACAGTTGATGCTAACGGAAAAATCAAAGGAAAAGGTTCAGGGGTAACATTTGTAGATGTGAAACTTGGTAGCTATACAAAGACATATCGTGTGGAAGTTGCAGCCACAGGTATGAAAACAATAATTTCTAAAGCACAGAAAATCGTTAATACTTGGAAATACAATCAGGGAAAACGTATGCAGTATGGGTATTATGATTGTTCATCATTAGTATGGAAGGGATATCAGGTATACAAAAATTACAACAAGAAGTTGGGTAGCACTTCCTGGGCATATACAGCAGGAGAGTTATTTGACTACTTAAAAGGTAAAAATCAGATAGTATACTACGGTTATATAGGATACAACTATATGAAACCAGGTGACCTTATTTTCTATGGCGATTACAATAGTGCGGTAATGTATAGCACACCTGGAAGAACATTAGATATTTACCATGTGTCAATGTATGCCGGAAATGGTAAAGTTGTAGAAAAAGGTGGTAAAACAATAAATTATAACAACACAAAACACATTGTTGGAATAGGAAGGGTAGTTAAATAGTGGAGTACAATATTGGAAATATAGTAACGCTAAAAAAAGGCCATCCCTGCGGAACAAACCAGTGGAAAATCATACGAACAGGGGCGGATTTTAAATTGAAGTGCTGTGGATGTGATAGAATAGTAATGATTCCGCGGAAAACATTTGAAAAGAGTGTAAAAAAGATAATTTCGGAATAATACCTTAAGTGAATTTCGAAGTTCTGTTTTATGCGACCAATCCAGAAGTTAGTTTTGCATTCAACCAATTAATTATAATTAAATAAGTTTTAATTATAATTAATTGAAAATTAAATACACAAAATTAAACAAAATGTAGAAAAGCCCTTGATTTAGGGGCTTTTTTATGTTATTATGTGTATTCGTGAAAAAAATAATTTTTCCTTGCTTTTTTACTTATAGGTAGAAAGGCCAGAGACCAAAAGGAGGTAAACGCATGAACAAATATGAGATGACAGTTGTTATTAGTGCAAAACTTGAAGAAGAAGGAAGAACTGCAGAACTTGACAAGGTAAAAGCTTTTGTTGAAAAGTTTGGTGGTACTATTGCTAACATTGATGACGCTGGAAAGAAGAAATTCGCTTATGAAATCCAGAAGATGTCAGAAGGTTACTATTACTTCATCACATTTGATACTGATAATGTAAACGCTCCAAGCGAAATAGAAAGCCAGCTTCGTATTATGGAAAATGTCCTTAGATTCATGACTGTTGCAGTAGAAGCATAGTTAAGATAGAGAGGTATTTAATATGAACAAGGTTATACTAATGGGTCGTTTGACTCGTGATCCTGAAGTTAGATATTCAACATCAGGTGACAATCAGTTAGCTATTGCTAGATATACATTAGCAGTAGACAGAAGATTCAGAAGAGATGGAGAGCAGACAGCAGATTTTATCAGATGTGTAGCATTTGGTAGAAGCGGTGAGTTTGCAGAAAAGTATTTCCATCAGGGAACTAAAATCGTAGCAGAAGGTCGTATTCAGACTGGAAGTTATCAGGACAAAGATGGTAAGACAGTTTACACTACAGAGGTAGTTGTAGAAAATCAGGAGTTTGCAGAAAGCAAAGCAGCGTCTGATAATAACGCAGGATTTGCTCAGGCACCTGCAGCGTCAGCACCAACAGCTCCAGCAGGAGATGGTTTTATGAACATTCCTGATAATGTAGACGATTCAGGATTACCATTTAACTTTTAATTAAATTAGGAGGTCAAGTTATGCCATATAATAAGAGTGAAAGACCAGATTCTCCAATGAGAAGAAGAGGCGGTCGTAGAAGA
>ENA-UPWS01001884-UPWS01001884.1-human-gut-metagenome-genome-assembly--contig:-NODE-1884-length-11236-cov-9.158885_pt1 | contig 11236 bp, 7 predicted proteins | sample MGYA00250054_ERZ773384 | MGnify/ENA primary metagenome ERZ773384 (study PRJEB29103, sample SAMN06111979) | human gut metagenome | biome: human gut; feature: ankylosing spondylitis patient; material... | reverse complement strand
TCGCAATGTCTACTTTCTAAGGACCGGCCGCTCCCAAAATCCTGAAAACAAATCAGTTCTATTTTTTATTCATCCAAAGCTGTGTAGCATGCAATATCCAAGTTGTGAAAATCTGTCAATTCAGGTTGCAAACGGCAGAGATCAAAGATGAAACTCCGGGATGGATGACTGGAAGGTCACTTAGTAATATAGGTTTTCGTAAGATAACAACGGATGAAGAATCTGAATGAAATATGTCAGTTCTGAAGTTACAGAGTTAGCATTCAGCATTTCAATACCCTTAGACTCCCCATTCTATAACCAGAGTTCCATAACGTAAATTGCAGATCCTGTGGTGCGTTTCATAGCGTAAATTGGGCATGTATAAGCGTCCTCTCACAAGTCATTCATAACGTAAATGAAAGAAAAACGGTACAGACAAATATGATTTCTTTCGTGAGCCATGGAGCTGGGATTCTAACAATCATGGAAGCTTCAGCTGAACATGATTGTTAGAATCCCAGCGGAATGCCCGGCGAACAGGAATATCATATTTCGTCTGTACCGTTTTTCTTTTCATAAACCTATAAAATCAAGACTTGTGAAAGGACGCTTATATCTGCCCTTCACAACGTATAAAAGCACTACAGAATCTGTGACACTACGTCAATTAAACTCCGGCTATAGGATTCACCTATAGCTGATTCTAGATAAAATGAATTATGTTAAAAAGCAAAATTCTGCTATGATGTATATATCCAATAAGACCTACAGAAACAGTGGGAAATTATGATAACCAATCACAGAAGACAGAAATATATTACAAGTAGAAGAAACCAGAGGTGCGACATGGCAGAAAGAAATCTTGACTTTGACAAAATTACAGACAGAAGAAATACAAACTGCTTAAAATATGATTTTGCAGTGAAAAGAGGTATGCCGGAAGATGTGCTGCCACTCTGGGTTGCAGACATGGATTTTCAGACATCTTCTTATGTACAGGATGCACTGATCAAACAGGCACAGCATGGGATTTTTGGATACAGTGATGGACAGGAATCTTATTTTGAAGCTGTGAAAGGATGGCTGAAGAAACATCATGACTGGGAAGTACAGGAAAAATGGCTGGTCAAAACACCGGGGGTCGTGATGGCTCTGGCATTGTCCGTAAAAGCATATACAGACCCGGGAGATGCAGTATTGATTCAGTCACCGGTATATTATCCTTTCTCAGAGGTGATTTCAGATAATGGAAGAAAAATCGTAAGCAGTGACCTTTTCCTGGGAGAGGACAACCGCTATCATATTGATTATGCAGACTTTGAGAAAAAAATCGCAGAGGAAGAAGTAAAACTCTTTTTCCTTTGCAATCCGCATAATCCGGTTGGAAGAGTGTGGACAAAGGAGGAGTTGGAGACAATTGGAGATATCTGCTACAGACATCACGTGATCGTTGTGAGCGATGAGATTCATGCAGATTTTGTTTTTCAGGGAAAACATCACGTTTTTGCAAATCTGAAAAAGGAATATGCGGAGTGGACCATTACCTGCACTTCACCGGGCAAAACGTTTAACCTGGCTGGTCTGCAGACTTCTAATATTTTTATCCCGAACCAGAAACTGAAAAATGCATTCAAAAAACAGTTGGCTGCCGCCGGATACAGTCAGCTCAATGCAGCCGGACTTGTGGCATGTGAGGCGGCTTACCGGGATGGGGAAGAGTGGTATCAGGCGATGAAAAAATATGTGGCTGGCAATATCGCTTTTACAAAAGAATTTGTGGAAAAAAATCTTCCGGGCGTGAACATGGTGGAACATGAGGGAACGTATCTGATCTGGCTTGATTTTAATGGACTTGGATTGTGCACGCAGGAGTTGGAGGATTTGATCGTTCACAAGGCGAAACTCTGGCTTGACAGTGGAAGAATTTTTGGAAAATGTGGAAGAGGATTCCAGCGGATTAACGTGGCTTGTCCGAGAAGTACGCTAAAAGAGGCACTGGAACGCATCGCAAAAGTACTTCCGGCAGATACTGTAAAATTTGCAAGCTAAACCAGATATAGCAGCAGCCAGGCATCGTTATTGTAACGCAATGCAAGTGAACAGGAAAATGTATCATAACGAAAAGAATTGCAAAAATTTATGAAAAAATAGTTGACAGTAAAGATGTTAATCGTTATAATTCCAATATAAACACATATTCCTATATGATTAGTAGGAAATGAGAGAGGAGACAATGATATGAAACACACAGGATTAAGCACACAGAAAAATCATATGATGTGTTGTTGCTGTTGTTAGGCTGTATGTATGAGTACGGTTTATTTTTCATATGCATTGTGTACCCGCTAAAAATTTGTAACTCAGGCAGGTGTCGTGCATAGGATACCTGCCATTTTTATTTTAGAAGATAAATCTTCTTCTCACTAAGTACACTATTTTAATTTTGCAAAAACAAGGAGGCTAAATCCTCTCCTCACAAGAGTTCGGATTTTTGCTTCGCAAAACAAGGAGGATTAACATGAGTGATATCAAATCAAGCACATTAGAGTTAGTAGGAAAAACACCAATCGTAAACGCAAGCAGATATGCTGCAAAAGCAGGCGTGACAGACGCAACCATTTTAGTAAAACTTGAGGCATTTAACCCGGCCGGTTCTGTAAAGGACAGAATTGCATTGGCAATGATCGAGGATGCAGAGAAAAAAGGTATTTTAAAAGAGGGCGCAACCATTATTGAACCAACCAGCGGTAACACAGGTATCGGTCTTGCAGCAGTTGCAGCGGTCAAAGGATACAGAGCAATCTTAACACTGCCGGATACCATGAGTGTTGAGCGTAGAAATCTTTTGAAAGCATACGGCGCAGAGCTTGTTTTGACAGAGGGCGCTAAGGGAATGAAAGGTGCGATCGCAAAAGCGGATGAACTTGCAAAAGAGATTCCGGGAGCCGTTATTTTAGGCCAGTTCGTAAACCCTGCAAACCCGGCAGCACACAAGGCAACAACCGGACCGGAAATCTGGGAGCAGACAGGCGGAAAAGTAGATATTTTTGTAGCCGGCGTTGGTACAGGCGGAACCATAACAGGTGTTGGTGAGTACTTAAAAGAGCAGAATCCAAATGTCAAAGTTGTAGCAGTTGAGCCTGCAACAAGTGCAGTTCTTTCTACAGGAAAAGCAGGAGCGCACAAGATCCAGGGAATCGGAGCAGGATTTGTTCCGGATACTTTGAATACTTCCGTTTATGATGAGATCATTCCAATTGAAAATGAGGATGCTTTTGACGAGGGAAGAGCATTTGCAGTAAGCGAGGGCGTTTTGGTTGGTATTTCTTCTGGAGCAGCTTTAAAAGCAGCCACCATTTTAGCAAAGAGACCGGAAAATAAAGGAAAGAATATCGTAGTTCTTCTTCCAGACTCCGGTGACAGATATCTGTCTACTGCATTATTCAGCAACTAAGAGCGTTTCAGGTGCTGATCGTGAAATCAGCAGAATGAAATCAGTTTGAAACAGCCCCCTCATGGAAAATTTGATAAACATACTCCGTGAGGGGATTTTTATGACAATAGATATTCGCCGGGTGTGCATTCTGTTGTTTCGTATCCGATGCTGTAGCCGCTGGTAGGGCATAGGTTTGCAAAACCGAAGTTGGTGGTTCGAATCCGCCCAGTATCACTCTTGAAAAAAGTGCTTATTTCGGAGAAGAGTAAAGCAGTAAAACTGGCGATGGTTTCAATATGAAAACAGAGAATAAGGGAATGCAGTTTATATTTGTGTATATGAACGAAAAAGTAAACTCCTCAAAATGAGGACTTTTAAGGCTAAAAAGTCCTCATTTTGAGGAGTTTTGCATTTTCGTGGAAAAAAGGATATGATAAATTAAATAGAAAAGATGGAGAAGAGAGTCTCAGAAAATTTGTGGAAAAGGAAAACATAATGCAAAAAATATTAATTACAAATGATGATGGAATACAGTCAGACGGTATCATTCGTTTGGCACGGGCAGCAAAAAAATATGGTAAAGTCTGGGTAGTGGCACCGGACGGACAGCGCAGTGCAATGTCACACAGGATCACACTGCATGAAACGATAGAGTTTCTTTCGGTTGATTTTCCGGTGGAGGGTGTGCACGCGTATGCAAGTACAGGAACACCGGCGGACTGTGTGCGTTTTGGAATTTTAAATATTGTGAAGGAAAAGCCGGACTATGTTTTTTCCGGTATCAATTATGGCTATAACAGCGGAACAGATATTCAGTATTCAGCGACCGTAGGTTCTGCGTTAGAAGCTGCGTGCGCAGGTGTGCATGCGGTTGCGTTCTCCGAGGGTGCATCGGAGTGTCATGAGGTGACAGACGCTTACCTTGAGCGGATGATGGAAGAATTGATGGAACAGCCTCTGGCGTACAATCAGATCTGGAACGTAAATTTTCCGCAGTGTGAACTTGAGAAGCTGCGGGGAATTTTATATGACAGGAAAATTGCAGACTGTGGATTTTTCATTGACGAGTATCTGGAAGAGGAGCTTGAAAATGGAAGAATACGACTGACTGTGCATGGAAATTATAATGAGAATGCCCCGGAGGGAACAGATTTCAGGGCACTTGTTGATGGATATATTTCAGTTGGGAAGGTGAATAATCTGCAGTAAAATGAAAGATACCAAATAATTGCAAGGAATCAAAAAAATATGTTATTTCAAACAGGATACCGGATTAATACAATATAATTGAGGCAGTGTATACAAAACGACAAGAGATGAAAGAATGTCGGAAAGCGGAGATTGGAAATAGTATGCGTATAAAAATGATACAGAAGAAAAAAGGATTGTGGGGAAAATGAAAATACTATTAGTAGATGATGAAAGAACAGAGCGTGAGGGAATCCGGTTTTTGATTGAAAAATTTCAGTTTGAGCTTGAAGTAGCGGAAGCAGCTAACGGAAAACTGGCAATGGAGTATCTACAGAAATATCAGGATGTGGATATTTTATTGACTGATGTGAAAATGCCATATATGGATGGTCTGCAGCTTGCAAAATATGCAAAGGAAAACAGACCGGATGTGATCATTATTATATTCAGTGCTTACAGCGAGTTTGATTATGCGAAAAAGGCATGCGAGGTAAGTGCGGTCAATTACCTGTTAAAACCGATCGAAGTGGAGGAATTCAAACAGGTGATGGAGCATGTCATTGCACTTTGCAGACAGAAAAAGCAGTGGAAAGAACAGAAAGAAAATCTGTTAGTCGCAGATAAAAAATTATTGTTATACAGACTTTTTAACACGAAAGAATCTGTGACAGAGATTGTGGAAAAATTAAAAGAATACAAGATTAATCTGGAAAATAAATATATCTGTTTCGTGAGTATTGAGACACGGAACAATTACTTTGAACTGTGCGAGGAAGAATTTGAAAAAATACTGAAACGCAATATGAAATTACCATATGAACAGATCGACTTTTATCCAAACCAAATTTATGTGATGATTTACAGCAGAGAGCCGATTGAGGAACGGAAAGTGGAAAATTCCATCCGTTTATTATACGCTGATCTGACCGAGAAAAAAGCAGAGATGCCATCGATCATTGTCGGAACAACATTCTTTGGAATAAAAGAATTTTCAGGCAGGGTAAAAGAAATGGAAGATGTCCGAAATGACACGTTCAGCTATTTTTCGGGAGTAATCTACATTGCACAGAAAGCAGCGCGGGATACAGGAACACTCGAGGAAACCATGCAGATGAAAGATAGTATTTTCCGAAGCATAGAGGATGAAAATATGCCTGCAGTGGAAGAACAGTTATTGGTATATCTGAAACGTCTGGAAAATGAAAAAGCGTCGAGTGCATTTTATGCAAAGTATCTGATTTTAGATATTGTCAAGGCTATTTATCAGAAGTACGGCATCTATAACGAGAGCCTGATCATGCAGACAGCAGATGAAATTATGAACAGTCATGATCTTTGGAAAGTGGGCGAAGTTGTGTCAAAAGTGATACGGGAGATCACTGTTTCTCAGAAACAGAGTCTGCCGGATACGAGCCTCACGGTATCCGAAATCAAAAAAGTCATCAAGAATGAGTATATGCATGATATCGGTCTGGAAGAGATCGCAGAAAAAGTCTGCCTCACAGCGTCCTATGTGAGCTTTATTTTCAAGAAGGAGACAGGATACAATCTTGTGAAATATTTGACAGACTATCGCATGAAGAAAGCGAAAGAACTGTTAGAGGAGAGCAACTGGAAGATCGTGGATATCGGAAAGGCATGTGGCTACACAAACCAGCCCTATTTCAACAAACTGTTTAAAAATTACTATGGTGTGACACCGAAGCAGTACCGTGAGCAGAAATAAACAGAAAAATTGGAAGTGAAATACAGTGGTGCGGTCATGTTGACAGAAATACATAAGAAGCGGGGAGAAGGTCAAGTGAAGAAAATCTGTAACTGGTTTATACATAATGCGTCTATGCAGAAAAAGCTTATTATAAGTTATATTATTCTGGTGTCGATTCCGTTATGTATTCTCGGTATTCATTCGTTTTCTGCGGCAAATCAAAATCTGCTGGACCAGACAGAAGTGACGATGGACAATAATTTACACCGTATGTGTCAGGAGGCAGACGCTATTTTTCAGAGAGAGACAGATTTTACAAAATATCTGGCGTACAATCTGGAATTTCGACAGACGTTGGAGGGGAATGCCTATAATGGTAGTGCAATCGCACAGAGTCTGAATAAGACGGTGGAACCGGTATTCTGGTACTTTATAACGAGCGATGAAAACTTAAAAATGATCAAGATCGTCACACCATATACGGAAACGGACATCGGCTCCTTCCTGGAGTCGGCGGAGCCATATGAGAATACGGTGTGGTACAAAAAGCACGAAAAAGATTTTAATACAGAGTGGACGGTCGAGGAGGACGGAAAGCTGTATGCAACGCGGACAATTTTAGATACGGCAACGACCAGCAGAAGAATCGGTGTACTGCGTGCGGAATTTTACTTAAACCGGATTTTGGAACCGTTTGATACGATGGATTATCTGGACAACGGGATCGTGATAAAAGACGGAAATGGTCAGGTGATTTACACAAAAAAAATTGCTGATGAGCAGATGGAACAGAAAATTGAAGCGTACATTGGAGAAAACCCGGAGGATGCATCCGTCTTAAATAAAGAATATATTTTAAAAGAAGCGTCGATGGAAAAAGTCGACTGGAAAATTTACTATTTTATTGACCGGAATACAATCTCGGAACAGATTTATTCCATTATATTTTCTACAATCATAGTAGTACTTATTTGTGTCGGACTGACACTGGTGGTGATTGGAGTGCTGTCGCGTGTGATCGGTCAGAGAATTTTGCAGTTGAGGGATCAGGCGGAGCGTATTGCAAACGGCGATCTGCAAAATCCCTGTCACACAACCGACACGGATGAGGTCGGCATGGTGACGAACAGTCTTGGAAGAATGACTGTGCAGTTAGATTCCATGATTAATGAAGTATACAAGATGGAGATTGAGAAAAAAGAATCTGAATTGAGAGCGCTGCAGGCGCAGATGAACCCTCATTTCCTCTACAACTGCCTCTCAGGTATCAAGTGGAAGGCACTCAGAAAAGGGGATGACGATATCAGCGATATCACAGGACTTCTGGCAAAATTCTACCGCACAGCATTAAACAACGGACAACAGATCACAACGGTGAGCAGTGAGTTGGAGAATATCCGGGCGTATATTGAGATCCAGAAAAAATGCATGAGGAACCATTTGAGGTGGAATACCGGATAGATGAGAGCGGTCTCGAATGCTGTATGCCGAACTTCCTGCTTCAGCCGCTGGTGGAAAATGCGATGAAGCACGGCATTGATTATATGGAAGAACCGGACACCGGAAAAATTATTGTGGAGTTTTGCAGAAAACCGGAGCAGCTGGTATTTTCTATTTACAATAACGGACCTTTGATCGAACTTGAAATGGTAGAGAAATTGTTGAATGAACAGGGAAAAGGCTATGGAATCCACAATATCAAGGAACGTCTGGAGCTTTATTACGGAGCACTCGGAAGTCTTGAAGTGAAAGTCACTGATGCAAAATATACCTGCTTTACGGTAAAGATGCCGGATACGCTGCAGAAGGAAAATCCAAAATAAAATACATGAAAAAGTATTACTTTTCCAAAGAAAGTATTATTTTTTTCTGCTATGTTCGACGGTATGATAAATATATCAAATGAAAGAGAAAAACAGCAGCAGACAGCGGTATTTTCTTTCGGGAAAAGGAGAAAAAGGTATGAAGAGAAAAGTTTTGAGCGTATTATTGTGCGCAGCAATGACACTTGGGGTAGTAGCAGGATGTGGAAGCTCCTCGGATACAGGAAGCACAGATTCAGCATCTAAGACAGAGACAAAGGGAGAGAAAACAGACTCTTCTTCGGACAAAGTGACAATCCGTATGTCTTACTGGAATAGTGAAGACACGGTACAGGCAATGTTAGATTATCTTGCAGAGGCAGTGCCGGAGGTAGAGATTGAGTATCAGTTTATTGATAATTCTAACTACGATACAATTATTGATACCCAGCTTTCCGCAGGCGAAGGACCGGACATCATCTGCGAGTCACCGGGTTCTGCATTAAAACATGCAAAATTAGGTTATCTGGAAGCGTTGGATGATCTGGCAGCTGATTATTCCACAGCAGGTACAAGTGTTTACGGATATAACGGAAGTACCTATGCACTTCCGGGAATCAGCTGGTTTGAAGGAATCTATTATAACAAAGAAATTTTTGAAGAAAATAATGTGGAACTTCCAAAGACATTTGATGAGTTTTTAGACGTTTGTACAACATTCCAGAATGCAGGAGTCACACCACTTGCAGCAGGCTTAAAATCATGGGAACCACTGTTAAAGAGTTCTATGGCATTTGTGACAGCAGAGTATCTGTCCACAGATGAGGGAAAAGGTTTTGGAGAAAAATATCGTAACGGCGAAGTGACAATGGACGGAACCTGGAATCCATATATCGAGACATGGTCACAACTGATCGATAATGGTGTATACACAGCAGACATGACAGGTATTGATCATGATCAGGCATTAGAGCAGTTTGCAACAGGCGGTTCAGCAATGTTCTGCTCTGGTCCTTGGGATTATGATGCGATCATGGAAAAAAATCCGGAGTTACAGCTTGACATGATGCCTTTCTATGGAACAAAAGAAAGCGCAGGCTGGCTCATTGGTGGTCCTGGCTGTGGATTTGCAGCAAATGCTTCTTCCAAGAACCTTGATGCAGTGAAAAAAGTGCTTGCAGCAATTTCAACGGCAGATGGACAGACCGCTTTATTTTTAAATGATAAGATAACTCAGGCGATGGAAAGGCTCCCGCAAAAAGAACAGCAGGTTTTGACAGGTATTTATCTGGAAGATAAAAGCGCTGGAGATTTAGCGGCATCAATCGATGTGAGCCTGGGGCACATTTATCGGCTGCAGAAACAAGGTGTACGCAGAGTTAGAGGTATGCTTTCACGATTGATGAACGAATTAAATAAAAGCTAATAAAAGAAAACAGGCGTTATTTAAAACAAGAATTGCTTATATAAGCTTTAATCGTTATATATGGCATATATTAAGAAAATTCGCTATGTGAAAAATTTTTTATATTAGTGATTATATATATATCTTTTATTATTTTAAAATCGCGGAAGGGGGTTTTTACGGTGGCGAAATCCATTTGTGAACATATTCGCAATGTTAAGAGCAGCTTAGAAAATGCTGAAAAAAGTTTCCGTGAAAACAACGGCATGCGCGGTGAATTGGATTTGATGCTGGCTGAAGCGGAAATTAAGCATTTGCGGGAAAAACGCGGCTGGGTTTCTGTTTGGACCAGACAGCGTTTAGCTTTGCTTGTTGCGGCTATCGTAGTATTAGCTGGCTATGGTGGCTGGTTATATGCTGGAACAGTAGAAGAACCTGGGGTGAAGTTGCAAAATCCCGCTGCAGTTATGGCTTCAACTGAGCTGCAGAAAAATTTGCCTCAAACAGAGGCGGCTCCCAATAAAATGGTGCCGACTTTTACAGATAAACCAGAACAAGAACAGAAAACGGTAGTGATACCGTCAGAGTATCCGAAAGAGCAAGTAAAAGAACAGCAGCGTAGTGTGGAGTTGCCTACTGCAGATATGCGGCAGCTTGTGCGTGAAGCGCGCAGAACTTTACGGGATGCTAACTAGTTTAGGGAGGATTTTTGGATGAGAAGAAAAAATATGTTGCGGTCCTTATCTTTGAGCCTGGCAGCGCTTTTGCTGACGACTCCTGTTTGGGCGCAGGAAAACAGTGCGGCCGATGTCGTTGAAAACCAAACCATGACTATCGGTGGGAAAGAGCAGATTGTTACCAAAGCTGCTCTTGAAAAAGCACAGAAAGCACAAAAAGGCAAAGGAAAAGATAAAGGCGGACTGAGTAAAAAGGGGAAAAAGACAGTTTATTATATGCATAATAAGCCATCTGAAGATATTTCCGATCCTCGCTATAAAGGTACTACTGAAGAACAGCCGGCTGAAGCTGGTGATGCTGAACAGCAGGAAGAGGCTAAACGTCCTGTAAGCAGACAGGAAGCTGAAAAAGAGGCTGCCAGAGAAGATGCGGCGAAGTCTGCTCAGGAAGCTGTTGCCAATGCCCCGCAGACAAATACTACAGCAGTCCGTGAAGAAGAGCCGCCAATGCGTCCTCCCGCAGAAATAGAAAAGGCTGCGGCACCGTATTTTGGTCAGCTGGTGACTAAAATTATGGTCAGCGGTAATAATGTGACTCCAACTGAAGAGATTATTAATGTTTTAAAAACTAAACCTGGTATGACTTTGACGTCTGAAGGTTTAGGTAAGGATTTATACGCTATTTATAATATGGGATGGTTCTATGATCTGCAGCCTGAATTTAAGCAGGTTCCGGAAGGTGTGCAGGTTACCTATCATGTTATGGAAAATCCTATTTATCAGCAGCTGGCAGTAGAAGGAAATACAAAGATTTCTACAGAAAAAATTGAAAGCTTACTGGATCTTCCCAAAAATCAGCTGATCAATATCAGAGAAGTAAACGCAAAAGTACAGCGTTTGGAAGCTGAATACAATAAAGAGGGTTACATTTTAGCACGTGTTGCGGATATCAGAATGCAGCCTGACGGAACCCTGCTGTTGGTCGTAAATGAAGGTATTGTTGAAGACTTTAAAATTAAGGGCAATACTAAAACT
>ENA-UPWS01001880-UPWS01001880.1-human-gut-metagenome-genome-assembly--contig:-NODE-1880-length-11253-cov-3.768253_pt1 | contig 11253 bp, 10 predicted proteins | sample MGYA00250054_ERZ773384 | MGnify/ENA primary metagenome ERZ773384 (study PRJEB29103, sample SAMN06111979) | human gut metagenome | biome: human gut; feature: ankylosing spondylitis patient; material... | reverse complement strand
GGTGTTAACATAAGTCATCTCTCCTTTTCTACTTCGTACCTGCCTTCGGCAGATACACTCATGCTGTTTCCTTGTTTCTTTGGAACCGGGATGTTCTGGGAACTCATAGAACTCATTTCCTGTTCTCCTTTTGTTCCTCTCCTTTGTTCTGACTATGTTATAGCACCGTTTATTAGCACTGTCAAGTGTTGAGTGCTAATTTTCTGTGAACTTTTTGTGAAATCCTGCAATTGCTTGATTTTATGGCATTTCAAGCGTTGTTATCGTCCAACTACGCATCATTTCCCTTGATTTCCCCTGTTTTCTTCCCGAAGTACCGGCATCCGGAAGATCTGCACGACGAGCGGAATTACCATGATAAACCACACGAGCGGCTCCGCCACAATAACACCGGTGTAGCCTAACATCGGCACAAGCGTAGCGGCGATCACGATTTTCCCGACCATCTCAAGCGAACTCGAAATGAGCGGCGTGATATGATCGCCCAGTCCCTGCATGGCGTTTCGGAGCACACAGATCACCGCCGTCACATAGTAGAACAGCGTGTCGAATTTCAGGTAGCTGGTCGCATTTAAGATCACAACCTCATTCGTGCTTCCCGTCACAAGATATACCAGCCATCTGCCAATCGTGTAGCTGGCCACCGCGGAAAGCGTACACCAGATGCAGGTGTAGAAAATGCCGAGCCGGATGCCTTTTTTAACCCGGTCGATCCTGCCTGCGCCCAGATTCTGTCCGCAGTAAGTCGCCATCGTCTGTCCGAAGACGCTGAACATCGTCATAAAAATCTCAGAAATTTTCCGCGCCGCCGTGTGCGCCACGATGATGTCCTGCCCCAGCTTATTGATCGCCGTCTGGAGTGTCAGCGAGCCGATATTGACCAGCGAGCTCATAAAGCCCATCGACAGACCCGACCCGAGCATGTTTTTCACCATCGCCGTATCCGCATCCCGGAAATCCTCCCGTGCAAGACGGAGCATTTCATACCGTCTTAGCATGTAGATCCAGCAGATCACAAACGCCAGAATCTGTGCCAGAACCGTGGCGGCGGCAGCTCCGCGCACACCCGCCTTTAACACCAGCACGAACAGAAGATCTCCCGCGATATTTAACGCCACCGACACTGCCAGAATCACGAGCGGCGTGACGGTATCCCCGAGCGCCCGAAGTGCTGCGGCACACGCGTCATAGAGGAATGTCGCAAGAAGTCCCGCTATGATGATAAATATGTAAGGTCCTGCCACCGGAATCAGATGCTCCGGCACATTTAAAAACCGCAGGATCGGCTGTAAAAACACCAGTCCTAGCACCGTCAGCACGACCGAGATCACCGTTCCGAGCACCAGGGAAGCGGCAAACGATTTTTTCACGCCCCGGATATCCTTCGCGCCGAACCGCTGCGCCGTGATGATGGCAAACCCGTTCGCCAGTCCGAGCAAAAAGCCGATGATGAGATTGCTGAGCGTCGTCGTTGCACCGACTGCGGCGAGCGCATCCTCCCCGAGAAAAGAGCCGACAATTCTCGTGTCGGTCACGCTGTAGGTCAGCTGCAGCAGATTCCCCAGAAATATCGGCAGTGCAAACACAAGAATCAGCGTTGACGGTTTTCCTTTTGTAAGATCTTTCATTCGACCGGTCTCTCCTTTTTCGCTACCGGCTTGCGCCGGATTCTGTGATACTGCGGGCGGAGCGTCACCTCCGACACCGCCACGCCCTCTCTCTGCTCCACGATATACGCCACCGCGTCCGCGACATCCTGCGGCAGAAGATAGCTCTCCGTCTCCTCCCCCACCGTAAAGTCTGCATTGCGGTACAATTCCGTCTTCGTCATATCCGGGGATACCACCGCCACCCGCACACCGTATTTTCGCGCCTCGTCAAAGAGGCTGCGCGAAAAGCTCGCAAGTCCTGCCTTTACCGCGCCGTAGGCACAGCCGTGCGGATTCGACTGCTGCGCCGTCACGGATGCGATATTGACGATGCAGCCCTTGTTTTTCTTAAACCCGCGCAGCAGCTGCTGGCTTAAAATCATCGGCACTTCCAGATCTGTGCGCACCATCTCCTGAATCTTCTTCGGGCTTAGTTCCTCGTGCAGTCCGTAGTACGCGCTGCCGGCATTGTTGACGAGCAGCGTCACCCCGGCTTCCGCCGCAATCCCCCGCACCAGCTTCAACATTTTTTCCGTGTCCAGAAGATCGCAGACCACCGCATGAAACAGCGGATTATCTGCAGCGTCCGGAAACTGTTCCGCGAAACTGCTGCCGAACGAGCGTCCGATGCCAAACACTTCATATCCCATTTTGCACAGTCTGGCACTGATCGCCGCCCCGATCCCGGAGGACGCCCCCGTGACAATCGCCGCCTCGTTTTCTCTACACTGCTCCATGTATTCTCTCCTTATTCCTTCCACCGGAAAATCCGCTCTGCCGGAAGATAAGCGGCAAGTTTTTCCGTCATATACTGCTCCATCTCCTCCATGAGCGCCGTCGGGTAATGGTACACCCCGCCGTCATTCTGGTAGGGGAACTGCACCACCGCCGAGTCCGGCTCATTTTTCCGCATCTTCTTCAGATAATCCTGGGAGATGCGGAAGGTTCCGACGCTGACATCCGCCAGTTTTTCCAGGTCCAGCGTCCCACAGACCTGCGCAAACATCGCGTCATAGTGCTTCTTCCAGTCGCTGCAATAGATCATCGGGTCAAAGCAGAGACGCACCGAAAAGCCATGTTCCATCGCCGCTTCCGCTCCTGCCAGCCGCCCGGCGAGCGAAGCCGTACCGTGCTCATATGCATCAATCACCTGCTGCGGTGAGATGGTAAACGCACAGATGACACCTGCCTCCGGCCGGACCGTCTGCCACAGGCTGCCTCCGGTTCCCTTGGTTCTAAGCTCGATGCGCAGCCGCTGCCCGTCGGTGTTCATCCTGCGCACAAACTCGATCCAGCGTGCCGCATAACCGGTCAGATGCTCTAACGCCAGCAGATCCGTGTCGTAGGACACGCAAAGGTAGACCGGGTGCGCGGCAAGTCTCTTTTCCACTTCCGCAAAAATATCCTCCAGATTGACGAACACCACCAGATTGGCGGACGGATACATTCCCTTCAGATAGCAGTATTCACAGTCAAACACGCAGTTCATCACACAGGAGGTGTAGTAAAAATGTTCATTTCCAAAACTCTGGCAGACCGGCGCGCCGGGGTAGAGCAGCTCACCGTGCTTCGCCGCCAGAATCAGATTCTGCGCCACATGCTGCCTGACATAGTCCTGCCTGCTCCGGCAGAAAACATCCTTATAGTGGTCGATAGCAATCACTTCTGCCTGCGGAAACTGCGCGAGTATCCGCTTTGTCTCCGGATCTTCCGCCACTTCCCGCTCCACATAAATATGGGAAAACGGCGGATTATAATAAGACCTGTTTAAGTTCTTCAAGCCGCACCTTCCCTTCCCGCCTGTCTTTGCACGGGAGCAGCCCCCGCGCATACCATTCTTCCAGTTCCGCTTTCCAGTCGTATCCGGTAAGCGCCGCATACGTGATATACTGCCGCGCCGACGCCCGCATCGTCTGCGAGCAGTGCAGCGCCGCAAAAAGCCGCTCCAGCACCGCCTCGTCTTCCTGCAAAATACCGTCGTTTCGCAGCGTCTCCTCCTCGTCTGCCGCCTCCCGCAGATTTGTAAGAAATGCCGCGACCTCCTTTACATGCTGCTCCAGCAGCCCCGTGAGCGCCTCCGCCGTCATTCTCTCCTGCCCTGCAATTCCGAAATCCGATACCACCTTCAAAAAAAGCATCCGGTCCGGAGAAAAAAAGCGGATGCCTGCCTGATAGACGGCCGCCGCTTCCATATCATATAAAACTCCGTATGCCGCTGCTCTTTGTAACGGCTGCATCCCGGTCACAAGTTCGCGTTCCCTCCACGGGTGCCGGTACAGAATATCCGGATAGAACGTTTTTCCGGTCGCCTGCTCCGTGATCTTGTGACACACGTACAGGTCTCCGATCTGTGCGGCGTGTGCCGCCCCGTATCCGCTGTCCATGTCCCGGTCTGCCGGTTCACAGCCACCTGCCGCGCCTTCTGCCGCCGCGCAGCAGCTGTCCATGCCCCGGTCTGCCGGTTTACAGCGGCCAGCCGCGCAGCAGCCGATATTGATGAGAAAGTCTGCCGCATCTGCTCCATCCCGCGCACAGACTGCCGCGGTCGCAGCAGCCGCAGCAATCTCCCCCACACCGGTCACAACCAGCCGGATGCCTGCGCTCTCATTGTCAAACACCTCAAACGGCGCATACGCCGTGTTCTTTTTTAATTCCAGTTCCCGGATGAGTCCGTGTGCCTCCTGATAGAGCGCCATCATCACATAAATCATCGTCTGTCTCTAACCTTTCCAATACGCCCGGATGGCATCTTCCACAAGCTTCTCTCCGATCACAATCAGAACATCCTGCCCATTTGCAATCGGCTTTCGCGTGATCTCCTGCTGTGTTGCATTGATCTCCAGCCATGTGCCATCCGGATTCTGCAAAAATCCCTTCACACGGAAAATATGTCCGCACGCCGGATCTTTCAACATCTTCTTCACCGCCGCCGTAACCGCATCTCCGTCCAGATGCATATCCAGAAAATACAACGACTCAAACGCCTGTCCCTTCGCAAAGTCCGGCTTCTCATAGCTTGCGATATAATAACCGCAGGAAAGAATCGCGGCAAAGTCCTGATCTGAGAGCAATTCTGCACCCTCGCACAAAATTTTCTGATCCGCCCACTGCTTGCAGCCGAGCGCCGCAAGCGAACGCTTCAGATGCGCGATCGTATTCTGCCGCTGCTCCTCTGTTGCCGTGTCGCACTTGCTTAAAATTATACAGCCGGCATTTGCCGCCTGCGACGCCAGCAGGTACTCCGCCTCCGGTGAAAGTGTGTCCTCCAGACGCGCGTCCACCACAGCAATCACATTGCCGATCTCGTACCACTGATCCAGCGGCTCCTCATGCAGCACGTCAAAGAACTCGTCCATGTCGTAGATTCCCGACGGCTCCACGAGCACGCGGTCATACCCGCACATTCCCATGGCGATCAGCTTGGTGCGGAACCTTCTGCGGTGCGTCTCGGTATCGCAGCCGCCGGAGATCATCTCCAGCTCGCACTGCTCCCCCTCTAACTCCTGCAGTAACATCATATCGACATTGACCGCGCCGAAATCATTTTCCAGAATTCCGATATTCTGCCCCTGCTCCATCAGGCGCTTCGCATATTTTTTCAAAAACGTCGTCTTCCCTGATCCGAGGAAGCCCGTGATCAGATCAATTTTTACCATGGCAGTCCTCCCTATGCATCCGATCTGGAATATGCATTCTTCATCTGACCACTGAGTTCAAATAAAACCTTGTCAAGGGTATCTGCCGTCTCCTTCTGCAGCATCTTCGCAATGCTGCGGTTTGCCTCCTCGCGAAGTCTTCTGCGCATCACGGCATCCGTCTCCCTAGAGAGGAGCTCGTCGTAGTGATGGATCAGCTCATGTCCCTTTGCCATCACATGCTCCTGATAGCGCTCGATATGGAACACCGAGCTCCGGTAGGACGCGTCTGCCATCGCCGCAATCAGCCGGCTCGACCAGTAAAAGTTCTCCGTGGACACCTCGCCTGTCGTGTTCGACAGATATTCCGGCGTCTCCTCCACATCGGCATAGAACGGCACCAGCACGTTAAATGCGTTTGACGCAAATGCCAGCCATTCGATCACGCCGTTCTCCTGCTCCATCTGCGGGCGCATCTGGATCACTGCGAGAAAATCGTTCCGGTTGATGCCGATCGAGCGGTATGCACCGCGCAGGGACTTATCCCCGTAAGCGGCATACGGGTCATACGGTGTTCCCTGGAAATGGGAGGACAAGACGTATTTGACGTCCTCCACCGTCACCTTTTTCTCCGGCGCCATGCACCACGGAAGATCATCCGAAACCGGTGTGAAATCCGCATGCGGTCCGTCCCACACCTTCGTGTGCGGATTCAGATAGCGCTCCATGAACCACGCACGCGGCGTGTTATATACATGATCCGCATCGTCATGACTGCCGAACGCGTCGCGCGGATGAAACTCGCCGTCCTGTGAGAGATCCAGATGGTACGTCTTTACAAATTCTTCCAGATCCGCCGAGCACATATATTCCTTCTGCTCCCCGAGGGCATCGGAAAAATCAAACCGGTCGATTCCAAGCTGGTTCGGCATGACCACATAGACATCATCCGGCACTCTGCGCGCCATCCAGTGATGTCCGCCGATTGTCTCCAGCCACCAGATCTCATCCTGATCCTGAAATGCAATGCCGTTCATCTCATAGGTGCCGTACTGCTCCAGCAGGCTTCCCAGACGTCTGACACCCTCCCTGGCGCTGCGGATATACGGAAGCACAAGGCACACAAGATCTTCCTCGCCGATTCCTCCACAGATCTCCGGCTGACCATCCTCTGCCTTCTGGTATACCACCAGCGGATCTGCGCCGAGCACGCGCGGATTCGAGGTGATCGTCTCCGTCGCCGTCATGGCAACATGCGCCTCATTCACGCCGCTTGCCGCCCAGATGCCTTCCCCGTCGACCGCGTTCGGCACCGCCGTGTAGCGCATCGGCTGCTCCGGCAGCTCGATCTTCACATGTGAAATCACAGACTCGTAGTGTCGCGGCTGCTCCTCCGGATGCACGACCACAAATTTCTTCGGTGTAAAATGTCCCGAACCCGAATCGTCGTTGCGCGCAATCATCGTTGATCCGTCATAGGATGCTTTTTTTCCCACTAAAATCGTTGTACAAGCCATTGTCCATTCCTCCTTGGTATGTCTATCTGATTTTCCTGCCTCTTCGCCGGAAGCAGAAATTCCTGAAAGCTTATTCCACATTGCATAAGAATCATAGCACTTTTCGCTTGTCTTCTACAAGTCCCATCTAGGAACCGGACGGAATCCGCACGAGAATCCGCTCCCCACCGCGCTCCGCCATGGCAAGCACCGGCACGTGCTTTTTCCGGAGCAGATGCACCACCGGATATGCCGCAAATACATCCCCCTCGACGTAAACGGCCTCCGGCCGGCACTGCAGGATCTGTTTCACATAATCCTTGTTCCGAAGCTTCCAGTCGGCTTTTTCCATCGCCACTTCACCGTAACTGCCGTCCTGTTCCAGTTCCGGCAGCTCTGGCAGCGGCATGTGATAGATCTGCGCTTCCGCCATCCCCGGCAGTTCTCTTAAAAGTTCATCCGCTGTCTCTCCGCCGCCCACGTTTACAAGCGCCTTCTCCTCCTTAAAGCTGTCCAGACTGATCCGGCATGCCTCCACTGCATCGGAAAGTTCCCCGACCGTCATGAGAAATCCACCCTTATGGCAGAAAACGGCGCTCTCTAAACCTGATGCCTCCGCCAGTTCTTCCTTTTCCAGTCCGAGCCAGCATTCCGGGAAGCTGCACTTATAATGGAGAGAATACTCCCGCTTCTGCGGCTGGATACAGTATCCGCCCCGGTTCGACGGGAAAATCACAAACGCAATCCCGGTCTCCGACAGGCGTTTCTGGCACGGGATAAAATAGGGCAATATGAGAATCGCGGCATCGCGCTCCGCCGTCTCCCCGGACACTACGGCACGCTCATGCGCCGCCAGCACTTCCTCGATCTGACGGTCGGCGCGCTCATTTCCGCGATAGCGCTCGAATTTATTTTCAAGAATCATGCCCGCCACGCTGACCGCCTGAAAAAAGGCGGCGTCGCTTCCGCCCTGCGCATCCCATGCCGGGTTAAAATTGCCAATGAGCGTCGCCAGCTCGTTTTTCTCCCCGGTGTTGTCGTTATTATCCAACGGCTGTACAAACGCCTCGTCAAATTCCGCCGCCAGCTCCTCCCCGAGGATTGCTCCCCCGAGTTCCTCCCACAGCAGTCCGAACGCCGCATAGGGCACACCGTTCTCCCGCACCCGGCTGTCTTTCTGATGATGGTCGTACCGTCCTCTTCCGATGTCAAACACGATCCCGGCAAAATTCTCCGGCACCCTGTTGCCGCGCGTAATTACAATCTCCGGATTCAGGTAAAGCAGCAGCGCCGCGGAAAACACATCGTCTGCATGAAATTTCCCTCCGTGTGTAAACGCCGCCGCGTCTTTTCTCTGAATCTGTTCCAGTAAGTCTTCCGTCATTCTTTTTCTCCCTCATTTGCTTCTTCCATCACAACACTCGCCTCCGGCGCGCTGCCCGCCTCCACATAATCGAACCGGAGCACCGCCTGCTGCCAGTTCACACTGACTCTGGCGCTTTTTCCCCGCTCCCTGCCGGCCGCGGAAATCTGTTCTAACAGTTCCCCCAAGACCTCCCTGGTGAGATACCCGCCCCTCCAGTGAAAGGTAAACGTTTTCCCTTTTTTTGCTGTCTGAAGCGCACGTTTATAGACATCCTCCACCTTCGTGAAGGAAAGCTTTTTCTCCCGATAATAAAAATGCTGTGCATCCGTACATTCCGGCGCAGGCGCGATCAGGGGCTGATGATCCCGGAATACGCTCTTGTCGCAGAGATTGAAATAATCGTACCGGATCTGTGCTCCCGCACCGAGCGTGTTGTCAAATGTAGCATCCAGATGATAATACTGCCCGCCGATTTTTACAATGTTCCACGTATGGCGGTATTTGATCCCCTTCTCTGGGCAGTTTCCGCACAGAGCAATCACGCACCAAACGCCAAGCGCATCGCAAAGCACCTTTACTGACTTTGCGATTCCCTCACAGACGCCCACACCCTGTCCGAGAGGACCTATGATCTCATGGGAATACGGCTTTTTCAGCTTATCGTAGTGCACGTTTTCGCAGATAAAGTCATGGACGTATTTTTCCTTCTCCCATTCGGAGGGGTTCTGTGCGGCGCGCGCCATTTTTTCCACCCGCGCCTTCATCGCCTTCTGGTGCTCTCTGATCTTGCCTTTTTCAAAGAGGTATTCCGGCAGGAACACAAGGTTCGCCGACTCCGGATAATACCGGTACTTGTAGCCGGTCGCCCAGAAAATCTCCGGATGATCCAGCCGCAGCAGGAAAAATACCTGATAGAGATCCTCCGCCTCAAGGCGCGGCATCGGAATGGAATCCTCCAACGCCAATAGTCCCTGCAGCATCGCATGATATACCGCCTGCTTTGTTTTGTCCATTTTGCTGTAATAATATGCTTCCATCGTTGTCTCCGTGTGTGGGTATGGGTGGAATTTGAGCCAGACTTCCTGCTGGATTCCGGGATTGGGCTTTTGCCTCGATCCGGCAGAGTTCCGACAGATGACCTGTCACTTTCCACTGGGTTTCCTGGCTGATTGAGGAATCAGGCTTCCTGTCCGGCGAGCGCCTGACTTCTCCGGTGCACTCTCCCTCTCACAAAGTAAAAACAGATTACCTGCAGGACAATCGTGATAATCCACGACGCTGGATAAGATATAAACAGAATCGCCAGTGATCTGTGGTATGGAAAAATGCCAAAAATCCACACCACTCTCGTACCAACCGTTCCGATGACCGACAACACCATCGGCACCGCGGAATATCCCATGCCGCGCAGCGCCCCCGGGAACAAATCCATCCAGCCGCACAGAAAATAGGTGATCGTCGTGTATGCAAGGATCTCCATACCGCACGCAATTACCTCGGCATCCTCCGTGTAGATCTGTAAAATTTCCGGTCCGAACCCATAGCAGATGCATCCCAAAACTACAGCGACCACGACCGATAAGATCATGCAGTCTGCCAGCACACGATCCATGCGCTTTAATTTTCCAACGCCGTAATTCTGGCTGGTAAAGCTCATGCACGCCTGTGTGATGGAGTTCACCGAGACATACAAGAAGCCGAGCAGATTGTTTGCCGCCGTGTAGCCTGCCATCGCCGTCGATCCGAACGAATTGACCGAGGACTGCAGGAGCACATTGGAAAAGTTAATGACCGTACTCTGGATTCCTGCCGGAACGCCGACCGAAAAGATCTGCTTCAAGTAGTACCCTTTCATGCCAAGTTCGGAAAACCGCAGCCGGTAACTGCTCTCCGACCGGCAGAGGCAGCGCAGCACCAGCACGCAGGAAATCATCTGTGAGATGACCGTGGCGATCGCCACACCGGCAACGCCGAGCTTGAATACAATGACCAGCACCATATTCAGGCACGCGTTGATGACTCCCGCAATCACCAAAAACAGCAGCGGTCGCTTCGTGTCCCCGACAGCGCGCAGGATCGCCGCGCCATAATTATAGAGCATGAAAAACGGCATTCCCAGGAAATAAATCCGCATATAAAGTGCCGACAGTCCGATGACGTCATCCGGCGTCCCCATCAGCGCCAGCGCTCCCCTGGAAAAAACAAGTCCCACCAGAGCCATGACAATTCCACTGACCAGTGCCAGGGTTATCGCGGTATGTACGGTCTCAGACACCTCTTTCTCACGCCCCGCCGCATAGAAACGCGCCGTCAGTACATTTGCCCCCAGTGAAATTCCGATAAACAGATTCGTGAACACGTTGATGAGCGCACTGGTCGATCCCACCGCCGCCAGCGCCTGACTGCCGGAAAACCTGCCCACCACGATAATATCTACCGCATTGAACATCAGCTGCAAAATACCCGACAGCATGAGCGGCAGCGAGAAGGAAATCAATTTGTCCATAATCGTTCCGTTGCACATATCGATCTCATATTTATTCTTTTTTGCCGTTGTCCGTTCCACCTCTGTCACCTCTCCTGTTCTGTGTCTTATTTGTTTCAGCCACTGCCCGTTCTATCTTTTCTTAAATCCAGTTAAAGTCTCCGCCGGTAATTGCAAGTCTTAAGAGCGCATCCATTTTCGCCACTTCCTCCTCGCCCTCGATTTTCTGCAGAAGCACTGCCGTATCAGTCACATCCGCAAGCGTTTCATCCGGCCCGATCTCATAATCAATCTCCGCAGCACAATCCGGACAGTGAATCCGCGTCATCGTCTGCAAAGACAGGAACCGATTCCCGCACTTTTTACATTCATAATATCCGCACTGCTTTGTGCCATCCGGTACATAATACATGGTAAAACCTCCTTTTGCCTGTCACTATCTACCCCATTTTAGCATGATGGCTTTTAAAACACAAATGCAGGGTATGTCTTGAATCAAGACATACCCTGCAGGGGAGAGTCGGAAGATGGCGGTAAATGACGGAGCAATGGTCTAGCCTTACCAAGGTGATTTTATTTGAATTACACTTTATTCGCCACTTGATCCAATTCTTCTCACGAT
>ENA-UPWS01001871-UPWS01001871.1-human-gut-metagenome-genome-assembly--contig:-NODE-1871-length-11289-cov-3.610863_pt1 | contig 11289 bp, 8 predicted proteins | sample MGYA00250054_ERZ773384 | MGnify/ENA primary metagenome ERZ773384 (study PRJEB29103, sample SAMN06111979) | human gut metagenome | biome: human gut; feature: ankylosing spondylitis patient; material... | reverse complement strand
CGCCCCGTCTGATTTCCGCGACTTTAACCGCCTGTGACGCCGCGCGGACAGCCGGCACCGCACTTTTGTGCGCAATGGAAAAAAGGCGCCCCGGCTGGCCGAGGCGCCAGAGGCCGGCGACAAAGCCGCCAGCCTCGGAGGGGAGGGAAACCAAACGCTTTGTGCTGCGCAGGCGTTTATTGGTTTCCCTCACTTCTCCCTTTTGTGCGGTAGAGGCGCTTGCCCGCCCGGCGCATGTCCGGGCGGGCAAACGGGTTTTTAGCCTTTTTCCTGTGCTGCCATGCCCGCGCGGACATGGAGGCTTTATGGCGTCAGTCCAGCGGCGTGCCGCAGTTGCCCGCGCATAGGACTGTTTCCGTCATGGAAATGGTGCGGTTGATGTAGGTGACATCCAGCAGGTCGCCGTATGCTTCCTCCCCATTGTTGTTTTCGGCCAGCGCTTCTTCATAAGCCTCCTGGATGAGGTTCCAGGTGGTCTGGTCCACTTCGCCGGTGAGCGGAAGGTCCAGCAGCGTCTGCAGGATGAAAACGTTCGATTCCGTTGTCTCGTCATAGATGCCCGTCACGTCCTGGGGCACCAGGTCGCAGTAATAGGCACTCAGAGCGTTGATCCAGATCTGCAGCTGCTCCACGGCGACGCCGCGGCTGCCGGGCACCAGCGTCTGGAAAGGCTGCGGGACGGAGCCCTGAGCCGCGCAGTTGGGGAAAACGTCCTGATAAGCGGCCACGTATTGGTAATAAAGCAGCGTCCAGGTATCCTCGTCGATGACGCCCGTAACAGTCAATCCGCGCGTGCGTTGGAATTCCTCGATGGCGAGGGAGTCCTCTAAAGTGAAAGTGTCGGTGATGTCCGTGGGCTCCAGCAGAAGATCGAATGCGGCGATCAGATTGTAGTAATACAGCGCCGTGCGCACAAAGATATTGGTCTGGCCCACCTCGACAGGCTCGCCCGGATAGGGCACGTCGATAAAGCGGCATTCCAGGTGCTCGGAAAGAAGTGTGTTTTTGTACTCGCTGTAAATACGGTTCCAGGTCGGCTCATCCACCCAGCCGGTAATGGTGAGTTTGAACTGCCGCTGGAACGCCCGCACGGATACCTCCGTCCGGCTGTCAAAATTGCCGTCCCGCGTCAGCGGCGTGACGGAGGCGTATTTCCGCGAAATGACGTTCAGATAAGTCTGCACGCCCAGCACGGCCTGGCCCTGGCTGCCCCTGCGCAGCACGAAGCCCGGATAAGCAGGCACTTGTTCATCCGAGAGCACCAGTGCGTTTTTCTGGCTGTAAATGGAGTACAGCTCTGTCCAGCTGGCAAGGCCTACCACGCCGTCCTGTGTAAGCCCGAATTTTGCCTGGAACGCGCGTACGGCCGCGGTGGTGGCGGGCCCGAAGATGCCGTCCGCGTTGATCTTGGGGATGGAGGAATAGGAGTAGTGCAGGTACAGCAGGTAAAACTGCATCTGCTGAACGCGCAGGCCGCGGTTGCCCTCCCGCAGCACGACGCCGGGGTACGCGCCGAAATAACTGCCGGGGTTGTTGTCGTCATAGGCGGTTTCAAACTGCTTTTCCAGCGCGGCCCAGGTGGCCGGACCAACAATGCCGTCCGCCGTCAGGCCGAAGGTGTTCTGGAACGCGATGACGGCGCTGCGCGTCTGTGCGCCGAAAATACCGTCGGGTACGATATTGGGGATTGTGGGATAGAACGTTTGCGCAAGGTAGCTCAGGTAATACTGCACGGCCGCCACCTGTGCGCCCACGGCGCCCTGCTGGATAGAACCTGTGCCGCTGCCGGGCGCATCGCCGCTTCCGCCGGGATACGGTTCGGATTCGCTGCCCAGCTCCGCCAGCTTTTTCACCGCTACATAGATATAGCTGATTTTATACCAGGTGGACTTTCCGACGACGCCGTCCTGCGTCAGATTGAATATCTTTTGGAACGTGCGCACGGCCGACTGTGTCGTTGCGCCGAATACGCCGTCCACCGACTGCTGGCCGATGGCCGGATAGTTTTTGGCGATGCGGTTGAGCTGCCGCTGGATGATGCTCACGTTGTTGCCCGTACTGCCCAGACGCAGCGGCGTGCCGGGATACGAGCTGGGAATGGCGCGGATGTCGTTGGTGGTCACCAGTTCAAAATTGTTGCCGTAGTACCGGCGCAGGATCTGGATGGGGGAAAGGCCGCTTTCCGCCAGGCTTACGGTGCCCCACTGGCTCATCCCCTTGCAGGTGACGGTGGTGCCGTTGCAGTATTCGGCATAATAGGGGGCAAAATCACCCACGCGGCGCAGGTAAGTGTTGAAGATGTCATCTACAATGCGGCTGATGTTTGTAAAGATGTTACGGCCGGAAACGTAATACTGGTCGTACTGGGTGGAGTTGGTAATGTTGAAGTTGTAGCCTTTACTGGGATACCATTCGGTGTAAACGCGGTTCAGCGCCAGAGAGATCTGGGCGTAGATGTTGGCACGGATGGCATTTTCGGGCCAGGTGGGGTAGATCTCGCTGCTGCAGACGTTTTTGATGTAATAGGGGAAACTGACCGTCTCATTGGCGGCGCTGTTCTGCGGCTTGCCCAGATGCACGGTGATGTACTGGGGGATGAATACGCTTTGCAGCACCAGAGGCTGCGTGGCACAGGTGGAGAGCGGCGCGGGGCCGCTGGCGGAGCCGCCGCGGATGGCGGGCGCGGGGATGGTGGTGTGCAGGATGTCCTGCTGGGCCTTGCGGGAGGTGGAACCGGTGTCCGCCGTGACGGCTGTGGGCGAAACCGCCTGGGAGGAAAAAATAGGAAGCATGCTGATGGGCGCGTACGCCTCCACGCCGGAATATACCTGTACGCCCTCCAGAAGAATGTCGGAGTAGCCGTCGGCATATGCCTCCACGTCATAGGCGGCCCAGGCTTGCTGGGTGCTGGCCGGGTCCAGCGAGATGGACCGGTCCGGTGCGTCCAGCGTGACGGGCTGTGTCAGACCGTCCTCGTCCGTTACCAGCTCGATCTCCAGCACGCGGACGCCGTTCACTGTCTGCGAAATGACCACACGGCCCTGCACGGGCAGAGCTTCGCGGGCGCTTTCAAGCTTTACGAAAAGAGTACCTTGTTCCATAATGCGTTCTCCTTCATTGCGCGGCAGGCGGGCCCGGCCGAATCGCCGGAGGGAAGGGGGAGACAAAATGCCGGGACAGCCCGGCAGAACCCCAGGCCCGGCGCCGCATTTCAAAGCGGGGCAAGTGCCGCCCGCTCTCATATCATTGTATGGAGAAGCGCGGTGCAAGGTGCATGCGCGCGGGGAAAGAAAAAGGCGCGGGCTCGGGAGCCGGCGCCTTTGAAAAAACTTTGTGTACGCCGCTCACCGCAGCCGCGCCGAGACGACGTATTTTTCCGTATCCGAGACCGCGACGTCCACCGCAAGGCACGGCGGCATCAGCGCGGCCAGGCGTTCCGGCTCCAGCATGGGCCGGCTCACGCCGCGGGCCGCGCCCGCGTGGTGGCGGTGCAGCGCCGCAAGGCTCATGCCATGGGCCACAGTGAGCCGCCCGCCGGGGGAGAGGCAGGCGGATAAGCGTGCCAGCAGCCGGGCGGGGTGGGCGAAATGGGGGAACGCATTGTATACCACACAGCAGTCGTACCTGCGCGGAAGGGCAAGCTCCTCCACGTCGCCGCACAGTACCTCCACGCGGGGATCGCGCAGCTTGGAAACGGCGATGCGTGCCATTTCAGGCGAGATGTCCACCCCTGTCACCCGCGCCGCGTCCCGGGCCAGGTAATCGCCAAACAAAACACCGGTGCCGCAGGCTACGTCCAGCACCGAAACGCCTGGCCGCACGCCCGCCGCGTCCAGGATGAAGGCGATCTTGCTGTCGCTGCGCACCATGCGCGCATCCCATTCCGGCGCGCGGGCGTCAAAATATGCGATGATCTCACGCTTGTTCATGCTGTCGTCCTTTCCATGAAAAACGGGGCCTGCAAAACAGGCCCCGTATATTTTGGGCGGGGTGCGCCGTATTGGTTATTTGCCCTCGGCTCTTGCCATGGCAAGCTGGAAATCCCGCGTATCGGTGAAGATCTCGCCCGTATAGGGGTTTTTCTTTTGTGCGAGGGAACGTTTGATGATGACCGCCAGTACGATGACGTTCGCCGCCAGCGCCAGAATGGCGACCACGCCCTGCATCGTGGGGTCGGCGGCAGAGGGGCGCACCGCGGCGTCCATAAAGCCGTCCGCATACAGCACAGGGATGGTGGTGAACACGCTGGCGTCCTGGAACAACGGGAACACCTGGGCGAACATGCACCACAGCGCCAGTGTGTTGGCGCGGTTCTGAATCCATCCGCCCTTGTTCCACAGCGCGTTGGCGAACGTAGGCGCCAGAAGCAGCGCCAGGCCGCAGTACCACGCGTGGGTGGGCAGGTTGTTGTAGGTATACTCGAAGTTCCACAGGTCATAGGCGATGATGAACAGCCAGGTCATGTCCGGCCAGAGCATGTCGTCGTGCTTTTTGGAAGAGTAGATGCCCCACCAGCCCGTCATGCAGAGGATGTTCAGGATACCGGCGATGCCGTTTACCCAGTTCCACCAGCCGCCGTACAGCCAAACGTTCTCGCTGGAGAGCCACCAGCGGTCTCCGGTCTCAGCCAGGGCCATTGCGCCGCGGATGCCGGATTCAAAATCGCTGCCCACGGCGATGAGGATATTGATGGCGACGATGACGAAAGGAAAAACCTTGAACCACTGCGTTTTTCCTATGCTCCATTTATACTTCAGCATCATAAACCCGATGCAGCCCGCGGTGGCGGCGTACAGCTTGGCGTAGTGGAACCAGCTGTTCATATGCGTGTAGGTGGGGTTGTTCAGCGCCCACTCCGCGCCCATGGCCGCGCCCGCGTAAATGGCGATAAAATATACCGTCAGTGCGGCGGGAAGCGCCAGGAAGAAGAAGATACCGCCCTTTTTGGAGCGGCGGGCCAGTTCGTTGGCCGCGATGAGGCCCACAAAGACGAGAGCCCAGCCCAAAAGCTGGAAGCCGGCGTTTTCGCCGTAGATCTGAAATAACATGATACGGGTCCTCCCTTGGTTTGGGCGGCAGCGCCGCCGTGTACCCGGTCAAAGGCGCGTCCCTAGCACGCCTCGATCTCCTTGATATTGATCTCATTCCCGCTGACGAGATGCGTGCGCGGGCTTTGGCAGAAAGGGCACGTTTTGCCGTGCTCCACCGTGGCGTAGGTGCTGCCGCAGTCCTCGCACAGGGTAACGGCGGGCAGCGCCTCGATGGCGAGGCGCGAGCCGTTCAGCAATTGCGATCTGGCCGCCGCCCAGTGCCAGCAGTCCTCCAGATAAGTATGCACCACGCCGGAGACCTCACCCAGCTCCAGCGTCACCGTGGAGACGCGGCGCAGCTTGTTCTGCCGCCCAACCTCCTCGATGCTGTCGATGATATGGAATACGATCCCAAGCTCATGCATCGTCTCAGCCGTCCTTTTTGCCGAAGCGGATCTTCATTTCACGCTTGATCATATAAGGCAGAATAGCCTTGAATTTATCCTCCGAACGCACCATCCTACTGCATTCGGGAAGCTCCCGGTTCAGATGGATGGCGTCGAACTCGCACTTGGTGGTGCAAAGCCCGCAGCCGATGCACTTGTTGGGGTCCACCACCGAAGCGCCGCAGCCCAGGCAGCGCGCGGTTTCGGCCTTCACCTGCTCCTCGGTAAAGGTCTTGTGCGCGTCCCGGAAGGAACGGCGGTAGTCGATGCGCTCGTCCATGCCCGCGCTCTGGCGTGCACCGTTGTCGTAGCTCTCCAGCGCAAGGCTTTCCTTGTCCAGCTCCTTGAACTGGCGGCGGTTACGGCCGATGGTCAGGCTGGCGTTTTCGTGTACAAAGCGGTGCAGCGATTCCGCGCCCTGCTTGCCGGCGGCAATGGCGTCGATGGCGAATTTGGGGCCGGTGTACACATCGCCGCCTACAAATATGTCCGGCTGCGCCGTTTGGTAGGTGAGCGGGTCCGCCACGGCGGCGCCGCCGCGTCCCAGCTCTACTTTTGCGCCGTCCAGCAGGCTGCCCCACCGGATGCTCTGGCCAATGCTCAGAAACACATGTTCACAGGGAACGGTAATGGTATCGGCCTCGTCATATCTGGGGCAGAAGCGGCCGTTTTCATCAAACACGGAAACGCATCGTTTCAGAACGATGCCGGTCACCCGGCCGGCTTCCGCAAGAATCTCCTTCGGGCCCCAGCCGCAGCGGATGGCCACGCCCTCATCTTCGGCCTCTGCTGCTTCCTCGGCGGAGGCGGGCATGCTTTCCCGCGGCTCCAGGCAGTACATGGAAACTTCTGCAGCGCCGCAGCGGACGCTGGTGCGGGCCACGTCGATGGCCACGTTCCCGCCGCCGATGACAACGGCCCGGCCCTCCACGGGGTACGTTTCGTTTTCCGCGACGGCGTGCAAGAAGTCCACGGCGGTCATCACGCCCGCGGTGTCCTCGCCGGGAATGCCCGCGCTGCGGCCGTCCTGGCAGCCAATGGCCACGTAGAAAGCCTTATAGCCCTCCCGGCGCAGCGTGTCCAGCGTTATGTCGCGCCCCACTTCCACGCCGCAGCGGATGTCCACGCCCATCTGGCGCAGCACCTCGATCTCCGCGTCCACGACGTCCTTTTCCAGCTTGTAGGAGGGGATGCCGTATACCAGCATGCCGCCGGGACGCTCGTTTTTCTCAAATACCGTGGGCTTATAGCCGCGCTCGGCCAGATAATATGCACAGGAGAGGCCGGCCGGGCCGGCGCCGATGACGGCGATCTTTTCCGCGAAGCCGCCCCGGTTCGTGGGTGCGACCACCGGCGGCACATACCGCGTGGCGGCGTTCAGGTCCTGCTGGGCAATAAATTTCTTTACCTCGTCGATGGCGACGGCCTGATCCACGGTGCCGCGGGTGCAGGCGTCCTCACAGCGGCGGTTGCACACGCGGCCGCATACGGCGGGGAAGGGAGTCTCTTTTTTTATAAGCGCCAGCGCGTCGGTGTAGCGGCCTTGCGCGGCCATTTTCAGGTAGCCCTGCACGGCGATGTGCGCGGGGCAGGCCGTTTTGCAGGGGGCCGTGCCGGCGTCGTAGCAATTGATGCGGTTGTTGTCGCGGTAATCGATGTCCCATTTTTCCGGGCCCCACTTCACGGCGTCGGGCAGCTCCTGCCGGGGATATTCCACCGGGCCGTTTTGGGTGCACAGCTTTTGCCCCAGCTTGACGGCGCCCGCGGGGCAGTATTCCACACAGCGGCCGCAGGCAACGCAGTTTTCGGTTTTCACCTTCGCCACATAGGCCGAACGGCTCATATTGGGCGTATTGAACAGCTGGCTGGTGCGCAGGGCGTTGCAGATGTTGACGTTGCAGTTGCAGATGGCAAAAATTTTGTTCTCGCCGTCAATGTTGGTGATCTGGTGCACAAAACCGTTGTCCTCGGCGCGCCGCAGGATCTCCAGCACCTCGTCGTAAGTAACATAATGGCCCTTTTTGGTCTCCACCAGATAATCGGCCATATCGCCCACGCCGATGCACCAGTCCTCCGGGTCGTCGGCGCAGCCCTCGCCCATGCGGGCGCGGGACATGCGGCAGGAGCACGGGCTGGCCGCGTATTTGCCTTCGTATTTTTTCAGCCAGTGGGAAATGTGCTCGATATCGGCGGACCGGTTCTCTGTTTCAATGGCTTTTTCCACGGGGATGACGTGCATCCCGATGCCCGCGCCGCCCGGCGGAACCATGGCGGTGATGTGCTCCAGGGGCAGGAAGGTCATGCGCTCAAAAAAAGCCGTCACCTCGGGATTGTCCTGGATCTGCTGCTTGTGCATATTGAAAAATTCCGCGCTGCCGGGTACGAACATCGGCAGAACGTACTGCTTTTCATGCCGTTCGTTTTCCCAGTTGTACTCCAGCAGGCCCACGCAACTCATCTGGTACAGCAGCGGTTCCAGCTCTTCGGCGGGCTTGCCCGTGGCTTTTACAAGCTCGGACAGCGTCATGGGCTTGCGCACCTTCATCTTCAGGGCGACATCCGCCATTTCATCCGTCACCACGCCCGCCAGGCCCCAGTATTCCGGGTCTTCCGCCGTCAGGCCGTGCAGCTTGGCGGGAATGCGGTCTGTGATCATACGCCCCAGTTTTAAAATTTTCTCCCGGGGCTGCGCGTCCTTTGGAATGGAAAAGGGCAGTTTGCTCTCGTCCAGGGGGAAATGTGTCTCGCTCATATCCGGCATCCTTTCTCTGTGCGGTCGCGGTTCAGCCGCGCCAGGCTTTTACTTCGGCGCGCAGCCAGTCGGCCCATTCGTCCTCGCCCTCGCCTGTCTTGGCGCAGATGGGGATGACCCTGGCGTTCGGGTTGCGCATGCGGATGTTTTCTCTGCATTTCTCCATGTCAAAATCAAAGTAGGGCAGCACGTCCGTTTTATTGATGAGAACCACGTCGCAGATCTGGAACATCAGCGGGTACTTGAGCGGTTTGTCGTCGCCCTCGGGCACCGACAGGATGGCTGCGTTTTTCACCGCGCCTGTGTCGAACTCCGCCGGACATACCAGATTGCCCACGTTTTCCAAAACAGCAAGCTCCACGTCGCCCGCTGCAAGGCCGTCCAGGCCCTGGCGCGTCATATCCGCGTCCAGATGGCACATACCGCCCGTGTGCAGCTGAATGGATTTAACGCCCGTCGCCGCAATGGTACGCGCGTCCACATCGGAGTCGATGTCCGCCTCCATCACACCGATCTTGAATTCGTCACGCAGACGCTCGATGGTGCGCGTCAGGGTGGTCGTTTTGCCGGAGCCGGGCGAGCTCATCAGGTTGAGCAGAAAGATCCTCTTTTCTTTCAGCTCCCGGCGCAAAAGCTCGGCGCGCTGGTCGTTGTTGGCGAATACGCTCTGTTTGATCTCCAAAATCCTCACTTCGTCCACAGGTATCTCTCCCTTGTTTGCTTGATAGCGTGGCTATACCAATCTTCGTCAATAGTTTAACATTCCTGCTTCGGCCCGTCAATCGGCCGTCTCCCTTTTTGTGAAAGTGTGGTATAAAGCGGGCTTGTACTCTGGCAAAATGTATGATAAAATCAAAAAGTGATATGTGGTACAACCAATACCAGAAGGGGAGGCACACAATGGAATTTGCAAAGCTGTCCGCTCCCAGCCTGAAGGACCTGTTTGTCCAGCAGCTGCAGGGGATGATATTGTCCGACGAGCTGCCCATGGGTACACAGCTTCCGCCTGAGCGGGAACTGGCCCAGCAGATGCAGGTGAGCCGCGCCGTGGTGAACGGCGGTCTGGCGGAGCTGGCCCAGCAGGGCTTTCTGGAGGTGCGGCCGCGGCAGGGAACTTTCGTGGCGGATTACCGACGCAAGGGGAACCTTTCCACGCTTATCGCCATCATGGAGTATCAGGGCGGCGTGCTGGGCAAGGATGAGATACGCTCTATTCTGGAGGTGCGGCGCGCGCTGGAGCATCTGGCTGCGCAGCGTGCCATCCGTTATGCCTCGGATGAAGCGCTGGCACGCCTGGGGGATATTGTGGCGCGCATCGCCGCAGCGCAGAACAACGCGCAGGCGGCTGAGGCGGCCTTTGCCTTCCAGCACGAGCTTGCGCTTGCGGGCGGCAACAGCATTCTGCCGCTCATCTACTATTCGTTCAAGGCGCCCGTTATCACCCTGTGGCTGCGTTTCTGCCGCATGTACGGCATCGGCGCGCTTTGCCGCAACACGGAAACGCTGTACAATTACCTGTGCAGGCGGGACATGGACGGAGCGGAGCGGTGGATCGACGCGTATCTGGAGCAGGCCATCGACGGCAGCCAGCAGATTTACGAGGAACGGTGAAGCATGCGCTGCGCCGCCGGCCGCTAAAATACCGCTAAGTTCGTCCCGATTCGATTGACGGCCCGCGGGCCCGTTCTATATACTGTGGACAGGCCGGTGCGCGGCCGCGGGCAAAAGCCCCGCGCCGCGCGGCCGGGACACGGATGATGGAAGGGGAGACCGGGCATGTATCTTGCGCTCGCACTGTTTTTGGCGACCTATGTTCTGCTTTTGATCTTCGGCAAATACCGCGCGTATATCGCCGCTGCGTCGGCGCTGCTTTTTGTGGTGCTGGGCATCCTGCCCTGGGCTGAGGTGCCTGCGGCCATAGACTGGAACGTTCTGCTGATGATTGCGGGCACCATGGGCACTGTGGTGCTGTTTATCGAATCACGCATGCCCGCGCTGATGGCGGATATCATTATGGAAAAAGTGCCAAACATCAAATGGGCGGTGGTGGCGCTTTCCCTGTTTGCGGGGCTGATCTCCGCTTTCGTGGACAATGTGGCCACAGTGCTGATGGTCGCGCCTGTGGCGCTGGCGCTGGCCAAAAAGCTGGACATCAGCCCTGTGCCGGTCATCATCGCCATTGCGGTGTCCTCCAACCTGCAGGGCGCGGCCACGCTGGTGGGAGATACCACATCCATTCTGCTGGGCGGCTATGCCGGCATGAATTTTCTCGATTTCTTCGTGTTCCGCGGCAGGCCCGGGATTTTTTGGGTGGTACAGGTGGGTGCCGTGGCATCCGCGTGCGTGCTGCTGTATTACTTCCGAAACCTGCGCCAGCCGGTGGAATCCGGTGAGCGCACACAGGTAACGGACACTGTCCCCACGCTTCTGCTCGTTTCTACGGTGACTCTGCTTATCATCGTTTCCTTTGTGCCGGAAAAGCCTGCCGTGACCAATGGGGTCATCTGTGTGCTGCTGGCGGCCGTGGGCTTCCTGCGCAAAGCGGGTCAGCGTCGGTCGCTGGCTCCGCTGGGGCAGTTCTTCCGTGAGCTGGACGGCCAGACGCTGCTTTTGCTGGCGAGCCTGTTCGTCATCATCGCGGGCATCACGCGGGCGGGTGTCATCGACGCCATCAGCCGCCTGTTTGTCAACATCGCGGGAGACGACCTGTTTGCCATCTATTCGCTCATCGTATGGGCTTCGGTGCTTTTCTCCGCATTTATTGACAACATCCCTTATGTGGCAACGATGTTGCCTGTGGTGAGCGGCATTGCCGCACTCATGGGCGTGGAGCCGTATCTGCTCTATTTTGGGCTGCTGACAGGCGCGACCTTGGGCGGCAACCTGACGCCCATCGGCGCAAGCGCCAACATCACGGGCATCGGCATCCTGCGCAAGGAGGGCTACACGGTCTCCAACCGGGATTTTATGAAAATCGGCGTACCGTTCTCTCTCATTGCCGTCACAACGGGATACCTGCTCATCTGGTTCCTTTGGCGCTGAGCGGAAGTAAAGGAGTGCA
>ENA-UPWS01001867-UPWS01001867.1-human-gut-metagenome-genome-assembly--contig:-NODE-1867-length-11317-cov-4.653737_pt1 | contig 11317 bp, 10 predicted proteins | sample MGYA00250054_ERZ773384 | MGnify/ENA primary metagenome ERZ773384 (study PRJEB29103, sample SAMN06111979) | human gut metagenome | biome: human gut; feature: ankylosing spondylitis patient; material... | reverse complement strand
TTATTAACTCTTTTTACCAAAATCAACACTTGCTTTATCGATCCCGACGGTCTTTTTATATTCGATATAAGCACAGAATATAAGTTAAAAAACGTGATAGGCTCAAACACATTTGTGCACAGCGATAAAAACATATTTTATACCTGGCAAAATCGCTTTATCGAAAAACGCAAATTATCCGATATGTTCCTTACTTTCTTTGTAAAACAAGGCAAAAAATACAACCGTTTTGAAGAACGTCATCTGCAAAGAGCATATTCGGTAAACGAACTTACATTACTTCTCAAAAAAGCCGGTTTTAAGTCTGTCGATACATATGACGAACTGTCGTTTGACAAACCGAAAAAAGACAGTGAACGCATAGTGTTCGTGTGTCGTTAAATACTGAATATTTATAGGATTTTCCTTGATTTTAAGCCCAATTTGTGGTATAATAAATAAGTTAAAAGTATTAAATTTTGTACTTGGAATTTACGTTTCAAGTCTGAAAATTAGGAGGAAATTATGGCAAAAAAGTCCAAAGAATTGAAACTGGATATGGACGCAATCAATAACCAACATATTATTGATGTTGACCTTAACAGTGAAATGAAAAAAGCTTATATTGATTATGCTATGAGCGTTATAGTAAGCCGTGCCCTTCCTGACGTTCGTGACGGTATGAAACCTGTTCACAGACGTATATTATATGATATGTATGAGGCAAACCTATTATACGAAAATGATTTTAAAAAGTCTGCCGCAACTGTCGGTGACGTGCTTGCTAAATATCACCCTCACGGTGACGCGTCCGTATATGACGCAATGGTACGTTTGGCACAGGATTTCTCACTTAGATATCCGCTTGTACAAGGTAAAGGTAACTTCGGTTCTGTCGACGGCGACCCGCCTGCCGCTTACCGTTATACCGAGGCGAAAATGTCTAAAATATCGGCACTTATGCTTACCGATATTGAGAAAAATACGGTTGACTATGTACCTAACTATGATGACAAATTAAAAGAGCCTGACGTTCTTCCGTCAAGATTTCCGAATTTGCTTGTAAACGGCTCTGCCGGTATCGCAGTCGGTATGGCGACAAATATTCCGCCGCACAATCTTACAGAAGTTGTTGACGGTATAATCGCAGTTATAGACGACCCTATGATAACAACCGAGGAACTTATGACTCATATTCAAGGTCCCGATTTTCCAACCGGCGGCGTTATTATGGGCAAAAGCGGTATAAGAAACGCTTATACAACAGGTCGCGGAAAAATCATTCTTCGTGCGAAAGCCGAAATAGAAGAACACAATGACCGAAACAGAATTGTTGTCACAGAAATACCTTATCAAGTAAACAAAGCAAAGCTTGAAAAGCATATTAACGAACTTGTTCGTGACGGCAAGATTGATGGTATTTCATCAACTCGTGACGAATCTACCGAACATATTCGTCTCGTTATCGAACTTAAACGTGACGCAAACCCTAATGTTGTACTTAACAATCTGTTCAAGTATACACAAATGCAGGATACTTTCGGCATCATCTTGCTTGCACTTGTAGACAAACAGCCGAAAATTCTTACACTTCGTGAGATGATTGACTACTACATCGCCCACCAGGAAGATGTTATTTCAAGACGTACACAGTTTGAACTTGACAAAGCACTTGACCGTGCACATATCTTAGAGGGTTACAAAATTGTTATCGACAATGTTGACGAAGTAATCAGAATAATCCGTGCATCAAAGAGTATTCCTGACGCAAAGCAGACCTTGTGCGAACGTTTCTCACTTACAGACGCACAGTCAGACGCAATCGTAAAAATGCAGCTCGGTCGTTTGTCCGGTATGGAACGTGACAAGATTGAGGAAGAATATCAAGCACTTGTTGTAAAAATCGAAGACTTACGTTCAATTCTTGCAGATGAAAGCAAAGTTCTTGAAATAATTAAGAACGACCTTACCGATATTAAGAATAAGTACGGCGATGAAAGAAGAACTGAAATATCAATGGTTACAACTGAAATTGATATTGACGACCTTATCGATGAAGAAGATATTGTCGTTACAGTTACTCATAAAGGTTACACAAAACGTCTGCCTGTCGATACTTATAAATCGCAAAGACGCGGAGGTCGCGGTATTTCAGGTCTTACAACTCGTGAAGAGGACTTCGTTGAACACCTGTTTACAACCACAACGCACCACACATTGTTGTTCTTTACAACTCGCGGTGTTGTGTACAAGCTGAAAGGTTATCAAATTCCTGAGGCAAGCAGACAGGCAAAGGGTACGGCGATTGTAAACCTACTTCCGCTTGAAAATGATGAAAAGATTTCCGCAATGATTCCTATTAAGGACTTCGAGGACGGCAAATACCTTACATTCATCACCAAAAACGGTATTGTCAAAAAGACAAACGTTATGGATTACTCAAAAATCCGTAACGGCGGACTTCGTGCGATTGACCTTGACGAAAACGATGAACTTATCAGAGTTAAACTTACAGACAATACTCAAGATATTATTATTGCTACACATGACGGTTATGCAATCCGCTTTAACGAAACGGAGGTACGTTCAACAGGCCGTACAACAAGAGGTGTTATGGGTATCCGCCTTCACGACGGCGACTATGTTATCGGTGCGTCTGTTGCACTGCCTGACAGCCAGCTTCTTACTGTCACAGAAAACGGTTACGGCAAGAAAACACCGCTTGACGAGTATCGTATTCAGTCAAGAGGCGGTAAAGGTATTTTCACTTATCGTATTACCGAGAAAACAGGCAAACTCGCCGGTATGAAAACTGTCACAGATAATGACGATATTATTCTTATCACATCTGACGGTGTTATTATAAGAATGCACACAGATGAAATTTCTTCATACAGCCGTCAAACTCAAGGTGTAAGAGTTATGCGTCTTGACGACGGTGTAAGCGTTATGAGTATCGCACGAACAGAACGTGAAGAAGAAACTGATGAAGAAGCAGAAAATTCTGAAGAAGTTATTGCTGATGATACAACCGAAACTCAAATTGCTGACGAAAGCGAAACAGAAGGAGATGTCGAGTAATTATGAAAAAATCAATTAGTGTTATAGCTATAATTCTATCAATGGTAATGGTGCTTGCGTCATGCGGCACAAACCAAAACGGCAAAGATGAAGAGCCCGTTTCAACACCCGATCCGAAACTTGTAAAAAATACAGTCAACGCCACAATAGAACTTGAAGACGGTGACGAAATTATGCTTGAATTATATCCGGACCTTGCACCTGATACGGTTGAAAACTTCGTTGAACTTGCAGAAGACGGTTTTTATGACGGCACAATATTCCACAGAGTTATTGAAGATTTTATGATTCAAGGCGGCGGCTATGACGAAAATCTGAAAGAGCAAAAAACTGCGTCTATCAAAGGTGAATTTGCAAAGAACGGTTTTGAAAACACACTTTCTCACACCAGAGGTGTAATTTCAATGGCAAGAGCACAGGATTATGACAGTGCAACAAGCCAATTCTTTATCGTTCAAAAAGATGCGACTTACCTTGACGGTCAATATGCCGCATTCGGCAGAGTTACAGAGGGTATGGATATAGTTGATGAAATCGCGTCTGTAAAAACAGGTACGGTTGCCTCATCAAATATGGAGGACGTCCCTATCGAGCCTATCGTGATTGACACAATCACCATTGACACATCTGTATCAAGCGGTAAATCAAGCAAAACAAAGGCTACTTCAAAGCCGTCAAAAGATAAAGACACAGACAAAAACTCAAAAGATACTGATGACGAAGACGAAGATACATCATCATCAAAGTCATCTAAATCACCATCAAAATCAACAACTGCTCCGAAATCAACACCTAAGTCAAACTCAAGTTCAAAATCGAGCAGTTCAAATTCTTCATCAAGCAGTAAATCAAACAGTTCAAATGATGATGAATTAAGTGAAGATGAACTTAATGACATTCTTCCATTCTTACAGTCAGACTCAACACAGTCAAATTCTCAAAAAGCAAGGAAATAAATTATGAATATTGAAATCGAAATGGAAAACGGCCGAATTATAAAAGCAGCGCTTTATCCGGACGTTGCTCCAATCACAGTAGAAAACTTTGTTTCACTAATCGAAAGAAACTTCTTTGACGGTCTTATTTTCCACCGTGTAATTCCGGGCTTTATGATTCAAGGCGGCGGTTTTACGGCAGACGGTCAGCACAAAGAAACAGATTCAATCAAGGGCGAATTTGACGGTAACGGTGTTACAAATCCATTAAAGCATACAAGAGGTGTGCTTTCAATGGCAAGAACAATGTTTCCGAACAGTGCGTCAAGTCAGTTCTTCATTATGCACGAGGACGCACCTCACCTTGACGGTCAGTATGCTGCTTTCGGTAAGGTTACAGAGGGTATCGAGGTTGTTGACGAAATAGCAGAGACACCGACAGATATGCAGGATAAGCCAATCGAAGACCAAATTATAAAAACAATAAGACTTGTATAATAAAAGCTCCGTAAGCAATGCTTACGGAGCTTTTTTGTTGTTGTTTTTAGTGTATAAAACTAAAATATAAAATTACCAATATACCAAGTATAATTCTGTAATAACCGAATGATTTAAAATTGTGTTTTCTTACATAGTTCATCAAGAACTTAATTGCAAGCATTGACACAATATACGCAACAACCATACCTGTCAAAAGCACAATCACATCTTGCATAGGCATAGCCAAGCCGTATTTAAGCACTTTCAGTAAGCTTACACCGAACATAACCGGTATAGCCAAGAAGAATGAAAATTCAGCCGCAACCGAACGTGAACAACCTATAAGCATTGCACCAAGTATTGTTGCACCTGAACGCGATGTACCCGGAACGATTGACAACACTTGAAACAGTCCGATTAAAAGTGCTGTTTTGTATGTCATATCGTCCATGCTTTCGATTTTTGTTTCCTTGTGCAACGATTCAACAACTATGAACGCTACACCGTACAAAATAAGCATCGCCGAAACGACCTGCCAATTTTCCCAAGCCGACATAAAGTTATCAAGTACAAGACCGATAACCGCAGCCGGTACACAAGCAATAATAACCTTGAACCACATTTTCCAAGTATTCTCTTTTTCAACATTTGTCTTTTTCGGTGAAAACGGATTTAACTTGTGAAAATATAGCGTTACTACCGCCAAAATTGCTCCAAGCTGTATTACATACAAATACAAATCAGATGCGGTAAATCCCTCTGTATTGTTTATAAGTTCGTTTACAAGTATCATATGTCCTGTCGAACTTATAGGCAACCATTCGGATATACCTTCAACAATGCCCAGAACAATCGATTTAATCATTTCGAGAAACAAAATATAACAACTCCTTATTTAATTTTCTTCTTTGCTGCATTTATTATCATATTTGCAGTTTCTTCAATGCCGAATTTTTCAGCATCAATGCACAAGTCATAATTAGACATAACGCCCCAATTTTTGCTTGTGTAGTAATCATAATATGTACGACGTTGTTTGTCGGTTTTCAAAACCTTGTCTTTTGCTTTGGCTTGAGTAATATCAAGTGCCGACATAACTCTCTTTGCACGATAATCAACCGAGCCGTATACAAATACACTTAAAACGTCCACATTCTCATTTTCAAGAACATAATCCGCACAACGTCCGACGATAACGCAAGAGCCTCTCTTTGCAACCTCTTTAATAACGTCAGCCTGTGCGATAAATAATTTATCGTTTATAGGCATTTCGTAATAAATCGGTGCATTTATACCTCTCATTGAGTAGTTGCCACTTGCAAGCGAGTAAAGAAAACTGTTTGTTGCGTGTTCATCAACCTCTTTCAACGCCTCTTTGCTGATATTGCTCTTTTGTGCCGCAAGTTCAACAAGCTCCTTGTCATAAAAAGGTATGTTAAAATACTCCGCAACCTTTTCACCTACATCACGTCCGCCACTTCCGAACTGTCTTCCTATTGTAATTATCAATGACATAATTCATTCTCCTCTCTGTTTTAATTTTATGTTAATGATATACATTACTGATACATTTCTTTATAGTGTTCCCAACTCGAATTTACCTTTACAACATAATTACGAGTTTCAGAAAACGGAATATACTTGAGTGTCACTCCGTCATCACTGTATCGCGAGTCATTAAGCCAACTATAAACATTTCCCATACCACCGTTGTAAGCCGCCAAGGCGGTGTCAATATTTCCGTAAACATCAATCAAGTGACGTAAATAATGACAGCCAAAACGTATATTTGTTTCGGGATCCATATAATCATATTCAGTCGTTATCCCTAATTCTTTAGCGTTCCATTCAGCAGTTTCCTCAGTAAGCTGCATAAGTCCGCCGGCAACACCCGAATGTGCCTCAGGCACAAAATTACTTTCAACCTTTATAACCGCCATAACCAAGAACGGATCAAGGTCGTTGGCTTTTGAATATTTTACAATATAATCTGCATACGCAACAGGATATTTGAATTTTTGACTTGTTTGATAACCGCCTAATATACCCAGTACCGCAACAAATATTGCAAGAAGTACAAGGAATGCTTTAAAAATTTTACTCAAAACTATTCCCCTTTATTTTATTAAATAACCCGACAACATCACTTTCAAGCTGTGCAATATCACCGTTATTATATATGATATACATTGAATTTTCCTTATAGAACTCATCATCATTTTGAGCATTAATTCTTTGTATCGCCTGTTCATCGGTAATATTGTCACGCGTCTTAATTCGTGTGATTCTGCTTTGTTTATCAGCAATAACCGACACTATAAATTCACAAAGCGGTTCAACATTACTTCCGATTATCACTGCTCCGTCTATACCAACCAATTCGGCATCAGTCGTGTTTATGTCTTTTACCACTTCCGCCTTTATATATTTATGCGTTATGTTGCTTAATGCCTCTGTTTTTTGTTTGTCAGAAAAAGCGATTGATGCTAATTTCTTTCTATTCAATGTCTTATCGTCATTTAGTATGCTATCACCGAAATAATCGACCAATTCATTAAGACAATCACTGTTTGGTTCTACGATTTCGTGTGCAATTACATCTGTGTCAATAATATGCACACCCAGTTTTTCAAGCATTTTTGAAACAGATGTTTTTCCGCTTCCGCTTCCACCTGTTATACCGAAAACAACCATTTCTATCCCCTCTTAAATGTTCTCAATTTGCCAATCTATCGGTGTTTTACCCATTTCCGTCAACATTCTGTTTGCCGTTTCAAAATGACCGCAGCCGAAAAATCCTCTGTTTGCCGACAACGGACTCGGATGTGCGGCAGTTAAAATTTTATGATAATGATTAGTAATAACCTTTATTTTCTCTTTCGCATTGTTACCCCAAAGCATAAATATTACCGGGTCTTTGCGTTCATTCAAACACTCGACAACTCTGTTGGTAAATATCTCCCAACCTTTGTTTCTGTGTGAATTTGCCTGACCGTCACGGACAGTCAATGCTGAGTTAAGCAACAACACACCTTGCCTTGCCCATTTTTCAAGATAACCGTTATTTGGAATGTACAATCCCAATTCATTATGAAGTTCCTTATACATATTCAATAATGACGGAGGAATTTTAACACCTTTTTGAACCGAGAAAGCCAACCCGTGTGCTTGACCTACTTCATGATACGGGTCTTGACCAAGAATGACAATCTTCGTATTTGCATAAGATGTCCATTTCAAAGCATTAAAAATATCATACATATCAGGATGAATACAATGCAATTTATATTCAGATTTCAAAAAAGCACGAAGTTTCAGATAATATTCTTTACTAAATTCATCTTTAAGAATTTCGTCCCAATCATTTCCTATATTAACCACTCAATTCACTCCTAAATAATTATCTTATATATATTATACCAAAAAATCGTTTAAATTGCAATTAGATTATAAAATTATAAACAAATATTTATATTTGTAAAATAGATTTGATTTGAAATACAAAAAAGAACAGTCCGTATGGACTGTTCTTTTAAGATACTTTAATATCAATTATTGAGCATCAACGAATGTATCGAAGATTACCTTAGCTGACTGAGCTCTTGTAGCATTTGAATGTGGTTCAAATGTTGTATCAGTCATACCGTTGATAATACCGGCCTTTTGAAGAGTCATAACTGCTTCAAATGCGTAATCTGAGATTTCATGTGAATCCTCAAATGTGATTTCAGCATTTACAGGTTCAAGTGACTTGTTCATGATTTTAGCTGTCTTATATGTCATAAGAGCCATATCTTGTCTTGTGATTAGGTCATTAGGACCGAAGTTACCGTCACCGTAGCCTGAAACGATACCAAGTTGACTTGCAACTGATACTGCATTGTAGTACCAAGCTGTTGAAGGAACGTCTGCGAATGTTGATTCACCTTTGGCGTTAAGAGCGTTGATAGCACCCATTAGGATCTGGCAGTATTCTGCTCTTGTGATGTTTGCATTAGGATCGAATGTATATTGATCTCTACCGTTAATCATACCTCTCATAGCAAGTCCGTTGATTGCTGTTCTTGCCCATTCAACTGAGTCAAGATCCTGGAAGTCTGGCTTGTAGTTAGTATTTGTGTTAGGTGTTGTTACAGCACCTGTGTTACCAGGAGCGATTATGCCAGGGCCACCACCTGAAGTTGTACCGTCATTACCACCAGTTGTTGTAGAAGCCTTCTTAACTGTAACCTTTACAGATGCTGACTTTTCGTTACCTTCAGTATCTTTGTATGTTGCTGTGATTGTAACTGTACCAGCCTTATCATTTGCAACGTAAGTAGCCTTTGTTTCACCCTTAGAATTGATTTCTGTAGGTGTACCGAAGATTACTGCATATTTTTCATCATCATTTGTTGTGAATGCAACCTTAGCACCGTCTTTTGCGTTCTTAACTGTAGCTGTTACAGTGAACTTCTTATCAAATTCAACAGTTGTTGATGAAGCCTTAACTGAGATTGATGGTTCTGTTGGCTTAGCTGTTGGTGTTGGATCAGCATTTACTGTACTGTTGTCAACAACTTCATTATTAGCATTTACCAATTCAGCATAAATCTTAACGCCAGAATTATATGTCTTGAATGTAATGTTATCAATAACATCCTTTAGACTTGTAACGCCATCAATAGAATCAAGGTAACCATTTACAAGACCCACATATTCATCTTCTGTAAGTTCCTTATCGCCATAGAAAGCAATAAAGTCTGTACCATATTCAGCTTCAGCACCGTTCTTTGTTACAACGATACCGATACGATAATCTGATTCATTATTTGCAACATTTTCACCTGTTACCTTATCTGATGATACAAGTTTATTCAAAGCTACTGAACCTACAACGCTTGGAGCAGCTGTTGGAGTTGGTTCAGCTGAAGAAATTTTAACTGTTGTCCATGCAATTGGAAGGTTATTTCTTACTGTTGAAAGCTTTTCACTACCATATGAAATACCTGACTTTTCTTGTAGAGTTACATCAAATGAATCTGTAACTGTGCTTGGCAAAGTAAATTCAAATCTACCAAGTACGCCATCTGCCGGTACATCTACTGCTGTTGCTGTTGCAACTGAATATCCGTAAACACCGTTTGCAAGGTTTTCTACACCACCGCTGATTAATAGACCTGAAGCTGTTACTTCTGTTACACCATCAGGAACATTAATATTTACTGTGTATGAATCTACCTTTTCAAAGCCTACGGCTTTTGCTACTACTGCAACTTTACCATTTGCAGCTGTTTCTGCTTCAAGAGAAATACCCTTTGTTACCTCAACAGGAGCTTTTGTTGGAACTACTGTTGCATCAGGATCTACTGTAGGAACAGGAGCCTTTGTTGGCTTAGGAACACGAGTTGTAACAGGTGTTGGAGCTGGAGTAATGCTTGGATCAACATACTTTTCAACTGTTGTAGTTGATATTGTAAGGTTATTTCTTACTGTTGAAAGCTTTTCACTACCATATGAAATACCTGATTTTTCTTGTAATGATACATCAAATGAATCTGTTACTGAACTTGGTAGAGAAATTTCAAACTTACCAAGTACGCCATCTGATGGTACATCTACTGCTGTTGCTGTTGCAACTGAGTATCCGTAAACACCGTTTGCAAGGTTTTCTACACCACCGCTAATCAACAAACCTGAAGCTGTTACTTTTGTTACACCATCAGGAACATTGATATTTACTGTGTATGAATCTACCTTTTCAAAGCCTACAGCTTTCGCTACTACTACAGCTGTATCAGCTGTACGGCTGCTTGATTCATATTCAAGCACAATACCTTTTGTTATTTCCTCTGCGTTTACTACTGTAAAGCTTGCAAACATAGAGAAAATCATCGCCATAGCACATATTAGTGCTACAATTTTTTTGTTTTTGTTCATTTTAATTTTTACCCCTTTCAATATCCTATAAATTTAAAATTTATGGCTATTTCATATTACGAGATTATAATATTATTTGTAAGTACCGATTTTTTCTGTACTTGAATCTACAACACCAACATTATACTTCAAGATTGCTGTTGCGTCACCACCATCAACAAATCCGTCTTGGTCTGCGTCTGCTGCAGCTTGACCATCGCCTACAAGTTCAACACTACCAACATTATACTTCAAAATTGTTGTTGCGTCACCACCATCAACAAATCCGTCTTGGTCTGCATCACCGATAAGGACTTTACCTGCGCCAACTCTAAATGTATCGCTGTAAACCTGACCGTCGCCACCCATGTAAACTGTGTATGTACCGTCTTTAAGATCTGCCGGAAGTACAACGTCTACAATTTCTGCATTTTGGTCGATTTGTACAACATCGCCAGCTGTAACCTTATCAAGACTTACACTTGAAGGAACGATAAGCAATGTTTTTTGATCTGCTGTGTAACCACTAGCATCGATTGTCAACTTAGCTGTTGTTTCGTTCTCTCCAGCTGCTGTATATGTAGCTGAAATTCCTCCAGCTGCCATAGCTGATGTTGCGACTGCAGCTGTAACTGCTGCTACTGCTGCGCATGATAGAAATAGTTTTGAGAATTTCTTCATTTTGTTTTACCCCTTTTCTAAAATAGATTTTTTGTTTTTTTGTTTGAGTGTCTATAAAATCCGGACACGCATACAAGTTACATTCATATATTTACATTATAAACTATAAGGACAAAAATTTCAATTCTTTTTTAGTTTTATGTTATTTTTCGTGATTATGAATTAAATCAGCATTTATATTTTGTGCATTTTCAACAACTAAGCATCAAAAAAGCGAACCTTACGGTTCGCTCTTAATTATTTTGACGCCATTCTAAGCGTTC
>ENA-UPWS01001864-UPWS01001864.1-human-gut-metagenome-genome-assembly--contig:-NODE-1864-length-11328-cov-5.258821_pt1 | contig 11328 bp, 6 predicted proteins | sample MGYA00250054_ERZ773384 | MGnify/ENA primary metagenome ERZ773384 (study PRJEB29103, sample SAMN06111979) | human gut metagenome | biome: human gut; feature: ankylosing spondylitis patient; material... | reverse complement strand
GAAGGATAGAATCCGGATGCCAGTTTGGCGTATTCATTACGGTTGATGTTGTGAGTGTTCATATACCATTCTCCTTGCTTTTCTGGTAAATGTAAATTTGTGTCACACTGCTGTGTGTGATACAAATTTATTTATTTCTAAAATGTTTTTCCAACCACTCTTTTTTGCGCACCCCTGCGCACCCCCTGCTTTAAAATGGAAGTTTAGGATTCGCTGTATTGTTTTGGTTATCAGTATGATTCTTTTCATCTTCCTTCTTCGTTCCCTTTTCTTCCGGGGTGCTCAAAAAATTGTCTTTTACCTGTTCCGGAGTGATCTCTACGACCTCAAATAGGCGTTTTCCACGTATTGTCGTGAGCTTAAAACCGTGTTTTTTCAGCACCTTGCTCAACGTAACTATATTGGAACGTGTCGGCGTGATACGTGTAAATACACTTAGTTTCGTCATAATATCGCTCGCCGTAAGATACTGTGGCGTGTCGAAACGCTCCGGTTTGCGGAAATAGGTGAAGAACAATTCCTCCTCGGGGCTTCGCTGGCGGAAGGTCTCGTTGTTCTCGTTGATCTTCCGGATGTCTTCGCCGGAGAACCAGTATTTCTCGCCCCGGCGGAAGAGGGCGAGAGCTTGGGCGTAGATGTCGGCGTGTCGCACGGGCGACTGGTAATCGATCCGTGTGGCCTCGAAGCAGAGGAAGCGGCGAGACTCGTTATCGTCCGGCAGCGATTGCAAGTCGTTCACCGTGGCGGCGAAGGAGGCGTGGCGTATCTGCGTCTCGGCATAGTGTCCGTACGGGCGGCGCAGGTAGATGACCCCTGTGGAGGTGAGCGCCTTGAGGCGGTTCAGATCGGCGTAGCTCTGGCCGGACATCTCGTCGATGACGATCAAGAGGCAGTCCACCATCATCTGCGGGAAACCCTTGCTATAGGGATTGACATTGCCCGTGAAAAGATAGTCCCGCAATTCGGGCGGCACGAGGTTCCGCAGCCACGAGGTCTTGCCCAGCCCCTGCCCGCCGGCCAGCAGCAAGATGGTATGGTTTTCCACGCCTAGCTCCATGGAGCCGGCCACTTGCGCGATAAGCCAGCGCTTGAGGCAACCCCGCCAGAAGGCGGGCCGGGTGGTGTCCACGGTATCGGCCAGCTGCCCGATCCAGTCCGTCACCCCGTCCCACGGGGCCAGCCCCTCGAAATACGAGCGGAAAGGGTGGAATGTCTCGCTGAAGTCCGACATCAGTATGGCCCGGATGTCGTTATGCGAGCAGTAGTGGCCGTCCTTCAGGAGACTCCGCCAGAGCGAGTTCACCCAGTAGTCGGTCACCGGCTTGAAGACCGGCTTTTGACCGTTCCGCTTCTTCTTCGTGGCTACCTCCACGTACCCCCTCACGCCGTTCTTGCGGGTGAGGAAACGCTCGGATATATAATTCTCCACGGCGACCACGTCCAGCGGGCCCCCGCCCTTTTTCCGGGAGGTGGCGGCGCTCGTCTCGGCGGCGTGCTCCTCCACGTGGCTGTAGGCGCTCTCGATGGCGGCGAGGCGCTCCTCCGCCGGCAAGTCGGCGAAGGCGGTAGCGGCGTAAGCCTCCATCTCGGCCCGCTTCACGCCCAGCCGGTTCGCCCGTGCGGCCATGACGAAGATGAAGTTATTGCGGTTGCCCTCGGCGTAGAGGCCTTTCCGCTCGGCGGTCCGGCGTGCCTTCTCCAGTGGCGAGGCCACCTTCCTTTCCTTCGCCCCGGGAGCCGTCTCGCTAACCTCCTCCTTCCAAGTAAGGGGTAGCGGGGCGAGGCCCTCCGGTAGCTCGCCGGTACCCTCCAGCCAAGGGCGGTAGGCAGGCGAGAGGTATAGGGCGGGATCGTCCGATACGAAGCAAAGCCGCCCGATGTCGCTGCCCGAGGTATCCAGCTCCACGCCGAGCCGGGCGGCGTACCAACGGCTCATGGCCTCGTAGACCCTCCGGTGATTACCCGGCGTGGCGGTCTCGTCCGTGGCGGCGTAGGCGATGAGTTTCGCCCCGTCGCCGCTGGGACTGCGGAAATACGCCACGGTGTAGGGCGCTTCCGTGGCGAGCGGGGTGATACGCTCCAGCTCCCGTTCCCCTACGTGGTCGATGTCGAGTACCACCAATTGGTTGTAACGGGTGATGTGAGGGTCGAGGCGTTTCCCGGAGTAGGTGGCCTGTGGGGTGAAAGCGGGCAGTTTTTTCTTTAGTTTGGCGGCCCGTTCCTTGTCGCCCGACGCTAGCGCCTCCCGCGTCTCGTCGATGAACTGCTTGTACGTTCCTCTTTGGATGTTTTCCAGTACGCCCGCTAGCGAGGCGTCTCCCTTGTATCGTCCGAAAAGGGCGAATAATGACGTGTTTATCATACTATATTTTTAAGTGATAAAAAAAGAGCCAGTGTCTCTGGCTTGATGCCGCTAAGGTAGGGAGGCGCTTTGGGACGCCTCCCAAGTTTTAACTTTTGTTGTGAAAAACGGGAAGCTTGTTATTCATGCGCTTTCCCGTATTCCTCCTGCGCCGTCGAGAGGATGCTCCGGAAGCTCCTTGGCTCCGGGCAGCCGTTGGGGTGTATCTCGAACACCTCGTCCAGCGCCCGTATCATGGCTTCCCGGTTCGTCTGCCCGTTCACCCGGAACCGTTGGTCATCGAGGATGGGCAGCGTCAGTCGCACGAAGTCTTTCACGGAGCCCGTGTAGATGATCTTCTCCCGTTTAACCAGATCCTCCTCCGGCTGGTAGTCTTTAAACAACTTATGCGCCCCCTTCGCGTCTTTTTTCAAGTCCACCCATGCCTTTTGGGCATTTTCCAGACTATCCAGCAGCTTTCTCACGCTTGTTTCCGCTTCCCGGAAACTGATTTTTTTTCATATATGATTAATTGTTAAAGTTAAAAACGTCGCAAAGGTACATTATCCGCGTGATAATTCCTCGGAAGTTGTTGGTTTGTCGGATATATATGCCTATATTTGTAATTACTCATAAAAACAAAGATCGCTATGATAATAAAGAAGATTCCTTACGGACTGACGGATTTTGAGAGGATTAGGAAAGAGCCGTATTATTATGTGGATAAGACTCATTATATCGAGTGGTTGGAGGAATCTGCCAATTTCTTCTTCTTGATCCGTCCGAGGCGTTTTGGAAAGTCTTTGTTTATCAACATGCTTAGATGGTATTACGATATCTATAGGCGGGATCGTTTCAAGGAAATCTTCGAGGGGCTGTATATCGGTTCGCATCCTACGGCGGAGCAAGGGAAATACCTTGTGCTCGATTTTAATTTCGCCGGCGTGAATCCGGACCCGGATCGATTGCTGGCCTCGTTCAATGATAATTGCTCGATGCGTTTCGATCTTTTCGCCGGGCTTTACGGACATATGTTCAATCCCGGTTTCGCCAGTGAATTGAAAAGACTCAAGAATGCGGACGAGAAATTGAACTACCTGATCGGGCAGGCTACGTTGCTGGATCTTCCGATCTACCTGTTCATCGATGAGTATGATAATTTCACGAACGCCATACTCGCCAATGTGGGGAATGAGCATTACCGTAAATTGACACATGGCACGGGGTTCTTCCGCTATTTCTTTAATAAGCTGAAAGAAGGTGCCACGGGAAACGGACCGATCAAGCGTATGTTCATCACGGGAGTCTCTCCGGTCACCATGGATGACGTGACAAGTGGATTCAATATCGGTGCCAATATGAGCACCGATCCCCGGTTTAACGGGATTATCGGGTTTAGCGAGCGGGAGGTACGTGATATGTTGTCTTATTATAAAGACGTGGATATGCTGGCCGGAGAGGTAGATGAGGTGATCGGCGTGATGAAGCCATGGTACGATAATTACTGTTTCTCGAGAGATTCGCTCCACGAGCCGATGTATAACTCGGATATGGTGCTGTATTTCCTGAATCATTATCTTCCGTTGAAAAAAGTTCCGGAGAACATGATCGATAACAACATCCGTACGGATTATAATAAGCTCCGTCATTTGATTCGCTTGGACAAGAAAATGGGCATGAACGCCTCTATCATCCAAGACATCGTGACGAATGGCGAGACCATAGGTACCATCAAGACGGCTTTCCCCGCCGAGGATCTGGCAAAACCGGATAATTTTAAGAGCCTGCTCTATTATTTCGGGCTGCTTACCATACGGGGTACTAAATGGGGGAGTACCCTATTGGCGATCCCTAACTTGACGGTTCGTGAGCAGTTGTACTCCTATTTGGTGGAGGCTTACCGGAGCGCCGATTTATTTTCCCTCGAGATGGATCGGCTGGGGATGCTCGTGGCTAGCATGGCCTACGAGGGAAACTGGAAACCTGTCTTTGAGTACTTCGCCTCTGAATTGAAGCGACAAAACTCTATCCGTGAGTTTATCGAGGGTGAGGCGCACGTAAAGGGCTTTTTGTTGGCTTACTTGGGCTTGACCCGTACTTATATAATTCATCCGGAGTATGAGGCGAATAAGGGATATGCGGACTTCTACATGATGCCCGATTTGTTGCATCAACCGGAAATCGTCTATAGTTATATCGTAGAGGTAAAATATGCCCGTCGTGACGCCTCCGCCCCGGAGATAGAATCGCTGAGGACTGAGGCTGCCGGGCAATTGAAACGTTATGCCGAAGATCCTAAAGTGAGAGAGACGAAGGGAAATACGAAACTTCGCTTGATAACACTGATATTTAAAGGCTGGGATTTGGTGGCTTGTGATTGAATGCCTATATTTGGCATGAAACTTTAAATCTGTATCTTATGAGAAAGCTTCTGGGGTTTTTATGCGTATGCGCATTGGCTATCGTTACGGCTAGGGCACAAGATGCGGTGGATGACTATGTCTCTTCCGCCGCCGGCCAATCCGTGATCTACCATGGGAAGGAGCAATTAAAATATCCCACCTCGATAAGAAATCACCCCTATTTGAAGAGCGAGAAATACGTACCCGGGGATCTTAGCTTCGAAGGCATTCTCTACAAGGACGTGAAAATGCGCTTAGACCTGTACAAGAATGAGTTATTACTGCTCTCTCCGGACAATCGCTATAATATCGTCTTGCCGAGCGATCGGGTAGACTACGCTGAGTTTCATGGGTACGATATCTTCTACAGGTATCCGGACGAGCGGTCGGGCAACTTGCCGGAAGGTTATTACCTACGGTTGTATGAAGGGAAGTGTACCGTGCTGGGGAAATGGTCTTGTATATTATCTAAGACGATAAAAGATATGCAGGTCGATGAATCCTTCGATCAGTCCGTAAAATACTACATCCGGAAGGAGGGCGTTTATTATACCGTGAGGAGCAAAGGCTCCGTGTTGAAGGTCCTCAAGTCCAAGAAAAAAGAGCTGGCCCGGTATATCAAGCGGCGAAAGCTGGATTTCAAGCACGCTCCCGAGGAAGCCATCGTAGCCGTGGTGAGACAGTATGAACAGTTAAACGAGATCCCATGAGAAAGAGCCTATATATCGGTATGGTAATGTGCCTGCTGTCCGGCTGGACGGCGAGGGCGCAGCGGACGGTCGATCTGGATTTCCGGCAAGTAACCTTAAATGTCGTGTTCGACGCTATCGAGCGGCAGACCGGACAGCCCGTCTACCGGCAACCCTTGGAGACGGACTCCATGGTCGTTAGCGTACACAGTGAGAAGGAAGAGCCCTTGGTGGCGTTGCGGCGTGCGTTGGAGGGAACTCCCTTCCAAGTATCCTCGTATGGCGGCGCCTTCTTTGTGTTGAGAGATAACACCTTGATGACCTCCCTGCCCGAGAACTTCTTCCTGCGGGAGAAGCGGAGAGAGGGCGATGGCGACGAGGAAGGCTCCGGTATCTCCCTGATGGCGGGCCGGAAGCAGCAGAAGGCTACCTCGGAGAACAAGGTCTACGAGATCGGAGACGCCTCGGGCAAGGCGGCGGACCGGGTCACGGTGACCGGTAATATCAGCGATTTCAAGACCGGCGAGCCGATGGTGGGCGTGGCCGTGTTCGTGAAGGACCCGATGATCGGGGCTACTACCGACGCTTACGGCTATTATACGCTGCGCCTCCCTCCCGGACGGCACGAGCTGTACATACAAGGCATGGGCATGAAGGACACCCGGCGGCAGATCATGCTCCATTCCGACGGCAAGCTGGATATCGAGCTGGAGGAACAGGTCTACACCTTGAAGGAGGTCACGATCTCCTCCGAGAAGATCGCCAACGTGCGGAATACGACGATGGGCGTGGAACGCCTGAAGGTGAAGGATATAAAGAATATCCCGATGGCGTTCGGCGAGGTGGATATCATGAAGGTAGTCATGTCGCTCCCCGGCGTGAAGGCGGTGGGCGAGGCCTCTAGCGGCTTTAACGTGAGGGGCGGGGCGACGGACCAGAACTTGATCCTCTTCAACGACGGCACGGTCTATAACCCGACCCACCTGTTCGGCTTCTTCTCCGTCTTCAACCCCGACGTGGTGAAGGACATGGAGCTGTACAAGAGCAGCATCCCCGCCAAGTATGGCGGACGTATCTCCTCCGTGCTCGACATCAACAGCCGGGAGGGTAACAAGAAGGAGTTCAAGGGATCGGCGAGCATCGGCTTGCTGACCAGCCGCCTTACCTTGGAGGGGCCTCTCTTCTCAGAGAAGACCTCCTTTATCGTGGGCGGACGTACCACTTACTCGGACTGGATCTTGAAGAAGCTCCCCGAGAAGAGCGGCTATAAGGATGGCAACGCCGGGTTTTACGACCTGAACGCCACGATCAACCATAAATTCGACGAGCGGAACAACCTCTATCTGAATGGCTACTACAGCCACGACCGTTTCCGCTTTAACGCGGATGAGCGGTATGCCTACGAGAATGCCAACGCCTCGGTGAAATGGAGGCATATCTTCTCGGATCGTTTCACGGGAGTCCTCACCGCTGGCTACGACCATTATGGCTACAATACCCGTAATACGGATAACCCGGTGAATGCTTATTCCCTCGCTTTCCGTATCGACCAGATGTACGGGAAGATGGACTTCACGCATTACCTGAGCGATAAGCATACGCTGGATTTCGGCGCCAGCTCGCTGTTTTACGACTTGGAGCCGGGGAAATACCTTCCCTATGGAGGGGAGTCGTTGGTGAAGGAGGACCGGATGGAGAAGGAGAAAGCGCTGGAGTCCGCTATCTATGTGGGCGATCGTTGGGATATCACCTCCCAACTCTCCTTGAACGTGGGGGTCCGTTATTCCATGTTTAACGTATTGGGGCCCCGTACCTATAATCTCTATGCCGACGACCAACTGCCTTCCTTGGCTACCGTGACGGGTACGGTGGATAAGACCGGGGCGTTCAAGACTTACCACGGGCCGGAGTTCCGGGTATCCGCCCGTTATGCCTTTACCGAGGACTTCTCTGTGAAGGCCGGCTTTAATACGATGCGCCAGAATATCCATAAGCTATCCAATACGACCATCATGTCGCCCACGGATACGTGGAAGTTGAGCGACGCTAACATCAAGCCGCAGACGGGTATGCAAGTGGCCGCCGGGCTATACCGGAATTTCTTGAACAATACGATCGAGGTCTCCTTGGAGGGATATTACAAGACGATGAAGGATTACCTAGATTACCGGAACGGCGCCGAGCTGCTGATGAACCACCACATCGAGACGGACGTGCTGAGGACCGAGGGACGTGCCTATGGCGTGGAGCTGATGGTGAAGAAAACGCAAGGGAAGTTGAACGGCTGGGTAAGCTATACCTACTCTCGCACGCAACTGCGGCAGAACGATCCGATGATCGTCACTCCCGTGAACAATGGGGATTGGTACGCCGCCGATTTCGATAAGCCGCACGACTTGAAGTTCGTGGGTAACTATAAGTTCACGCATCGTTTCAGCTTCTCGCTGAATTGCGACTATAGCACGGGACGGCCGATCACCTTGCCGGTATCGAAGTATCATTACGGGGGCGGTGAGTTTGTCTACTATTCGGACCGTAATCAATACCGCATCCCGGACTTTTTCCGGATGGACGCCTCGTTCAACATCGAGCCGAGCCACCACCTGACGTTGCTCACGCATAGCACGATCTCTTTCGGAGTCTATAACCTGACGGGGCGAAAGAACGCCTACTCGGTGTATTATATATCGGAGAACGGGAAATTAAAGGGATATAAGATGGCGATATTCGGGGTGCCTATCCCGTTTGTCTCTTATAATATTAAATTTTAGGGGGGAGTTGAGATGAGGAAAGAAGCGAAGATAAAAGATTCTATAAAAGGCTTTCATTGGTGGCTGGGGGCTTTGCTGTTGTTATTGTCCGCCTGTGTCACGGATTACGAGCCGAAGGGCTTGGAGCAGGTACGGGATTTGTTGGTCGTGGATGGTATCATCACGAATGGCGAGACTACGATAAAGCTCCGGAGAAGCGTGGGCCTGACCGACGATTTCACGGAGGATGAGTTCGTGAATAACGCCAAGGTGGTGGTGGAGCGTGAGGATGGAGCTGTTTTCACTTGCGCTAATTCTTCCGGGAAGGGAGAGTATAAGGTGGATATGGGAGAGCTGGACCCGGGTAGCCGGTACCGGCTACATATCTCGCTGGATGGGCTGGAGTATGAGTCGGACTATCTGGGACCGGAGATAACGCCTCCGATCGACTCTCTCTCCTTGCTGAAGAAGGGGCCGGGAGAGGAGGTCCGTCTCTGTGTGTCTACGCATAATGCCCCGGATCGATCCTCTTATTTCCGCTGGATGTATAAGGAGAATTGGGAGGTGAAGGCGGAGATCTTCATGGCCGCCGAGAAAATGGGTAATACGGTCGTAATATATGATTTACTTACATCGAATAATTGGTATTATTGCTGGGGGAAGGACAGCTCGAAGGTGATCTCCCTAGGCAGTTCCGATAGGCTGACGCAGAACGTGATCGCTAACAAAAGTATCGCCTCGTATCATCCCAGCGATCGCCGTTTCTCGATGTTGTATCATGCGGAGGTGGAACAATATGCGTTGCACCGGGAGGCTTACGACTACTATTTTAATTTGCAGAAGAACATAGAGGAGTCTGGTAGCTTGTTTGCCCCTATTCCTTCCGAGATGAAAGGGAATATCCGCTGCGTGACGGACCCGGAGGTTCCGGTGATCGGTTTCGTGGAAGTAGCGACAGTGACTCGCCTCAAGCGTTTCTTTCCGGAGATAGAGAAGGTATATGAGGCCGAGGTTACGGGCTGCGCAAGCACGATCGTACAGGGATCGGAATATGATAATAATCCGGATTACGGATATGTTTCCTATAATCCGATGAATGCGGCGAGTAATACGTATGCGCTGAAACGTTGTATGGATTGCGGCCGTTTTGGTTCGAAACAGAAGCCCTCTTGGTGGCCTACCAGTCATTTATAATTTAGTTGCTATGGAGAAGTCTATGATAAAACAATGGTTCTTGTCGCTCCTCTGCCTCTTATGGGCGGGGCAAACGGTTCTCGCAGGGGAATTGCGAGAGCGGGTTTACCTGCAAACGGATAAGCAATTTTATCTGTCGGGCGAGCTTGTATGGATGAAATTCATTGCCACGGATTTGGACCAACGGTTGTCCGACGTGAGCAAGGTCGGGTATGTGGAGCTTCTGGATAGCGCCTCGGCGGTCGTGCAAGCCCGACTCGTGCTGGAGAAGGGGGTAGGGAATGGTTGCCTGCAATTGCCTTCTACCTTGCCGACCGGAAACTACCGGCTGGTTGCCTATACCCGTTATATGCGGAACGAGGGGGAGGAGGTCTTCTTTGAGAAGCCGCTGACGGTGGTGAACACCTTCGTGACGAACGAGGCCCTGCTGACGGATACTTTATTGCCCACTTACTCTTTTACGAGGCGAGAGGGCCCAGTTTCCGTATCACCGGACCGTATGACCTATGATACCCGTTCAGGGGGGGAGATCCGGATAAACGGCCTGCCCCCGGATCTACAGACTCTATCGGTCTCTATCGCCGGGATCGACTTGTATAAACCTTCCGCCCGGAGCGGTATCGTTGATTGGAAACAAAGCATGCCTACTACGGGGTCATCGCCTGCCGATCATAAATTCTTGGCGGAATACGAGGGGCCGATCCTGACGGGGAAAGTGATCGATCTGTCCACGGGCGAACCTTCGTCTAAAGAGGCGGTGAGGCCTTTATTGGGCTTTTCCGGGGGGGAGATCCGCCTTTTCGGGGGGCAACTGGGCGCTGCCGGGGAGGTGACTTTCTTTACGAAACATATATCTGGGACGCACGAGATCGTGACGGTGGCTTTATCCCCTTCCTCCTCTCGCTACCGGGTGGACATCGAATCTCCTTACGCTACGCATCCGGAGAAGGAGCTTCCTGCCTTGAGATTGAATCCCGCTTGGCAAGATGAGTTGGTGAAGCGGAGCGTGGGGCTACAGGTGTTGCATGCTTACCGGTCTGATTCCTTGGTTCGGGAAAAAGCGGAGAAGCCTTGGTTCCAGTGGCAACCGGATTGGAGTTATCTTTTGGATGAGTACACCCGTTTCACGACGATGGAGGAAGTCGTGATCGAGTTTATCCCCGGCCTCCGCTTCCGTAAGATGGATGGGGTTCGCCGGTTGGCGGTCCTGACCGAGGAGCGGATCGGGTATACGATCGGTAACTCATTGGTTTTATTGGATGGTATCCCCATCACCGATCACGAGATCATTTTTAAGTACGATCCCCTAAAAATCCGGAAGATCGATGTGTATAAAGGTAAGTACGTATTCGGTGGGCAGATATTCGACGGTATCGCCTCCTTCTCCTCTTACGAGCATAATTACCCGGGTCTGGTAGTCGATAACTCCACCCAGTTCTTTGATTATGAGGGCACGCAAGCCCAGCGCATCTTCTATATGCCCGCTTACCGGACAGAGACCGAGAAGCGATCTCCCGTTCCGGATTTCCGCCATACCTTACTTTGGCGACCCGATATCCGGCCAAACGGCGAGTCCTCTATATCCATCCCCTTTACCACCTCCGACCTGACCGGTGATTTCACCATCACCATCGAAGGTCTGACCCAAACCGGCGAGGCCCTCTATGCGACGGAACAATTTCAGGTAAAATAGCGTGCGGTATGGATTATTCTATTTATCTTTGTAACCTTACTATGGGAAATTAAATCGGATTGAAGATTATGGGAACATTGGAATTGAAATTATCATTGATACAACGGCTCAGTCTCATAAATGATGATGATTTGTTACATCGTATCAAGAGCTTGATTGATAGGATGGAGGAAAGGCAAGCCCTTCGCTTCTCGCCGGAAGTAAAGGTTGCCATAAAGCATGCGCGAGAAGATATCTCGGAGGGGCGTTTTATTGAAGA
>ENA-UPWS01001857-UPWS01001857.1-human-gut-metagenome-genome-assembly--contig:-NODE-1857-length-11379-cov-3.895328_pt1 | contig 11379 bp, 7 predicted proteins | sample MGYA00250054_ERZ773384 | MGnify/ENA primary metagenome ERZ773384 (study PRJEB29103, sample SAMN06111979) | human gut metagenome | biome: human gut; feature: ankylosing spondylitis patient; material... | reverse complement strand
TGAGAAAAGGCAGCAGCTGGCTGTCCGTGTGGGTTTGCTGCAAAACGATGTACACCAGCTCAATGCAGGTGCGTGCGATGGTCGCGTTCATCTTCCTCATCATGGAGGCATAATAGTCCTTTCTGATTCTGCAGATTGTCGAAAGTCGCGCCAACCACAACGTCGATCAGCATATCCTCACGATCGTCCATCACCATCGTCGCGTCGGTGAAGTTGCTGTTCACCGTGTACGCCTGATTGATGGCGTTCTTGCCGAAGATGATCATCGTGCGTTCCACTTTGGAGCTGGTGTAGTTGCCGGCTGCCTGGGTGTTGAACTCGCGGTTCTGCAACGCGCTGCTGACGGCTTGCGCGAAGCCGGCGAATTCAGTGCCGTTGAGCACGCGCACGGTGATGTTGCGGTTTTCCACGTACTTGCCTTTGCTGCCGTCCTGTTCCTGTGCTGCGCAAGGGGCCTGCTGGCCGTAATTCGGCTGTACCGCGGCCGACTTGACATTGCCCAATCCTCCAACATGGAAGAAGAACAGCAGGGAAATCACCAATGCGATCGTCAAAATGGTGCCGGTGATGGTGAACACCACCTTTTGACGGCGGCGAATGTACTGTTTGCGCGCGGCGCGCTCGTCGTTAGCCTGAGTCATGTACGAGTCCTTCTCCAAAAATCGGTTGACTTCAACCTTACTGTTACGCGATGATATGCACAATCGGATGGGCCGGTGCCTTGGTGGCGATGATGCGGTCGACGCAACGGCTTTGTTGCCATGCCGACTGCACGGCGCATGCCGCGTCGTCGGTTGGCACGAATGCGATTACGGAAGGGCCAGATCCGGAGACGAACGCCTGCTTGGCGCCTGCCTGCAACGCTTCGTCGATCGCCTGTCCGCTGCGTGGATGCAGTGAGATCGACGCCTGTTGCAGATGATTGTTGTCGGTTGCGCCGGCGCCGATTTGGTCGAACATGGCATACACTTCCGGCGTGCGCAGTTCCGCCTGATACGCGCCGACCAGCAGACGGCCTGCAAAGCCCTGATCCGTCAGTTCCAGCACGGCGTCGCTGTTTTCGCTGAGTTGTTCGATCTGCTCGCCGAAGCCGGTGCCTCGCGCATAGCCTCCGGTCAGGCAGAACGGCATATCCGCGCCCAATGTGGCGGCAACCTGTTGCAACCGTTCAATGGACCAATCAAGATTCCATAGCGTGTTCAATGCCAGAATCGTGGCGGCCGCATCCGCGGAACCTCCTGCCATGCCCGCGCCAACGGGAATGCGTTTTTCGATGTTCAACGCCACATCCGGTTCATGGCCGCTCGCTTCGGCCATGGCGAACAGGGCGAGCACGGCATGGTTGCGTCGCATGTCGCTGCCGGAGGAGGCCAGATCGCCAAGATAGGCACCTTCAAGATTCAGGGAGAAACCGGATCCGGGCTTTTTGCGACTGGTGGTGACGGTGTCGTACACGCCGACGGCGCAGTAGATGGTGTCGAGCTCGTGTCGGCCACCCCATTCGCTGCGTGGCCTGCCTACGTGCAGGGTCAGATTCGTTTTCGCCGGGCAGTCCACGCTGACCGTGTTGATTGCGGTGTTGGTGTCGCTCATGCTTGCGACACCTCGCCCACGGCTCGTGCCAATGCCACGAATTCGTCGATGGCAAGCGTTTCGCCACGGCGCGTCGGATCGATGCCCGCCTGCTCGAACGCTTCGGAGGGCACGATCTTCTTCAACGCGGCATGCAGGGTTTTGCGCCTCTGGCCGAATGCGGCGTCGATAAGACGGAACACGTTTTCGCGGTCCACTACGGAACCGTCGGGATTGTTGGCCGAAGGCGTGTGCCCGCCCTCATATCGTTTGAACAGCACCAGCGCGGAATCCACATTCGGTGCCGGCCAGAACACATTGCGCCCGATAATGCCCACACGTTCCGCGGTACCATACCAAGCGAGCTTCACGCTTGGAGTGCCGTAGATCTTTGAACCGGGCTTTTCGCTCAGTCGGTCCGCGACTTCCTTCTGCACCATCACGAGGAACGTGCCGAGATTGTCGAAACGTTCCAGCAAGGTCAGCAGAATCGGCGTGGCCACGTTGTATGGCAGATTGGCGACCAGTGTAAACGAATCATCATTTTGGAAATCAGGCAGATTTTCCGGCGTCACGGTCAACGCATCGCGATTGACCACGCGGAAACGATCCACCGCATCCGGCATGAATTCGGCGATGGTGCCGGGCAGTCGTTCCGCAACGGGCGGGTCGATCTCCACGGCGGTCATCGTGGCGCCGGTTTCCAAAATCGCCAATGTCAGTGAACCGAGTCCAGGTCCGACTTCCAGCACATGATCGTCGGCGGTCACACCTGCCTCGCGCACGATACGACGAACCGTGCCCGGGTCGATTACGAAATTCTGCCCGAATTTTTTCGTCGGGCTGATACCGGCCTCGGCCGCGATACGCCGAATGTCGGCAGCCCCCAACAGGCGGCCTTGCGCGGTTTCGTCGGTTGCGTTGGTTTCGTTCGCGTGTTCTGTCATTACCTCATTATCCGTTCAACTGGTATGAAAAGTGTGCGCTGTTGCGTTTGCGTATTGTTGCGATCGGCGTTGTTTAATACCATCCGACCTGCTCGGAATGCTCCCATGCCTTCGACGGGCTGCCGTAGCGTTGCGCGATGTAGCTCAGGCCCCAGTCGATCTGCACGGCCGCATCGTCACGCCAGTTTGCGCCGAATGCCGCCATTTTGCTGCCAGGAAGCGACTGCGGGATGCCGTAGGCTCCGGAAGATGCGTTTTCCGCATACCACAGCCAGCTCGATTCACGCGTCCACAGTTTCACCAGATCGGTCCAGTTTTGCCCGGTCCAGCCATATTGCGCCGCGGCTCCGGACGCGTAGGCCTGTGCCTGCGCGGGGGAGGGGTGATAGAGGCGGCATCCTGCCGAAGGATCGGAAGGTTGCGGTGTCGGGGTGGGCGTCGGATCCGGCGTGGGGGTCGGGTCAGGAGTTGGCGTGGGGGTCGGGTCTGGAGTTGGCGTCGGATCCGGGTCCGTTTTCGATCCGGAATCGTCCTTCTTGTTGTCGTCTGAATTATCCGTATTGCCGGAATTACTGTTCGAATCGTCTTTCTTGTCGGAATTATCGGAATTGTTGTTCTTGTTCGAATTGTCGTTCTTTCCGGAATTATCGGAATTGCCGGTATCTCCGGAATTGCCGGATCCGTCATCCGATCCCGAATCGTCGGAAGATGCTGCCGGTCCTACTGCGATAATCTGATCGAGGGCGATTTTCGTGGTCGTTTCGTTGGTCAGCGTCTCGCTTTCCTTCTCGCCGTCCACATACGTGACGTCGTACGTTTGCTGGATTTCGCCGTCCTCGCCTTCCTGCCTGACTACGACTTCGCCGGGCTGCAGGCTGGGGTCGACGATGGTTTGCGTGCCGAAAGGCACCGCTTTCGTGCGTGTTTCCTCGCCGTGCGTCACGCGGCGGACGCGCAGGATCGTTTCGCCGTTGTCTTTTTCGACGCTGACGCGATCCTCCTTGTTCAGCGTGATGCCTTTGGAGTCAAGAATGGAGGCCGCCGGCAGTTTGCCATTCGGCGATTCGGAGCTTTGCCCGTCTGCGATGACGGTGACCGGCCCGTTTTGGTTGATGATCAGTCCGCCGGTGAGTTTGTTGTACACGTTGTCGATATTGACGGTGACTTTTGCCGCGTCTGCTTCGTTTTGTTCGAAGAATCCGATCAGCTGTTCGGCGCTGGTCGCCACTGTCCAGAAGGGCACTTCCTGCCCGTTGATGGTGATGGTGGTCTGGTAGGCGCTTCGTACCGTCACCACGTCATGGTTGCTCAGCATGCTGGTGGGGCTGGTGGATTCCACGAGATCATGCGTTTTGACCTTCACGCCGCGTTCCTGCAGCAGACGGTCGACGCTCATCGCGTATGTGGTTACGGTGGTGGTTTCGCCATCGATGGTCAGAGCCACGGTTTTGCGCGCGCCTACGCCGAATGCGAGCGTCGAGGCGAGCGTCAACGAGACCACGCATGCCGTCACTCGAACACGCCGAAGCGTCACGAATCTCCGGGGGGTCCACCTTCTTGTCATACGTCCTCTTTCCAGCGACTGCCTACATCGCCGTCATTGTAACGGTCAGATCGGGACGAATGGCATGGTTTCCGCTGGCTTTATCTATACCGCCACATTTTCGAGGAAAAGGAGTAAAGAAAAAGGGGGCAGGAGAGAAGGGGATGTCCTGCCCCCCGGTCGGACGAGACAGGTTGGGGGACGCCTCGTCCGCTTTGCCAGAAGTCTCAAGTTGGGGGAAGACTTCTGGAGCACTTACCCATGGTAAGAGGTCCAAGCCCGTCATACGGGTTCGAGCCTCCTGTCGGGATCGAACCGACGACCTGCCGCTTACAAGGCGGCCGCTCTGGCCATCTGAGCTAAGGAGGCATGTCCTCTTTTGCTATGAAAACAACAGAGGAACGATGAATAGCATAACCAGCGCTTCCACCGCAGTCAACTTAGCATTGCGGGTTGAGACGCGCCGGCTGCCCGTAAGGGGTTATTCGCCCGTGGTGACGGGAATCGGCCCCTTCTTGGCTCCGATGGACGGCATCTTGCCGGCAACGCCGACTTCGCTGTCCTTCAGGCCGATCGATTCCAACAGACCGTCCTTAACCGTCGTCTGGGCGGTGGTCAGCTGGTCCATATCCCAATACTTGCCGTTGATGATCACGGTCGGCGTGGTCATGCTGCCCTTGTAGCTGCCGGACTGATGCCACAGTTCGGAACGCTTCGGCGTGTAAGTGTCGATCGCATCAAGCCATTCCTGATAATCGCGGCCAAACGCCTTGTCCGCAACATCCTTGGAAACACCCGCGGCGATCATCTGCTCCTTGATCTTGGCGTCGCTCACCGACTTGTATGCGGAGCCTTCCTCCGGCTGGAAATCCTCGGCGTAGACCTTCTCCAGGAAGGAGATCAGATGGTTCGGGTCGCTGTCATGCTCGGCCAGGTAGATGGCCGCGTTCGCCGCGCGACTGGAATACTCGTCGGTGGACCAACGGTCCATGAACGCCATGAAATGCAGGTCCAGATTGATCTGGCCGGCATCGACCATCTTCTGCAGGTCGGCGTCCAACTGGCGGTGCAGGTTGCCGCAGCCCGGGCACAGGAAATCCATGTAGAGCTCGACGGTCGGCGCGCCCTCCACAGCCTTGCCGTAGCCGTTCTTGGAAATCAGCAGGCCGCCCTTCTTATCGACGAGCTTCGGAGTGTTCTTCACTTTCTGCAACGCCGTGTACGCTTCCTGCACGGTTTCGGTGGAAGCCTTCGTTTCGGCCTTCTTATGCATGTTGTGGTACACGGTGAACGCGCCGATCGCCACCAGAATCACCAGCACCGCCACCACGATGCCGCCGATGATCGTCTGCTGCTTGCGTTCCTTCTCCATCTGCTCGGCGCGCGCCTTCATCGCCGCGGCCTCAGCGGCCCTACGCTCGGCGCGGCTGGTACGCTTCTGCGCATCCTTGCTGTTCTGGGCCATCGATATTCCTTTCGACCTCACGTTGTTATGCTGGGCACCATACTAGCGATGCCTTGCTATCGATTCGCCGGGCATTCCGTATTGCCTTGCGATTGCGTCGGCAGCTCGCTCAAGTGGCGCAGATACGGCTGTTTACGCAGTGCGCCGCCGCCCAATCGCAGTACAATCGCGCCCGGAGCGGCCACGGCCACAAGCCAGCCGATCGCGCAGAACGCAGCCTGCGCCAGCCCGCTTTCGGAAAGCGGACCGCCAAGCAGCGTCGGCATCGGAATCGTCAATCCAAATATCCACGTATCCATCACGGCATACGGAAGCTGCAGCACGACCGTGGTGAGCGACAAACCCAGCGCGGCCACGGCCAACATGATCAGCGTCCGCACGATGGCGACGCCGAAGCCCTTCACGATGTGCCAGGGCAGTCCCGCCAATCGCAGCAGCCAGTCGGAACTTTTCTTCTCGCCGCCACGTTTGCCTTCGCGCTCGAGCTGCGCCTCCGTGTTGAATCCGATGGTGGCCAGCGCACAGGCGAACAGCAACGCGGCTGCCATCGCCGTCCACAGTGAGAACAGTCCGCAGACGGCCACGGGAATCGCCATCAGCGCGCAGGGGAGCATGCCCCGGCCCAACATCGCGCCACGCTTCACATCGGCGGGATTGGGTGCTTCCGCAACGTTCGGCCCATCCATACCGGGTACCGGCGGGAATGACATTGCGGGCGATTGCTGCGCCGCGGCCACCGTGGCCTGCGGTATGACGGACGGTTGCTGCCGCATGGCGATGCGTTGCAACGCGGGTTTGATGGTCGGGTCGACTTGCGTCGGCGCTTCCGCTGGATTCCATGCGTTCTGGGCCGGCAGCATTTGTGTTGACGGCATGGATTGCGGCATTACCTGCGTGCCTGTCGGCATCGCCCGCGTGCCTTGCGATTGCGGCATCGTGCGCGTGCTGTCCACGTTGGGAAGTGCGTCGGAAAGCACGCTGGTCTCGGCATCGTCAACAGGTGCGATCACCTGCGTTGCGCTCGCGTCGGATTGGCTGGTCACTTGTTTCCCGATTACTTGAGTTGCGCTCACATCGGGCTGCCCGATCGCCTGCGTTGCTTCGCTGAGCCTTGGCATCGTGCGCGTGCCGATGGCGTTTTCGCCGGTTATGTCGTCCTGCGATTGCCACAACGTGCGCGGATTGTCGGGCGATTCAACAAAAGGGGGCATCGCCTCCGTATCGCCATCCGCTGCGCCACCATTGTCGGCCGCAACCCACGCCTGCGGATTCAACGCATCCACGGCGATCGCCTGCAGCAAATCGTCCGGCGTGCACCGCTTCGTCCGATCCGGATTGAGCGCCGAACGGAACGCGGCCATCGTGCCCGCGGGAAGTCCCGCAAGATTGGCGCTGCCGGCCGCGGCGCGTTCCAACACGGTCATCATCGGCTTCGTGCCGAACACCGGCTCACCCGTAGCGGCGAACGCCAATACGCTCGCCACCGACCACCAATCGGTCATTTCATCCGATTCCGCGCCATCAATGATTTCCGGCGCGATGAACCCCGGCGTGCCCATCACCAGACCGGTACGCGTCACATGGCTTTCGCCTTCGCCCATAGCGATGCCGAAATCCACCAATACCGGGCCGGTGCTCGACACCATCACATTCGTCGGCTTGATATCGCGGTGCACGATGCCGGCCGCATGCACGGCACGCACCGCCTCAATCAGCTTGCGTGCCAGCCGTTCCAAATCGTCGCCCACATATCGGCCATTGACGCGCACATCCTCACGCAGATTCTTGCCTTCGATCAACTCGGTCACAATAAAAGCCAACGCGTCGTCAAGTTCCATATCCACAATGCCGCACACGCCCGGATGCCGCACCTTCTGCAACGCCATCGCCTCCCTGCGCAGGCGCTCGCGTGCGGTCAACTCGTCGCGCTGCTGCGGGGAATCGTCGTCGGAGAGGGAATCGCGCAAAATCTTCATCGCATATTGATGGCCGCCATCGTCCCGCACACGCCATACCGAGCCCATGGCACCCGAACCAAGCCGGGAAATCAACGTGTAGCCGCCAACCAGGCTGCCTGCTTCCAGATTCAATGCGCTTAAGTCGCTCATACTTCCATCGTACTTGGCGTGCAGATTATGCACGCGAATTGACAGGCTGGGGAAAACGCCATGTGCCGCACGTTGAAGTCTGATGAAATCGAATCATCGACATGAAGAAGTGTCTTCACTTGCCGCACGCATCTGCAGCCACTTCACCGAAACCATGAGATGCGGGGCAGTGTTGAATGGTTTCGCGGTTCCGATAAAGGCATCGGAGCCTACGTGTCGTTTGGTTATGAGAATCAAGGAGGAGGCAGACCATGCTGCAAATCAACATGGCTGACGTTATGAACGTCATCGGCTCATTGACGCCGTACCTTATTGCGATTGGCGTGCTGTTCGCGCTCGCGCTGATTATCACTTTTGCCGTCAACAAGAAGACGGTCAAGGACGTGGCGACCCGTAAGATCGTCCATTCCGAATCCTGGCTGGTGGCGCTCGTCGGCATCGTCGTGGCCGTGTCCATGATGCTGACCGGTCCGCTTTCCACGCTGCTCAACAACGCGACCACCACCAAGTACATGCTGTCCGACACCACCGTTTCCAAAGCCAACGAGCTGGCCAAGGAAGTGCAGTCGGAAGCCATCACCATGCTGAAGAACGACGATTCCAACCTGCCGCTGTCCAACAAGAAGGTCAACGTGTTCGGTTGGGGCTCCACCAACCCGGTTTACGGCGGCACCGGCTCCGGCTCCATGTCCGACCAGTACGAGACCGTTTCCATGCTTGACGGCATGAAGCAGGCCGGCATCGAAACCAATTCCGAGCTGACCAAGCTGTACACCGACTACCGCAAGGACCGCCCGATGGTGGCTATGTGGTCGCAGGATTGGACCCTGCCTGAGGTTCCGGCCAAGCAGTATTCCGACAAGCTGATCTCCGACGCCAAGGACTTCTCCGACGAAGCCGTCATCACCATCACCCGCGTCGGCGGCGAAGGCGCTGACCTGCCGACGAACATGAAGGCGAAGGGCATCACCTACAACAACAATTCCAAGGACTACGAAGATTTCAAGGATGGCGAGCACTTCCTGCAGCTGTCCCAGACCGAGCGCGACATGATCGACCTGGTCACCAAGAACTTCAAGAAGGTGACGCTCGTCTACAACGGCGCCAACGCGTTCCAGTTCGACTTCCTGTCCCAGTATCCGCAGATCAAGTCCGTGCTGTGGTGCCCGCCGGCCGGCCAGACCGGCTTCTCCGCACTGGGTGAGGTGCTCGCCGGCGATGTGAATCCGTCCGGCAAGACCTCCGACACGTTCGTGAAGGACCTGACCAAGACCGCTGTGTTCAACAACACCGATGGCACTGCCGCCGGCAACGCTTCGTCCGTCGGCACGAACGGCAAGTTCACTTACGACAATGCGGATGATCTCGCTGCTTCCTACATGGGCTTTAGTGGCGACAAGGTCACGGTGACCCCGACGTTCGTCAACTACGTCGAAGGCATCTACGTTGGCTACAAGTTCTATGAGACCGCCGCCGACGAAGGTCTGATCAACTACGACGACACCGTCATGTTCCCGTTCGGCTACGGCCTGTCCTACACGACGTTCAAGCAGGAGATGGGCAAGGTCTCCTACAAGAACGGCAAGATCTCGTTCGATGTGACCGTCACCAACACCGGCGATAAGGCCGGCAAGGACGTGGTCGAGGTCTACTACAACCCGCCGTACACCGATGGCGGCATCGAGAAGGCATCCAAGAACCTGGTTGCGTTCGAAAAGACCAAGAAGCTCGAGCCGGGCGCTTCCCAGACCGTGAAGATCGAGTTCGACGATGACGACATGGCCTCCTACGACCAGAAGGACGCTAAGGCGTACGTGCTGGAGCAGGGCGATTACGACATCTCCATCCAGTCCGATTCGCACCACGTGATCGACCATCAGAAGGTCACCGTGAAGGACACCGTCACCTACAATTCCGACTCGAACGCCCATAACGGCGATGCCGTGGCCGCCACCAACGAGTTCGATTACGCCGCCGGCGACGTGACGTACCTGTCTCGTGCGGGCCACTTCGCGAACTATGCCAAGGCCACCGCCGCTCCGACCAACTTCTCGATGAGCGACGAAGCCAAGGCCGAATTCACCAACAACAGCAACTACGATCCGAAGAAGTATGACAACGATTCGGACGAGATGCCGACCACCGGTGCCAAGAACGGTCTGAAGCTGTCCGATATGTACGGCAAGGACTATGACGACGCCGATTGGGACAAGCTGCTCGACCAGCTCACCTTCGACGATATGGACAACCTCATCGCCAATGGTGGCTATGGCACCCAGGCTCTGAAGTCCGTCGGCAAGATCCAGCTGACCGATGCGGACGGCCCGGCATCGCTGAATAACAACTTCACCGGCGTTGGCTCCATCGGCTTCCCGGCTTCCACGGCATTCGCCTGCACTTGGAACAAGGATCTCGCCAAGCAGTTCGGTGAGATGATCGGCGACATGGCCCACGACATGCACGTGGCTGGCTGGTACGCACCGGCCATGAACATCCACCGCAACGCGTTCTCCGGCCGTACCTTCGAGTACTTCTCCGAGGATTCGCTGCTCTCCGGCGTGATGGCATCCAGCGAGATCTCCGGTGCCAAGTCCAAGGGCGTGTACTCCTTCATGAAGCACTTCGCTCTGAATGACCAGGAGACCAAGCGTACGGAAATGCTGTGCACGTGGACGAACGAGCAGGCCATGCGTGAGATCTATCTGAAGCCGTTCGAGATGAGCGTGAAGGAAGGCGGCGCCCAGGCCGTGATGAGCTCCTTCAACTACATCGGCAACACCTATGCCGGCGCCGACAGCGCGCTGCTGCAGACCGTGCTGCGCGGCGAGTGGGGCTTCAAAGGCTTCGTCCTGACCGACTACTTCGGCGGCTACGGCTACCAGAACGCCGATCAGGAAGTGCGTGCGGGCAACGATTCGATGCTTGCCACCACCAAGATCACCAACCACATCACCGATAAGTCCGCCACTTCCGTGAAGGCGATGCGTCAGGCCGCGCACAACATTCTGTACACGGCCGCCAACAGCTGGCAGTACGCGAATGGCGAGCCGAAGGTCGCCACCCCGATCTGGAAGACCGCCATGTATGTGGCTTGGGGCGTGACCGCGGTGCTCGTGATCGGCCTGGAGATTGTGGCCATCAAGCGGTACCTGAACCGCAAGAAGGCTGTCGCCACGGTCGAGTCGGCTGCAGAACCGGTTGCCGCCGGCCCGGCCAATGCCGAGTGAGCTGCCTGATCAGCGATAACTGAAGTAATAACTGAAAACAGTCGGTTACAGGCAGCATTAGCAATGGTCAGCGATTCGAATGACCAAAGCTGAATATCCAGTAGCCGAACAACAAAGCCGGGAGTCTCCGCCAACCACGGAGCTTCCGGCTTTTGTTATGCGAGAACCGTGGTTGGACCGCAAAATGCGGATGTGGTTGACCATGTTGATGGTCGACATGCCGACAGCTATTGGTTTTGCGTTCACCTGGTTGTGGTTTTCGGGGTCTATTCTGATGGTATCGGCGCTTTCCGGACGCATTTTCCCGGTTTTCGACACGCCGATGGAACGTTGGATTTCCAACGGTTCCGTGCTTCATTGTGCCCTGCGGGTTGCGCGATTGCGGGTTCTCGTGTAAGTTTATCTCTTGCTGCTCAGCACGGCGGCCTGGCTCCTTGAGTTTGGGGCGGTCTGCTGGTGCGGTGGTGGTTTGAGAACTCAAGAGCGTATTTGTACTACTTCTTTATAGTCAATGATT
>ENA-UPWS01001854-UPWS01001854.1-human-gut-metagenome-genome-assembly--contig:-NODE-1854-length-11395-cov-4.383372_pt1 | contig 11395 bp, 8 predicted proteins | sample MGYA00250054_ERZ773384 | MGnify/ENA primary metagenome ERZ773384 (study PRJEB29103, sample SAMN06111979) | human gut metagenome | biome: human gut; feature: ankylosing spondylitis patient; material... | reverse complement strand
AACAGTCAGCGAATGCCTTGCACAAGGAGATTTGAAAGGTGCGATTGCAGCCTGTGATAAATACCCTTCCACATTAGTAAACGGAGAGGAGCGGGCCATAAGCCGGCTCGCGGGCAATCTGATGCTCGTGCCGCTTGACGAGGGTACGAATGAGATTACGCTTTGTTATGTGCCGCGGGGAATGAAAAAGGGCGCGGCGGTGACGGGCATGGCACTGATGCTTCTGGCTGGCTGGGGCGTTTTATCACGTCTGCTTCGGAGAAAAAGTGTCCTGGATAAAATCTACGCCGGACTTGGCTGTGCCGCCGCAGATATTTTTGCGGTGGTCTATGCCGGATTTCTGCTGGTCGTCTATGTGATTCCGGTGGTGTATACGATATATTTAAGATGGATCTGAGGTAACAGAATGGAAAAATTACAAGCGAGAAAAAAAGTATATTTGTGGCTGCTGATTTTATTGAGCCTTTGCGCGCTGATCCCGTTAGCCGTACTCTCGAAGTACAATCATCAGTCGGGGGATGACTATGGTTATGCCTACCGCACCTTCCAGATCTGGCGGGAGACACATTCTTTCTGGAATGTGATAAAAGAAGCGTTTGCCACATCAGCGGAGTTCTATCAGAAGTGGCAGGGGCTTTATGCATCGGCGGTTCTGCTGGCGCTGGAACCGGGAATTTTCGGCGACAAATATTACGCGCTGACCGGAATCTTGCTGCTCGCAATTATTGTGGGGGCAAACTGCGCGGGTACGGTTTATATCTTTCACCGCAAATGCGGCTGCCCGAGACTGGAGGGATTTGCTGCCGGCTGTGTCATGTCGTTTCTTATGATCGAATGGATGCCCTCCGCCCTGCAGGGATTGTACTGGTATAACGGCGCGATGAATTATGTATTCTTCCATGCGGTGCTATTATTGTTGTTGTGTGTGCTGCTCAGCCTTGCCGGGGAGCACCCGCGGAGAAAAGCAGGCAGGACGGTGCTTGCGGTGCTGCTTGCGGTGCTGCTTGCCGGCGGGAATCACGTGACCGCATTTATGGGGATACTGCTGATTGTCGGATTTGGAATATTTGCTGCGGTAAAAAAGCGGCGGCAGAACCTGATCTGCTGCGTCATAACGCTTGCGGCTATGGTGGCGGGATTCCTTTTTAATGTGACGTCGCCGGGCACCAGAATCCGGCAGTCGTATTTTTCCGACAGACCCGGTGTGGCGGGAACGATTGTTACCGCGGTAAAAACCGGAATTGCATGCATCAACAGCTGGATGGGACTTGCAGTCATTGTCACGGCGGGCCTGCTGCTTCCGGTGCTTCTTCCCCTGGTAAAGAAGATACGCGGACAGTATGGATTTTCGTTCCGCTATCCGCTGCTTGTCTTTGTGTTGTCGGTCGCCTGGCTGTGCGCAATGTTCTGCCCGCCCATCTACGCGATGGGAACGCCGGGGGACGTCCGGCTGACAAACGTGGTATATTTTTCCTTCGTTTGGCTGTTTGTGTTAAATGAAGCCTATCTGTGCGGATGGGCGGTCACAAGACTGGAGGCGTCCGGGGCGGCAGCACTGTCCGGGGCTGCAGGAGAATTTCCGGGCAGTTTTTTGATCACGGCTGCTGTCCTTGCGGTGGGAATGATAATCGGATGCGGGGAAAATATGACCGCATGGCAGGCATACCTGCTGATCCGCAGCGGCGAGGCACAGGAATATTCGGCGGAGGCTGATGAGCGCTACGCCGTTTTGTGTGATTCTGCGGGGGAAGACGTGGTGTTAAAGGCGTATACCGCAAAGCCGTGGATGCTTTTCCTCGACGATATTACAGAGGAGAAAAGCGACTGGAGAAATGAATATATGCGCGTCTATTTTGGACTGAACAGCGTTGTGTTAGAGCAGACGGAATGAGACGGCAAAAGGGAGCAGCGGACACAAAAGGCAGGCTGCTCCTTTTTCATAAGACCCGGTTATAGGGAGTATGAAAAAGAAAAATAGATTCAGAGGTTGCATTGTTTCCCGAGATACATTATTATAGAATTTATATACTGTCTGTTAGTAATGTACTAAAGTCAATACAAGACGGATTCCTGCACGGCAGGAAGAAAAGAGGGATTAGAGAGATGGAATATAAGGTAGGCGTGATTTCCGGCGACGGGATCGGACCGGAGATCGTAACAGAGGCAAAGAAAGTTCTGGATCAGATTGGAAAGACCTACGGACATGTGTTCCGCTATGAAGAGATTCTGATGGGAGGCTGCTCCATTGACGCGACGGGTGAGCCGCTCACGGATGCGGCGATCGCTTCCGCGAAGGCTTCCGATGCGGTGCTGATGGGATCGATCGGCGGCAACACATCGACTTCGCCGTGGTATCAGCTGCCGCCGGAGAAGAGACCGGAGGCGGGACTTTTAAAGCTCCGCAAGGCGCTGAACCTGTTTGCCAACTTAAGACCGGCATATTTATATGAAGAATTAAAAGCCGCATGCCCGCTTCGGGACGACATCATCGGGGACGGATTTGACATGATGATTATGCGGGAGCTGACCGGCGGACTGTATTTCGGAGCGCGCAAGACCGAGGAAGTGGACGGTGTGCTGACAGCGACGGATACGCTGACCTACAATGAGAACGAGATCAGACGGATCGCTAAGCGCGGTTTTGATATTGCCATGAAGCGGCGCAAAAAGGTGACGAGTGTAGATAAGGCAAACGTGCTGGATTCCTCGAGACTCTGGAGAAAGATCGTCGAGGAGGTGGCGCAGGATTACCCGGAAGTGACCTATGAGCATATGCTCGTGGACAACTGTGCGATGCAGCTGGTAAAAGACCCGAAGCAGTTCGACGTGATTCTGACGGAGAACATGTTCGGCGATATTTTGTCGGATGAGGCGAGCATGGTGACCGGTTCGATCGGTATGCTCTCAAGCGCCAGCTTAAACGATACAAAGTTCGGACTCTACGAGCCGAGCGGCGGTTCGGCACCGGACATTGCAGGAAAGGGAATTGCGAATCCGATCGCAACGATCTTAAGTGCAGCCATGATGCTGCGTTATAGCTTTGATCTGGACCGGGAGGCGGATGCAGTGGAGCAGGCGGTGAAGCAGGTCTTAAAGGATGGCTACCGGACGATCGACATCATGCCGCAGGAGAAGCAGCAGGAAAAGGCAACCCAGGTCGGCACGGCACAGATGGGAGATCTGATCTGCGAGCGGATCAGATAGAATGACAGAAACGGAGTTAAGATAGATGAAGAGTGATAATGTAAAAAAAGGGATGCAGCAGGCACCTCATAGAAGTTTGTTTAACGCGCTGGGATTTACCGAGGAGGAGATGAACAAGCCGATGGTCGGCATTGTGAGCTCCTACAACGAGATTGTTCCCGGCCACATGAATTTGGATAAGATTGTCAACGCGGTAAAGCTTGGTGTTGCGGAGGCTGGCGGCGTGCCGGTGGTATTTCCGGCGATCGCGGTCTGCGACGGAATTGCGATGGGACATATCGGTATGAAATATTCGCTGGTGACGCGTGATCTGATCGCCGATTCCACGGAATGTATGGCGCTTGCACATCAGTTTGATGCGCTCGTCATGGTTCCGAACTGCGATAAGAATGTCCCGGGACTTTTGATGGCTGCAGCGCGCATCAATGTACCCACAGTGTTCGTGTCAGGCGGACCGATGCTTGCCGGACATGTACAGGGCAAAAAGCGCAGCCTCTCTTCCATGTTTGAGGCGGTAGGTTCCTATGCAGCCGGCACGATGACGGAGGAGGAAGTTAGGGAATACGAGGAGAAGGTTTGTCCGACCTGCGGCTCCTGTTCTGGAATGTACACGGCGAACTCCATGAACTGTCTCACCGAGGCGCTGGGAATGGGACTTCGCGGAAACGGCACGATCCCGGCAGTCTATTCGGAGCGCATCAAGCTCGCCAAGCATGCGGGTATGGCGGTGATGGAAATGTACCGCAAAAATATCCGCCCGCGTGATATTATGACGAAGGAAGCCATCTTGAATGCGCTGACCGTGGATATGGCGCTCGGCTGTTCGACGAACAGCATGCTCCATCTTCCGGCAATCGCCCATGAAGTGGGATTTGATTTTGATATTGCATTTGCCAATCCGATCAGCGAGAAGACACCGAACCTGTGCCACCTGGCACCGGCAGGACCGACTTATATGGAAGATCTCAACGAGGCGGGCGGCGTCTATGCGGTAATGAAAGAACTGGCGGACATCGGACTGCTGCACACGGAGTGCATGACCGTGACCGGAAAGACCGTCGGGGAGAATATTGCGGATGCAGTGAATAAGAATCCGGAAGTGATCCGTCCGGTGGATCACCCGTACAGCAAGACCGGCGGACTTGCCGTATTGAAGGGCAATCTTGCGCCGGACGGCAGCGTGGTCAAGCGCTCGGCAGTCTGCGATGAGATGATGGTGCACGAGGGACCGGCGAGAGTCTTCGACTGTGAGGAGGATGCGATCGCAGCGATCAAGGGAGGCAGGATTGTTGCCGGGGATGTCGTTGTGATCCGCTATGAAGGCCCGAAGGGCGGACCGGGTATGCGCGAGATGTTAAACCCGACTTCCGCGATTGCGGGAATGGGGCTTGGATCTTCGGTGGCACTGATTACAGACGGACGTTTTTCCGGTGCAAGCCGCGGCGCGTCGATCGGCCATGTATCGCCGGAGGCAGCGGTCGGCGGACCGATTGCACTGGTGGAAGAGGGAGATCTTATTAAGATCAATATTCCGGAGTTAAAGCTGGAACTCGCCGTATCGGACGAGGAGCTTTTGGCCAGAAAGGCAAAATGGCAGCCGAGAGAGCCGAAGGTGACGACCGGATACTTAAAGCGGTACGCATCGCTCGTGACTTCGGGCAACCGTGGAGCGATACTGGCGCTCCCGGAAGAACAGTAGGATAGAAAAGGAAGGTATACGACATGGAGCTGACAGGAGCACAGATTGTCATCGAATGTCTGAAAGAACAGGGTGTGGACACCGTATTCGGATACCCGGGCGGAGCCATACTGAATGTATACGATGAATTATATAAGCATCAGGAGATTCGGCATATTTTAACTTCACATGAGCAGGGAGCTTCCCATGCGGCGGACGGTTATGCGAGAAGTACCGGAAAAGTAGGAGTCTGTTTCGCAACGTCCGGACCGGGAGCGACGAATCTTGTGACGGGAATTGCCACGGCATACATGGATTCCGTGCCGATCGTAGCGATCACATGCAACGTCAATGTGCCGCTTCTCGGCAAAGACAGTTTTCAGGAGATCGATATTGCAGGCATCACGACGCCGATCACAAAGCACAATTTTATCGTAAAGGATGTCACAAAGCTTGCGGACACGATCCGCAGAGCATTCCGGATCGCACAGAAGGGGCGTCCGGGGCCGGTGCTCGTCGATATCCCGAAGGATATTACGGCGGCAAAGACGGAGTATGAATTCTGCAAGGCAGAGCCGATCGCGCGTGTGACGGACACGATACGGGATGAGGATCTTGCGAAGGCGCTTGCGATGATAAAAGCGGCAGAGAAACCGTACATATTTGTGGGCGGTGGTGCTGTGATCTCCGGGGCGAGCGCGGAATTAAAAGAATTTGTACATAAAGTGGACGCACCGGTGTGCGATTCCCTGATGGGAAAGGGAGCCTTTGACGGGACGAACGATCTCTACACGGGGATGCTCGGCATGCACGGAACCAAGACGTCCAACCTCGGCGTGAGCGAGTGTGATCTGCTGATCGCCGTCGGCGTGCGCTTTTCCGACCGTGTGCTCGGCAATGCCAAGAAGTTTGCAAAGCAGGCGAAGATCTTACAGTTTGATGTGGATGCAGCGGAGATCAATAAAAATATCCGTGTCGATGCGGCTGTGATCGGAGACCTGAAAGAAATTTTAAAGCGGATCAACGCGGAACTGCCGCAGCTGGGGCATGAAGCGTGGATAGCGCATATTCTGGACTATAAAGTAAAATATCCGCTCACATACCAGGAGCCGGGACTGACCGGACCTTATCTGGTGGAGGAGATCTACCGCCAGACAGACGGCGACGCCATCATTGTGACAGAAGTAGGACAGCACCAGATGTGGGCTGCACAGTATTATAAATATAAAAATCCGCGCACGTTTTTATCATCCGGCGGACTTGGCACCATGGGATACGGACTGGGCGCTGCGATCGGTGCACAGGTTGCAAATCCGGGAAAACAGGTGATCAATATCGCGGGGGACGGATGTTTTCGCATGAATATGAACGAGATTGCAACCGCAGTCCGGCAGAAGCTGCCGTTGATCGAAGTGATTGTGAACAATCATGTGCTCGGCATGGTGCGGCAGTGGCAGGATCTGTTTTACGAAAAACGCTATTCAGCGACGGTTTTAGACGACGGCGTCGACTATGTGAAGCTTGCGGAGGCGATGGGGGCGACAGGGTACCGCGCCACAACCCGCGAGGCATTTAACGAGGCGTTAAAAGCAGCGCTTGCTGCAAAGACGCCGGTTGTGATCGATAGTGTGATCGGCTGCGATGACAAGGTGTGGCCGATGGTTGCTCCGGGGGCGGACATCAGTACCGCATTTACCGGGGAGGATTTAGCCGCAGCGCAGTCATAACATGTGTATATGTTTTGTTACAGGGGGCATGGAGGCGGCAGCGTAGGGAACTGCCGTAATAAAAGAGAAAGGAAAGGAATTAGAAAATGAGCAGAGTGTACAATTTTTCAGCAGGTCCGGCAGTGCTGCCGGAAGAGGTCTTAAAAGAAGCAGCAGATGAGATGCTGGACTACAGAGGAAGCGGAATGTCTGTGATGGAGATGAGCCACCGCTCCAAGGTGTATGACAACATCATCAAAGAGGCAGAGCAGGATCTGAGAGATCTGATGAACATTCCGGACAATTACAAAGTTCTGTTTTTACAGGGCGGAGCATCCCAGCAGTTCGCCATGATCCCGATGAACCTGATGAAGAACCGCAAGGCAGGCTATATCGTCACAGGCCAGTGGGCGAAGAAAGCTTATCAGGAAGCACAGATTTACGGCGAGGCAGTAAAGCTTGCATCCTCCGAGGATAAGACGTTTTCCTATATCCCGGATTGTTCCGACCTGGATATCCCGGAAGATCTGGATTATGTGTACATCTGCGAGAATAATACGATCTACGGAACAAAATACAAGAAGCTTCCGAATACCAAGGGACACACGCTGGTAGCGGACGTATCCTCCTGCTTTTTGTCCGAGCCGGTGGATGTGACAAAATACGGTGTGATCTACGGCGGCGTGCAGAAGAACGTAGGACCGGCGGGAGTTGTCATCGTCATCATCCGCGAGGATCTGATCACGGAAGATACCCTTCCGGGAACACCAACCATGTTAAAATACAAGACACACGCCGATGCGGATTCTTTATACAACACACCGCCGTGCTACGGCATCTATATCTGCGGCAAGGTATTCAAGTGGTTAAAGAAGATGGGCGGTCTTTCCGTGATGAAGGAGCGCAATGAGGAAAAGGCGAAGATCCTTTATGATTTCCTGGATCAGAGCAAACTGTTCCACGGAACCGTTGTTCCGGAGGACCGCTCCCTCATGAATGTGCCGTTTGTGACCGGCAACGAAGAGCTGGATGCGAAGTTTGTAAAAGAAGCGACAGCCGCAGGCTTTGTGAACTTAAAAGGCCACCGCACCGTGGGCGGTATGCGCGCTTCCATTTACAATGCAATGCCGAAAGAGGGCGTGGAGAAGCTGGTTGCGTTTATGAAAAAGTTCGAGGAGGAGAATGCAAATGCATAAGTATCATTGCTTAAATCCGATCGCAGCGGTCGGTCTGGATCTGTTTTCGGATGATTATCAGAAGGTGGAAGACTTAAAGGATGCGGAGGCAGTGCTTGTGAGAAGCGCCGCAATGCATGACCTGGAACTCCCGGAGGGACTTGCGGCAGTGGCGAGAGCCGGTGCCGGCGTGAACAACATTCCTCTGGATAAATGCGCGGAGAAGGGAATTGTCGTATTCAACACCCCGGGCGCCAATGCAAACGGTGTCAAGGAGCTGGTGTTTGCGGGAATGCTCTACGCGTCCCGTGATATCGTGGGCGGCATCGACTGGTGTCTGGCGAATCAGAACGACGAGAATATCGCCAAAACTGCTGAAAAGCAGAAGAAAAATTTTGCAGGAACCGAGATTTCCGGCAAGAAGTTAGGTGTTATCGGACTTGGTGCAATCGGTGTTCTGGTTGCCAATGCGGCGACCCACATGGGAATGGAAGTGTACGGCTACGATCCGTATATTTCCGTCAGTGCAGCATGGAGCCTTTCCCGGAGCGTGAAGCACATCAGCAACGTGGAGGACATTTACCGCGAGTGCGACTATATCACGATTCATGTGCCGCTTTTGGATTCCACCAGAAAGATAATTGGCGCGGATGCGATTGCAATGATGAAGCCGACGGCGATCGTGCTCAACTTTGCGAGAGATCTTCTCGTGGATGAGGAGGCGATGGTGGACGCACTGGCAGCGGGCAAGATCAAAAAATATGTTTCCGATTTTCCGAACACCACGACAGTCGGTGCAAAGGGCTGCATCGTGACACCACATCTGGGCGCATCCACGGCAGAGTCCGAGGACAACTGTGCGCTCATGGCAGTGCGCGAGATCCGCGATTACCTTGAGAACGGCAATATCGTACATTCGGTCAACTTCCCGGACTGCAGCATGGGCGCTTGCATGACGGCAGGAAGAATCGGTATTCTGCACAAGAACGAGAGTGGTATGTTAAGCCATTTTACAACAATTCTCGGCAATGCCGGAATCAATATCGATGGCATGGCGAACAAGTCCAGGGGCGACTATGCATATGCGCTGATCGATGTGGATACGAACGTGCCGGAGGATGTGCTCGCAAAGCTGGAGCAGACGGATGGAGTACTAAAAGTACGGAAAGTAAAATAACGAGGTGTGAGAACAATGGCAGAAATCAGACCATTTGTAAGCATCAGACCACAGAGAGGGAAGGCAGCAGAGATTGCTGCCCTCCCTTATGATGTTTATAACAGAGGAAGCTACGAAGGAAGTGGAGCGGCATCCGCAGTCTTTCCTTAGCATCGACCGCGCGGAGACGCAGTTCCCGCTGTCAGTGGATATGTATGACGACAAGGTGTATGAGCGTGCACATGATACACTCTGGCAATGGGTGGAGAACGGCACGTTTCTGACGGAGGATAAAAAGTGTTATTACCTCTACGAACTCACCATGAACGGAAGAGTGCAGACGGGAGTGGCAGCCTGCGCGTCCATCGATGATTATGAGAACGGCATCATCAAAAAGCACGAGAATACCCGCGCGGAGAAGGAGGTCGACCGCATCCGCCATGTGGATGTCTGTAACGCACAGACCGGACCGATCTTTTTGGCGTACCGCGCGAATGAAGGGATCCGGCGTATCGTGGAAAAGACGAAGCAGGGAGAGCCGGAATATGATTTCACATCGGAGGACGGCGTGAGACACCGGGTGTTTGTCATCCGCGAGGATGCGGATATTGCCGCAATTCACGAAGCGTTTGCGGGCGTTGACAGCATCTACATTGCAGACGGACACCACCGGGCAGCGTCCGCGGTAAAAGTAGGGCAGAAGCGCCGGAAGGAACATCCGGGTTATACCGGGGAGGAGGAGTTTAACTATTTTCTCTCGGTATTGTTTCCGGATGATGAACTCATGATTATGGATTACAACCGTGTGATCCGCGATCTGAACGGGTATTCTTTTAAGGGATTGTACCGTGAAGTTGAGAAGCGGTTTGACGTTGAGGAGATTACCGGGGCAGAGGATACCAGACCTAAGGAGCGGGGAACCTTTTGCATGTATATGGAAGGACACTGGTTTTCCTGCCATATCCGGCAGGAGGACCGCACGCCGGAAGATCCGGTTGCAGATCTGGATGTTTCCATACTGCAGAATAAGCTTCTTGAACCGGTGCTCGGCATCAGAGATCCGAAGACGGACGGACGCATTGATTTCGTCGGTGGAATCCGGGGCATGGACGAACTGGTGCGGCGCTGTGAGCAGGACTGCGCGGTGGCGTTTGCAATGTATCCGACGTCCATTGCGGAGCTGTTCGCAGTGGCGGATGCGGGACTTTTGATGCCGCCGAAATCGACCTGGTTCGAGCCGAAGCTAAGGAGCGGTCTGTTTATTCATGAAATTTAAGAAAGATTATAAAGTCGGATGGAGGACGAGAGAGTGAACGGGATAGCGGCACTTTTGGAACAGGGAAGGTATCTGGCGGCACAGACAGATGCATTCCCGTCGACCACGGAGACCGTGGAGGCATTGAACCATGCACAGGAGGGAATTGAGGAGGTAGCAAAGAATCCGGGGATTATCCGTACATGGCTGGAAGGGCTGGTGCCGGATCTGTTAAACTTCGCATTCCAGATTCTGATCGCACTGCTTGTGTATGTGATCGGAGGCAGGATCATCAAGTGGATCACAAAGCTGGTGCGGCGCTCGATGGACCGGGCGGGAACCGATGAGGGCGTCAAGCAGTTCATGATACCGGTGATCAAGTATTCGCTGTATGTAGTGCTGATTTTTATCATTATGGGATTGTTTGGAATTGCGACGACATCAGCGGTGGCGGTGCTTGGATCGGCGGGTGTGGCGGTCGGTCTGGCGTTGCAGGGAAGCCTGTCGAATTTTGCGGGCGGCGTGCTGATTTTGCTGTTAAAGCCGTTCAAGGTCGGAGATTACATCATTGAACATTCCCATAATAATGAGGGAACGGTCACGGAGATTTCGATTTTTTATACCAAACTGCTTACCGTGGACAACAAGCTGATTGTGATACCGAACGGTACGCTTTCCAACAGCAGCCTCACCAACGTGACCAACAAGGACAGACGGCGTGTGGATCTCGTGGTGGGCATCGCCTATGAAGCGGATATCCGCACAGCCAAAGATGTGATCTATGCGGTGGCGGAGAAGGAGGAAGCCAGAATCCCGGAGGAGAAGCCTGTGGTATATGTGGACAACCTGGCGGCATCTTCGGTGGACATCGGACTCAGGGTCTGGGTTAAGACCGGGGATTACTGGCCGGCGCGCTGGCGCATGACGGAAAATATCAAGTATGCGCTGGATGCGAAAGGAATTTCTATCCCATACCAGCAGATTGATGTGCAAATTAAACAATAACGATAGAAAAAGATTGACAAAAAAAGTAAAATGTGCTAATTTCAATTTGTTGGTTTATACAGACAGGAATAGTCTGTAATGTCAGAACTGTATTGAGGAGGGTTTTTAGAATTATGCAGCAGGGTACTGTAAAGTGGTTTAATGCCAAGAAGGTGCAATGTCTGAAATACATTGGATGGTTCAACTTGTACACTTACTGTATAGACTCCATCCTCT
>ENA-UPWS01001852-UPWS01001852.1-human-gut-metagenome-genome-assembly--contig:-NODE-1852-length-11407-cov-4.719329_pt1 | contig 11407 bp, 10 predicted proteins | sample MGYA00250054_ERZ773384 | MGnify/ENA primary metagenome ERZ773384 (study PRJEB29103, sample SAMN06111979) | human gut metagenome | biome: human gut; feature: ankylosing spondylitis patient; material... | reverse complement strand
CATCTAATTCATATCGTTTTTTAGCATACATTTCGACTTTCTTGCTTGCCATTGAAAACGCTCCTTTCAAATTCCGAGTTGTCGAGTTCAGTATACCACACCGAACTCCATTGTAAAAGAGAGTATGTACGCCGCCCGCAGGCGGCAAAAATCAGTCCGGGGGAAATTCCAGCTCGGCAAACTCCGCATCGGTCAGGAGCTTCAATTTATCAATCACATTTTCGGACAGTTCCCGCAGGGCGGTTTCATCCGGCATCAGGTAGCACTGCATCAGTCGCAGTTCGTGGATAAGCCCCAGCCGCGAGCCGGTGTTGTAGAGCATCATCAGCATCAGTTCTTCATGGTCAAAGTTCATGGGCATCCCTCGCTTTCTTGCATCCAAAAGGGTTGCATTCCGGGGCATCGCACCGCTCTTTTGTGCCAGCCAGTTCCGCCAGCTTTTCCAATGTGGAAGGGCGGCTATCCAGCCCCAGTTCTTCGGCTTCGGCAGCTTTGTCCATGATGAAGTCATAGTCCTTCAGCAACCGCCGCCCCTTTTCCATGTGGTGCGCTTCCAGAATCTGCTCCCGGACTTCCTGAATCGTCAATTCGGGTGCGTCGATCTGTCCACCATCCATCACAGAATAATCGCTGTGATAAAGGGTATAATCCCAGCCATCCTCGCAACTTTGAATGGCAAGATAACCCTTGCCGCCCAGCTCCCATGCGCCTTGCTCGTCCTGCGTCTGAATTTCAGGATAGGCTGTCGAGCCAGTGCGCTCCATCATCTCGCCGAACTGACAGATGTGATAGACGTTTCCGTACTCGCCCAGATCAAAATGATAGTCGTCCAGATGCTCGACCCGTGCCGTGTAGCTGCTGCCGTCCGAGCGGTCGACCTGAATCACGCTATGATTCAGCACACGGTAGAGATCATCATAGTGGCTGTTGATAAGCCGGACATCATCTCTGGGAATCGTGGGGTCATCCCAGATGCGCCGCCTGCGGACGCCGGACTGCGGGATGGTGTCGAGGTGCTGCAAGCTGACCTCCTGAATCGCCTTGCGGTCATCGCTGGAAAGCTCAAACAGATACCAGTTCCGGGCGGCAGGAATCGCATTTCTTCCGTCAGGAGGAAGATTCTGCTTGGAAATCTGACCGCTTTCCAGCGGCGCACCGTTCGCGCAGTCGTAGGTGGCAAAACCGACGCCGGCACCGTTTTCACGCAAATGCAAAAACCTGTCTCCGTTGATGAGATAGAGGGCTTCCGTTTTTTGCTCCATCAGCAGCCACCCTCAAATTCCAGCGAGAACTTGCTGCGGCCATCGCTCTCACAGGACAGCAGGACGGTGGCGTTGTAGGTCTTGCCCTTGGCACTCTTGCAGTCCTTCAGGCGGACACGACCATCCCGCAGCAGCTTGTCCGCCACATGAGCATCCATGCGTTTGCCGAGCCGTTTCAGAAAAGCATTATCCTTCCACAGCACGAAACGGCACTCCCGGTTCTCGCAGAACCAGCCCTTTTCACGCTCCACGACATTTGCACCGCAGTTCGGGCAGATACCAATAATCTTGTTTTTCATAAGCGCATTCACTCCTTTTTTCATTTCCGTGTTCTTTACCAGTTCGGTAATCATCGTATTGATCTCGGTCATAAATTCGCTCGGCTCCATTTTGCCACGTTCGATTTGCAGCAGCTTTGTTTCCCAATCGGCGGTCATTTCGGCAGACTGGATCTCTTCGGGCATCACGGTGATGAGGGCTTTGCCCTTGTCGGTGGGCAGCAGCACCTTGGTTTTCTTGTTGCCCTTCCGTTCCAGAAAACCCTTCTGCACCAGCTTTTCAATGGTGGCGGCACGGGTTGCCGGAGTGCCGATGCCCTGACGTTCAACATCCTCCGGCATACTATCCGCACTAGCGGTTTCCATAGCGTGCAGCAGGGTGTCCTCGGTAAAATGCTTCGGCGGGGACGTTTGCCCCTCTTTCAGTTCGGCGTTGAGAATGCCGCACTCGTTTTTCGCTGCATTGGGCAGGGCAGTGAGTTCTTGTTTTCGGTTCAGGATATTTGCCAGCACCTTGCGTTCCACCGCTTTCCAGCCTTCCTCCAGAATCTCCTTACCTTTGGCAGTAAACTCCTCTCCAGCACATTCGGTGGTCAGCAGGGTTTCCAGATACCGGAAGGGTTTGCTCACCGCCATCAGCGTCCGGGCGATGATGAGCTTCAGAACGTTCTGCTCGCCTTTAGGCAGCGCTTCCAGATCGGCTTGCAGCATACTGCGGGTGGGCAGGATGGCGTGGTGGTCGGTGACTTTTTCCCGGTTGATGGTGCGCCGTGTCCGGGGCACAGCCTCGTCCACATCTTCTGGGGTAATGTCGAAAAAGCCTTCCAGTTCCTCGGTCAGCACCTCCAGCATTTCCTCGTCATCGTCGGTGATATAGCAGCTATCAGTTCGGGGATAAGTGGTAAGTTTCTTCTCATACAGGCGCTGCACATAGTCCAGCGTCTGCTGTGCGCTGTACCCCAGCAAGCGGTTTGCATCCCGCTGAAGGGTGGTCAGGTCGTACAGCGGCGGCGGATTCTCAGACTTTTCCTTGCGGGTGATGCGCTGGATCGTTGCCACCATCTCCTTTCGACAGGCTTTCAGCAGGTTTTCAGCAACGTTTTTTTCAGGAATGCGGCGGCTGGATGCCGTGCAGCCACTGGTCAGTTCCAGATCCACCGTGTAGAATTTCTCCGGCACAAAGGCGGCAATGGCGGCTTCCCGCACCACCGTCATGGCAAGCACCGGGGTCATAACACGCCCCACCGCCAGCGGTTGACCGTACAGACACGAAAAAAGCCGGGACGCATTGATGCCAACCATCCAGTCGGCACGTTCCCGGCAGAGTGCTGCGTTGTACAGCGCATCGTATTCAGTTGACGGCTTGAGATGGGCAAAGCCCTCCCGGATAGCATTTTCCTCCATACTGGACAGCCACAGGCGGGAAAAGGGCTTTTTGCAGCCCACTTGCTGGTAGACAAGGCGGAAGATCAGTTCGCCCTCACGCCCTGCATCCGTTGCACAGACAATGCTATCCACATCTGGGCGGTTCATCAGTTTTTGCAGGATGCCAAACTGCTTTTTGGTGCTGGCAGACACCAGATACTGCCACTTTTCCGGCAGGATGGGCAAGTCTGCAATGCTCCACTTGACGTACTTTTCATCGTAGACATTGGGCGGGGCAAGTTCCACCAGATGACCAATGCACCAGCTTACCAGATAGCCGTTGCCCTCAAGGTAGCCATCCTGACGGCTGGTGGCACCAAGGACTTTTGCATAGGACATAGCGACGGATGGCTTTTCCGCCACGACTAATTTTTCGATAAAAATCCCTCGTATTATAAAAGAGTAGTATTTATAGACCGCTCTCCAGCGGAATGCTACAATAGTTTCAGGGTGCTGTGGATTGGTGAAAAATCCCTACCGTAAAGACGGTTTATTGGAGGCTCCAACCACAGCTTCTTTGTTGAAATGTTAATCAGTTAGATACCGCCAGACGGTTTATTTAGAACGAGGTTACAAGAGCAAAGAAGTCTGTGGTCCTGAACAGCATCGAAATAAATATACTGGAGGCATCAAAATGGTTTGTGTTGGAATTGATGTTGCCAAGGATAAGCATGACTGCTGTATTCTTGATTCAGACGGAATGGTTCGTGCTGACTGCTTTACCATCCCCAACAACATGGATGGATTTAAGCAGCTGCTTCAAACGATTCGAAACTGTACCAAAAAGTCAGACAAAATAAAAGTAGGACTTGAGGCCACCGGACATTACAGCTACAACATTCTTGGATTTCTTCTTGACAATGACCTGGCCGTCCATGTCATGAATCCTTTGCACACCAACTTGTACCGAAAAAGTCTCAGCCTTCGCAAAACCAAAACCGATCGTGTGGATGCAAGAACGATTGCAACTATGCTATTGTCCGATGTAGACCTCAAGTCCTACACGGATACAGCATACCACAACGAAGAGTTAAAGTCACTAACAAGATACCGATTCGATAAGGTTCGTGAAAGAGCCAAGCTGAAGCAGTCAGTGTCCAGACTGGTCACGATTCTGTTTCCAGAACTGGAGAAGCTCGTTCCCTCTCTCCATATTGCTTCGGTTTACTCGCTCATCAGCGAATATCCCGGTGCGAAGCAGGTTTCAGAAGTTCATCTTACCAAGCTGACAAACCTTCTTACAACAGCATCTAAGGGGCGTTACGGAAAAGACAAAGCTATCCAGATTCGAGATGCAGCCAAAACTTCCATTGGTTCAGTTATGCCTGCTAAATCTCTGGAACTGAAGCATACCATTAAACTCATTAAGGAACTCACCTCCGAGATCGACGAAATTGAAGATTCGATTCAGCAAATCATGGATGAATTGCATCCACCGATTCTTTCTATTCCCGGTGTCGGTATCCAGTCAGCAGCCATGATCCTTGCTGAAATCGGTGATTTCTCCAACTTTGAATCTCCTGACAAAATCCTTGCTTACGCTGGCTGCTCTCCATCTACATACCAGTCAGGAAAACTTACAAACTGTTACGCTCATATGGAAAAGCGTGGTTCACGTTATTTGCGATGTGCCCTTTACAACGCAACCAAGTACGTTTGTCATTGGAATCCTGTCTTTGCTGAATACCTTGCCAAAAAACGTGCTGAAGGTAAGCACTATAATGTTGCCCTGTCCCATGCCATGAAGAAACTCGTGCGGCTGATCTATGCCTTGCAGAAGTCTGGAAAAGCGTATCTTACGGCTGCTTGATTTTCTCCAGAGCCTGAGCGAAATCCAAGAACAACTTAGCTGGCGCAGCGAACCCTTGACAAACCGAAGCATTCAAATGCTATCCTGTTTTTGCGAGGGTTAGCTGGGCTTGCTTTGCTATTCTCTCCGTCGCCCTCGCTGTCCCAAGACCAGCATTTGAATGCTGTTTGTCAGGGGCAGCGAATGGTTGACGGATTTTAGGGGATTTTTTCATTTTGGGGCTTGACTTTTAATAGTTAGTCTCCAATCTGTTTCTGATTGCAATATGTACGGCGGCAAAACGCCGCCTTAATATCAGATGGGTTCGGTGTCCTGCTCGTCCGGGGTTCCGTCCTCGTCCGGCACATCGGTGGGGATCTCAAATTCGCCCTTGTCTTCGGTGTAGTTTGCATCGGGGTCAAGGGCTTCTTTTTCTGCCTGTTTTTTCTGCTTCTGCTTTGCGAAAACGTAGAAAATGCCGCCTGCCGCCAGTGCAATCAGCACGACCGCACCCAGAAAGCCGGATGCGATCTTTGTGACCTTATTTTCCTTGGGCGTTTCCGTGCCGGACGCTGCCGCTTCTTCGGCGGCTTTCTTGGCTTCTTCCTCGGCTTTCAGCCTGTCCAGTTCAGCCTGTGCCGCTGCTTCTTTCTCCGCAGTGTAGGCATCGGCAGCTTCTTCCTCCATCAGAGCCAACAGGTCGGCTTCATCCACCAGATTCATAAAGTGTACGGTTTGTGCGCCTTTACTGTTCCGGTCGATTACCAAATAAAATGTCGCACCCGATTTCGATACCAGCGTGATGAACTGCTGCCCGGAACCATCCGAATAATTGGTGTGGTAATCGTCCACCAGCGTCAGATTGCCCTCCGGGGTCAGTGCGCCGGAGGTTTCATCCGTGATGGTAACAACATCTTCCTCCACGACTTCCGGCAGAACAGGCTGTTCCACCGGCGCGGTATCATCCCCATAAGCGAATGCCGGAGCTGCCATGCCGATGCACAGCACCGCCGACAGCAACAGCGCACCAATTTTCTTAAATCTCATCGTTGATTTCCTCCTTGTCAAACTCTGCGCCGACTGCGGACAGCGCAGCCGGGGTCGGGGGCATAGTTGCCGCCTGCCGCAGCAGGATTGCAAGCTGTTCCGGGGTCACATTGGCAGTGCGCACCATGTCGGCAACTTCTGCCGCCGATTCCTCCTGAATGCGCCGTTCCAGAATCGCAATGCGGTTGTTCAGCTTGATGCGGCGTTCCTGCTCCTTTTTGAGCATCGCCTTGAGCTTTTCCAGTCTTTCACCCATAAAAATCCTCCATTTCATTTTGAAAGCCGCCCAAAACCTGCGAGATACTTCTCCCAGTAGGACGAGTGAATGTTTGCGTACTTGATGGGGTCTCCGGCGCTGACCATCATGCCATTGCCGAGGTAGATTCCAACGTGACTTTTTCCCGGGGTATCATACGTTCCCTCGAAGAAAACAAGGTCACCGGGCTTTGCTTCGGCCTCGCTGATGTGCTGGCTCTTGTTCCACAAGCCGTTGGCGGTGGTGCGCCCCACATCGTAGCCGTTCTGGTTGTACACCCAGCAGACGTAGCCAGAGCAGTCAAACCCGGTTTCCGGGGTGGAACCGCCCCAGACGTAGGGCGTGCCCACATACTTTTGGGCTTCCTTGTAGATGGCGGCAAACTCCTCGTCCGTCAGTGCTTCTGCCGGAACCTGATAGTCGATGCCGGGTGTGCCGGAGCCATCGGAGCCACCGGGCGGCAATCCGCCGTTGAATAGATAAAGTCTACCGCCCAAGGTATCTTGGAAAATCTCGTAACGTTTCCATTGGTCGTTATTCAGTTCTTCCCGAATGACCACTTCCAAGCCACGGTTCACCAGCTTGGTGTGGAAGATCTTGTACTCGTAGGGCACCTGCGTGGGAACCGGGATTCCCAACGGGCTGATGACCCAGACAGTCATATACCGTATCTGCACCTCCACCCATGTGGTCAGCTTGTATTGCTTGGCAAAAGTTTCCTTGAGTTTTGCTTGCACCTCGCTGCGGGTGTAATCGTCGTAGAGGGTGGTCAGGAATGAAGTGAGCTGCCAAGGATCGTGTTCAATAGCATCCAGATGGTATCGGTATTCGTTATAGCCGGGGTGGTCGGTAGGGGTTCGCTTGATCTTTTTATCCAGTTCCTTTTCCAGCCTTTTGTAATCCTGTTCTGCGCCCCGGATGTCCCTGTCCTCAGCAGAATACATGGTCTGCCCGGACACCTGTGTGCCGCCCGAAAAGAGGATGCCGCAGGAGGAAAAGCCGGACATCACCATGAGGATGAGCAAAAGAAAAACGCCCACGATCACCAGAACGTGTGCGTTGCCCTTGGCGGCATTCATCAGCCCCTTCACAGCGGTGCTGACGGCGGTTTTGCCCTTCTCAACAGCCTGTTCCACGCCGGACCGGGCGGCAGATGCACCGTTGGATGCCGCTTTGCCGCCTGCGGTCTGCGCCGCCGTGCCCGAACGGGCGGCGGCATAGTAACTTTTGTGGATTTCTTGCCGCTGTTTCCAGCGGGAAAGCCAGTTGGAGCCGCCCTCGCCGGTGCCGGATGCGCCTGCATCTTGTGCCGAGGTCGGCTTCTGCACGGAAGATTTTGCGGTTTTGATGCCCTTCTTGCCCTGCATCTTGGCTTTCTTCTTGAGCTTCCGGGCATAGCGGCTTTTGGAAATATCACGGACATTTCCTGCCGCTTTTTCACCCTCGCTCAACGCCTGCACACCGACGTTTTCATCCTCGTACTGGTCAACCTCCCGATGCACCGCAGAGCGAGCGGCATGGGCGGCGTACATCTCCCGCTTCTGCGCCTTACTCAACCGACTCAGTTCGTCCGGGGTCAGTTCCGCCTTGCCAAACCGCAGATGCTGTGCCTTTTCCGCAGCTTTATCTGCATCGGTTTTCAGCTTTTTCTTTTTGGGCACCGTCTGCTCTACCTTGGTTTTTTTCGGGGGAGAACGGGTCTTTTTGGTTGACGTTTCCTCTTTAATGTTCAGTTTCGGTTCGCTCATTTCTGTGCGCCCTCCGAGATCTCGTTGAGCTTGGTCGTGAGGATGCGGTAGAGTTCAAGGTCTTTCGGGAAGTGGTCAACAAAGGGCAGGATCACGTTGCCGAAAAACAGCAGCCCTTCGCCCTCGCCGGAGTGGGTCACATAGGAGAGCTGATGCGGCGAAATATTGAGCTGTTTTGCAAGGATCTGCCTATCGCCATTTGCCTGATTGAGCATATACACAAAGTCTGAGTTCTCAAAAATGTTCGATACTTCAGGGCTTGCCAGCAGATCTTTGACGTTCTGCGTTAGGGCTGTCGGGATGCCGCCCCACTTACGGAAACGCTTCCAAATCTCCACGGAATAAGCGGCAGTCTGCTCCTCTTTCAGCAAAAGGTGGAATTCGTCTGCATAGTACCGGGTGGATTTTCCGGCACTGCGGTTGGCGGTCACACGCCCCCATACGGCATCCTGCACGATGAGCATACCCAGCTTTTTGAGCTGCTTGCCCAGCTGCTTGATGTCGAAGCAGACGATGCGGTTGTGGATGTCCACGTTGGTGTGGTGGTTGAAGATGTTCAAAGAACCCTTAACGTAAATCTCCAACGCCGCCGCCACATGGCGCGCTTCCGGTTCGTCTTGCGTCAGCAGGGCGTTGTACAGATCTTCCAGCAGCGGCATATTTTCCGGGGTTGGATTCTCGAAATACTTGCGGTAGACCACATGAACACAGCGGTCAATGACCGTCTTTTCCACTGGCTGCAAGCCCTCCTTGCCGCCCACCACCAGTTCGCACAGGGACAGTACAAAGTCGGCTTTCAAAGCCAGCGGGTTATCCTCTTCCGAATAGTTGCTGTTGATGTCCATAGGGTTGATATACTGGGTGCTGGCAGGGCTGATGTGGATGACCTGCCCATGCAGACGCTCCACCAGCGGAGCGTACTCACATTCTGGGTCACAGATGATAATATCATCGTCCGTCACGAGGAACGCATTGCAGATCTCACGCTTTGCGCTGAAGGATTTACCGGAGCCGGGGGTGCCGAGGATCAGGCCATTGGGGTTCTTCAGTTTCTTCCGGTCTACCATAATCAGGTTGTTGGACAAAGCATTCAAGCCATAATACAGGCTTTCCTTGCCGTTGTCGAACAGTTCCTGCGTGGTAAACGGCACAAAAATCGCCGTGCTGCTGGTGGTAAGACCCCGCTGGATCTCGATCTGGCAGTCTGCCAGCGGCAGGCTGCTCATCAGCCCCTGCTCCTGCTGAAAATCAAGGCGGCATAATTCGCAGTTGTGCTTCTGGGCAATGCTGACCGCCTGAAACACGTTGGTTTCCAGTTCCTGCTCGGTCTTGCCGGTGTTCAGCACCAGAAAAGTGACAAGGAACATCCGCTCGTTTTGCGACTGCAATTCTTTCAGCAGGGCTTTTGCATCCCGCCCATAAGTCGCCAAGTCTGACGGCAACACGTCCATGTCGTATCCGGCGCGGACGGCTTTTTTCTGCTCCTCGATCTTGGACCTATCGAGTTCGGTGATGGTGTGCTTGATGGTTTTGATGGCCTTGTTCTGGTCAACGGACTGGATGTGCATGGTAACGATTTGGCTGGAATCCATGTCCAGAAAATCCTTCAGCAACTGGTCGCTCAGGTCAGAAGCCGTGATATTCAGAAAACTGACCGCCCCGAAGATGCCGCCCATCTGAAAGGTACGGCTGTTCTTAAATGCCAATGCAGTAGGGGCAATGGCATCCTTTACGGACAGACCACTGGGCACAAGGTCTTTCCAGTTGAAGTGGAACTTGTTGGCTCCATCCATGTTCAGCATCCCATGCATCAGCCGCAGACGCTCCGTACCGTCCAGCGGCTTTGCCAGAACGCCTAACCTATGAAAGTTGTTCATCAGGTCGTTCTGGATGTGCTCCAACCGGGGTTTGACCTGCGCCATGCTGTCGCCCTCGATGCCGTAGGTCAGGAATTTGGTCTTGGTCAGACCGTTGTTGCCCTTGGAAAGCTGCTGCCGCAACATCTGGCTGTACTCAGCGCGCACATCGTCAAAACCATCCTGCTGGTACGGGATGCGGATGGACTTCTCAAAGTCTGCGGAATCGGTGGCGGTATTCACAAAGGACAGCTCAAAGTGGATAGAGCTGTCGAAAAAGTTGAGAAAACTGCACCATTCCTCAAAGATAGCGGTCTTGTCCTCCTGCTGCGCCAACTGATAATTGATATCCTGATACTGGATGGTGCGGGTGTAGTAGCCGGGACGGACACGGCAAGTGCCATCCTCAAACATCCGCTGGAATGGGATGCTCTCCTGTGCCGTGCGGGGCACCGTGGACTTGGGCGGCTTTTTGCCGTCTTTATTCTTTTTCAGAAACGGAATCATGGGCGTCATCTCCCTTCATAAGCAGAGCATAGTAATTGCGGGTCTGGTACGGACGCACCTTCGGGCGAACAAAACGCACCTGAAAGTAGTACCGCAGGATCTTTTCAGCGGGCTGGCCGTTTTTCTGGTACATGGCCAGAAAGAACATGGGCAGCATGACCGCCATCATGCCGAGGGTAGCACCGGTATTGCCTACGGTATCCCGCAGGACAAAGAACAGCGGCACACCTACGACTGCCGCTGCACCAAAACAGACGAGCTGCCGGGCGGTCAGCTTGAAGGCTACTTTGGACTTCACCTTGCTGAAATCGCGTGGCACGGAAATATAAGCTGCCAAAATTTCACCTCCAATCAATGTGCACCCAGAATGCTCCGGGCAACAGAACCAGTCTTGAACAGCGTAAAGCACAGCAGCACCGTGTACCCCACGATGCTCCAGATCGAGTTGATGGCGTCCCCGGATATTGCAACATTCTGGAGCAGAACAGCGTAGATCGCCACGCAGATCAGAATCAGGAAGCCCTGAAATCCCAGTGCAAACAGAGAACGAAGATAGTTCTGTCCCACATGGGATTGCTCGTGGTTGCCCCATGTTGCCATGGGCACCGGGGCAAGGCTGACCATCATGTAGATTTCAATCATTCTTCCGTAGACGATGACGAAAATCACGATGGACAGGATGCGCATGGTGATACCGATGAAGAAAGACTGCAAGAACAGCCCGAACAGGGGGCCTACGTCCATCTGCATCATGCTGGATTGCAGCATGGAAAGCCCGATGTCGTTCACCCGTGTGTTGCCGCTGATGATGCCGCTGGAATTTGCCACCACCTGCTGCGTCACATCGAACACCGCCATGATGATATCAAACGTATTTGAAATCATCCACACCGAAATGGCAGTTTTGAAGATCCATTTCATCAGCAGTGCAAGTTCAAATTGTGCCATGTTGTTGTGCTGGGTGATCATCTCGATCAGCTCATAACAGGCAATGAAGGTCAATATCACACCCGCAATGGGCAGCACCACATTCCGGGAGAGGGCTTCGATCATAGCAAAAACGCGCGGTTCAAAACTGGATGGTCTGGTGCCGACCTGCTGTGCGATGCCGCCCACTTGGGTGTTTACATCATCGAACAGGCCGTTGAGATTGGACATGATTGCTGCTGTCAGTAGCGACTTGATCCAATCTGAAATCGCTTTGAGAACGGTTTCCATTCAGTCACCGTCCTTAGCTGA